>JACZCY010038926.1_pt1 | contig 33243 bp, 24 predicted proteins | sample 8641821 | NCBI WGS metagenome assembly JACZCY01 (sample SAMN15324609, study PRJNA640507) | soil metagenome | isolation source: intercropping sugarcane | place: China: Luxin town, Laibin City, Guangxi Province | collected 2019-07-25 | depth 10cm m | reverse complement strand
GCCCAGAAATAGATTTCCGATGGAAACGTGAATTAATCAGACCTTCCTTAGGTTGTTTGTTGCCATGCACAGATGCCCGCCTGGAACATACGTCGCGGTGGCTACGGCCGACGAGCGGTTCAAGGCGTTTGTGCCGGCGCCACTGCCGCCCGAGCCGCCCATCGCCTGGTCGCCTGCGCTACGGCGGCGCTTCGACGATGCGCTGGTGGCGCTGGGTCGCCTGGACGCGCTATCGGCGCACCTGCCCAACGCCGCACTGCTGCTCTACAGCTTCATCCGCAAGGAGGCGGTGCTGTCCTCGCAGATCGAGGGGACGCAGTCCTCGCTTGCGGATCTCTTGCTCTATGAGATTGACGAGCAGCCCGGCGTACCGGTGGAGGATGCGCGTGAAGTGAGCCGCTGTGTCGCGGCACTCGAACACGGACTGAAGGCGCTGCGCGGCGGGCTGCCGCTCTCCATGCGGCTGCTGTGCGGCATGCATAAGGTCTTGCTGTCGCATCCCGGCGGCCGAGGAAAGACGCCGGGCGAGGTGCGGCGCTCGCAGGTCTGGATCGGCGGCACGCGGCCAGGTCATGCGGCGTTCGTGCCGCCTCCAGTCAGCGCCCTGGCGGACTGTCTTAAGCCGTTCGAAGAATTCTTGAACGACATGCCCGAGCCGACGCCGCCGCTCACCAAGGCGGCGCTGGCGCACGTGCAGTTCGAGACCATCCACCCATTTCTCGACGGCAACGGCCGCCTCGGGCGGCTGCTGATCGTGCTGCAGCTGGTAGCCGACGGTGTACTCCGAGACCCGATGCTCTATCCTAGCCTGTACTTCAAGACGCACCGCGCACTGTACTATGAACTGCTGAACGAAGTACGGCTGCATGGCGACTGGGAGCGTTGGCTGGACTTCTTTGCCGAGGGCGTGCAGGTCAGTGCGTCGCAGGCGACGGTCACGGCAAATGCGTTGCTGGCGTTGGTCAACGCCGACCGCGACCGCATCGCGGTGCTTGGTCGGGCGGCGCCGTCTGCCCTCGCCGTGCATCAGGCCATGCAGAAGCAGCCGCTTGCGACGTCCGCGGCACTCGTCAAGGCGACGCGGTTGACGCCCGCGACGGTCAACAAGTCGCTCGCGCATTTGGAGCATCTCGGCGTTGTCACCGAATTGACCAACCGACAACGCGACCGAGTGTTCAGCTATAAGCGCTATGTGGACGAACTTGCGGCGGAACTGGAGAGCACGCCATGAGCCAGTTCATCTTCCTCCAGCGCGAATGGGACACCATTTTCGAGGCCGCATCGAGAGCCGAGGTGGCGGTGCATGCCGATCCGCGGACAGCCTGCTTCTATGCCCGTCGCGCGCTGGAGTTGGCAGTGGGCTGGGCTTATAAGCATGACGCTGGACTCAAGCTTCCTTATCAGGACAACCTCTCCGCGCTGATTCACGAGCCAAGCTTCAAACAAACGGCAGGTGAGGCCATATTCAGTAAAGCGCGGGTAATCAATACACTCGGCAACCGCGCCGTGCATAGTCATCGTCCCGTGCCGGAGTCGGATGCGCTTGCTGCGGCTCGGGAACTGTTCCACGTGGCCTACTGGTTTGCTCGCACCTATGCACGCGCCTCACGGCCTTCGCCAGGGCTTGCTTTCGATCTGGCGATGCTCCCCCGGCTGGCGCAGATAGCGCAGCAGACCGCCGAGCAGTTGCAAACACTCGAAACACGCCTACGCGAGAAGGACGAAAACCTCGCGGCGCTGCTTGCCGACAAGACCGCGCTCGACGAAGAGCTGAAGAGACTGCGTGCCGAGGTGGCCGAGGCGAAGAAAGCGGCAGCCGCGCAGCTGGACACCCACGATTATTCCGAAGCCGAGACGCGCGACTACTTCATCGACTTGCTGCTCAAGGAGGCAGGCTGGCTTCTCGACCAGTCCCGCGATCGGGAGTTCGAAGTCAGAGGCATGCCGAATGCCCAGGGGAAGGGCTTTGTGGATTATGTGCTGTGGGGCGACGACGGCAAGCCGCTGGGACTGGTGGAGGCCAAGCGCACACGCCGAGACTCTCGCGTCGGGCAGCAACAAGCCAAGCTCTATGCTGATTGCCTGGAACAGCAGTTCGGCCGGAGACCTGTCATCTTTTATTCCAACGGCTATGAGCACTGGATCTGGGACGACACTCGTTATCCGCCGCGCCGGGTGCAGGGCTTCTATAAGAAGGCCGAGCTGGAGCTTCTGATTCAGCGCCGCGAGACGCGCCGCTCGCTCGCCCAGGCGCCGATTAGCCACACGATTGTCGAGCGCCACTACCAGACGCGGGCCATCCGGCGCATCGCCGAGGTATTCGAGCGCGACCACGATCGCAAGGCACTGCTCGTCATGGCGACCGGTGCCGGCAAGACGCGCACGGTAATCGCCCTCTGCGATCTGCTAATGCGCTGCAACTGGGCCAAGCGCGTGCTCTTCCTCGCCGACCGCGTGGCGTTGGTGAACCAGGCGGTGAACGCGTTCAAACGACACCTGCCGGACGCATCCCCGGTGAACCTGGTCACCGAAAAGGACGCGGAGGGACGTGTTTACGTCTCGACCTATCCGACGATGATGGGATTAATCGATGAAGCAGCGGACGGCCAGCGGCGCTTCGGCGTCGGACATTTTGATCTCGTGATCATTGACGAGGCGCACCGCTCGGTATTCCAGAAATACCGCGCGATCTTCGAGTACTTCGACTCGCTGCTCGTCGGGTTGACGGCCACGCCGAAGGACGAGGTCGATCGCAACACGTACGGTCTCTTTGATCTCGAAAATGGTGTGCCGACCGACGCCTACTCGCTGGAAGAGGCCGTGCGCGATGGGTTTCTCGTGCCGCCACAGGCCGTTTCGGTGCCGCTCAAGTTCCAGCGAGAGGGCATCACATACGTGGAACTCTCAGAGGAAGAAAAGGACCAGTGGGATGCGCTGGAGTGGGACGACGATGGCACCGTGCCCAGCCGGGTGGAGTCCGAGGCGGTGAACAAGTGGCTCTTCAACAAGGATACGGTCGATAAGGTGTTGGAGCATCTGATGACGCGTGGGCTCAAGGTTGCCGGAGGCGACCGGTTGGGCAAGACCATCGTCTTCGCCAAGAACCAGCAGCATGCAGACTTCATCGCCGAGCGCTTTAATGCCAACTATCCGCACGACAGGGGTGAGTTCGCGCGTGTGATCACCTTCAAGACCGAATATGCGCAGAGCCTGATCGATCACTTCTCAAACAAGGAAAAACCGCCGCACATCGCGATCTCGGTAGACATGCTCGACACCGGCATAGATGTGCCGGAGGTTTTGAACCTCGTCTTCTTCAAGCTCGTCCGTTCGAGGACCAAGTTCTGGCAGATGGTCGGGCGTGGCACGCGGCTTTGTCCCGACTTGTTCGGGCCGGGGCAACACAAACAGTTCTTCTATATTTTTGACTACTGCCAAAACCTGGAATTCTTCGCTCAGGACATTCCTGCGACCGACGGCACGGCAGGAGCTTCTCTGGGAAAGCGACTCTTCAACGCACGGTTGGAACTTCTTGCAGCCTTGGATTATGCCTCGCATGAAAAGCTCGTTACGGCAGTGAAGGAAGCGTTGGTTGCTTACGGTGGACCGGCAACGAAGGAAGAACTGAGACAATCCGTCGCGGAGTTGTTGCAAAGAGAAGTGGCCGCCATGAACCTCGACAACTTCGTTGTGCGACCCCATCGGCGACTGGTCGAAAAATACGCCAAGCCTGAGGCTTGGATGGTGCTGGCGAACGACGCGCTGACCGAACTTTCTCATGAGGTCGCGGGGCTGCCCTCCGAACTCGATCCCGAGAACGAGGAAGCGAAGCGTTTCGACCTGCTCGCGCTGAGCCTGCAGCTCGCTTTGCTTCGTGCCGAGCCAGGATTCGGTCGTCTGCGCGATCGGGTTATAGAAATTGCCGGGTTGCTGGAAGAGAGGCGCGCCATTCCGATGGTCCGCGACCAGATGGTCCTGATTCAAGATGTGCAGAGCGAGGAGTGGTGGCAGGACGTGACGGTGCCTATGCTGGAAGTGATGCGTCGCCGCTTGCGCGGGTTGGTGCAGTTCATCGACAAGCGCCAACGCAAGCCAGTCTTTACGGATTTTGAGGATCTGATGGGGAGCGAGATCGGTATCGTCTTGCCCGGCTTCGCTGTGGGCACCGATCAAGCTAAGTTTGTCGCCAAAGCGCGAGCGTTCCTGCGCGGGCATCTTGATCACGTGGTGGTTGCCAAGCTTCGGATGAATAAGCCGCTCACCGCCTCGGACCTTGCGGAGCTGGAGCTGTTGTTGAGTAAGAGCGGCACGGGTGAGCCGGACGACATCCGCTGGGCGACGGACCAAGCCAAAGGGTTGGGGCTATTCGTACGGTCTCTGGTTGGGATGGATCGGAGTGCCGCGAAAGAAGCGCTGGCGGCGTTTATCAAAGGCAAGACATTCACAGCGAACCAACTGGAATTCGTCAATCTGATCGTGGACCATCTCACGGAGCACGGCATCATAGAACCGGCGCGACTCTATGAGTCACCGTTCACGGACCTCACACCACGCGGACCGGAAAGCTTGTTCAAATCGGCGGAGATGGATGAGCTGATCCGAATTCTTGAGACCGTCCGGGCAACGGCTTCGGCGGCGTGACCCATTCCCCCTCTTTCGGCTAGTTACAACCCATTGGCGATTTCGTGCAGATTCCATCCGGCCGGCTCGGGATGCCGCATGGAGCAATGGGATTCTTGACAGCCAACCGCCGGCCTCTTAGACTCACGCACCTTTCATATTAGGAATACAAATGTATCTAGCCGTTCCTATGTTGTCGGTATCCTCTTGATCCTTCACTCACTACAAAAGGAGCATGAGCCAATGAGCGAATCGAAAGACACCACCATTGCGTTGAATGTGCGATTGAAACCTTCCGAGTCTTCTGCGCACCCGCGTGCAGCGAATTACACCAACGTCGGAATCGCACAGGGCATTGCCTATCTCGATTTCGGCTTCATCGAGCCGAATCTGCTGGCTGCGATTGCGAAAACGGCGAAGGACGGCCACGCGGCACCTAAAGGCTTGGACGGCCATCTCGTCACCCGCGTCGCGATGGACCTCGGCTCGCTAGCTCGGTTGCAGCAGCAGATTCAACAGGTGTTGGTCGGGTTGCGCACGGCGCAGAAACAGAAGCCGAGAACCTGAATTCCGGGAAAGGCATGTATGAACACCTGATGGAGGCATATTGAAGATGACTTCAAGGCGGATTGGGAAGATCAGCTCCGCGCTAATAGTACTGCTCCTTACAGGCTGCGCCACAGGCGCATTGTCGAGTGAAGACACACCAGGGCGGAACTTTGATCGAGCTATGAAGAAGCTTGCAGAGAACTGCGCAAAGGCCAAGCTAAAGCCCAACGATACAGCTTGCGACATCTTGAAACTAAAGCCCGCCGATCCGCTCGCGACGGAAGAAGGGCGCTTCGCGCATAGTATCAAGATTCCGAATCCAGTGCCGGCCGACAGCGGGTACAGGCCGGGCATGACCTCACAGGAATATTTCGATCACCTCTGTAAGACCGAGGCGGGCGAGTTCATCTACAAGACGGTAGAGAATGTGGAAGGGCTGTACATGATGCGGCCGCGGAAGGAGGCGACAGATGATGAACTCAGTCATCTGTATGCGATGGAGGACCCCTACGGGCATACGAATGGAGAGGTCACAATGGGCGAGTATGATTTTGTTTCGCCGAATCGGTACGGCTATTTCGAACGGCCGACTCAACCGCCAAGATTTAATGAGATCCCTAAGAGATTTGGTGGAGATAAGACCGACCAGCAGAAACTTCAAGGGCATGAACGTTTTGCTGGTTATGACTCACGGCATTTAGAGTCCATGAGGAAGGAATCAGTACAACACTTACAAAGCCGTTATGGATTCACATGGCGTGGAATTACGAGACCGCATGACCGGGAATTGGGGATTGCGGGTGGAGAACTGATTGTTCTGGATCTAGAAACGAAAGAAGTGCTGGGAGTCCGACGCGGGTATATCCATAGCGGAAATATGAAGAATCTAACAAGTATCTGGTGGCTGACTGGGCAAGCATGTCCCACATATAGCTATCGTGGTGGGCGCAACAAGGATTTCGATTTTTCCTATTGGTTTATCGGCAAGGTTCTCAGGCCTAAAAATTATCAGCAAAGCTTCAAGGAGCTGAGCAATGGCAACTGAAATCTCGACGTGGCTCAGTTTTGCAATCCAACAGATGGCGGCAGAAAGCTACCTGAATGGAATTAATCTTCAAGATCCAGCCGCAGTAACAAGACGGCTTGTTGACGGCAACAATAACACCCAGTTCATCCCGCCCAATCTGTTCACTGGTATGACCCGCTTTGTGAATCTGGCTGGAATGCCAAATGCCAATCAGATTCTCGGTAGTGCCCAAGCCTTTCTTTCCCGCTACCAAATCATCGACCACCATGCCAACGATGCGACGGGATTCTCGGCAACTTTGATGCGGGATACGACGACGGGGCAGTATACCTTGTCCTTCCGCAGCACCGAGTCCAGGCCAGCAGTGGAAGGGGGAGATCGAGAGCGCGACCTCTTTGGAGCCGATATTGAAATCGGAGTCTCCGGGTTTGCATTTGGGCAACTTGCTGCCATGGAGGAATATTACCAGTCGCTCAAGGCGAACGGGACTCTCCCAACCGGGGCTGTCCTTAACGTGACCGGGTTTTCGTTGGGTGGGCATTTGGCCACCGTGTTTACAGAACTGCACTCCACAGAAATCGAACAGACCTATATTTTTAACGGCCCGGGACGTGGGCATGTGTCAGGAGCAGTACCGGGACTTTTGGCAGAGGAAAATCGTATCAGTGATATGTTGACCTACTTTCGGTCTGTCCTGGATAACCCCGATAACGCACTGCCTTCGTTTCCTCGAACATCAATCTACGACCAAGCCAAAGCGCTATACGATGATCAAGGCATGACATGGCGCCCATTTGATCAGGGAAGCACAAGTCTTTATCACGACGCCCGCTACGAGTGGGCGAAGGCTGCCACACAGGCGCTTTTCAATCCCAGTGGACTGACGTTTCTTCAGACACCAGGGGAAGTGCAGGATCAGGGGTCCTTCGCCAAAATTACTCTGCTCTACGGGCAGGCGACGACCGATGATCTGCAGTTTGTCACCAGTTCGGGGGTCCATGCTCCGGCGATTCCGGTCTTCATCGAAGGCCAGCCTTTAATCGCTGGGGACCCACTTCCCAGTTTCACAGCAAGCGGCAATACCCATTCCATCACACTCATTGTGGATTCGCTCGCGACACAGGAACTCATCCAAATCATTGATCCACGCTATGGGCAGGCAGGTGCTGAACTGCTCCTTAAGGCTGCTTCCAACACAAAAGCGGAGACGATAGCACCACTGGACACTTTGGGCGTGGCAGAAGGAGATTCGCTCGAAAAAACTATTGATGCTTTCCGCAAACTCTTTCGTGATCCGATATTGCCCCCTGCCGATCCATTGCCCGTTAATTCTCGAGTAGACGGGTTTGGAGATATGGCCAACCGTAACACAATGTATGCGGCGATTCAGGAAGTCAAAGATCGGATAGCCGCTCTCCGGAGTCAACAATCTGGCCTTGTCTTCACCATCGACGACTTAACCGATCCAAATCTGAGCAGTCCCACTATTGCAGGCATCGCGGATACCGATACCAACCAGGGCCTGGCTTATCGCTATGCCCTTAAAGAGCTGAATCCCTTCGCGATAATTGCAAATACATCTCAAGCCAACGATGCGTTGTATGTGCCACATAATGACCAGGGTCAACTCAATCAATTCAATTTTGCGGCTGGTACCGGCACACTGACCTCTCAATATCTCGATGACCGAGCACTGTTTCTAAAAGCAAAAATAGCCTTGAATCAATTGGATCAGGAGAAGTCCACTGGCAACATCCATTTCAAAGACTTCGCGCCGAATGGCTTGGAGATTACGACGACCACGGATTTGCGGGTGGATCAAGAGTTTCTCTTTGGTTCAGACGCCGATGAAGGGATCGGCATGCTAGTGGGGAACATTAAAGCCGACCATCTCTATGGTGGTGGCGGAAACGATTTGCTCGAAGGTGGCGATGGCCGCGACAATCCCCAGGGTGATGCGGGCATTGACCGACTCGACGGTGGAGAAGGCGCCGACCAGATGATGGGTGGAGCAGATAGCGACCTCTACATCGTCGATGACCTGGGTGATCAGGTTATTGAAAGGCTGAACAACGGAACGGATCGGGTCGAAAGCTCGGTGAGCCTTACGCTTGGGGCAAATGTTGAGCATCTCACGCTTACAGGGAGCGATGATCTCAATGGCACCGGCAATGAGCTGAATAACGACATCACGGGCAATGGCGGCGTCAATCGCTTGAACGGCGAAGGCGGGACGGATCATCTGATCGGCAATGGTGGGAACGATATCTTAGCCGGAGGGGCCGGTGACGATCTCCTCGAAGGTGGCGAGGGATTCGACACATATTACTACAATACCGGTGACGGCACGGATCAAATTGAGGATTCGGATGCGAGGGGGCGCGTCATCTTCAATGGTCGGTTGTTGGTCGGTGGGGTGCACAATGCCGATGATCCAGACAACACGTATAAAAGCCCGGATGGAGATTTCACTTACGTGATGTCGGGTGGACATCTCATTGTGAACGGTGTGTTGACGGTGAATGCGAATTTTGAGAGCGGTCAGTTTGGCATTGAGTTGTTTGAAGGGCCGGACACGCCGTCGTACGAAAATGGATTGGGGACCCAACGATACTATGTTGAAACTCAGTCCGCTCCGGACGGTCCGATTGTATATTCGGCTTCGACGAATTTGATGATTTTTGGCTCAGAGAACGCCGATACGCTAGGCCGACTTGAAGAATTTATTCAGAGCAGCTATGGAGGGAACGACCAGATCTACGGTGGCGGTGGCTCGGATTTTCTTGTGGCAGGTCTTGGGCATGATCGGGTGTATGGGGAAGAGGGTAACGATAAACTCATCGGTGGATTCTATTTTGCGACACAATGGCCTGATCCGTTCATCGAAGGCAGCGATAGCCTTGATGGTGACGACTACCTGGATGGAGGAAATGGGAACGATCAGCTCACAGGTCTCGCAGGGAACGATCGTTTATTTGGTGGTGAAGGAGATGACGCGCTTCGTGGTGACGAGGATTCAATCATTCCTTATTGGTTTGCTCCTCCAGTAGGGGACGATTTCCTCGATGGCGGGGCCGGCGATGATCTACTTCTTGGCGATTATGGTGCTGATGTTCTTCTCGGCGGTGATGGAGACGATATCCTTCAAGGTGATTATGCGCTTCATCAACGGATTTCTGATAGTGGAAGCAGTGCCATCCCTGTCCTATTTGACCGCACGAAAGCCGAGGACGATTTTCTGGATGGCGGCGCCGGTAACGATAACCTGTATGGCGATGGCGGTAACGATACTCTTGTGGGAGGAGTAGGAAACGATCAGCTTTTTGGAGATTATCACGAAATATTTTTTGTCGATGAAGAGGGTACGTGGACGGATGAAGCCCTCGCAAATGAGTTTGGCGATGATGTGCTGGAAGGGGGCGATGGCAATGACTTGGTTTACGGCATGGGCGGCAATGATGTGCTGGCCGGGGGCGAGGGGATTGACCAGCTCTATGGGAGCGATGGTGCCGATGAAATCTATGGTGGAGCCGGAGACGACTTCATCTCAGGCGACTTTCTCGATAACGTTGCACCTGGAGATGATCTCCTGTACGGCGATGCAGGAGCCGATTTCATCTTAGGGGCGGCCGGCAATGACCTGCTCGACGGAGGAGAAGGCGATGACGCACTCCAAGGTGGGCAAGGAGCTGATGTCCTGTTCGGAGGAAGTGGAGCAGATCAGCTCTTCGGGCAAGAGGACGATGATCTGCTTGCGGGCGACGAGGGTAATGATTCCCTCTCTGGTGGGGTCGGCAACGATACCCTCTTCGGCGATGAGGGCGATGATACGCTGCTGGGTGATGAGGGGAACGATACGATCCTCGGTGGGATGGGAGACGATGGTATCCGAGGAGGCATCGGCGACGATATATTAGACGGAGGAGCCGGCAACGATTTTTATGTGTTTCATCTTGGTGACGGCCATGATGTGATCTCTGATGGCACCGGCTCGCAAGCGCTCAATGAGCTGGTCTTCGGGCCGGGGATCAGTCTTGCCGATCTCACGTTCGTTCACAATCCAATCCAGCAAAGTCTGACCATCCAAATCAATGGCGGCAGTGATAGCGTCAAGCTTTTGGGTGTGGATCTCAATAACGTCGGCGGCACCACGCCGGTGAAATTGCTCACCTTTGCCGACGGCAGCCAGGTTTTGTTAGCGGATCAGTTGCCTTTGGCCAGCGGCTTGATCGAGGGCGATGACGGAAATGAGACGATCCGCACGGGTACTGGCGATGACACACTATTTGCGGATGGAGGTAACGATACAGTCGATGCCGGTGCGGGGAACGATGTCCTGATCGGCGGGACCGGCAATGACACGCTGCTCGGCGGCGCAGGGCAGGACAGCTATGTTTTTGCTTCGGGAGATGGATTCGACACAATTCAAGATGCGGTAGGAGAAGGCAATCGACTGATCTTTGGTTCCGGGATCTCGCAAGCGAATCTGAGTCTTGGGTTCAGACAAGTCATACTCCCAGGTGGTTCAGAGGAAGATCCCGGTACCGTCATTGGCTATCTAGTTCTACGCACCGGGGCGACCGGCGATGGGGTTGAAATTGAGGGATTCGATCCATTCAATCAATCGGCACCCATTGGGATTGACCAGTTCGTGTTTGCGGATGGGACCATGTTGACGTCTTCTCAGTTGCTCGCACCAGGGTTGGAATTGGTGGGAACAGCCGGGTTCGACACCTTAGATGGTCAAGAAATTTATCGGACTATTCGAGGGCTTTCCGGGAACGACCTCCTGATAGGTGGGGCGATTGATAACGTCCTGTCGGGTGATGATGGACGTGATGTGCTTCTCGGTAACGGAGGAAGCGATCAACTGTCCGGCGGGATGGGCGACGATGGGCTACGGGGCGGCGCCGGCGCCGATGTATTGAACGGTGGGGCTGGGAATGATTCGCTCGAAGGCGAGGCAGGCGATGACGTACTAGCTGGCGGCACTGGGGACGACCAATTACTCGGCGGGGACGGTAGCGATATCTACCGCTTCAACATAGGGGATGGGCTTGATTCTCTGTTTGATTCCGGTTCTGGTGCTGATATGGTCGCGTTCGGTAGCGGCATCACCTCCAATTCGGTCTCCCTCTCCTCGCAGTTTGGACAGATCGTGATCAAAGTGGGAGCCGGCTCAGATGGAATTCAGTCGGGCACTGCCTTCGATGTCTTTGGTTCGCAGACGATCGAGCAGTTCCAATTTGCGGATGGGACGGCGCTCTCCTTTGCCGACCTTGTGGCACGTGGTTTCGATATCGATGGCACTGAGTTCAACGACTTTTTATCAGGAACCGATCTGGTCGATCGCTTCCGCGGCGGGCGAGGTAACGATCGACTCGACGGTAGTGACGGGCATGATTCCTACTTTTTCAATATAGGTGATGGTATCGATACGATCATTGATAACGCCTCAGTTGGTGCTGGTAATGAAGTTGTTTTTGGCCCTGGGGTGACATCTTCTGATTTGCGTCTTGATCTGGCAGCCGACCAATCCAACCCCGATCAGACCGATCTGCTGATTCGTGTCGGCACGAACGGCGATGCAATTCAGCTTGATACGTTCGATCGCGAGCATGCATTTGGACCGCGCACAGTCCAAGCCTTCCGCTTTGACGACGGCAGTACGCTCACATATGAGCAACTGCTCGCCAGAGGATTTGATTTAACGGGAACAGACAACGATGATCAAATCATCGGCACGAACACGGTGGATCGGATTGTTGCCGGTGACGGAGCCGATGTGCTTCGGAGCGGACTGGGCGACGACATACTCGATGGGGGCTTGGGTGCTGACCGGTTGATCGGCGGGCAGGGCAATGACACGTATCTCTTTGGCCCAGGGGCAGGTCAAGACACGATTGTAGAATTTCAGGGCAGCCTGGATGTAATTCGCATGGCACCCGGAGTGACTCCCTCAGATGTTGTCGTTACCCGGAACAATAATGACCTTGTCCTGAGTCTTAGCGGGGGCGCCGACCGGCTGGCCGTGTCCCTCTACTTCCTTGCCTCTCCGTTTCAGATCGAGCTGGTGCAATTTGCCGACGGCACGGTTTGGGATCAGGCCTTCATTGAGAATCTCACGAGCCCGGTCATAACCGGGACGGAGGGACCGGATTCCCTCATTGGCACGAGTGGTGACGATCGCTTAGTTGGCCTCGCCGGAGACGATCAACTGACCGGGTTAGCTGGTAACGATTTACTTGATGGGGGGACCGGGGCCGATGAACTCACGGGCGGGTTTGGTAATGACGAATATATTGTGGATGATTCACGGGATGCGGTTACGGAGCTAACGGATGAGGGAATCGATACGGTCCAGAGCAGTGTCACACGTACACTGGAAGCCAATATCGAGAATCTTACATTGACGGGGAGTGCGGCGATTAACGGCACCGGCAATACACTGGACAATGTGTTGATCGGCAATAGCGGCGCCAACGTCCTAACAGGTAGAGGGGGGAACGATACTTATATTGTCGGCGCCGGCGATACGGTGATTGAATTGACCGGAGAGGGAACGGACACGGTGCAGACCGGCATCAGCGCAACGCTTGGATCCAATGTGGAGAACCTGACGCTGACCGGCAGTGCTTTATTGATCGGAGCGGGAAATGAACTGGACAACGTGCTGAAAGCCGATGGGTCGATCAGCGTGCTGGCCGGTGGTAATGGCAACGACACCTATGTCATCGGACCGAACGGTGATGACGATATCCTTGCTGAAACCGCCACGGGCGGCATCGATACGGTGATCGCCGGCCACGAGTATCGCCTGCCGACGAACATCGAACGGTTAACTCTCCTTGATCCACGAGTACCTGACTTCGCCAGTTTCTCTCTCATCTCACACGGTTCCTCCGAACAATCCGTGGCAGGATATGGGAACGATTTGGCGAACATCCTCATCGGCGGCCGAGCGAACAATGTGCTGAACGGTGGACTCGGCGCCGACACGTTGATTGGTGGCGACGGCAATGACACCTATGTCGTGGACAATGTCGGCGACATTGTCATTGAGGAAGCCGATGAAGGTGTAGACGGTGTGCAGAGCACTGTAAGCTACAGTCTCGGCGCGAATGTCGAGAATCTCACCCTAAGTGGAACCTCTTCCATCAATGGAATCGGGAACGCGCTGAATAACGATGTGAGAGGCAACGACGCGTCCAACGTGCTCGACGGAGGGTCTGGAAATGACACACTGTTTGGACTCGGTGGGTCCGACACGTATCTCTTCGGACGGGGCTCCGGCCTCGATACGCTGTTCGACTCAGAGGCAGCCGATGAAGTCGATACGATTCAGTTCGATTCGATGGTGACTGCCGAGGATGTCGAGGTCTACCGCAATGGATTCAACCTCGAGCTGGCCATCAGCGGGACCACGGATGAGCTGACGCTTCTGTCGTTCTTTGATTCGCCCGAATACGACCAGAAGCAGGTGCGATTTGCCGATGGCACGCTATGGAGCAGTGCCGAACTAAGCGCGAGGGCGCTGATCGGCAATGTTGTCACAGGATCATTCGAAAGTGAAACCATTCTGGGAAGCGGCGGCCATGACGTGTTGATCGGATCGGCCGGGAATGACGTGTTAATGGGAGGACGCGGCAAGGATACCCTGTATGGAGATCTCACGTTCCAACCGCTGTCTGGGCAGCAGGTCATTGGTGACGACACGCTGATAGGAGGGGGTGGTAACGACAGCCTCTTCGATTTCAGGGGAAATAATCTTTTCGATGGAGGGGCAGGAGACGATACGCTGAGTCTCGGGACAGGTGTCGATTGGGTTCTCTTTGGTCGAGGATCCGGCGTTGATTACGTGACGCTCGACAATAACAGGAATGACATCGATATCATCGAGATGGCTGCCGAGATCACTCCCTCCGAGGTTATGATGACGTGGCGCTCTCCTTCCGTTGTCGACATTCTTATTTCTGACAGTGGGGATAGGCTGACCGTGCAGCTTTCAACGGATTCGTTTGCGGTGGGGCCGGAAACCACGCAAGCAATCGTGCGATTCGCCGATGGCACTCAATGGAGCCTCGCCTGGTCATCATCGAACGTCGGTATTCCCACGGCCACTTCATCCGATGATGTGTTTGAAGCTTCTTTCCCTGCCACTCTCGCCGGGCTGGATGGGGATGATACCTATCTGGTGGGAAGTTCAGGCATCCCTCGAAATTATGCGGTAGTCGAGGCTCCGGGTGAAGGAATCGACACCGTCCAGAGTCTCTTCGATTATGTGTTGGATTCTGGTGTGGAGAATCTCATTCTTGCCGAGAGTCACAGTTCAGTACTGCGAAATCCGGAGCGCGGGACCGGTAATGGACTGGACAATCTCATCATTGGAAATAGCGGTGACAATATTCTTGACGGCGGCGCTGGAAACGATGTGTTGGTGGGAGGATTCTTTAGGTCCGTCGAGGAATTTGTCGTGTTCGAAACGGGGAGCGATATTCTTATCGGTGGAGCGGGTGATGATGTGCTGATGGTCGATGGAGGGAATATCGTCTTCCCGGTGGATGGCGCAGAGAGTGAATGGTTGTTTCTCGGTGGAGGCTCAGAGTTCCGACGCAACGTGTCGCGCTTAGCCGACGATCTTTTGATCGGAGGGGTCGGCAACGACACCTACATCGTCCATAATCAAGAGCAAACGGCGGTGGAGTTGGAGCATGAAGGAACAGACACAGTGAAGAGTACGGTGTCCTATACGCTGGGAGAGCATCTCGAAAATTTGGAGCTCATCTCACCGCCGGCGATCTTCGATGAGGAGGATCATCTCATCCCTCCGCCACCGCTCAATGGAACGGGTAACGAGCTGGACAATGTCTTGATCGGCTCAGAAGATGCCAATGTACTGTCCGGCCTTACCGGTCGCGATACTCTCGTCGGTCGGCTCGGCAGCGATTGGCTCCGGGGCGGCGCAGGCCACGATACCTATCTCTTCAATCCCGGCGACGGCATCGATACGATCGAGGATGTCGCAACTGCCGGCGAGGGGAACCGAATCCAATTCGGCGCAGGGATCGGCCGGAATGACCTCACCGTGACCCATGATGAAGTCGCTCGAACGCTTACCATTCATGTCGGCGCGAGCGGGACAGATCGACTGGTACTGAACAATTTCGATCTCACAGGGGCGAACGGTTCGCTGGTGGTGGAGACCTTAGCCTTTGCCGATGGCAGCACGACGAGTATAACTAGTTTCTTCGGACCGACCATCACGGAAGGGAACGACACGATCACGACTGCCGCCGGGGATGATGTAATCGACGCGCTCGGTGGCAACGATCTCGTGGATGCCGGTGCTGGCAACGACATTATTGTCGGGGGAACCGGGAACGATACCCTTATGGGCGGTCCTGGCGACGACACCTATGTCTATAATATTGGTGACGGCGTCGACACGATTAATGATACGAGCCTACCTGGCGGCACGAATACTCTCGAATTTGGCACAGGGATCGATCTCGAAGATCTCAGCCTGGATATAGGTTCGCTGCTGATGCGTATCGGTACCAACGGTGACGCTCTCCATCTGTCCAATTTCGATCCAAACAATGTGTCGGGGCCTCGCACGATTGAAACCTTTCGATTTGCCGACGGCACTGTTCTGTCCTATGACCGGCTTATCCAACGCGGGTTCGATCTGACAGGGACCGACGGCAATGATTCCATCACCGGCACGAATGTCGTGGATCGGATCACGGTTTTTGCCGGGGATGATATCTTGGCCGGTGGGCGCGGTAACGATGTACTGACGGGCGGTGACGGCAACGATACCTACATCTTCAACATCGGAGATGGGAGCGACACGATTGATGATACGGTGCTGCTCGGGGCAGGGAATCGAATTCAATTCGGGCCCGGCATCAGTCACAATGATTTGATCTTCACGCAGGACGAGGTCGCGCACACCCTGACAATTCGTGTCGGGACCGATGGGACCGACCGACTCGTGCTTGCCGATTTTGATCCCCATGGCACGAACGGTTCTCTGGTGGTATCTGCACTGGAATTTGCCGACGGGAACGTGTTGAATCTGATTGACCTCTATCCTCCGAATCATGCCCCGACGGTGGCTGTTCCAACGGCGGACCAAACTGCGGCCGAAGACTCACCGTTCTTTTTTACGATTCCGGTTGCGACTTTCACCGATGCCGATGTGAGTCATGGCGATGCTCTGGTATATGCTGCATCACTTGCAAATGGCAGTCCCCTACCGGCATGGCTGGGTTTCGATCCGATCACCCGCACGTTCAGCGGTACGCCGGGTGACGGCGACGCTGGTGTGCTGCGGCTCGCTGTCACCGCCACAGACCGGGGCCATCTCAGCGCGACCGATTTCTTTACCCTCTCCATCTCTGGGCCCCTGCCACAAACACTCGTTGGCACGCTGGAAAACGATGTGCTGACGAGCGGCCGAGGCGACGATACGTTGCGCGGGCTGGCAGGGAACGACCAGTTAAACGGCGGACTGGGCCACGATCTGCTCGATGGCGGATCCGGCACAGACACGATGCGGGGAGGGATCGGCAACGATATCTACGTCGTGGATATCGCCGGTGATGTCGTGACTGAATTGGTTGATGAAGGCACCGATACGGTGCAGACCTCGCTCCTCACCTACACGTTGGGTGTGAATGTCGAGAATCTGACGCTGACAGGTACAGGACCAAGTACGGGTATCGGCAATGCTTTGAGTAATCAACTGACCGGCAACAGCGGGGCGAACCTGCTGGACGGCAAGACAGGGGCCGATACGATGGCCGGTGGTATGGGGAATGACGTGTATGTGGTGGATCAGGCCGGCGATGTCGTGACCGAATCGACAGACGAAGGCCTCGACACGGTCTTCAGCTCCGTGACCTATGGTCTTGGGGTGAATGTGGAATATCTGGTCTTGACTGGTTCCGCAGCGATCAATGGAACCGGAAACGATTTCGACAACACCCTTACAGGCAATAATGCGGCCAACATATTGGCGGGGCTGGCGGGCAACGACACCTATATGATCGGCGCCGGCGATACGGTCGTCGAAACAGCGAACAACGGCATGGACACGGTGGTCAGCAGCCTTACCTACACTCTCGCAGCCAACGTGGAAAATCTTACTTTAGTCGGTTTGAACAGGATTAATGGAACCGGTAACAGCCTGGACAATGTGCTCAATGGGTTACTTAATCTTGCAAGCAATACTCTTGCCGGGGTAGCCGGCAACGATATCTACGTCATTGGTTCGGGCGACACGGTAGTGGAGACTACGGATGGGGGAATGGATACGATTCAGACCAGCATGTCCCATACCCTCGGTGCCAATGTGGAAAATCTCACATTGACTGGAACCAGTGCCATCAATGGAACAGGCAATGGGCTCAACAATCTGCTCACGGGCAACAGTGCAAACAATGTTTTGACTGGGGCAGATGGCAACGATACGCTCCGCGGTAGTGCGGGCAACGACACGCTCACCGGCGGCAATGGAAATGATACCTATCTCTTCGCCCGCGGCGACGGACAAGATTTCGTACGAGACAATAGTGGCACGGCTGACAAATTGCTCTATGACTCGGGGATCGATCCCCTTGATCTCGTGATCAGTCGCCAAGCGAACGACCTGCGATTGGCCATTCATGGCTCGACCGATTCGGTCACGATCGAGAACTGGTATACCAGTTCATCAAATCGGACGGAAATGATCCAAGCTGGCAATGGACAAACGTTGCTCAACACGCAAGTCAATCAGTTGATCCAGGCGATGGCGGCTTTTACGCAGCAGACCGGTCTCACCTGGGATCAAGGGGTCGATCAGCGGCCGCAAGATGTGCAGGCCGTATTAGCAGCCAGCTGGCAGTAGATATCAGGGCTTATTAGACGACTGACTTAATCGCTAGGAGGTTCGAAGTGACCGGATGGGCGCTGTTGCCACGGCACGGTCGCCTGTCGAGATTGCTTGACCAAACTGCGCAAGCTCATTTCGGCGGCCCGCAGGAGTTTTGGATCAGCGGCTTGTATGAGCGTCGTCAAAAGGACATAGAGGGATCGATCGGTGTGAGATCCGGCCAAGATTCGATCCGTCACCGGATCAAGCTGAGACCTGTCCGGCTCCTCACCCTCCGCTGAGTCTGCGAACAGATATTCGAAGGATCGGGGATTGTCGAATAGCCAAGAGGGAGGCATGCGAAGTGCGGACGCAAGAGCTTCAATCGTAGCCGTTGTGGGGTCCGTCTGATCCGCTTCGATCTGTTCTAGAACCGCAGTGGGAATTCGCGCCGCGTCTGATAACGACTCGATAGATTGGTTTTTGTAGAGCCTCCAGCTCTGGATAAATAGCCCTATCGACATGAGGGCATGATACACAATGAAAAGGTGAGCTTCAATAAATCGTCCGATGAAAATGAGATTTATAAAATAAAATCAATACATTAGGGGCTATTTAAAGATCAGGCATGAAATCGGTATAATGTTTGCCAAGTTTCATCGCATCGAAGGAGGTGGTGATCTATGTTGGGAACCGATATTCGGGGCATCATGGCTGAAGAAGAAGAGGTCCAACGTCGTCAGGAGGCTCTTAAATCTCTTATGACGATGAGGGCCAGGCAGCTTCGAGAATCCTTGGAGGATCGAATCAAGCGTGCCAGGAGCAGCGGGGACTGGACGCAGCTGTCGAAGGCTGAATGCGCAAATCTGCATAAGCAGGAAAAAGCCCACTTGAAGTCTCAGCTTGAACAGTTGCAGTTCGAACAAACACGGACTCGGGGAAAGTTGACTGCACTGAAGCGAGCCAAGGCAAGGGCGCAGCGTATCCGTGCCGCGGAAGCCGCCTCCGAACGAAGGCGCCGGTGATCGACTGTCACGGCTGTCTTGAGTATTTTTTCAGCGCGATGACGGGCGAATAGGGGTCTAGTGGGTGCAGTGCAGCGTCTACCGGTTCTCACTCGTGCACAGGCCTCGCTGATCCGGCAACTGCTTCGCGATAAGAGAACCAGATCCAGAGAAAGAGCCTTTGTTCTAGAAGGGAACAAGTCCTGTCTAGATCTGATTTATCGGTACCCGCAGTCTATTCTCAGCCTGATCGTATCAGCGGGTTTTCTCCGTGCCGAGGCCGAGGCAGATCGAAAGGCGCGTACGGAATTGCCTGCGCGCCAGTTTGTTTGCCCAGACGCCGGCTTTGAAAAATTGACCGATATGGAGGCGCCGCAAGGGATTTTGGCCGTCGTCCGACAACCTCGGTGGGACGAGGCGCGGGTATTCGGGCCGAAGAGTGCGTTGGGCATTTATGGGGATCGGTTACAAGATCCGGGGAATGTCGGCGCGATCATCCGGACTGCTGCAGCCTTGAACTTATCCGGAGTTTGGCTAAGCGCCGATTCCGCTGATCCTTTCAGTCCCAAGGTCGTCCGTGCTACGGCCGGCACCATTTTGAGCCTACCGGTCTTTCATACTCGGGACTTTCGGGCATTTTCCTCGTATGGATGTGAAATCTATTCGGCGGTCCTGGCTTCGGCTGATATAGTCCCCATCAGGAGTATTCGGGTAATACCTAGCCGCCTCATGATCGCTGTCGGAAACGAGGGAGTAGGGTTGGCCCCGGACATCATGAAGGCGTCTCGTGTCAGGTTTTCTATTCCATTGGCCGAGGGGGTGGAGTCGTTGAATGTCGCGGCAACAGCGGCGATTTCAGCGTTCTACTTCAGTGGATTGAGATCCTGCCGTTCGGCGTAGCGATTTGAAAATTAAATACATTCAGCCTACTATGCGGCTCATGATGTCCAGACAGGAGACGAGAATGTGGGTAGGGATCGTATTAGTGTGTGCGATCGGTTTCGGATTTAGCGTGGCCCCGGCCTCCGCGCAATCCGATGGGCAGCCGTACAGTCTCGACATGATCATTGCTCTCGCTTTGGCGAAAAATCCTGTCGTCGGCTTGGCTGAAGGAAACATCGAACAGCAGAAGGGGCAGCAGACAGCAGCGAGTGCCTATCCGAATCCCACTGTGACTGGAAACGGAGGGCACGGCAACCTTCGCGATGCGGGTCGGGCGGGTATTAACGAGTTTGCCGCTCGCGATTCGCTAACCGAATCGAACCTGGTAATCGGTCAACCGATCGAATGGCCGTCAATGCGCGCAGCTCGGCAACAAGTTGCGGATCTCGGGCTCGCGACGGCCAACGTCGGGATGTTGGAGACCCGATTGAATTTGGCGTCGCAGGTCAAAGTCGGCTTCTATGATCTGCTGCTGGCTCAGCAGGGCGCCGACATCGCGCGCCACACCCTCGACATCGTCGAGGGTGTGGCGCGGATCGTAAAGGCCAGAGTCAAGTCGGGCGAAGCGCCGCAATTTGAATCCATTAGGGCAGAGGTGGAAGTCCTGAAGGCTCGGCAGCAACTGGTCCGCGCGGATAATCTGGTTCGCATCGGCCGCGTGACCGTCGACACCTTGACCGGTGGTGCGCTCGGGCCGACTTATATGGTCTACGGCGAATTCAGGATCCTTCCTCGTGATCTGCACATTGAAGGTTTGATGGCCCGCATGGTGGAGCAGCATCCGACTATCCAACGTTTGCTGAAGTCCGTCGAGCAATCGGACTGGAAGATTGAATTTGAACGGCAGGCGCGGGTGCCGACCATCACCGTCCAGGGCTCTTATTGGCGCGAAATCGGGCGGGAAGCGTATCAAGCGGGAGCCTCTATGCCGGTGCCGCTCTGGTACCGGCGCCAGGGAGAAATCGCTTCAGCGTTAGGCGCGAAGCGTCGTGAGGAAGCCGAGCTGCTCCGGATGCGAAACGAACTGGGGCGAGCCGTCTATCAACACTATCAGGATGTCCGCACTACGGCGGAGTTGATCGATGTGTTCGATAAAGGGTTGTTGAAGCAGGCTCAGGAGGCTCTGCGGCTGGCGCAATTCAGCTTCCAGCAGGGTGCGTCCAGCTTGCTCGAAGTATTTGACGCCCAACGTGTACAACGGCAGATCTTACTGGACTATGCTCAAGCACGGCACGACCTCTCTGTCTCGCTGGCTCGGCTTGAACAGGCCGTCGGGGGGACATTGTGAAAATCGTTTTCGGTTCAATGCAAGTTCCATCGTTAACCGTCGGTCGGGGCATGCGTAGTCTTCTGTTCGGTTTGATGGTGATGGAATTAGGCTGTGATAGGGCTCCGAGCGATGTGGTGGCCAGTAAGCCGCCTACCGCCATATCAGCTCCGGGTTTCATTACGCTGTCGGCGGAGGAGTCGTCACGGGTGGGACTCGTGGTCCAGCCGGTGGCGCGGAGCGATTTTCGAACGCACCGCGATTTCCCCGCCATCGTACAGCCTAATCAACGGAACATGGCGGAGATTACGACCTTGGTTCGAGGTCGAGTCGTGGAGGTATATGCAGACTTCGGACAAGAAGTGAAAGCCAATGCTCCCTTGGCCATCCTCTACAGCAGCGAGCTCGGGCTTGCTCAATCCGCATATCTCAAGGCCAAGGCCAAGCTCCACGTCGCTGAACAGGCGTATAGTCGGGCTCAATTTCTCCTGCGGGAGCAGGTCATCGGCGAAGCGGAAGCCCAACGCCGGCAGGCGGAGCTGCTGAGCAGTCAGGCGGAGGCCAATGAGTCACATGATCGCCTGAAGTTGCTTGGCATGGATGAAGAAGAGTTCCGCCGTCTCGACCGCAGTCGGCAGATTCGATCCGTCGTGCCGATCGTGGCACCCTTCGCCGGGCGCATCATCGGACGTAAGGTGGCACGAGGTGAGGTGGTCGAGACGACCGAGAATTTGTTCGTGATCGCCGATCTTTCGGAAGTCTGGGTTCAAGCTAATATCCCGGAGAAGGACATTCCGTTCGTTCATGCGATCCATGCATCGGGCGGCACGCAGGTGGAGGTGCGGATCAACGCTTATCCGAAAGAAACATTCAAAGGCACAATCACCTACGTCGGCGATGTATTGGATCCCGTCACACGCACCATGCAGCTCAGGATTGAATTGCCGAATCGGGATGGGCGACTCAAACCGGAAATGTTCGCCACGATTCGACTCTTTTCCGAAGCGCAGCCCGATCGACTCGCGGTGCCGGAGGCCGCGTTGCAACGCGATCAGGGGCGCATCTTCGTCTTCGTGCAGCGCAACGCAAACGAGTATGAGTTGCGGGAGGTCCACGTCGGCGAGTCCAATGGGACGGTCACCGCGATTCTCGGCGGCCTGAACGAAGGGGAGCCGGTCGTGACGCACGGCGCTTTTGTCTTGAAGTCTGAGTTGCTGAAGAAACCCGTCTGATGGTCTCCCGCCTCCTCGACATTTCCTTGCGCCAGCGGATGCTCGTCATCGTCTGTGCGCTTATGATCGGAGCCGGAGGTATCTATGCCTTTCGGACCGTTCCGATCGATGCCTTTCCGGATGTAACCAGCGTGCTGGTACAGGTCGTGACGAAGGCCCCGGGTCTCTCGCCGGCCGAAGTCGAGCGTCTGGTGACCTATCCGATCGAGCTCCAGCTCACCGGCGTGCCGTCTCTCACGGAAATGCGTTCCCTCACGAAAGTCGGTCTCTCGCTGATCACGATTGTGTTCGATGACTCGATGGACATTAACCTGGCCCGCCAACTGGTGCTCGAGCGATTGCTCGAAGTCGAGGAACAACTTCCTCCGGGAGCCGAGCCGATGTTGGTGCCCAATAGTACGGGACTAGGAGAGGTGTTTCAGTATTACTTGGAGAGCCCTCCGGCTTCCGAGGCCGATGCCAACGCGGAACATCAAAGTTTGATCCGACAGCGCACGATCCAAGACTGGGTGATCCGGCCTCTCTTGAAAAGCACACCGGAGGTCATCGACGTCAATTCGATGGGCGGGTATGTCAAGCAGTATCAGGTATTGGTCGAGCCGGGTATGTTGCGGAAATACAGCCTGACCCTTCGCGACGTGTTCGATGCGGTGGCAAAAAATAACGCAAATGCCGGCGGGAATATTCTGGAAAAACATGCTGAGAAGTACATTGTGCGCGGGATAGGGCTGATCCGCTCGCTTCAGGACATCGAACGCATCGTGGTCAAGGAAACCGGCGGAACCCCGGTCTATGTCTCCGACGTGGCGCAAGTCGTGATCGACCATGCCGTCAGACACGGGGCGACGGTCCTGAACGGGGAGCGCGAAGTGGTCAGCGGAATCGTCCTCATGTTGCGGGGGGGCAATGCCCGGGATGTCGTCGAGGGGATCAAGGCCCGCATTGAAGATATTCACGCTAAGCGCCTGCTGCCGGATGGATTGCGGATTGTGCCGTTTTACGACCGGATCGAACTGATCACCGAGGCGTTGAATACGGTCTACAAATCGTTGGCCGAAGGGGTGGTGCTCGTGATCGTCGTGTTGTTCCTTTTTCTTGGGAACATTCGCAGCGCGTTGATCGTCGTCGGTACGCTGGTATTGGCGCCGCTTGCCACATTTATTGTCATGGGGCAAATCGGACTGACCGCTAATCTGATGTCGCTGGGAGGGCTGGCGATCGCGATCGGGATGATCGTCGATGGTTCGGTCGTCGTGGTGGAGAACGTCTATCGGCATCTGTCCCATCAGCCTTCCTTGCCACGGTTACAGTTGGTGACATCGGCCGTGAAAGAAGTGGGGCAGCCGGTGGTGTTCGGCATTCTCATCATTATTATTGTCTTCCTGCCCCTTCTGTCTCTACACGGCATGGAAGGGAAGATGTTCAAGCCGCTCGCCTATACCATCATGATCGCGCTGATGGTATCGCTTGTGCTGGCGCTCACCCTCTCTCCGGTACTCTGTTCGTTGGCGCTGAGGCAGGGGAGCGAAGAAGATCCTTGGGTCGTCAGACAAGCCAAGAGTCTCTATGCCCCGACGCTGCGATGGGCCCTCGGACATCGAAGCGCCGTATTGATACTGGCTGTCAGTGCATTGGTGGGCGCTCTTGCGTTGGTGCCCTCATTAGGCACAGAGTTTATTCCTATTCTCAACGAGGGGTCAGTCGCGCCTCAAACCATTCGGCTCCCGAGTGTATCGCTGCCCGCTTCCATTGAGATCGAAAAGCGCATGCAACAGGCGATCATGGAATTTCCCGAAGTCGAAATGGTCGTCTCCAAGATCGGCCGAACTGAGTTGGGGAATGATCCGCAGGAGCCGAACGAGAGTGACCCGGTCGTTCGGCTGCGACCATTGGACCAATGGACCACGGCAAAGACAATGCCGGAATTGGTGCAGAAGTTTCGTGAGCGGTTGATTGGAGTCTCCGGAGCGACATTCCTCATCAGTCAACCTATTCAGCAGCGTGTCGATGAGTTGATTTCCGGTGTCCGCACAGAAGCCACCGTGAAGCTATTCGGCGACGACCTGGAGATGTTGCGGAACAAGGCTCAGGAAATCGCCGAAGTGTTGGAGAGCGTGCAAGGGGTTAAAGATATCAAGGTTGAGCAATTATTCGGACAACCGTATCTCACCATCGATATCGATCGCGGGAAAATCGCCCGTCATGGCATCAACGTCTCCGACGTGCGGGAGATCATCACCACCGCCATCGGTGGACACGCGGCAACCCGCGTCTACGAAGGACAGCAACGATTCGATTTGATCGTGCGGTTTCCGGAACAGTACAGGGACAGCGTCGAAACCATCAGTAATATTCTCCTCAGCGATCAGACCGGCGCGCTGATTCCTCTGGCAGACCTCGGAACCGTTCAGTTGGAGGAAGGCCCGGGCCGGATCAGCCGAGATCAGCTTCAACGGTATGTGTCGATCGGCTTCAATACGATGGGACGAGACATCGGGAGCCTTGTCGCAGAAGCACAGTACAAGATTACCGAACGGGTCGCGCTTCCCGCCGGCTATCGGATTACCTGGGGCGGATCATTTGAGAATATGGAACGAGCAATGGCAAAGCTGCAGGTCATTGTTCCGATCACGATCGGGCTGATCTTCTTCTTGCTGTATTCAACTTTCAACTCACTCCGTCAGGCGACCCTGATTATCTTGAATCTGCCCTTTGCGTTGATCGGTGGGGTGGTAGCGCTTTGGTTGACAGGAGAATATCTCAGCGTACCGGCGTCGGTCGGCTTCATCAATCTCTTCGGCGTGGCGGTGTTGAACGGGATTGTGCTCGTCTCCTACATGAATAAACTCCGGGAAGACGGCCATAGTTTGGACGAAGCGGTGATCTCCGGCGCGCTGCTTCGGTTACGCCCCGTCTTGATGACGGCGTTGGTTGCGCTCTTGGGGTTAGTCCCTCTGGCGTTTGCCAACGGAATCGGCTCGGAGGTGCAGCGTCCGTTGGCGATCGTCGTCATCGGCGGCCTCGTGAGTTCGACATTGCTGACTTTGATTATGCTGCCGGTTCTCTACCGATGGCTCGAAGGCCACTCGAAGGACCAGATGCATCGAGGAGAACTACAAACCGAATCGACATTTGGTGGACACCAAACAGTGGGCGAACCTTCTCATGGTAACGGTGAGCCACGCTTTTCTCGCCGCCCCGGCGAGATACCGTCTGCATGACCGAGACCGTTTCTGAATCTTCTCTTGCTTTCTATTCCGTTTCCGCCGTGTATGGTCGCAAACTGGTACCCGTTCAGTCACTGGAGCCAGGTCCTCTTGCTATTGTGATGCGCAAGACCCACTACTCGATATTGTGATGACGTGACTCAAGGGGTATCCTGCTCCTGATCTAACGACGAGAGCTCAGTATCCGTTTCCATGCGAAGGAGTCGATCATGCTCCTATTCAGCCTGTCCATGATGCTAGTCATGGTCCTCGCTTCACCCGTCGCCGCAGAAGAATCGGCTGCGTGCTCCTTGCTGACATCCAGCGAGGTTGAGGCCGCGACAGGTGGCCAAGTGACTGCGACAGAACCGATGCAATTAGATGACATTGCGACAGACCCAGACAGGATCATGAAGGTGCTCGGATGCATGTGGGGTGTCTCAGGTCCTATGGGGCAACTCACCATCACCTGGTTCCAAGGCCCACTGACTGATGACGAGATCGCCCAGTTGATCACGGTGAACAAGAACAACACGGACATCGATGATATGAGGAAGGCACACTACAGGGAGGCATCGAAGGATTTTCCTGCTGCATGGTGCTCGACCTTGATACCTTCTGCCTCCGATAAGCGCGATCTGCTGCTGTCCACCTGTGCTGGCGGAGTGAACAGACAGGGCCTTTCGATCACGTTTAGCAGCCCGACCACATCACTGACGATCGATCAGGCGAAAGCCCTGTTCGACAAGGCGGGTGAACGCGCACGCTGACGGCACCAGATGCGGGGCTTAGCCGAAGGCTCGACCGGTACCTGAACAGCGGTCAAGGTGAGGCGAGATGAGCTAGCGTATCGCCGCGAGTCGCTGAGTCGTTCTCGGGCATTGCCTTGCTGGGTTATGTATCGACACATAGACTGGTTTGGCAGCACTGACCCACTCTTCTAAAACCAGTCCAATCGCCGAAACCCGTTTCCCGCCCCCATTGCAGTGCTTCTAGGGAGGAGGCTAGTCGTCTGCGAACGTGTATCAAGCTACAGTATAGAAAGATGATTCAATCACCATCAAGCAGGAGATGCCGACGATGTCTGTCATAGAACAATCCATTGACCTCAATGTTCCGGTACGTACTGCCTACAATCAGTGGACACAGTTTGAAGAATTCCCTCGATTCATGGAAGGGGTGGAGGAAGTACGACAGATTGACAACACACATCTGCACTGGAAAGCCACCCTCGGCGGAAAGCAGGAAGAATGGGATGCGGAGATCATTGAACAGGTGCCTGATCAACGGATCGTTTGGCGGAGTCAAGGAGGCGCGAAGAACAGAGGGATCGTCATATTTTCTCCTGTCACAGAGGGCAAGTCTAAGATGAATCTTCGCATCGACTATGAGCCGAAAGGGATGGTCGAGAAAACGGGTGCCGTCGTTGGCGTAGTTTCTCGGCGAGTGGAAGGAGACTTGAAGCGATTCAAGGAGTTTATCGAGGCGCGTGGGCAAGAAACCGGGGCCTGGCGCGGGAACGTGAGTTGAGTGTCAATCATTGAGCACGATGACTGTGCACATCGTTCCATTATGCGCTGTGGCCGCACGCAACATGATTCAAATGTATACGGAGGTGTTTATGAAAACGAAATTCACGATAGCGATGCTGACGGTGGGACTGTTGGGCTCGGGACTCGGCATGACCTACGCGGCCGATCCGATGGCTGAGAAGGAAGCCACGCCCACCATGAAGGAACGCCTGACCAAAGATACGATCAAAGGCACCTTGATGAACATCGAGGGTGCGTACTACATCATTAAAGACGATAATGGCTCAGTGCATAAGATTCATGTCGACAAGAGTACCAAGTTGGATAAAGTGGTCGCAGGCGACATGGTCAAAGCCTATGTGACGGACAAGGGACATACTACCACCTTGCAGCGTGCGGACTGAATGAGCAAAACAGTGCGCTCGTGTGAGGTCACCAGGAAGGATAGGTTCATCCGACAGGCTCGCAGTGACGGATCGTAAGCATCCTTGAGACGCTGAAGGAGGACGAGAGTATGCACAACGGAAACCTTTACGATGGGGAGACTGGGAGCGCGAGGGAATGGTCCGCGTTTCTGGCTGGAGCATTGATTGGGGCGGGCATTGGGGTGGGCGTTGCACTGCTCTTTGCTCCTCGGCCGGGCATAGAGCTGCGCAGTAGGTTGCGTGACTCTGCTAATCGTGCGAAGGATGATGTCCTGCATATGGGGCAGGAGGCCTGGGAGACTGCCGTGGAACGGGGGAAGGAATATTATGAGAGGGGAGCAGAGGTCCTCCGAGATGCTGGACGGTCGGCAAGGGAATTTTCCAAGCAAGGACAGGAGGCAGTGAAAGAGGCCGGTCGTGCGGCCAAGGAATTCGGCAAACAAGCCGAAGATATGGCCCGAGAGGAAGGGCCTGAGCGTTATAAATGAGCGCAGTGCTTCTTCGATCACCTCGTTCACATAGCGGTGTTGGTCGAATGCGAGATGTTCAATTCAGGTACTCCCATTACCGTTCGACGGCAATTGGAAGACCTGATCAATCAAAGGCTGGTGAGGTACCGTGTAAAGAGTCCATGATGGTTATGGTGAATCTACTATTCTGAGCGTTTTTTCCAGGGTTCTTTTATAGATCCATCTCGCAATCAAGAAGGCTATGAGCCCAGCTCCTGCAGCCACAACAAGCAGTAAATCGCTCCAGGTGAGCGGGACTTGAGGAAGGTCTACGGGATTGGTTGAGGACAGGAGAATTCCCCAAACTTGCAGACCACAAGACATGAGCAGCAGCAGCGCACCGGCTGCATAGAGTGCTCGTTGAACGGCTAATGAATGGGCCACGCGAGAAACAGACGCCCCGTGTGTTTTGGAAAGCGTTGCCATATCGTGTGCCGATGTCATCATGCTGCCAATGCAGAAACATATCGCCGCCATAAAGCCTACCGAGATACCAGCAATTTCGAATGCCAGCTCCTCGTCCATATGTGGCATCGATGCAAACGTTCACTGCACGTGTTTCGAGTGTATCGTGTACCCCTTATAGATCACGGCTTTCGTCATTTGCTGACCTTATCTGATTACTTCCCCTTCGGCAGCTGCCCCTTCTTTTCCAGTTCTTAAATACACACCTTCACGATATTCTCCTCCTTCTCCGCAGCAAATAACGGTCAAAGAGTCTTAGTATTGTGGTTGCTGGAATGGGTCCGATTCACGGATAAGTTCAGGTGGAGTCCTTGCCCCATAGTTCTCATCCACACTGTGTTCCCACACTCCGTCATGTTCCGGATCCATTCCCCACCCCCGTGCGTAGAGCAACGTCAAGATGGGCTGTCCTTCAGGGCCAATACCGATGACGCGACCGACGATGGTCATATCAGCCCAATGATGGTAGGAACTGGGCAACGTGTGGCGTTTCTTTACCACGAGCCAATACCACCCAGCTTCGTGATCATTTGTGCTGGGCGGAAGCTGGGGACGGTACTTTTCATCAAGGGGGCGATTCTTGACGTGCAACCAGAGGTCTCCCGCCTGCACTTTCTCCGACACGATCACAGCACCCAAGACGACAAGTCGACCTTGATAAAGCTCGGGCGTGGCGGCCAGCCACGAGAATCTTAGCGTCGAGTCTGCTTCCTGCAAATACTTTCGCGGCACAGCGGTGCACCCGACAATCATGCATAGGGCCGACATGAGAATAGTCTGAGTCAATCTGTTAACACCTATTCGCATACTGTTTTGAGTTTAGCGCTTCTGGCTACTTTCCTTTCGGAAAATGCCCTTTCTTCTCAAGTTCCTGAATCTTTCCCTCTAATGCCTCCAGGACCAGCGCTTTGATCGTCTTGCCTTCCACAGCGGCAGCAATCTTGGCCCGCTTCATCAGGTCGCGCGGGATATCGCGAAAAATCCAGGCCCCGCCCTTATCTTCGCTTTCGGTTTTCTTAGGCATGAGGGCGGAAGCATACCACGATTTCGAAGATAGACAATAGCAGTTGACATATATTGATATGCTTATATATCATGATGTTCATAACAAGTGAGGTGATACATGAAGATGGAGCGAATACTCATTCAGGTTCCAAAACGACTCAAAGCGAAGCTCGACGCCGAACGGAAATGCGGCACGAGTGCGTCGGGGCTGATTCGACATTTACTAGAGCAGTAGTTCAAAGGCAAGGAGGCCGCGTAACTCACCCGCAAGTAGGGAGGTCTTTCCATGAATATTGCCTCGCTTTTTCGCAAAGGTTCTCAGGGCGACGCATCCCCGCCTCGTCACTACCGCGAGCGTGCCGTCTCCGAAGACTGGCTGTTTCACGGGAGGGATGAGGTCGGGCGGGAGGGCTGGTTTGTCAGAATCGAAGTCACCGGGATGTATCCACGGCGGGTTGGGCCGTTTGCCACGCAAGAGGATGCGTGCGGATTACTGGAGGACTTTCTACACGATCTCGTGGAGCCATTCAGCAATCTTGAACGTGACCTGGACCGCCCTGAGCAGAGTTGTGTGGTCGAAGGGGTTCCGCGCTTGGCGGCGACTAACTTGCGCGAGGGCAGGAGTGCATGATCTGCACTCGCGATCTGCGTCATACCTTTTCAACGTGGTTTACACAATGCGGTGTGGATTATGCGTGATTCAAACCTTGAAGGGAGAGCCGTTGCCGGGATCCGCGATATACTACAGTTAAAAAAGAACCTGCCAATACTCCAACCAAGGGTTCACACAGGTTCTTCAATTGGTGATTTTTCAATGCACTGGGACGACGGGGGCCGTGTAGGTTTGGCTCCCAGCGGGCGGGGCATTGAATTGGAACGCGCCAGCATCACAGGCTGAACCAGAAGGCCGGGCACCGCCGACCATGTCAACCGGCACTTCGCGTAAGGCCACGCCTGCTTCTATTGCGGGCGACCCAGCCCTCAGGTGAAAATCTCCACCCTCCGCATTGACTACCCACGGGTCTGACGTGAAGTTCGCCTGGAGCGTGGTATTGGTGCCGGTATTTAGAATCTGCTCGCCCCTGTTGCCCCACACAATGTTGTTGATGATGCGCGCGTTGAGGCTTCCCGAATGTTCCGAGCTGACGAGGATGCCATAGTCATCGCTTCCGTAGATCGTGTTGTTGGCAACAAGGGTATCAGACGCGCCGTAGCCCACGAAAATGCCCGCATGATTGTTATAGATCAGATTATTGTAAAATTGATTGTTTCTGCCACGTGAGATGAGGACAGCTGAGGTCTTGCGCATTTCCCCAGTCTTAGACCAAAGGAAACCTTTCCCATTGCCGAAAAAGGTATTGTTGCGAATGACCCAATTGTTGACGGTATGGTTCTGCTGGAAAAGATGGATGGCGTAGCCGCCGAGGTCATGGAAGATGTTGCCCTCAACGAGACCGTTGTCACCGTCCGTATATATCCCATACCCTGTCATATGGTGAATCTCGTTGCCGATGATTTCGTGCTCGCCGCCCCCGCTGATGCCCTGTCTGCCGTTTCTGATCTCATTGCGAAGAAAACGATTGTGATGATCGTGAGCGCGTAGTATCACCACAGCGCCCCCACTCGTGTTCGCCCCATCGAGAACCAGACCGCTTACCTCGACATAGGCAGTGCCTCCGAAGAGCATCACGAAATTCCCGCTGGGCGGCTGGATAACGACCTTCCCCTCCTCACCAGGGTAAGCCGCATAGCGCGTCATGGCGTTCATCGAGGTGCCACGTTGGAAGGTAAATCCGCCGCTGCGGTGGATCATCGCCTCGGCATAAGTACCTTGCCGGATGAAGAGTGTATCGCCCGGAGCCAGCGCTCTCGACCCCTGGGCGATGGTCCGGAACGGTGCCGCTTCCGTCCCCGCGTTGCTGTCACTGCCGGTGGTGGCGACGTAATACGTCGTTGGGAGAACTGGCAATCGGCTCGATGCACATCCACTGACAAGGGTGAAGATCAGAGCCACCGCGAGTCGCATGACGCATCTCCGTGAGTGTGCTGACTATCCGGACCAAGAGGGATGTTCCCTTACCTTTCGGCAAAAGACTATACCGACTCACCTATTGGCTTCATCCTATCAATGAGCCAGGAATCTTGCCACCCACAATCTATTGGTCATAGATAATCCACTGAGCCGTGGATTGCTGTGCTTAGGGGTTCTTCGAGTATCACCTGGACCTGAGCAAGATAGTATACAATTGGAATATTAATCCATGTTCCATAGGCGGCTTTCTGAGGCCCTCTTAAGCTCCGCCCTTGTTAGAGGACGAAGCTTTCTTGTCTGGTTTCACCCCCCGGAGCTAGAGAGATGAGGTACTGAGGGCAATACGGCTCATATCGGTTTGTATTCCAACGACACATGAAGGCACTGCGCCAGGAGTGGAAGGAACCGAGCGTGCGACGGCGCAATCTGGATAGAAGCCAGATTCACTGCAGAGTCTACTGGCTTCTGCTGTCGGGAGACGCCTCAATTTGCTACTTCCGTCTTATGGGTCAGTGCGGAACGGATGATCCGATAGAAGTCTTCTGGCGTCATGTCTTTGGTGAGGTATGCTGTGGCACCGGCGGCTTTCATGTGATTCGCAACCGCGACACTGCCATTGATCGAGAGCCCAATGACGATGACGTGCGGTAGCGTCGTCTTAATCCACCGCGTCGGGTCGATCCCATTCATTTTCGGCAGTTCGATATCCATCAGGACGACATCCGATTGTAACTGCTGAGCCAGCTCACAGCCCTGCTTTCCGTCCGCCGCTTCCCCGATGATTTTGAAATCATCAGAGGAGCTGAAAAGGTTCTGCAACCCCTTACGCGGAAGAGGATGGTCATCCACCACCAGCCCGTGGATAGGGGGCTGGTTTTGTCGTTCTGTTCACGTGGGCTTGAAACCGCCCTTCAAAATCTGAATTCGCTTGCCAGGTTCTCATGGATCTTCTTCATGACCTTCTCCTCTACGAATCGCCGCAACTCCTCGATGGACATGCGATCAGCTAAAAACTCCTGGTTCATGACAAGGAGCTAGGACAACTTGCGGACGCTATCCGTAAAGGTAAATGTCGGCCTTATCTTCTGACTGAAGGTACCTTCTAGTTGCGTTGACCAGTGGGCTTGTAATTGATTACCAGCACCGAGTTGAAGGCAAATTAAATGGTCTTGCGGGTGGTGGTCTGACTGTCAGTAAGCCACGTAAGTATGCGAAAAGTGGTGCCGAGGGACAGAATCGAACTGTCGACACCAGCCTTTTCAGGGCTGTGCTCTGCCAACTGAGCTACCTCGGCACAAAAAGGGATTCGATCTTTCAGCGCTGGATTATTTTGATGTTCGTATGACTTGCCGGTATTCCGTCTATTTTACCAAGATCGCACATCAGACTTCCACATCTTTTGCGCGCAGACATCGTTTCTTCTTCATCGCGTTTCGCACGCAACGCAATGAACGTTCAGTGTAGAAGGTTCATGGACTGGATGTGGAGAATTGGCATTTGACACACAAGATAGTTAAACCGGCGTGGCGCGGAAATGATGCGCATGGACGAGAAGCTTCTGTCGATTG
>JACZCY010020737.1_pt1 | contig 33580 bp, 33 predicted proteins | sample 8641821 | NCBI WGS metagenome assembly JACZCY01 (sample SAMN15324609, study PRJNA640507) | soil metagenome | isolation source: intercropping sugarcane | place: China: Luxin town, Laibin City, Guangxi Province | collected 2019-07-25 | depth 10cm m | reverse complement strand
GGAGAAGGTGGGGGGCCGTTAGGAGGGGGGAGTGGAACGACATCGATCCTCTATGTCGCGAATAACGGATCCGATAACGTGTCGGGGTACAGCATCAATACGACAAGCGGAACCCTCGCGGCGATTTCCGGTTCTCCGTTCTCGAACGTCTCGGGTCCTTCCGCCATGGCAGTGTCCTCGAATGGATTTTTTGCCTATGTGACGAACAGTAGAACGAACGATGTGACGGCATTCAGAGTTTCTACGGAAGGGGCTCTGTTATTGGTCCCGCCGACTCCGGCCAATCCCAACCCCGCCGCGGTCGATGCTGCTCCAATCGCACTGGCCATTTCCCCGGACACGAAGCATCTGTATGTTGCGAATAACGGCACTGATAAAGTGACCGCGTTCAATATAGAGGCTGCCGGCGCTTTAACGTTGATACCGCCAACTGCCGGCAACACAAATCCTCTGGCAGTCAATGGAGCGGATCCTGCATCGGTTGCGATTGCTCAAGGCGGGAAATTCCTCTATGTGGCCAACAGAGGTTCCAACGATGTCACGGCGTTCTCGATCGGAGCAACCGGGCTTCTGAGTCGGATCGCTCCGTCCACAGCGAATGTCAATCCTATCTCGACCGGTGGGACGGCCCCCAAAGGCATGGCCATCTCGCCGAACGGATTGTTTCTCTATGTGGCGAACAGCGGCTCCGATAACTTGACGGTCTTTCAAATCGGAGCAAACGGTCTCTTAACCTTGGTGCGGCCTGCGGGGTCCAACACAAATCCTGTCTCCACAGGCGGTACGACTCCCAATGCCCTCATGATCTCCCTGGATGGTCAATTCCTTTATGCCGCCAATGGTGGAGGCAATGTATCGGCATTCACCATCGGGGGTGATGGACTGCTGACGCTCGTGCCAAGCTCGGCGGGCAACCTCAATCCCGTCTCAGCAGGGACGAACCCCGTAGCCTTGACGATTTCACCGGATGGGCGGTTCCTGTATGTGGCAAACCAAGGAGGTCGCGTATCAGCATATACCATCAATACGGAAACAGGACTGCTTATCCCATTGACGGCCTTGGTGGGTAATCCCTTTCCGACAGGAACCACACCATCTGCGATTGCGACGCCCGGCCGCCCATAGGTCAGGTGTTGAAGCACCTCCTATACCTGGACCCTTTTTAGATCCAACCAGGTCAGCATTTCACGCGTGATCTGTTCCGGCTTATCTTCATGGACGAAATGTCCGGCGTCGGCGACCTTCACCACCGTCAGGTCGGTGACGAAATCATTCAGCCCATCAAGATTCTGACGGACGAGTGCATGATCCTGTAATCCCCAGATTACCAGTGTGGGGACAGGGATAGCAGGATATCCCAACCTGCGCTGACGCACCGCCCCGCCGCCTCGGAAGGCCGCTCGATAGTAATTCACCATGGCCGTGAGCGCTCCCGGCTCGCAGGCCTGCCGTCGATACAACCGAACGAGATCGTCGGGCATCTGCATTCGATGAATCGTCATGTGCGCAAAAATCTCACCGATCATATAGCCATGACCGGCTGACAATGCTGCTTCCGGAAGCCAGGGAATTTGGAAAAAGCCCATGTACCAGGAACGGTGCAACTGGCGCCAGTGCCGCACTTCACGCTCGAAGCAGGCCGGGTGGGGAGCGTTCACAATCATCAAGGCTTTCACGCGATCGGCGTGCCGCATCGCATAGTACCATGCGATGATTCCACCCCAATCATGCCCGACTAGAATGGCGCGTTGAACCTCAGCGGCATCGAGGAGTCCGGTGACATCGTCCATCAAGGATTCAATCTCGTAGGCGTCAAGGCCTGTCGGTCGTGTCGTGCCACCATATCCCCGAAGATCAGGGGCCCAGACCTGAAATCCGGCCTGCGCCAGCGGAGCGATCTGATACCGCCATGAAATGGCGGATTCCGGAAAACCATGCAGGCAGAGTATCAATCGATCGCCAGACCCGGCTGTTGCTACTCGAAAGGACAGTTGGTTTGCGGATATCTGTTGAAACATCACTTGGGCGTCAACAGTATTGAGAATCATGTGCTTATTCGTCTCGCGTCCTTGCGCCCCTCGGTGAAAATTTCCAAAATTCTGTTCGGAACGTCGGCTTGCAGCTATACTCTGCGACATGACGAAATACATGATTTGGCAAGATCAGGGTAAGTGGCGCGGCTGTCTGCAGGGCTCTCCTGACCAACAGGTTCAAGGAGAGTCGTTCGAAGAGCTGCAGTTCAAACTTCGCCAGCTCCACCGCGATCTTATCGTCGGCAAGCCTTCCAACATTCGGAAGATTGCCTGAGCGATAGTCCCCACTGAGATACTACGACACGAACAGACGGTGCAAGCCGTCGTCGGATTCGCTCGTTTGATGCATCCAACAAGCATCAGCCATGGCTAAAGCAGAGGCTCAAGCCGGGAGGCGCAGAGGATGCCTTCCTATGGCTCGATGCCGCACGTTATAACGTCCAGAGAATGTCTCACCGGGAACGAGCCGTTTCAGCCCCCAGTCCGGATGATTGAACGCATCGCTCGCGCAGGTCATCGGTTCGATGGCAAGCGCAGCTCGTGGCGCGTCTGCAATGGCATCTCCGGTATACACGACCACTGCGGAAAACGCGTGATCCAGCGTAACGTCGATTGCGCGATCGCGCGGGACATGACGAAGGGATGCCGTGGCCATTCCTTGTGCGTCGCGTTCGAGCTGCACATAACAATGGTTGAAGCGCTGATGGCCGATCGCACGAAATCGTCGATAGTCCCATGGCGTGCCGGTCACGCTCAGAATCGCCCCTGTCGGGACGAGCCGCTCGTTGAATTCTAAGTAGGCGGTTCCCGGGATCTGCACCTCGGCCTCGTCGATCAACGATGTTCCAACGGTGAAATAGGGATGAAATCCGACTGCGACCGGCGCTGCCCGGTGCCCTACGTTCTTGACGGTGAATGTGCAGGTGAGCCCGGAAGCATCGAGTTCATACGTCACCCATACGGTAAGTGAAAAGGGATAGCCTCGTCCTGCGTATGTATCAGCGTCGAGACGTATCTCAAAGGTCACCTTATTTGAGCGTGCTTCCTGCACGTGCCACGGCAGACTGCGAACGAATCCATGAATGGCATTCGGACCTTCCTTGTCGTTGCATTCGAGCTGCAGTGACTGTCCCTCGAACGTATAGCGTCCATCGCTGATGCGGCCGGGAAACGGGATGAGCACATCGCCCTGTCCACCTCGCTTCCCGTTGCCACCCGAATAACCCCACACGACATCCGTTTCCTGCCCGCCGTCGTTGATCAGCAGGTACCGTCGTAGCGAGGCTCCCCAGGGAGAAACAACCGCGCGCTGGTTTTCAAAAGATAGGGAGAGTTCAGTATCCGGTGTAGGAGGTATCATGGTCGTGCAGCATAGCACTGCAGCAATGGATGGTGAAGGCGTATGTTTGAGCAGAGCCTGACGTGACCGAATCCCATTCGTGCCACGTCACTTTAGGGCAGTGTACCGATAGATTTGCGGCTCGTCGGCTAGAAGCCCCATCAACCGTTGCAGCGCAATGGAGACGTGCGGGGTGGCGAAATGCGCATGTTTCGCCGCCGCACTCGCCCATTTCTCGACGAACACAAAATCGGTTGGATCGGAACTATTCTGCAGAAGCTCGTAACTGAGGCATCCCGATTCGCAGCGTGTCGGTTCAACAAGCGAAGATAAGATTTCTCGAACCTGTGCGACGTGCTCAGTCTTAGTCCTGGCACGTGCGATCACTCGGAGGGAAGTGTCTGGAGTCATATCGCTCTCCGTTCAAAATACTTATTGATCTCATCAAATGTCCTGTGCCGATCGGTGGTGAGTGTACCGAAAGCGGGAGCGTGTTCAATTCATGATGGATTCGCAACGGAGCGGCGAGCCTTTCGAGGCACAACGCGATGTATCTTTGTCTGAAAGAGAAGGAGACCATCCTCCGGGCCGGGGGTAGGTTACTTTGTAAATGGATGACCGGCCTTCTGCCAGTCGTCGAGGTTCATGACGACTGCTGTCGTTTGCGTGAAGCCCAGACCTTGAAGCGACTGTGCCGCAAGGGAGGCGCGTTTGCCGCTCTGACATTGTAGGACGATAGGCCGGTCCATTTCGGTGTCGGCTGGAAAGCCGACGTGGCTCCAGATTTTGGATTCGAGGAGGCCGCGGGGAATATTGATCACTCCCGGTACATGCCCGGCAGCGTACTCATGCGGCTCTCGTACATCCACAATCAAGGCGGTACCTGGATTCTCAACAAGCTTCCGATACTCTTCCATCCCGATCGTCTTCACCTGCTTCTGCGCCGCTTCGACTTTCTGCTTCACAACAGGAGGAAAGCTCTGTGCGAAGACCGGTGAAGAGAGGGCCAGCATTACGCTCATGGTGAAAGTCAACGGTAATGGGATTGCGGTGCTCATGTCTTCTCCTTTTAAAAAGCTCAGATGGGCCAGCAACGCCACGGGTACAGTGTAGCTCGCTCCTACCAATGACTCAAGAGAGGAGTAATGCAACGAGGGAGTGGTGGGGTAGCGGTGACCAACCAAGAGGGAGGGCATAGCAGTTGCCTCAACGTTCATTAAGTCTGCACGCGAGAGCGGGAAGGCACACACAACCTTCCCGCGCTATCATGCAATTATTGTCCGTGGCATTGGGCGCCCGTCAGCATCAGAAACGATCCTCTCGTCGGTGACGAGTGTATTATTTAGCCGTCTCGTATGCGGCTCTCAGATCGCTTGCCGGGGGATGTGTGCTGCTCACGGTCGTGATGACGGCATAGATCAACACTGCTGTTCCGACGATAATCCCGCCTACATACAACCAGACCTTGTTCATGGCGTCCTCCCATGTTGAGGGTTGTCCTGGTCATCGGGTCTATATTTGGTAAGAATGCTTGAGGCACGCTTCTCGAAGCGGGGAGAGCCGAATCTTGTGTGTGATGACCATGCAGACCGGCAATCACCAGCTCGGGGGAAGCTGCGTGCCTTCTGAGGGAAAATTTTATTGCCGGAGGATTTTTAAATAAAATTGGGGCAACACCCGAAGAGAATTACCTGTGGCGTATGTCAGCAGAGGGTCCCCGCAATGTAGAGCTGCCTAGCGGTGAGCCGTCCGACCCGTCGGCTGACCGAGAGCGACAGAGGAAGTGTGAGTCCGCTTCATGTCGCTGCGGAACCGTGCCGGGGGCACCCCGAACTGTCGCTTGAAGGCGCGATTAAAGGAAGGCTCGGACTCATATCCCACGTCGCTTGCCACTTCAGCCACACTCTTGGCGGTTGAACACAATAGTTGAGCGGCAAGTTGCAGCCTCCAGCGCGTCAAGTACCCGATCGGCGTATCTGAAAGATAATGCCGAAATCGTTCGGCCAACACGGAACGAGACACACCGACCTCATTTGCCAGCGAGGCGATCGTCCAGGGTTGAGCCGGTTGTTTGTGCAGGACGGCCAGAGCCTTTCCCACGTCCGGATCGCGTACGCCGGCCAACCAACCTGTATGTGACGCCGGCAACTTCGCGATGTACCGCCGCAACGTTTCCACGAACAACACTTCCGACAATTTGGCGATGACGGCGGCGCCGCCTGGGCCTGAGACCTCGGCGTGATCGATGGAATATCGGAGAGTGTCTTCCAACCACTGTCCTGACGGACTGTCACGGATATGGACCTTGATGATCGGGGGGAGTCCGGCCAAAAAGACCTGGCTGAGTTGCGGATCGCACGTCAGGTAACCGCAGATCAGCTTGGTGAGCTCACCTCCGCCTCCGGAATGGGAAACCATACGTCCTTCAGCCAGCACCTGTCGCAGCTGCTCGGCGCTGTCGATCGGTGTGACGAAAGGGCCGTTGCCCATAAAGTGCGCATCGCCTTGCGCAAGGATGACGATATCACCGGCTTCAAGGGGCACCGCCCGGCCATTTTCTTCGATGCGAACGTAGCCTCGTCCTTCGGTGATCAGGTGAAAGATAATGACGTGTTTCGGACGGGTGGGGAGATACGATGCCAACGTGCCTGCGTCGGGCTCGCGTGCGCACCACGGCGATGAGAATTCGCCGTTGAAGAACACCGCGCCATCAAGTTTCACGGCTTTCAAGACTTCAGAGAGCACATCCATATCGATTGCTACGAGTAAGTGGTCCCTGCTAAGCAAATCGGACGCCTGGATAAATGAGCCGCAGCTTAGCATGCTCTTGCTAAGAGAGCCAGACGCGCTGATAAGACGTCGACAGTCCTGTTCGGTATAGTGCGAACAGAGACAGCGCTGTTAATCGACAAGAAAAGGAGGAAATGATCATGACGAATACCGCGACCGGGGAAATAGACAGCGTCAAGGCTCGGCTCAAATCGGTCTGGACCGCTGGAGACTACGATCGATTTTCACGATACATGGAAGGCGGCGCGCGAGAGTTTTACGAGCGGCTCAATATTGCGCCGGGATCACGGTTGCTGGACGTCGCTTGCGGGTCCGGTCAACTGGCGCTGATGGCGGCGAAAGAGGGCCTCCAGGTGACCGGCGTGGATATCGCCGGCAACTTAGTCGAGCGGGCACGGGTCCGTGCGCGAGCGGAGGGAGTGAGGGTTCGTTTCGAGGAAGCCGATACCGAGGCGCTTCCGTTCGACGACGCGAGTTTCGACGTCGTGACGAGTCTGATCGGCGCGATGTTCGCCCCGCGGCCTCAGCTGGTTGCCCAAGAATTGCTCCGTGTCTGCGTTCCGGGCGGCATCATCGCCATGGCCAATTGGACGCCGCAGGGATTCATTGGGCAGATGTTCAAGACCGTATCAAAATTCATCGCGCCCTCCGGGATGCCCTCGCCGGTTTTGTGGGGAGACGAAGCCACCGTTCGTGAGCGACTTAGCCATGGGCTCTCGGAACTCAGCCTCACGAGACGGCAGTACCTTTTCAGCTACCCTTTTCCACCGTCGGAGGTGGTGGAATTCTTTCGTCTCTACTATGGACCGACTCATCAGGCATTCGCCTCGCTCGACGAGCTTGGCCGCAACCGGCTTCGTCAGGATCTTGAAGCCTTGTGGTCGACCCATAATCGGGCCGACGGCGAAAGTACGGCGGTCTATGGCGAGTATTTGGAAGTGATCGGAATCAGCCGCTAACACAGTTATCAAAGGAGCCTGACATGACACAGCCGAACGCAGTCAATGATCAACGGGAAACGGATCTGTACGACATAAGCAATATGAGCAGGCTGAAGTTGCTGTCCTCTCATGCGCCGGAAGCGATGAAGGCATTTGTGGCCTTTGACAAAGCGGCACTGGCCGAGGGTACGATACCGGGCAAATACAAGGAGCTGATCGCACTGGGCGTCGCCTTCACGACGCAGTGTCCGTACTGTATCGACATCCATGCCAACAAGGCACGGGAACGGGGCGCTTCCGATCAGGAAATTGCGGAGTGCGTTCTGGTCGCGGCAGCGTTGCGAGCGGGCGGGGCGGTTACACATGGCACCCATGCGCTGAAGGGAATCTAGGAGACTGGGCTGTCGGACAGGTGATGTGCCTATTTCACGATTCGAAACTTACAGGAGGTTGTCATGAAATCATTAGGATTGCTTGCGTTGACTGGATGGCGACACGCCATGATGTCCGTCCATATCATCGGATTCACCACGGCGGTTTTGCTGACCTGTGCCGCTCCCAGCTCGGGCACAGAGCCGATGGAAACGCCCGCGCCGCCGGACCTTTCTGGTACGGTCCCCCTCTACACGAACCTCGGCTCTCATCACAAACGCATCACCACTCGAGTTCCGGCCACACAGGAGTACTTCGACCAGGGCCTGCGACTCGTCTACGGATTCAACCATGCAGAAGCGATCCGCTCGTTCACGCACGCGGCAGAGCTCGATCCTACCTGTGCCATGTGCTACTGGGGGATCGCGCTCGCCTATGGGCCGCACGTCAACGCTCCCATGGACTCGGCAAGCGGAATTTCCGCCTACGCGGCGGTGCAGAAAGCGCTGGCGCTCAAGTCCCACACCACGGCGTCTGAGCGTGCATACATCGAAGCGCTCGCGCAGCGCTATGAGGCGGACCCACCGGCCGATCGTGCCCGGTTGGACACGTTGTATTCTCGTGCAATGGGGCAGGTCGCCAAGACCTACCCCAAGGACCTCGACGCCGCGACCCTGTACGCTGAATCGCTGATGGACCTCCGTCCGTGGAACTATTGGAAGCCCAATGGCACTCCATACCCCGAGACCAAGGACATCGTACGCCAGTTGGAGAAGGTCCTGACGCGCAATCCCAATCACCCCGGCGCGTGCCACTATTACATCCACGCCGTCGAAGCGGTGAACCCGAAGGCAGCAGTACCTTGTGCCGAACGGCTCGCTCGACTCATGCCGGGGGAAGGACATATGGTGCACATGCCCTCGCACATCTTCATCCGCGTCGGCCGGTGGAACGACGCGGTGCAGTCCAATCACCATGCGATCCATACGGACGAGGAGTTCATCGAAGGGCAGCGCCCGATGGGTGTCTATCCGCTCGCATACTACCCGCACAACATCCACTTTTTCGCCTTCGCCTCCACGATGGCGGGCCGCAGTGCGCAGGCGATCGAAGCATCCAATACACTCACCACCAAGATAAACCTCGATGCCGCTCGCCAGGTTGGGATGTTGCAGGAGATGCTGCCGTACCACGCCCTCACCCTCACGACCTTCGGAAAATGGGACGCGGTGCTTGCCGCACCGCTTCCGCCGGAAGACATCCGCTTCTCGTACGCGATGGCTTCCTACGCCCGGGGCGTGGCACATGCCGCCAAGGGAGAATGGGCTGAGGCGCAAGCCGCGCTCGACCAGGTGACGGCGATCGATGCTGCGACGCCCGAAGGTGCTGAAGGCAAAGCCTCACTCTCGATTGCCGTACAGGCGCTATCCGGCGAAATCGCGACCCGCCGAGGCGACCTCGATGCGGGCATCAATCACTTCCGGAAAGCGGCCAAGATCGAGGACGCGGGACTCTACTTCGAACCGCCCAAGTGGTATTACCCGATTCGGCACTCGCTCGGCGTCGCACTGCTAAAAGCGGGACAAAATGCCGAGGCCGAAAAGGTGTATCGTGAAGACCTCCGACGCTTCCCCGAGAACGGCTGGTCTCTGTTCGGCCTCGCGCAGGCACTCCGGGCACAGGGGAAGAACACTGAAGCGGACGCAACGGAAGCACGCTCCCGCCGAGCGTGGCCGAACGCCGATGTGACACTGACGGCATCGAGATTCTAGCGGACAGCGAACGACAAAAAAGGTTGGGGAGTTTTGGGTCGGAATGGCGCAGGCCTTCCGACCCTTTTGTTACATTCCTGCGAAAACAAAACCGATAGTGCTCGGGACCTTCAGTCTTAGTGCTTCTGCTTTGAGAGCAAGAGATTTATGTGACCCGCCACCTACTGAAGTGCTGATGCTCATTTAGGCAATGAGAAACTATTGCCACTATCGAGCTTCTGGGCAATACTGAGGGCCCGATAGAGGGGTCGCAAGTCGCAATGAATGGTCGGTAATGTCGGAGGAGACATGAAAGAGAAGAAGGGGAAGGGAAGGGGAGGGGACGCTGACAAGACGAATGAAATACGCGCGGGGAGCGATCCCTTTCAACGTCTGCTTGGGCTGATGTTCAAGGCGCATCCGTGGCACGGCGTGTCTATCGGAGATGAAGCTCCGGACGTGGTCACGGCCTACATCGAAATTGTCCCGACCGACACGGTCAAATACGAAGTGGACAAGAACAGCGGCTTTCTCAAGGTGGACCGGCCGCAGCGGTTTTCCAACTTCTGTCCGGTCTATTATGGACTTATTCCGCAGACCTACTCTGGAAGCCAAGTGGCCGGCATGTTTGCCAAGCGAGCCCGTCGCAAAGATATGGTCGGGGACGGCGATCCGCTCGACATCTGTGTGTTATCGGAAAAGAGCATTCCACACAGCGACATCCTCCTGACCGCGCTGCCGATCGGCGGGTTGAGCCTGGCTGACGGCGGTGACGCCGACGACAAGATCATCGCTGTGATGCGGGACGATGCGGTGTACGGCAACTTCACGGACGTTTCACAATGCCCAACGGCTCTCCTAGATCGCCTCCAGCATTATTTTCTCACCTATAAAAGCGCGCCCGGCACGACGCATCACAAGGTGGAAATCACGAGTGTGTATGGGCGGGAGGAAGCGCTGAGGGTCATCCGCGCCGGTCACGCCGACTATCGCGCGAAATATCCGGAGTTGGGTTCCTTGTGGCCGAAGAATGTGTAGGATGTGCGATCCCTTCATGTGGTTGCGAGTGGAACGTCCTGTACAAGGTTCTTATCAGACGGGACTAGTGGCTACAAATCCTAAACGGCAGGCTTCTGTCACTCCCGATTCTTCCGAGCGTTCAGGGATTGGATGAGTGGGGTTCGCAGTGTACAATTGAGCCGCAACCTCGATTGCAGCGGTAGCTGTATAAACTCCACTCCACACTCGCGGCCCTTCACCCAAGTTACCCGGCCCAGTTCAATGGGTAATGCCGACGTCTGATCCGGTAAGAGCAGACTGACGCGTACCCTGCTGCCAAGGGGGAATTCACGATCGCATACCATCGAACACCCGTGCATCGAGAGGTCTCGAAGGGTGCCCTCGCAGACACACGACTCGCCGCCGACAATCAGCGGAGAATGGAAGAGAAACCGTTTGTAGCTTCGCGTATGAGGAAAGCGGGCCATCTCCTCTCCCTCGTGACGATGCTGATTGTATCCACCCATCACAGGACGGGGTATCCTACATTGGAAGGGTCGATGTGATGAACAACGAGGCGGGGGCTAAAGCAAAAGAACGCGCATGGACAGGGGCCCGGATACCAACACCAATGTTCACGTGCTGTGCTGCAAGACTTCTCATACAGGTCTCTCGACCATTTTATGGTTTATTAGTGTTTGCGCTTGAGCAAATCCGCGAGGTGGGCGAAGGGCGTAAAGGTCGAAGGTCGTTCCTGTTCCCGGCTTGATGACGTCTCAGCAGGCGTTTCAGCCACCAGAAACCGCTGGTGTTCATTGTCATGACAATAGAGACACAACAACTCCCAATTGCTGCCGTCGGGGGGATTGTTGTCATGATTGTGGTCCTTGTGATGGACAGTAAGTTGGCTCAGCTTTTTGCCGTCAAACTCTCGTCCGCAGTGGGCACAAATCCACGGGAATAATTTGAGCGCGAGGGTTCGATACGTCTGTTTGCCATGAGGAGGGATGCTCTGTGCCATGAGAGCCTCCGTGAGATTGGCGACTCGGCACGCAATTATTCTACACCAAGTCTGGGACTAAAATCCGCCAGGCAGCGGCACATCTCGGGCGCAAGTGAAGGCACCGAAACAGTATTGGCGCAGCCAACCGAGTCGCCATCGCGATCTCTTCATCAAGGACTCGGAGGGGACGAAAAGGGACAAGGGTAAGAATTGCCAACCTGGAGCCGGCCACTTCATAGACTGTCAGCGGGGCAGGGAGAAACTAGGCGGACTGGAGCGCGTAGGAAAGGGGAGGCCGAACACCGTTCCGCAATAAGCAAAGATTTCCGACCTCTTTTCTTTTCCCCCATATTCTGTTTCTTCAGTCCGCTCCAAATGGGTGATCGACGATAACCAACCATTGGCCATCAGACTGTTGACGAAGAACTTCTACACTCCGGCCCGTCATCTCTATGGGCTGCTCATCAGGTCCGGTCCCACTCAGCTTCCACTGTCCTCGCGTCAACGCGACACCCGGACCATGGACCGTGAATATGGTCTTTGCCTGCATCGTTCCGTTGAGGGCTAAAAATTGAAGTAGAGCCTGGCGGATGGCCTCTCGACCTTGGACAATCTGGCCTGGCTGTGGGACGAGGGTCGCGTCTGGTTCGTACAACGCCATGATCATATCGACGTCCCCAGAGTTAAACGCCGTGGCGAATTGAGAGTGAATGTCTTCGGGTCGCTTCATAGCCGTTCCTCCACCAGAGATAAACGGTTACTCGATAGGCATGGTCCGAACGCCGTCCTTCTTCAGGTGCATTGCCAAGGCATTAGGGACGATATCTCCTAAGCTGTCCATGCGAATAAGTCAACGCATCGATGGCCGAACAGTCGGCCAAAAAACCTGCTCGGGACACTCAGGACCAAAAAAAGAGACCCGGGGCGCGGGACAGGGTCTGATACGGTTTCGCAGTGAGAAAAGACTCGCGCCCCCTTTCTATTCGACGGGAGGGATGAGGCGGAACAACCGGCTCGTCATGCTGAATGGGACAGTCCATCTGGCGAATCTTCTCGCGGAACCGTGATGGTTCTGTCAGGAGGCACTCATCGCCTCCACGATGCTCATGGCTGAATTCGTGGGCACAACCCTCATCAATTGGAATCCGGCCTTGTCGAGAAGCGCGCGATATTGCTGTACTGTCCGTTCTTGTCCGCCGGGGCCGACGAGCGGCCAAGGGAAGAGGAGTGGGTGTTTGTCATGGCGGCCAAGTCATCCGTACGGGCTGGACCCTTGGCCAGATGATCCACCGAACTCAACTTTGCGGCGACGTAGAGGATGTGCGATATCCAGCGCGCGGTGCCCATTTGAACGAGTTATGCATGAGAGGGAAGAGACGTGGCATCGGGTTCAGGCATCGTATGGCCGCCGGTATTGGGTGGTTCGGAATCTTGCATCGTCATTACAAACCTTGCGACCGGCTGACGGCTGTCACTGAAGTCTGCGTTCAATCAACTGCGCCTCTATTTCCAGATGCTTGTTCTCCAGCTGTTGCCGCTGTTGGCGAAGATCCTCCAATGCCTTCACGTACCGTCGGCGGTGCAATTGCCATTGATCAAGCAACCGTGCTTTCTCCTCCTGACTCCGCTGAACCCGTTGAAGGGTGTCGCGCGTCAGGATGAGATGGTCACGCTGTAGCAGCCATTGCTGCTGATGAAGCTGCCAGCCGGATAAGTCCAACGCCTGCAGTTCCTGCAGGGCGGGATCAGTTCCTGCCGACGCCTGCTGAACATCGTTCATGCGCTTCGGCACCGTATTGATGTTGACGCTCAGTTGCGTGATGCCTTTGCTCAAGAGGCCGATGACCGGATCATCCGGAGCGGCAGGTTCGCGCTGTACGGGGCCGGTGCCGACACAGGCTGCGACACTGAGGGCAAGCGCACTTCCGACTAGCACCCATAGTCCACGTCCGTTCATATGTCCTCCCTCACGAAAGCGCCATGACATCGTTCCGATTACGCATGCTCTGCCGAATCCTTCTCCGGCCATGGGAGCAGTCCATCTTCCAAGTCGAGGGCGACAACCTCCGTCATTCTCAGAGGTGAGGGCCTGTGATCCCGGTTCGCCTGACGGGGATGCCGCTCTGTGGGCCGGATGCATCGGTATACCGGATCGCCGTTCCCATGAGGATTCGCACGGTTTCATCATACTCATACGGAACCGCCATGCTGCCGAACGGGAGTCCGCCCCCAGGACCCCATCCCCCATAAAGACCGCCATACATACCATACCCCCAGGGACCTCCGTAGTACGGGCTGTTGTAGCCCCACGGGCCATAGAGGGGCTGATAGGACTCCCGGCGTATCGTCTGAGTTTGTGGTTGTGCAAACACCACGGCATCGGCGCCAAGATCGGCTGCCCGACTCAAGATCTTGTGTTGCAAGCTCCCAAAACTGAGCAGGCTGTCGCTGATCCGTAACTCCGCGAGGTCGCGATGAGGCCTCATCGGAGTCTGTTTCAACACGGCGACCTCCTCCGCAGACCCCTTGGGAGGAAAGGTATCGTTGGTGAGCAAGATGGTATCCACGCTTGCGCATGCGGAGAAACATAGGCAGAGGCCGATGATGATCGGATTGGTCGCGATGTACCGTTCCATGCAAAACTTCGCGTTAGCCCCTGAGCCGCATGGTTGAATCCAGCGACAGCTTCCCGCATTTGAGCAAGCAAATGCAAGACCGGACACCAATGCTGTACGGATTGTCCAGCAGATCACCGTTACACCCTCAGCATGAGATCGACTTGCATGACAATGACATCGACATTGCCGGTATCTACCAAGCTCACCCGAACTCACCGACAAAACGCCCACCGCCTCTGAGCGGGTTCCAGACACTTGCGATGACCTGATCGGAGTGTGGCATGCAGTAGCTTGACCAAGACCATCGCCGTTTCCTTTTCTGCGCATAAGAGAGGCCGAAACAGAGTTGGATGATGCTTGACAACTGATGAACCAACCGCAAATATTCATGCTGGCGAAGATAGCTGATGCATGCGATCTGACCAGTTGCTCAACTGTCATGTATAAAGGGGATTAATATGGACCCTGGTTTTTGGCACCAACGGTGGGAGAAGAATGAAATTGGATTCCACGAAAGCAAACCGAACCCGCTCATCGTCAAATATTTCCATGAGCTGTCGGTAGCCAAAGGCCGTCGGATCTTTGTCCCCTTGTGCGGCAAAACGCTGGATATCTCATGGTTGCTGTCCCGTGGCTATCGCGTGGCGGGGGCCGAACTGAGTCAACTCGCCATCGAACAATTATTCATAGAACTTGGCATGCAACCGGAGATCGAGACCGTCGGCAACGTCGAGCAGTGGAGCGCGAACAATCTCGACGTATTTGTCGGGGATATCTTTACGGTGTCCGGGAAGATGCTCGGCCCGGTCGATGCCGTCTATGACCGGGCTGCCTTGGTGGCGTTCCCCGTTGATCTGCGAACTCGCTATACCGCGCACCTGACGGAGATGACCGACAAGGCGCCACAGTTATTGATTTGCTACGAGTATGACCAGAGACTGATGGATGGCCCTCCGTTTTCCGTGAGTAACGAGGAAGTCCACCGGCACTACGCCACGACGTATGATCTCACACTCCTTTCCAGCACAGAGGTCGCAGGTGGACTGAAGGGGAAAGCACCTGCCAAAGAGAATGTCTGGGTCTTGAAAAGAGCGGGAAGATGATGAGTCACGCAAGCTGGGGGGAGTCATCATCCCGTGAGACTATCTTGGAGAAATGACGCAGAGTGAGCTACACCCAGTCGTGGTTCTTGATGGGGCGATCCCACCGAGACATTCGCCGTTGGGAAAAGTTCATGACCCACGATGTGATGTGCGCCTTAGTCACGGGAAGCGGAAGCCGTCTCACCATGGACCAGGGACTGTAAAAACGATCGTACAGCATCCTGACGTGTTCCTCCAGTTCCGATGCCGAACAGTACGTCGGCTTAATTTCACAGTGGCTCCCAGGCCATCGGTCCAGTTGCGTCTCATCAATGAGGCGATGTTCAGTCTTCAGCCGATCATACAGCGGCGTCCCTTTGTGGGGACTGAGTGTATAGAAGTAGGCTACTGGGACTTTGTGATATTGGAGGAATGCGAACGTGTTGCCGAATGTATCCGGCGTTTCCCCGTCATAGCCAAACACAAAATTCAGAGAATAGCTGATACCCCGCTTGAGCAGGTTGGAAAGGATCTCCTCGTACTGATCGACCTTGTTGAACTTCTTGTTCATGGCCGCCAGGACCTCACGGCTGATGCTCTCCATGCCCATATTGACATGAAGCAGCCCACTCCGCTTGGCGAGGTCCATAAACTCCTGGTCCCGACAGAGATACGCCGTCCACAGGGTGACCCAGCGTATCTTCAAAGGGATCAACGCTTCCATGAGTTCCATCGAGTGGTCCTTTTTCCCGGCGAACATGCTGTCGGCGAAAAAGACGTTTTTAGCCTTGATGTGTCGGATCTCGTCGACGATCTCCTGAACGGGACGATATCGATAGCGCATGCCCATATAGAAACGCTCCGAGCAGAAGTCACACTTGAAGGGACAACCTCTGGAAGATTGAACGGAATAGGTTTGAGCCCACCATGATCCCCTCTGGTTCAGCAGCTCATATCGTGGCAGCGGTAACCCTTTGAGGTCGTGCTGGACACTCGCACGATAGAATTTTTTGAGTTTCCCCGCCGCTGCGTCGTGTAACATGAGCGGCCAAATATCTTCGCCCTCTCCGATCCCGACGGCATCACAGTGCTCGGTCGCTTCATCGCTGTGGAAAAAGGTGTGGGGGCCTCCCATGATCACCGGAATACCTCGGTTTCTGAACTTTCGCGCGATATCGTACGCACGGAAGGAATTGATCGTCCACGCGCTAATGGCAACCACGTCCACCGAGGCAGCAAAGTCGACATCCATCAACTGTTCGTCGACCAATTCAACGTTCCAATCGCGGGGAGTCAGTGCGGCAAGATAGGGGAGGGTGAGGCCTATGAGAGTTCGGCTCTTGGTTTTATAGAGGGAAAAGTCCGACTTGCTCCGATAGTAGGTTGGCTGAACAATCAGGAGCTTGTTCATGCCCGGCCTCCTTGGCATCGCCCACTGCACCCATCGTCTGCTTGGGTGTTAATCCGCAAGAACTAACTCGGATGTCGAAGTATGAAAGAACCATGTGCGAAAGGAGAACTGGATAATCCACTAGTCTTCGGTCGGCTCGCAAAGAGGTTGGGAGAGCGGCCACAACCGGCCTTCTTCGTCTCAGACGCGCAGCCGTGGGACCAGACGGATTCGGCCATTCCAAAAGATGACCGTTCTTCACCTTGAATTGGTCCGATTGCGATTTGCATAAATGACTCAAAGTTTCCTCACGGTTCCTACACGTGTCTTTTCAAAAAACAGGTGTTTGTACGTGAGAAGGTCGGATCCCTTCCATCGGGTTGCCGAAGGGTAGGAGAAGTGATTCGCGAGGGATGAGGTGACCATCGTCGTGGTCGCTTCCGGGGTGAGTGGATTGACGGTGGTTTTCATCCGGCGAAACGTCAAGACACCGGCCAACACGATCGCTGATCCTCCGGTGTAAAAAACAAGGGCGAACGCCGAACGCCACGGCAGTGCGATGGTGAACAGAGAATAGGCAGAGACGAGCCACATCAGCGCCGAACAAGAAGACGAGCGCAAGCGGGGGCACTTTGAGTTCTAGTGCATTGAACATGGGAATCGGGCACGAGCGGGGAGTCAACAGGGGGATTTAGTCACACCCCACAGGCCACTTCCCATAGCGCCTGATTGATACTTTCTGGTTTCACTGGTTGCCCATGGTCTTGCGTGACCAATACCGCATTGTGAGTTCCGGTGCCCATGTGCTGAGAGAATTCCGAAGAGGCCAATAGCCGAACCGTGTTGTGGACGCAATCAAACTCCTTGTGCGTCTTCGTCGAAAAAAACCGGTGAGGGCTCATCATGAACATCCCAAACGGCGCATTCCCTTGCATCCACTTATAGTCTGTTAATTGCCATAGCGTCACGAGATCTCCGTCTCGGCGAATCGTCTTGGGATCGTAGTACACCATTTCCCGTGATGGGGATTGGTACGCGCTATCGACGGGTACCCAGGTTTCCCCAGAAGGTATCTCGCCATATCCCCGGGGTTGACGGACCTGATAGCTCGGGTCTGCACAGGACGCCAGGATGAGAAGGAGGACACAGAAAGAAAGGCCCGATGCCGGTACCCTGGGGCATAGATTGCTCACTGGATAATGCATTCTAGCAAAGGGTGAAAAGGAACGGGCAAGGGCTGTTAACCGTGTGTCAGATAGATTGAAGGGGAACGGGGCCAGCCAAAGGGAATGTCTGGATGCACACCGCGCTCCTAGTCGCACTCTTTAAACTGGGACTGCTGACAACGCCGTGCCATCTCCTGGGCCTGCTCGATCTGCGCGGCAGTCATTTGTGAGGTCAGATGGTCTTGACGTTTCACGGCCGTCTTTCCCTCATCGCCATTCAACATAGCGGCAGCGACGGTGTACCACATCAGCGCGCGAATGGCGTCTTTCCGGACGCCTCGTCCCCGCTCGTACATCAGACCCAGATTGTTCTGCGGACCAGGGTAGCCCTGTCCCGCCGCCTTGCGAAACCACACTAGTGCCGTGGAGTAGTCCTGCCGGACGCCTCGTCCTTTTTCATACATGAGACCCAGATAGAACTGAGCTGATGCCACTCCTTGCTCCGCCAAGGGACTGAAGAGACGGGCCGCTTGTGTATAATCGCCACGCTCATACGCAAATTCCGCCTCCTCAATGGACTGTGCTGCAGCAACGCACTCTGGTCCCGCCCCTGACGCGCAGGCCAGAACCAACAGCATTACAAAGACACAACGCCACATCGACATCATCCTTTCACCAAGACCAATCGCAACAGAAGAGTATTGCCTCAACGCTTGGAATAAAAGCTCATTCTACTTTGTGAAATCCGGCGGGTCTATGGATTTGAAGAGCGCAGGCTATTGAGAGGCGAGGTGGAGGCGGAACGGAACGGAACTTCTAGCGAACACCATAGATGACGTTCCCACAGGAAGGAGAAAGCCGCCCAGCAAGACCACTCCGATCATCATGCAATACTACAGCGACATTCATCACCAGAAGTCGATAGAGCTCTCTTCCGTTGGATCGAGCCGCACTTCAGCATCGAGGATGAACGAAAGGAGGTAAGTCAAGAGCCTTTCGGTCGTCCACGTGGCTGCAACGTCGATTACATTCCGAACCGCGTCGCCATGCGTTTCACCCAGACTGTATCACCAAGCGGACGGCCACGTTGCGCACTGAGCCGGAGTGCCTCAAGCTCCGAGTGAGGATCTTCTTAGCGCGCGGCAACGGTCTGGGATTCTCGGACAGCCAGACTCTTTCGGCGATTATTCGAAATAGTGCGGTCGATAATGGCGCCGCAATTCATGCATTTCCAGGCATAAAACACGAGAAAGAAATCCGAGAACCGCTCCAACATCATCATGCCTTTACACTTCGGACATCCCATTGTTCCCTCCCATGTGCCTACGTTCACAGCTGATGGCAAAGTTAAGCAAGAGCTGCACCAAATTGTCCTATTTCAGTATTTCAATGATTTTAAGGTTTACGTAGTTAACCGGGGCGATCGTTTACATAAAATTGACGGTGGAAAGGAATTCGCCCCGTCAATGTTTTGTCAGCTTGCGAGAGAAAAAGGTTGGAGGTGGCGCAAGGAGGGGTCGGGAGCCTAAATTGCTTCCTGGCCCTTATCGACTTGACCAGGATTGGATCGGCACGGTGGAGATGGCATTTTGTGGCGAGCCCTCGATTACTCGATCACTATAGGCAAGATAAATGTAGGTCTGGCGTTTCTTGTCGAAAAATCGGACAACTTGTAGTTTCTTAAAAATCAGGGATCGACTCTCACTGAATACCCTTTCCCCTTCCTTCGGCTCACCCACAACGCGAATAGGACCGACTTGACGACAGGCCAGTGAGGCATCTGACGTTTCCTCTGCCAATCCGACCATCCCTTTCAAGCCACCTTTTTTTGATCGACTCAGATAACAGGTGATGCCTTCAATCTTTGGGTCGTCAAACGCTTCAATCACAATTTTGTGATCTGGCCCCAATAATTTGAATTTTGTATCGACACTCCCCACTTCCTCAGCATGACTTGCCGAAACCATCGCTGCGCAACAGAACGTGGTCACCAATATGGTTGTCTTCATCTCGTTATTCTCCCGCCATGGTGTAGCTGTATTTCCATGTAACCTATAGCTCGGGATATGCTCAACGCAAGGGCTTCTGACTCAGGCCGTCCTGACGAAATGAAAGAAATAATAGTTGAATGACGACTGGTCACTTCCAAAGAGTTTCTCGACGAGCATGGCATTGCAGAGCAGTTCAAATCCCGGAGAACTGCGGCAGAAGGGTGTGGCGTCTGCTGAGATGGCCGAGGCAAGACCGAACTTTCATTCCTGAGTCATGCACAATTCAAGATCCGACCCCCACTATCCTTTATTTAATCCCTCGGCGGAACTTGGCCGACTGTGCACGCCAGATGAGAGGGAATCTCTAGTTGCCCGGATGGACGGAATCCCCATGCAGTGGCGAGGGCTTGGCAGGTCAGGTTCTGCAAAGCCGTGTCGCTGCGTTCGATGCAGTGTGGGTAATGGGCGTTGCCCAGTAGAACCGTTTTTCGGGTTTCCACTGAAAGGCCACGCACATTGACATCTATATTGAACAGCGAGCCACAGTGCGGCTTGAGCAGCGCTCCGTCGTTCAGTTCTTCCCGTTCAAGAATGATCACAAACTCTGCATTCTGCTCTGCCGCAACTGTCATCATTCCCTGACGATCCGGCGACGCCTGTGAAATCTGAGGAAGCATCAGGATGCTCGAATAGTGATGGGACCGGAACCATTCTTCAGCCATGCGGGCCAGGAGAGGATCTCCTGAAATGATGATGCGCTGCTGTTCAGTCGGCAAAAGTGTATGAGATCCTATGACGATCGGAAAGTGGACGCCGGAGGGCGGCGGTTTAGAGAAACATCCTTCGAGAATGAGCAGCGTGGAGACCACACACATCAGCGAGATGAACGAGTCGATGCGATACTGTTGTTTCACAACCTGAGAGTATAACAAAGAGGCATGGCGTGAAAGGTAATCAAGACGGTGAGGAACGCATGGCTCGGGCATCGCTTTATTCGTAAGCGTCCTGTGGACTGGCTGGTTCGAGGCTCGCCACGGGGGAAGGGAAAATAAGATTGGAGGGCGTGGCTTCTGCGGGAGAGAACTGAAGGTCTGTCTATTGGCCCCTTTTCGATCTATTGGTTCTTCAGAAGGGTTTCGGCCTGTAACCATGATCGTGGCCTGACTCGTCCTCATGTCGGCTCCTCTCTCGCAGTTCCCTTTCGGCCTCCACACGGCGCCGCTCTGCCACGATCATTCGGTCGAGTTCTCGAATGTGCTGCTCGGCGAACGCTTTGACCGCCTGTCGTTCGTCCGTCAGCCAGCGCATCAGCGACTCTTTCCTGACCCGCCATGCTTCCGCAAGCCCGAATTCACCGGAGACCACACCGGTGCTATTGATGTTGGCCCGAACTTCGTCCATTTTGCGAGAGTCATGTGGAAATCGCGACACAATCTCTTTCAAGATACCGTCGGTGGATGTCGAACCAAGATAGTTCTGGAGAATCGCCAGAGAGAAGTTTGCCTCCTGGTCGCTGCCGGCTTTGACCAACTCGCCGAGCGCGCCCGCGAACTCGGGCGTGCACGTAGGAAACGCTCTGCCGAGCAGGCTCCCCCCTCGGAATCGGGATTCCGCTCGGTCTTGCGCGAACCACGACAGTCCCTTGCTGATGGCGAGTTCAGGGTCTTTCGAAAACATCGGTTCCAGCCCTTGGAACTCAAACGGTATCATCTCGACCTGTTCTTCGTCGCCCTCAGACTTCTTCGCAAGCCGAGTGGCCAGCACGTCGTCGAGTCGCTGCTGTTCAGTCTTTCTGATTCGAACAAAAGCCAGCCCGGCGGTTTCCTCGTTTGCCCACTGCACATCAGCCCCATCAATCGTCAGCGCCCGCTCCAAGCCGGGCACAGCAATGCGCAGTTCTAACGAGAGGCCAGGCAACATCAGGAGCGGGCTTTCCAGCCGGCACCCGCTCCGTGAGAGATCGAGAATGACGCCGGTCCCTTCGGACTGCACGGAGCCCGACACCATGGCGCGAAATTGCACGCACTCGCGGGGTGCAGTCCGCTGATCTTCTACCTTCAGATCCATGACTGATCGATGCTCCGCCTTCCCATCGATGATACCAATCGCTTCCTCTCAGAGAAAAGAAGGGATAGGCGACTTTTCCTATGCTCTGATTTATCGCTACATAACGTATCGCTCGGGATAGGCTCAGCGCAAGGATTTCACAATAACTGAGGCGGATGTTTTCGCTACACAGACTCCCTTCTTCTTGCTAAATTGCTGGGAAATGAGAAGGAAACTGTGCCGTATCGACAAGGTAAGAGCTTCGCGTGACGGCCACGAATTCCATGAGGCGTGGGCCGCGCGTAAGGCACTGCAGCTCGTCATGCCAACCGACGACTTTGTAGGAATCGCTGTCGAGGGCCTTTCTCCTACAGACCAACAGCACGCAACAGCCGAAACCGTTGAGATCGCAGACCTGGTCTTTTACTACGGGAAGCGTCCAGCTTTTGATAGTGCGAATTCTGTCATTATCGCCCAGGTCAAATACTCCATGGGATCGGAGACTATTCCTTACCGCGCTACTGAGGCAAAGAAGACAATCCACAAGTTTGCAGCAGCATACAGGAGTTATAAAAGAAACTTCGGTGCGACAGATGTCCAGAAAAAGCTCACATTCGAGCTCATAACTAACAGACCGGTCCATTCACACTTCAGAAAAGCAATTGAGGGGCTGGCCTCTGAAGCGTCCTTAACAGGTGACGTAAAAAAACAGGCTCGTCAGTTCAAAACAGCCTGCAGGTTCAAAGGCAAGGACCTTGCTCGTTTCGCACAAAAAGTCACACTCACAGCGCTCTCAGGCAACCTGAGACAGAACAAACAACATTTATCGCGCGTACTGGCTGACTGGTCTGTGGCACCGGATTTCATGGCTCGGGCCAGACTAGGCACTATGAGGCAATTGATCCGGGAGAAGGCCGGACTGGCGGGTACGGGAAATAACGTCATCACGCGGGTGGATGTTCTGGTTGCCCTCGAATTGCAGGGCCCCGAGGACCTTCTTCCATGCCCAGCAAGCTTTCCGGAAGTGGGTAAAGTTGTAGAGCGGGAACAGCTCGCATCAGTTATTAGCCTGATTCCAAACCTTACTAAGCCGCTGTTGATTCATGCCGATGGAGGAGTTGGAAAAACGGTCTTCATGCAAAGCCTCGCTAAGGCTTTAAGTGAGAGCCATGAAACAGTCCTCTTCGATTGCTTTGGCGGCGGTGCGTATCGCGCTCAGGAAGACTCCCGGCATCTCCCAACGCGAGGACTAATCCACATCATCAATAGACTCGCGTGCGACGGTTTATGCGATTCGCTTCTTCCGAACAATGGGACCATTGACCAACTAGTCAAAGCTTTCCGGGCTCGACTCTCACAAGCTGTGACCGCTTTGCAAAGAGGATCACGTGGAAAGCAGATCTTGCTGTTCATCGATGCAATAGATAACGCAGCAGAGCACGCAAAGGATAAAGGTGAGTCACCATTTCCGAAACTCATTTTGGAAAGCCTTCATCATGGAGGCCCTATTGGAGGCGTCCAACTCATCTTGAGCTGCCGGACTCATCGCCGCGCGCTCTCCAAAGGCAATATTCCATGTGCGGAGGTCGAACTTAAACCGTTCAGCATCGCCGAAGCGAATAAGTATCTTCGGGATCGCGTTCCAAAATTGACTGAAACGCAAGTTCTCGTTGCACATTCACGTTCAGAGGGCAATCCCCGAATACTTGAACATCTTGTGAGTGGCGACCAAGGTTTGCTCGATTCATCAGAAATCAAGAATGTCATAAAGCTTAACGATCTCCTAAAGGCGCGCATCCAGAAGGCTCTTAACGAAGCCCTAAAGCGGGGTTACACCGAACCGGATATCAACGCCTTCCTAGCTGGATTGTGCGTGCTGCCACCCCCGGTCCCGCTTGTGGAGTATGCGGATGCCCATAACATGGAGCTTGGGGCTATAAAGAGTTTTGCCGTCGATCTCGCCCCACTGTTGGAACAGACAAAACACGGCCTGATGTTTCGCGATGAGCCAACCGAAACACATGTGCGGGAGGTGTATGCGGCGGACAAAGAAACCTTGGTCGCGCTTGCCCAGAATCTCTTCAAAAAGCAGGGTGCATCAGTATATGCAGCGAGCGCGTTGCCAGGGCTTCTCCAAAAACTCGATGATGGGAAGCTCCTATTCGAATTGGCGTTCGATGAGCGCTTCCCAAGTACGATCACGAGCTCCGTCGGCAAGCAAAATATCCGCTATGCGAGATTAAAGGCCGCAGTTCTTCATGCCGCCCGCAACCCGGAATTTGACCGCCTCGTTCATTTGTTAGTGGAGTTGTCAACGCTTGCCGCTGTAAACCAACGTGGGACAGATTACATACTCGATAACCCTGATCTAGTCATTGCCTCTCACGATATTGATGCAACGAGACGATTATTCGAGACACGTACCAGCTGGGGTGGGACGCGTCACGCCAAGCTTACCATAGCACACGTGCTATCCGGCGAGTTAAGCGACGCATGCAGGCATGCTGTTAATGCCGAAGAGTGGTTTCGTCATTACTATGAACAGAATGACGAATACCGGAGGGAAGAAGGTGGACCGGAACGACAGGACCTTGCAGCAATCCCTTTGTGCATTGTGGCTCAAGGACGAGGAGAAGACGCAGCACGCTTTATGAAGGGATGGAAGGACTGGTACGCCTACGAAGTCGCCGAGTATATTTTCGTTCTACTTCACCAAGCGCAGGCTATGGAAACCATCACTGCGGAGAACGTGCGGAAATTCCTGGCTGCACTGAAATCACAAGCCGGCATGCTTGCTGCTGCTCTATCTTTTCTCGAATTGGACGAAGTAGATCGCCGAGTGCTGATTGGGGAACTGGCCGCAGCTTGTAAGAATATAAAAACCATCGAAACGAGCAGAGACTATCACAGCAAACGCCACTGTCTCATTCGTGATGGTCTGATGAAGTCCGCTGCCATGGCTATCGCCATGAAACTTGACGCGGAAGCACATGCAATAACGGCAGTAATTCCACATGAAAGACCAAGCTTGTACTCTTTCGTGGATAGATACTTGAACCAGGAGGTATTTCCTTTTATTGCCTATACGGCCCTTTCTGTTGCTGTAGAGCAAAAACCTATTACTGAACATCTGCTGCTTCCTAAAGAGCTTGTTAAAGTTGGCGCGGGCATTCAAGACGGATTGACGGGTGATCCTCTCCGGAAAAAACTTAAGGCTGAGTTGGAGGAGTTTGGCAAAGCACAGCAGGAACTCCCTGATGAAAAAAAGCTCATGAGTTACGAAGAGAAGCGAAGAGCAGCGAAGAGCAGAGCGCTTTATCGATGAACGATTGGAGCCATTGCTTGAAGTCACCCAGGCGTTTACCACGTTGCTTTCCTCGCGCGCAGGCAGTGGTGACAAGCCATTTTTACATTTGCTTGCATCTTGGACAAAGCTCAGAAAGGCACCTGAACACTATTCGGACCATGAGAGGAACCTGTTCTTTGATCTATTAGGACGCCAGCTTCTCATTTTCTCACTCTGGAGCAGGCGGGATCTCAAAGCTTCATCGGTTGAAACCTTTGTGACGAAAGTGAGTGAGGACGATGCTGCACATGCTGCAACGCTAATTGAAGTTTGTGCAATCCTTTCAAGAAGGAGTGACGTTCAAGAACTCGCAGGAAAGACCGCATTAAGAGCGAAGGGGCTGATCGAACACGAAGACGAAGTAGTCCATCGTGCATCCCTGTTTGCCCAGTTGTCGCGCGCGATCATGCCTGCAAGCTTTGATGAAACCGCCTCCTACTTTCGTGCTGGCTTAGAACAGATGGATGTCATAGGGTCAGGTGATTACCAATTCACCAATGAATTGTTGCTATTCGCTGCTCAGTTAAAGGGGAATGAACTTGATGAAATAGACGTTCATACGCTTTCAAATATCTGCGAGCTCAATATGCCCTCGGAAGAGGAAAAGTTTCCATGGTTTGCCTTCGCGCATGGACTATCTCGCACGTCTGGACTGAGGACGCTAGCGAAGCTTGGCCGATGGGATGACCGCAACAAGGTCTGGCTGAACTATACATTGCTACCATACCTCACCGCGCTCATCGAACAAGACAAAGTGGACCCCGCCCTCGCCCTCGCGCTGTTACGAATATCCGATCCGGCGGAACTTCATGCCTGTGGCACAAAACAATTGGCAGAAGTTCTTGTGAAGAAGCGGTATCCCAATACAAAGGAACTTATTGCGGAGCTGATTTTTCAGTTCAAACAGAATCACCCGAGCATTTTCATGCCTGACACAGTCGCCACGCTCAGTCGGATAGCGGCAACTGAATTGGGGGAGGATTCGCAGGAGAGCATCTATCTTTCGTCTGCAGCACCCAGGTTTGAGAAACTCAGGAACGAGTATAATGATCACCGAAACTACCACGGCCCACCTGACCACCGCCTTACTGAGAGAAAAAGTGCTGAGGAAGAAGGAAAGCAGTTCTCTCTCAAGACAATTGGAGATAGCACAGACCCAACTGACGAGGCGTCAATGTCGCGCGTCGTTGATGCGTTGAATGGCATACAGCACATCTTCGACTTGAAAGACGGGTTCTACGACAGTCTGCGGGCAAAGCTTAAGTTTTCTGAGAGGCCTGAATACATTCGAATAATCGCAGGACTCGAAAATTTGGACATTTATACAAAACTGGGACAGCTGAAACTGTGCAAGGAGCAGTGGGGCAGTTCCTCCGTATCTATCGAAGAGGTGTTTAAGAAGATTGCAGTCCCACTTCTCCGTATGCATGCGGACGACTTCGTAAGCCACGACTACCTTTCAGGATTTAATTTAAAGGAGATTGCAGAGCTTTCCGGTATTCCGATGCCAGACCTTGCGCTGGAGCTAATCACAATATTTGCGGCTCCCGATTCTCATCTCCCTGCATCCATCTGGATGAGCCTCGCGGCTATCATCTGCGAACGGACAACGGACGGTGAAGGCCAGGCGGCTCTCAGGAGATTGCTAAAAAGCAACTCTGCAAAACTGGCATCCACCGTCGTTGACGGAACGTGGAAAAACGGCATGTATCCAACCAACGGGCAGGAGGACATTGCAGCGGGACTTGTTTGGCTCACGCTAGGGTCGCCTCATGCGGCCTTCCGGTGGAGGGCGGCACACAGCATCAGATGTTTCGCGCGCTTCGGAAAATGGGACGTAATCGACGCGATAGCGACCAGATTTCATTCAGTTGACGCCCATCCATATCAAGCGCCAGAGCTCCCGTTTTTCTTTCTCCACGCTCGACTCTGGTTCCTCATAGCGATTGCGCGATTGGCTATGGATCATCCGAAAAATGTCGCTAAGTACGCGGATATGCTAAAAGCGATCGCACTCGATGAAAACATTCCTCATGTGCTGATGCGTCATTTTGCGACCAGGGCAATTTTGACTTGTAGAGATAGTGGCAGCCTTGTGCTTAAAGCAGTGGAGTCCGAAGCGCTTCGAGTGGTCAATCAATCTCCCTTTCCAAGAAAGACCACGAAAAAGTACCCTCCCGATTCCTTCTACCAGTCACGCCCCGAGTCGATCCCAGTTCCCGAATCGGAATTTGGCCTGGATTATGACTTCGACAAGAATGATGTTGGGAGAGTGACTAACCTATTTGACAGATCGAGATGGGAGACAAAGGACGCGATTACCGGGCAAGTCAGAAAGTATGACACAAAAATTGACTCAATGTATGAGAACGGTGGTCGCGTCACGCATCACCGCCATCTCTTGACAGGAATGAACCAGCGTTTCCACACATATGGACAACAACTTGGGTGGCATGCGCTTTATCTGGTCGCAGGTGAGTTTTTGCAGAAGCACCCGGTCGTTCAGCGAACCTATGACGATGAGGATTCATGGCTTCAATGGCTGAGACCAGAACTACTGACTAGACGGGATGGGCTTTGGCTCGCAGATGGAATTGACACCCTACCTCTCGACACACAGGTTAATCTTTTCGAGAAAGGAGAGAAGAGTGCCGTTCTAACCAGCGACAGGAACAAGCTACTTTCTCTCTTAGCTATAAACGATGGAATCGCCGAGACTCTTGTTGTAGCTGGTGGTTGGGACTCTGCCGATAATATTGAAATTCATATTGGGTCGGCGCTTGCGCCTCCCACCAAGGCAAAGAACCTGGCGGTGGAGTTATCGCAGAAAGATCCATTTCAGGCTTGGCTTCCAGTAATGCAAGAATATGAACTAGGCCATGAGTTTTCTCATTCTGAGCAAGATCAGTTTAAGCCCTGGATTGTCTGGCCCTTCACTGAAACGATGTTAGACGAGACTGACCCTCTGGGAGCGGACTGCGCCGTTCGACGACTTCATTTCACAAAGGCTGTGAATACTATTGCAGGGCTAGAATCTACCGATCCGTTCTACCGAAAATGGATAAACGGTGAGGGGAAAGTGATGGCACAGTCGGAAGCCTGGGGGAGAAATCGAGCCAATGATGAGGATGAAGCGAACAACGGTAGACGGCTCATATGCAATACAGACCTTTTGCGGCAGGTTCTGATAAGCGAGAATGCAGAACTGCTGTTACTCATTATCCTGAGCCGGCATGACAGGAGATACGGCAACCGTGATAGTCAGTATTGGCACACTACAGCGGTCGTTCGGATTAAAGAGTCGCTTGAATTTGAATATTATGCCGGAAAGAACAATGAGCTTCACGTCACGAAATATTAATAGATTTATGAATTATTAAAAACATTCACACCTCTCACCGTCCAACTCGAGCCGCCATGGCGAAGTGGAAAAAGTAACGGTCGAGTGGGGCTAAGTCGCTGCCGTACGTGTTTCCTCCAAACATGGCATCGCAGAACAGTTCGCGCGCGCGGGTCAGTTCTTTCCGCCGGCCTTTCCACCGCTCGTCCGCAATCGTCAAGTCCAGCAGTTCGACGGCACGATCGAAAGCCTGCTCGCAGCGCTGCGGATCCTTTCCATACCAACGGGCGGCGCGTGCCACATCGCTCCCGACATTGGCCAGTTGCTCCACGAGCGAGAGAGTGTGCCATCGTCCTGCGGCTAATTGCTCGTGAATGGGTGCCATAGTGGGCGGCTAGCCTTAGATGAACGAGAGTGGGTACCCCATGCAAGATTGCGGATTGTGCGGGATTCTGTCAATCACAAATTCGGCCGAAGGAGGGCTGAGGAACGGTAGGTGACGAAGCTCAAGGACCGGCCAGACGAAGCTGCTTGTATCACGTGTGGTCATGCCCATCCGGCTTTCCTGCCTTACCAATTTCTGCTAGTATTCGCTCATGGGATCTGACGCCACAAAATTGCTGGAAGCCGCGCTGAAGCTTCCCCCGGAAGCTCGGGCTGCAATGGCCGGCTCGCTACTGGAGAGCCTTGATACAGTTGTCGATGCCGACGCAGAGGCAGAATGGGATCGTGAAATTGACCGTCGGCTGAAGGACCTCGATGCAGCTCCCACTCGTGTTGTTTCCTGGAGTGATACCCGCCGAAAGATTCTCGGTCGCTGATGCCGGTCCTGCCAGTTGTCTTCCATCCAGAAGCCGTAGAAAAGCCATTGCGGCTCGATTGTGGTATGCAGAAAGAAGCCAGTCCGCTGCAGACGCCTTTCTCGCCGAACTTGATCATGGAATCGAATCCATCTCTGAAGCGTCCGATCGCTGGCCATTATTTGTACACGACACTCGCCGTTATCTATTCCATCGGTTTCCGTTCCAGATCGTTTATCGAGTCGCCAACGATCATTGAAGTTGTGGCCATTGCTCATGGCCGACGACGGCCAGGGTATTGGCGATCGCAGTAACGCGCTTCCGCGCTTGCATATTTTTCTTCAGCCCTCGTACAATGCTTTTTCGAGTCTAACTCATTGGCTTTCCAGTCATTTACAGATTGAAGCGAGCATGTAGACGGGATGAAAGTCGAGTATTCGAAGGGAGATCGGGCGTCGAAGGAACTGATTCAGCTCCACCGCCGGACCTCATTTGAGGCCAGCGGTCGGAAAATGAAGGTGCTGCTGATTTTCCCGCCGGACTGGTACCCTTCCGAACCCTATTTGAGCCTTCCCTCCCTCACCGCCGTTCTTCGCCAAGCCGGCCACACGGTCATTCAAAAAGACATCAACTGCGAGATGTGGGACTGGTACTTCAGCGAGGAATTTCTGAAGAAGGTCCTGCGGCGGGTGCCGCAGCAATTGGATCGGTATCGCAAGCTGGCGAAGGGGCGGGAATTGGCCGAGTGGGAAATGGATGTGCAGCTGGCGCTCTGCGATGTCACCCGTCCTCGGATGGAGAAATTGATCCGGGATGCCGAAGAGGCGAAACATGTCGTCAGAAATGAGAAGTTTTATGATATCGACAAGCTAGAGTGGGCGATCCAAGTCTTTCGCGAGGTCGCGTCAGTCATTTCTTTAGTCTATGCCCCGGCGCGGATCTGCATGCCGCCGATGGAGACGGATCTGTCATACAAACCATATGTTTCAGCCGAGGTGATGGATGCCGTGCAGGATGAGCAGGTCAATGTGTACCGGGACGTGTTCGACCATTTAGTCAAGCCGGTGATCCAAGCCGAGCAGCCGGAGGTAGTTGGGATCTCGATTGTCCTGCAGCAGCAGATGTTTTCGACGATGACCTTTTGTGCGCTCATCAAGCAGCACTTCCCCCATATCCATATCACGATTGGCGGTAATACGGTCACCCGCCTGCGCGATGTATTGCCACAGTCGCCGCTCTTTCAGTATTTCGACAGCGCCGTGGTGTACGAAGGGGAGACGGCGTTCACGCAATTGGTCGAAGCGGTCGGTGCCAAGCAGAGTTTGGCTCATGTGCCGAATACGATCTATAAAGACGAGACGGGCATTCATATTTTCTCGCTGAGCTATGCAGAGGATATGGCTGCGTTGCCGCCGCCGGATTTTGACGGATTGCCGCTCGAGAAGTATTTCATCCCAACTCGTGTCTTACCCTATCTGGCGACGCGAGGATGTTATTGGGGACGCTGCGAGTTCTGCGACCACGGCGAAGGCTATACCGCCGGCTATCGGTCGAAGAAGATTCAGGACATCCTCACCGACATCACCTTTCTGCGCGACAAGTACGGCGCCAAACATTTTCACTTTACTGACGAATCCTATCCGCCGGCGCTCTTCCGCAAACTTTGTCGAGGATTGATCGAAGCCAAGATGGATATCTTCTGGACGACGCATATGCGGTTCGAGAAAAGTCTGTTGGAAGACGCCGTCTGGCAGGATGCAAAGGAGTCGGGCTGCCGCTATTTGCACTTCGGCTACGAGTCGGGAGTCGAGCGGGTGCTGCAGCTGATGGACAAAGCGACAACAGTGGAGGTCATGACGAAGCATCTGAAGCTCACGGCGGAGGCGGGCATCTGGAACCATTGCATGGGTTTCTTCGGCTTTCCCGGCGAGACGAAGGAAGAGGCCTGGCAATCAGTGCAGTTCTTGGAGCAGAACAAGGACTATGTCCATTCGCTCGGGTTCGGTACGTTCGATCTAGGGCGGCATAATCCGGTAGCGAAACATCCGGAAAAATGGGGCGTGACGGCCTACAAGAATCCAGATTGGGATTTGGCGCTGGACTACTACTACACGGTGAAGAATGGCATGAGCATCGAAGAGGCGGAGCGGGTGTTCGAGCAGTTCGAACGAAACCACAATCCGGGCTGGGATTTGCGTCTCTATATTCGGGAATATATCTTTCTTTATATCTCAAAGTTTGGTTTAGGGAAGCTTCCAGATCTACAGTATCAAGCAGTCAAAACTACCGGAGTGGTGCCGACGTTAGCGGGGAAAATGTGAGGGGGCCAATCTGTTTGATTTGATGATTTGTTGACCTCTTGAGTGTCTGGAAATCACCAGATCGACAGATCAACGGATTCCATAAAATTGATGATCCAATGAGTGAGCTGCTCCAAATAGACGGTTTAGCGCCGCTGGCGAAGGGGACACGCAAGGCTTCCAGGGTCATGCTCCTGTTCCCGCCCGAATGGGTGCCGACGGCGCCATACCTCGCGTTGCCTTCGCTGACAGCCGTCTTGCGTGAGGCAGGGCATACGGTCATCCAGCGCGATATCAACATCGGAATGTGGGATCACTTCTTCAGCGTGGAGTTTCTGATTTGGGTGAAAGCTCGGTTGGGCATGCAGCTGAAGGTCCTCCAAGAGAAAGAGAAGGCAGGCCTCCTCACGGAACGGGATGTGGATCAGAAGACCGCTGTGGAGCGTGCGTATGACATCGAGGTGTTTGATCTGGCGGAACGGGCTGAAGATGCCAAGCGGATTGTGCGTGGCGAGCGTTTCTACGAGGCGGAAACGCTGGAAGGGGCGCTCAACACCTTCCGTGAAACGATGGCCTATATCTCCGCCGCCTACTATCCTGCGTCACTTGTCTTCTATCCGATGGAAAGCAATTTGGGCTATCGTCCCGGTGTCTCCAAAGAAGTGTTGGCCTGTTTAGGAGATGAGCAGGTGAACGTCTATCGAGATCTCTGCAATCAATTGGTTATGCCGGAGGTGGCGAGAGAACAGCCGGACGTAGTCGGGATTTCCATTGGGACGCAGATGCAGTTGTTGGCGGGACTGACTTTCGCTCGGATGATCAAGGGAGCGTTTCCAGAGGTTCATGTCGTGGTCGGGGGCAACGTCATCACCAGACTGCAGGAAGATCTCTCGAATCATGAGCGGTTTTTCAGCGAAATATTCGACTCGGCGATTCTCTACGAGGGCGAACATGCCTTGCTGTGGCTCATCGAAGCGTTGAATGGGCAGCGACCTCTCGCCTCAGTTCCCAACCTCATGTATCGCGATCAGTGGGGGCTCCACCGGAACTCGGAAATTTACACCGAGAAGACCAATGCGCTACCCTTGCCGGACTTTGAGGGCATGCCGCTGGATCGCTACTTCGTTCCGGAACTGATTATTCCCTATCTGGCCACGCGCGGCTGCTATTGGGGCCGCTGCACGTTCTGCGACCATGGTCAGGGCTACTTCGATCAGTACCGTGGGATGCCGGCTCAGTTGGTGGTCGACCAGATCAAGGCTCTCCGGGATAAGTACCACTGCCGGCACTTTCTATTTTCCGATGAATCCTATCCGCCGGCTCTATTCAAGAAAGTCTCCCAGCTCCTGGTTGACCAACACATCGGGATCAAGTGGACGACGCTCATTCGGTTTGAAGAAACATTACAAGATCAAGCTACCTGGAATCTCGCGGCGAAGGCCGGCTGCTGTACGCTCTATTATGGGATGGAATCAGCGAACGAGCGGGTCTTGAATCTCATGGACAAGCATGCTCGGAAAAGCGTCATCGAACGCAATCTCCAGATGGCGGCGAAGGCGGGGATCTGGAACCATGTGATGGCTTTTTATGGCTTTCCAGGGGAAACGTTCGAGGAGGCCATGGAAACTCGTCAGTTTGTCCTCGAGCATCAGCCCGTGATTCACTCGCTGGAACTCTTCTACTTCGTGGCCTACCGCCATACCCCGATGGTGCGTCATCCGGAAAAGTTCGGCATTACGATCCACAAGCAGGAGGAGTACGATCTGCCGCTAGACTATTACTATACGTTGAATGATCCCAGCACGCTGTCGTGTCTCGATGCGATGCAGCTCTGCGAAGAATTCTACAAGCATGATTTTCATCCGTGGGCCGTGCGCGTGAACTCGCGCGAGCACGTGTTCCTCTATATCTCGAAGTTCGGGACGAATCAGTTGCCGCAAATTTATGCTCAGCAGACGCAGCCGGTAGGATCGCCGGACGGAGTGTCAGGCTTGATTACCTGGCCGGTTGTGCATTCGCAAGGCGACGAAGGCATGTCACGTGTAACCAGTCACGACGCCGGCTGACGCGGGGAGCATCACATGTCGGGCGTGAGCGCGGATTGTTATTGATGATTAGCGTTGGGTTTCGTCGGGAATAAACACGGCAGAGATCAACGCATAGGCGGCTTCGATCGTCCGGGTCATTTCTTCAGCTTTTCGAAACTGTTGCATGTATTGCTTCGGATTGTTGGTGAGGCCGGCATAGCGCGTGGGGTTCCAGTTGTAGAGCTG
>JACZCY010092637.1_pt1 | contig 33661 bp, 31 predicted proteins | sample 8641821 | NCBI WGS metagenome assembly JACZCY01 (sample SAMN15324609, study PRJNA640507) | soil metagenome | isolation source: intercropping sugarcane | place: China: Luxin town, Laibin City, Guangxi Province | collected 2019-07-25 | depth 10cm m | reverse complement strand
GAGATTTTGCCGCCCTGCTTTTTAATGGTTTCATCCAGAACAAAGTTTTTTCCAGTGAACTCACTGATAAACCGGGCGAAGACAGGAATGTCGACTTCATTAAAATCTAAGGCAACCTTTGCCGGCTGACCTGCCCCTCCCTGCGGGAATAGGGGAGGAGGAAAGGCCAAGGACAAAAACAGTAACACAACCAGACAGGCTTCAAGTCTCCTGGTCGTTTTCGATGGACGACAAACTATGGGAAGGGCTTGCACGATGGACTATTAATTCCGTGGTATCAGTATCAAGTATCAATTGAGCTGGATATGTGAGCCTGACCGTATCATAGGCGTATCGAAGGACACAACCAAGATGAAGTTTTTTGAAAGGGAGCCGAAGCTCATGCGCGAAAGAAGGTCTCTCCCCCTCCCGCGGTCCTTTCGGGGTCGGCGGGAGTCGCTCCTTCACAGAGAGTTAACTACTCTCACAAAAAAACCGATACGGAGAGGTTACACGCGTTCACGCTTGGTATATCCGATTTTGTGTTCTTCTATTGATCAAGGTGGGGAACGAAGAGGTCTGTCCAAAATTGGATGGACGATGGAAATGCAAGGAATACTCGCGACTCAATCCATTAATTTTCAACAGTTTGATTTAATGAATCATTAGAGGGAGAGGCATCCAGATTGCAGGCTTCCAAAGGTTCCACCCTTATATCAATATCATCAATGCCCAACATCAAGGGAGTCGGGGAGAGCGGATGGTGCTGCGGATATCAGGCTCCCATGTATAGGGATCTGCTAAGGTTGTAGCGTGCGCGCGAATAAAAAACTCCCTTTAAAATCAGATAAAACCCAGACCAGCCGTGGCCCCAAGCGTGGTGTGGTTGGCTACAGCAGGAAGACCGCTCTTCTTGAGGAAGCCATCACCCAAATGAATGCCGGAAAATATGGGCGTTCTTCTGCCGCGCTGAAGGAATTACTGGCACTCGATCCGCACAACATGGAGGCGCGACGGCTTTTCGCTACCCTCCATCTTCGTCTCGGGAGCCTTATCCCGGCAAGACAAGCCTTTGATTCACTCATCAGCGAAGCGTTTCAGCGCCAAGACTACTGGCTCGCAGAATCGTTGCTTCGAGAATACTTAGCCGCCGGTCCTCGGTGTGTTCCTTTTCTGGAAAAACTTGGTGAGCTCTATCAAGAAAAAGGAGATGCACTCGAGGCGGTTGCAGAGTACGGCAAGGCGATCGATATCTTGATCGAAGACCCTGATTCCGACAATCCACACCATGCTTCTCAACTCTATGCAAAAATTCGGGAACTGGCTCCCGCGAGTCCGGTGGCCTTTCGATTGGCTTCCTGCTTTGACGCGCAAACCGGTGAGTTGCTGGCTCCTCAGTCCAGCGATTCTTGGCAATCGACCGTCGCTCCATCACTCGACATGTCTGAGGCAAGTCAGAGTATTCAGGCAAGTCTCGAACCGATGGACGGGGTGATGCCGTGGGAAAATCCTCAGGCGGAGGTACCGGAGGTTCTCAAAGTAGCCGATGTATCTGATCCATCGGTATGTCGTTCATCAGGTTCTCCGATCCCACCGACGATCACGGACGTTCCTGCTCCTCAAGGGCGGACTCTCGACGGCGAGGTGGTGCCCTCCGATCCACCCTTACAAGGGCAGATACCGAGCAGTCTGAGCGAAGCGCGAGGTGATGCACCGGCAGAACTTCATGCACAGGGATTTGAGAGTGCTCCTTCCGGAGTTCGGATGGAGGATTCTTACGGACAGGTTGGTTTTGGAAGTTCGCATCCACTCGAATCCCCATCAACCCCCGCTGCTGAGAGTTCCGAGATACAATCTGGATCAGATCCGGCTGTGTCAACAGGTGATCTTGCGGCAGCTCAGGAACAAGACAGGTTGCTGACCGAGGCTGAACCAGAGGTATCCTCTGATGCAAGCGGCTCAACCACGGTTTCCGAACCCACGCAGCTTGCCGATGCTTCGGAACCTCCGATTAGCTCGGCACAGTCTATCGAAGCTGCCGGCGCAATGCCTTCCTTCCAGATTGAAGAGAGATCAGCACCCGCCTTTTTGGGCACGGAACCGTCGACAGCTGGACCAATAGAGGCCGAGGATCGCCAACTCTCTCTCCGGCAGCCTGTCGAGACTCATTCAAAGGAGGTGACTACAGAACTGCCTCCAGATGCCCGTGCTCCATCGGGTCCCGAACCGGTTTTAACCAATGAGATTTCAGAACCATGGAAGCAACCAGGCTTCTCATGGGAATCAGTGTTTAATAATGCATGGAAGTTCGGAAACGATCATTCAGCACATGTCTCCCCGTCGGAAATAACCCAGCCGAACGTCGAGGCATCACCTATTACATCCCAAGCAGCGCCACTTCTCGTAGAACCATTGTTAGACGACCAAGCGGTTGAAATTCCGGAGCGTGAAGCACCGACGTCGCTTGGAGATCAAACCTCCTCTGGATCTTCAATCGCGCCGATGCCATGGGATCAGGTTCAGGAGTCGGTTATTTCGATTCTCCCGATGCAATCAGACCGACCGATTGCCGAAAGCATGGAGTCAACGGTAGATCGATCGACGGGTGAAGCTGACTCGGACTTGGGAACGAGCATAGGTGAAGATCAAACGCAACCTCCGATCTCTCCTGTTAGTCTCGCTCCGGAAATGGGGACGTTCTCGATTGTTCCAGCTCCACAGATGCCGGTCTCGCCTGAACCTGAGATTCCTACTGCTGATGTAGGACCAACCTCTATTCAGACAGAAAGAGATCCCACTGTTATAGAACAGGAACAGCCGCTGGCGATGAGCTCTCCGATGGATGAGCCGCCGTTAGAAGCTCCTACGGCCGCGGTGGCATCTCCGATTTTTGAGAGAATTTGTGAACCGCAGCCTGAAGCGGCGACAATTCCCCCTCTCGCCGAAGAGACGACCGAGGTGAAGGCTCACGAACAGCAATCGCAGTCAATGGGGTTTGTTGAGAAACGAACTCCTATTCTTGACCCAGTTTCTGAAGCGGTGCCACAACAAGAAGAATGGGGCAAAGCAGGAGACTCGATTCGATTTGTCGCACCTCAAGCTTCTCCCATTGCCCACGTGTCCCCGTCGATTTCAGAACGGCAGGAAGTCGGACGGTCGATGTCGGTGGGTGCCGCTGCTGTTGGTGTGCTCTTTGAATCGTCCCGAAATGTCAGGGCGTCTGAGACTCGCGAATCTATAGCCAAGTCAAAGCCCGATCGAACATCCGATTTTACACTGAGTCGAGCCCGCATTGCGATTGCCGGATTTGTCAACTCATGTTTTTCAACCACGCGGGCGATTGTGATGACGTGTGTGGGTCTGGTGATGCTCTCCGGGGTCCTCATCGCGTTAGGAATCGGTGCCATCGGACTGACCTGGATCATCATGGAAGAGGCACCGTCTCCGACATTTCAAAGCCTCACGTCCACTCCTCAACGCACCCTGTCGGATTTCAAGAAAAACGGTTACTTTCTCCTCCTCGGGATTGACGCGTCGGTCGGTCATGATCCGATACAGGCGGGGTACGATCGGAAGCCGGATACCAACGAAGGCAATTCGGCGGCGGCTTGTGTTGGAGGTTCCGGGTCGAGGACGATCGAGGGGGCAAATGCATCAGCGAGTGTCATGCGTGGCTGGGTTCGCAGTTCAGATCCTGTCGGTGAGTTCAAGTCTCATCAGGAGACCATCAAGGGATGGGGCAATGAGCATCAGCTGATGCTCAAGCGATATAGTCAGTGGGAAAAACTTCCATTCGAAGATTGGGGTTATGGCCGACCTGTCGGGCCGCCCTGTACCGCAATGGTTTTCGCTCACCAACTCTATGTGGCGGATGGGTTCCTACAAGATGCAGATCTTGGCATCGACCGGCTTGAAACGGACATGGAAGCGTGGCGCATTGTACTGGGCCAAGCCAGGACCCTTACCGTGAAAATGCTGGCACTGCAGGCGATCAATGACGACATTGCAGTCGCCTCGGGGTTACTCGTCACCTCTGACTTTGACGGAAAAGACCTGGGACGCATCTCCAAATTTCTTCGCCCGCTTGATCACGTGGAGCTCTCGATGCGCTGGCCGATGCAAAGCGAACTGGTCTCGGCTTCGAAGACATACGAGACCCAGCTGAAAGCGGTGAGGGCCGAAGAACAGCCGGTGTACACGCGGGTGGCATCGGCTCTCCCTTTGCCGGTGCAACGCCGTCTTAACGACTATGCAGACTATTACGACGCATCGTATAAAGCTGCCGGCGAAGGGAAATATGGTTCGTTGCCGAAATGGAAAAATTATATCCGCTTTCCGGCATCCGGCCTGGTGGACTATTTCACCAATCCTATCGAGAATATTGTCGGTCTTGAACCGCTTGCTTCATGGGACCGGTACAACGGATTTGTGGTCGATACGGATGCCCACCTCAGGCTGGCTAGCTTGCAAGCCTGGCTCAGACGTGGTTCTCTAGATGGAGATCTCCTCACACGGATCGCGAAAGCAGGGCAAAGTTTCTATGACCCCTACACGGGATTGCCCATGTTGGTCAATATGAAAAAGGGTGCCCTCTACAGTGTTGGACACGACGGTAAAGATCAAGATGCCGATCCTCAGTCGGACGTGGTGGTAAAGATTCCTACCGCACAGTCTGCCGCTCAGCCGAAACCATCAGCCGCGTCATCCAAGTCCAGATAGGGCTTTCCCCACTCCTCCGGTCCGCCCCGGATCGCCGGCTTGACAGCGCTTAGAGTATTCCACACAATCAACGGGCCTTGTATAGATGAAGAGGTGTGTCATGGAGCATTCACCAAGACTATCCTTCGACGGTCTCTCCGTGAAGAAGGGTGCGACGTTTCCAACAGCTGTTCCGACGCAGATCATATCCAACGAGGAGTTTTTTCCGATTTGCCAAACGGCCGAACAGGCTTGTGTCGAGCGGGTCACGAAAGAGTTGGTGGAAAAGGCGGCAGCCCGGCGAGGATTGACGCGTCGAGACTTCTTGAGAACCACCGGTGGCATGGCGGCTGCGCTACTGGCCATGAACGACGCATTCGGCAGATTTTTCAACATCGGAGAAATCGAGCTGTTCGAAACAACGGCGTTTGCCGAGCAGCAGGGAGATCCTTATTTTATCTTCGATGTGCAAACCCACTACGTCAGTTCCCATTACGATCCCTCCGATGTCGAATCCAATCGGAAGGGCGCCGTTTCCAAACAGGCCCTCCTGTTGCTGAGAAAGCACATTCGTGAGGCGGGACTCAACCCGAAGCTCACAGAGGATCGAGGCACCCTCGATGATCTCTCGTGGAAAAATTTCGTGAAAGAAGTGTTTTTCGATAGTGAAACTACCCTGGGTTTGATCAGCACGCCGCCGGGACCCTATCCGCAAGAAGCCGTCGTTCCGCCGAAGGAAATGGCCCACATCCGCGATGAGATCAATCGGTTGGCCGGTTCGCAACGGATGATGGCGCACGGTTTGGCGACGCCTCAGCTGGGGGCGGCAGATTTGGAATTCATGGCGATGCAGGCTGAAACCCTCAAGGTCGACGCGTGGAAATGCTACACCGGCTCCTGTCCAAAAGGGTTCGACCGAGGCTGGCGGATGGACGATGAGCGCATCGCCTATCCGATATTGGAACAGGCGCGAAAGCTCAACGTGAAGCGGATATGCGTTCACAAGGGACTGCCCCTCGGGCCCGTGCCGGACTACAACCATCCGAGAGATTTGATCAAGGCGGCCAAGGACTTTCCGGATCTCACCTTTTTGGTGTATCACTCCGGCTTCAGAGGCGTGGCATCGATCGATCAGATATTTGCAAAGACCGGTGAGATTCCCTGGACCACCGAGTTTTGCCGGATGAAGGAAGCGGAGCCGAGTATCTCCAATATCTATATGGAGTTGGGTTCGACCTTTGCGCAGTTGGTGACGACCTATCCGTTGATCTGCGCGCATCTGCTGGGGCAGATTATCCGCTCGTTCGGCGTTGATCATGTACTGTGGGGAACAGACTCCATCTGGTATGGGACGCCGCAATGGCAGATCGAAGCATTTCGGCGATTCCAGATTCCCCAGGAATTGATCGAGAAGCATCAGTATCAGTCTCTGACGAGGCGGGTGAAGGAACGGGTTTTTGGATTAAATTCGGCCGGCGTGTTTGGGGTCGATGTCGAAGCAAAACGGCGCGAGGTTCCGAGTGATGCCCTAGGTCGGCTCAGAATGAGCTATTTGGAAGAGGGGCCAGAGCCGAGCCTAAGGGTGTATGGATGGGTGGCGGGATGACGATGCGGGTCCTGTCAATGAGCGTCCCACATCGTATCAGCCGCCTCACCATCTCGGCGGCGCGCACAGACGAGGCGCTCGTTATTCCTCGCGCCGTGCGCCCTCGCACCCCGCCCGGTGTAGGGACCCCGCTGCGGGCGAATGGGGCAAGGCCGCGTCTCGGCGCGGCCAGGGCTTGGGTGGGTGAGATATAGGCTTCAGCTCATTGCCACCCGCATCAAGGGAAAAGGAAAGAAAGGAAGAAATAATGAAAAGCGAAATTTTGTATCCCGGTGCGTTTCCGATGGTGCGTGTTGAGTTGGCGGAAGGAGAACATATCAAGGCTGAGTCAGGTGCGATGGTGGCTTGCTCGCCGACCATCGACATTGAAAGCAAAATGGAGGGCGGATTTCTTGGGGCGCTGTCACGAAAGTTTCTGACAGGAGAGAAGTTTTTCTTCCAGACGTTGCGCGCCAGTCGCGGTGCCGGTGAGGTATTGCTTGCACCGACCGTACCCGGAGAGATCGTTGTTCTCGAGCTCGATGGCGTCAGTGAGTATATGGTGCAGAAGGATGGATTCCTGGCTGGTGCTGAAGGGGTTACGATCGATAGTCAGATGCAGAGTATGAGCCGTGGATTGCTGGGTGGGGAAGGGTTCTTCATCCTCAAAATGAGCGGGAAGGGAATGCTCCTTCTCAACAGCTTCGGAGCCGTTCACAGAATCGAATTGAAACCGGGTCAGGAGTATATCGTGGACAATAGCCATATGGTGGCGTGGTCCACCACCACCACGTACAACATCGAAAAGGCCACTTCCGGATGGGTCGCCAGCTTCACGTCGGGCGAGGGTTTTGTCTGCCGATTCCGCGGACCGGGTATTGTATTCATTCAAAGCCGCAATCCAGGCGGCTTCGGAGCGTGGGTCAGACAGTTCATTCCAGTGACCGAGTGATGAGGATGCCGGTCGTCAACCGTCACACGTGCTGGATGGATGCGGCAGAAGATAACCCGTTCTCCGCATGACGAGCGACGTTTGACGAATCCCATGTCCTTCCAGCCCAACGCGCTTTGTTTCGGTGATGAATTCGCGGCCAGTGGTATGCCCTGCCTTGTCCATGTCGAAGGACAGGGGCTCACGATGACTTTTCTCTCGAATTCTAATGCGGGCGAGCGCCGTTCGGAATCCTTGCCATTTTCAGATCTGACCGTTTCGGCAGGCGGATTGGATCATGACCAACTCGTCGCGACATGGAGAGGGCCGACAGGGCAGCGGACGCTGTATCTCAAAAGCCCCGACGTGATTCGTGCCTTCCGACGGGCGGCCCCCGATCACTTGACCATACCGCTTGAACGAGCGGCTGAACAGGTCCGTCAGGTTCGACAATGGCATCGCATCGTGTGGAGTATTGTTGGAGGGGCGCTTCTGGCCTTGGTGCTGGGGATTTGGTTTGGGAGCGACCTGCTGGTAGAACTCGCTGTCGATCGGATCCCGGTCGAGTGGGAGCAAAAGCTGGGTGAGTCCGCCTATCATGATTTTCTTGCTCGTCAGGAGGTCATGAAGGAAGGTCCCGCCGTGACCGCCGTCACCGAGATGACCCATCGCCTGACCGACCCGATTCCGGAGAACCCTTACACATTCGATGTTACGGTCGTGAAAAGCGACGTGGTCAATGCCTTTGCTCTCCCCGGCGGGTATATCGTCGTCTTCACGGGATTGATGAAGAAAGCGGAAAGCCCGGAAGAAGTGGCGGGCGTATTAGCCCATGAGCTGAACCATGTGCTGCAGCGGCATGGACTCGAACGCATCATCAAGCAGTTGGGCTTTGTGGCCGTCGTGTCGATCGTGCTGGGAAACCAACAGGGGTTGGGTGGGGTCATGAAGCGGCTCGGTGTTGAATTGATGACGTTGAAGTTCGGTCGAGCACAGGAGACGGAGGCGGATTTGACCGGTCTTCAGCTGCTCCATCGTGCCAAAATCGATCCGTCCGGCATGATCACGTTTTTTCAACGATTGGCCGAGCAAGATGGGGGTCGAGTCGAGTGGCTTTCTACCCATCCGATGAGCAGCGCGAGAGCTGATCGTCTGAAGGCTGAGCTCGCGGACATGCCGAAGCAAACCACGGAGCCGTTTACATTCGACTGGACCAAAGTTCGTGCCTCGCTTGGTGTTCACACCGGTGCCGGCCCGTGAACCGCTCGAGGCCGATCCGCATCGGGATCATTGCCGATACCCATGGCCTCTTCGACTCGACGAGTGTGCGGCATTTCCAAGGTGTGAATCATATTATTCACGCGGGTGATATCGGCAAACGATCGGTCATTGAACTGCTTGAGGCGATTGCTCCTGTGACGGCCGTCTCGGGCAATGTCGATGAATATGAAAAGAGCGGTTTCCCGACGGAGGAAGTAATTCAACTGAATGGTGTCCGTATCGCTGTCCGGCATGTTGTCTTTGAAGCTGGCAAGCTGACCAAAGAGGGACGGGCTTTTCTGAATCGTACCAAACCAGACATCTGTATCTTCGGGCATACGCATCAACCGAAGAATGAACGGCTTGGGGAGACGCTGCTGTTCAATCCAGGGTCGGCGGGTCCGAAGCGCTTCAAGCTGCCCACGAGGGCTTGGTCTGCTCACGGTCGGTGAGCATATAATGAGCGCTTACCTGTCGCATTTGCTGATTGTGCAGGGCAATCGTATTTGCCAGACTAACAGTTCGCATTTGCCGAATGGAATCGATACTCGAAGAATGAGAAGGTCGAACTCCCACCGAAAGCTGAACTGCTTACGCAAGCCACGAGGCGATTCACATAACCGAGAACGGAGAGCAGGATCACGATTGAACTCGCCCATCGGCGAACATTAAGTTGGGAAACTGGTCGTCTGGCGAGTCCACCACCGACTTAAGGTAGGAAGTGACTCAGGCTGCTGCAAGGAAGGTCAGGATTTAGCTTTGGCGTTTGAGCCAGCGATTGCTGTCCTTCTTGTGGAGGGCGCCGAGGATGACGACGTGCTGCACGACGACTCGATAATACACGCGATAATCTCCGATTCGGAGGCGGTAAAGAGGCGGGGCGAAACCCGTCAGTCGCTTGATCCGTGTTTTGATTTCTTGAAGTGGCTGACTAGCGAGACGGGTCTTGATTTCTTCGAGAATCAGGCGAGAGATCGCGCTCGGGAATTTTGCAAGATCGCATTCGACGTGCGGAGCGACCTCAATCGAAAAACGGCGGGGATTGGAATTCATTCCGACAACCGCTTGAGCACCTTTTCCAGCGAACTTCCGCCGCGAACACTGTACTCCCTCCAGCGTTTCTCAATAATCTTTCGAAATTTGGGGTCGTGCTCGACGACATAGTCTTCGAGATCGTCATCTCCGAGATGATGAAGGACCGCCGTTGGCCTCCCATTCTTGGTAATAATAATATCCTCTCGCTCGGCTTTCTTGAGATAGTCCGATAACTTGTTCTTGACATCTTTCACACTGGCCAATCGCATGACGGTTTATCCCCCAATTTTTTCAAGATAATGGCTACAATTATAGCTACCTGTTCTCTCTCATGCAAACGAGAGGGGTTGCAATCAGTTGTGCCGCATTTCATATTGTGCTAGATGAGGGCTCGCACCACGAATGAGTAGCGATCATTCTGACGAAAGGGGAAGCGGATGAACAGATTCAGCCATCGAATTGTTGCCGCAACGGCATTGCTGAGTCTTATAACGGTCAGCACCGCCTGTTACGGCCCGTTTAATCTCACGAAGAATGTTTATCATTGGAACAGCAACGTCAAGGGCAGCGGTGAAGTGAACAGCAAATGGATGAGAGAAATCGTGTTTTTCGGCATGTTCATCATACCGGTGTATGAATTTTCGCTGCTGTTGGATACCTTCATTTTCAACTCGATTCATTTTTGGACCGGGGATAGCCCGATCAAATCTTCTGATCTACAGAACGACGCCACGAGAGTGGCCGCTCTCGGAGAGACGACGATCCGATGGACCTTCTTAAAGGATGGTGCAACCGTGACCTATGAACGCGATGGTGTTATCGAGCGCCGGGCCACGATCGTGGCCGGCGCGACGGGCTATCGCCTCATCGATGAGAACGGAAGTCTTTTGTCGGAGGCCGAGTACGGAACAGACGGTAGCGTGAATCTTCTTGATGGTGATCGTCGCATAGTCAATCGTTGGACCAAAGAGCAACTACAATCCATCGCTCAACGACAATAGTCCAATATCCAGCGAGTGGCTGTCTTGAACCGCCTGTCAGCTCTATAGGGATCAGAACCGTAGTCCCGCACCCACTAATCCATAGTGGGTATGGAAATCGATGGCCAGTCCCTCCCAATGATAATCGGAAGAAAGATACCGGTACTCGCCGAACAGAAAGATCGCAACAGTTCGATGCGTATTGAACAGGCGGACGTGAGGACTCAGAACCACTTGTGCTCCGCCGAGAAACTGATGGGTCAAGGCGCGGGCTGAGTCAAAATCCTTATCATTTCGCCCTGCAATGTTTGGATTGAGGAGCGTACCATGAGACCAGCCGATACCTCCTCCGATGTACGGGCGAAACCTTTCTCCCGGATAGCGTAGGATCAGGTTGAAGGTCGTATTGATGATAAGAAGGTCGGAGCGGCCGGTCTCATTGCGGAGTCCATGTGCATTGTTGTGAAATGAAAGTGCTGTGCCGTGCAGGTTGGAATCCATCTCCAACCCCACCATTCGCTTTAGGGCAGCTGGAAAGAGTCCCACCTTGAATCCGGCACCGAAGCCATCTTGGACCGAAGCGGGGACTGTCGTTCCTTGGTTAAAAACATCCACATCACGAGGCCAGGCGCCCAACGCATACGTGCTCAATTCCACATCGCCGAATTCCGCCGATACTGCTCCATCGGCCATACACAGGCAGTAAAGCAGTACGCTGGGTAAAGTGACGAATCGTGCGAGGTAATCGATTCCCACGATTCAACGGAAGAATGAAGGCGAAAAATGAAAGGGCCCTCCGGCAGTTGCACCGGAGGCCCTTTCACGGCGTGTGCTAGAGTGGATCAGCTACCCCGAACAATCGTGCACCATTCGCCCAGGATGCCCAGGATATTCTTGGCGGAGTGGTCGACGACGGCGACGGTGGTGATGCCACCGGCCGCCTTGGCGGCTGTAATGCTGGCGTCACCGGTGGCGATCCAGCCGAGAATCGACTGGCCGCATGCCTTGCCCTCTTTGGTGGCTGCTGACGCGTCGGTTGCGACGGTGCCATACTTCGCTTCAGTGTAGATTGTGCCCAACATCGGAGAGGCGACGATCTGACAGCCGCTCAAACCGATGGCTGCTAGGGCAATGACCACGAGGGAAAGTCGGGATGCGTGCTTCATAGGTCCTCCTAAATAGAAGTTAAACAGTTCGACTGCCTAATGGAGGCAATCGTCGATTGCGGAGTATAGTCATACGCATGACGTTCGTCAATTTTAAATTGGGCCGAGTCGAGCAAGTGAATTATGGCATTTGGCCTTGCCCATGAGCCGGTGAGTAAGTAGGAATACTGGGGCCGAGAAAAGTTGTTGCGCTGCGCTTCGATTCGTCTATAATTGCCGTCCAGCAGAAGTAGACCTAGTTACTTCCCTAGTGGCCAACTTTTTTATAAACATCGATAGTAAGTTTGGTTATACTTCGTCTCAGTGTTTTTGCAGTAGCAATGGGTGCTTAACTAATTCTAACGGAGGAGGACTTATGTCGAAGAAAGTGCTTGTATTGTCTATCGCCGTGCTGTTCGGCGCTCAGGCGGGTCCGGCGATGGCGGCAAATCCAGACACCGGTCCTGGCTGCGGCTTGGGAAAACTGGCTTGGGCGGATTACAAGGGTCAGAAGGAGATCGCCCCCCAGGTGTTAATGGCGACCACGAACGGCACATTCGGCAGCCAAACATTTGGGATCAGCACCGGCACCTCCGGCTGTACCAATGATGGAAAAATTATGAGCGAGCACAAGGCGACGACGTTCGCATCCTTGAACTTCGACGCGCTGTCGGCAGAGATGGCTCAAGGGCAGGGCGAACACTTAGCCTCGCTCGCCTCACTTCTTGGCGTTCCGGCAGAGCACCAGGGCGCGTTCTTCGCCATGACCCAGGAGCGGTATACGTCGCTGGTTCAAGCAGGAGAAGCGTCTCCAGTGGCATTGGTCAAGTCCCTCAATGATGCCATCGCGGGCCATCCGGTCCTCGCGCAAGCATCAGTTCGCTGAGGCATTATAGGGGGCCCTGGCAGAGATGTCAGGGCCCTTGCTGTCTTTGTCACACCGTGCTGGTTCCACTCCTTGTTTTTGTAATTTGCTTCTTCTCTCCAATCATCTCTCATGCCCAACAGTCAGATCATGAGGCCTATCTTCAGGATCTGATCGTCAAGGCTCAGCAAAAACACCTCTCTGACCAGCGCGAATGGCATCTGTTGCTGCACTACCGGAAGGGGCTCTTCGGAGGGTATGGGAGCGAGCAGGACGATCCCGGTTTTTTCTTGTCTCCCAACGGGAAGACCGATCCGGCTGCCGAGCTCAATGCAACCCTTGCAAAATTTTTTTCAGACGAACTGGTCGGTCGCTCTCGACAGCCGGCTCAATGTGCCTTCATCGCTCGATACCACTGGCTCAAAGAACAACTGAACTTTGATCCTACCCGTCTCGTGCCCCTCTCCTGCGAACGGTTTGATCGGTGGTACGAAGATTTTGAGGCGGATTCCGTTTCTCTGATCTTTCCGTCGGCCTTTCTGAACAACCCGGCCTCCATGTTCGGCCATACTCTGTTTCGCGTCGATCAAAAGGGGCAGACAGAACAGACCCGTATCCTTGCCTATACTATCAATTATGCCGCCGATGTGCCGCCCGATGCCGGTCTTGCTTATCCCGTGAGAGGCATCTTCGGGGGCTATAAAGGATACTTTTCGACGATTCCCTATTACCTGAAGGTTCAGGAATATCGGGACATCGAAAACCGGGATATTTGGGAGTATCGTTTGAATCTTACCGAAAATCAGTTACGGCGATTTTTGATGCATGCGTGGGAACTCGGGAATGCGTATTTTGACTACTTTTTCTTCAAGGAGAATTGCTCCTACCATCTCCTGGCGTTGCTGGATTATGCAAATCCCGCCTTGCACTTGACCGACGAATTCGTTATTTGGACCGTGCCGGCCGACACGGTTCGCTTGATTTCGTCGAAACCGGGGTTGGTAACCGATATTGCTTACCGGCCGTCCCGCAGTACAGTGATCAAACGAAAGCGGGAATTCTTACCCGCCGTGGAGCGCGATCTGGCTCATCGGATCACGCAAGATCCCACTGCGGTGAGCTCACCGGCATTTACTCGACTCGCTCTCTCCAAACAAGCATTTGTGCTTGATTTAGCCTCCGATTATCTGCGCTACCGGATAGAGACGACCGATTCTCCGAAACCGGAATGGAAGGAACGTAATAGGGCGATTTTGACGACGCGCAGTCAGCTTCGAATTCCATCGGAGGAGTTCACCGTGCAGCCCTTCGCCAAACAGCCGGAGTTGGGACATAAGACGTCACGGGCCAGCGTAGGGGGCGGCTGGCGGAACGACGATACGTTTGAGGAGGCGACAGTTCGCGCAGGGTATCATGATTTGCTCGACCCGGAAGTCGGCTATACGCCAAACGCGCAGATTGAAATGGCGTCGGTCACGGTTCGGCACTACAATCGAGCGGATCAGACGCGGATAGAACGGGCTACGTTGTTGAATCTTTTGTCCCTCTCGCCCATCGATTCCGTCTTCCATGCGCCATCCTGGAAGGTCAATATCGGCATGAATACGATCCGTTATAACGATTGCCAACTCTGCAGCAACGGCTTCTTCAACGGCGGGATCGGAGGGGCGAAGGAATTTCGACTGCTCAAGCGAGAAGTCCTGTTCGCCTTCGCGGAAGCCGAGGCGAACGTCAGTAAGGCCTATGATGAGATGCATCGAGTCGGCGGCGGTGCAACGGTCGGCATGTTGGCTGATCTCACCGAACGCTGGAAATTCATGGCCACAGGGACCTATTTAAGATTTCCATTGGGTGACCGGTCCGACGACTTCCGGTGGTACGTCGGGTCGCGTTTCACGTTAGCTCGAAATTGGACGGTGAGGCTGGAGTACAACCATCGCGACCGCGACAACGACGTCCTGTTCAGCGTACAGGCGTTTTTCTGAACCTCTTTCTTCCCTGATCCGGTTTCGCTATCCTCCTTCGGTGAGTTTCCTCGACCAATTCTTCGTCTATCATCCCGAACCGTGGCAAGACCGAGACTGGGCAAGGCTGAGCGGGTTGCCGCTGGAAGATGTGTGGTTTCAGGCTTCCGATGGCGTCCGCTTGTTCGGCTGGTACGTCGAGACGGCGGCTGATCGCCCGATCATTCTATGGTGCCATGGTAATGCGGGCAATATCATCAACCGTCTCGACAATCTCAAGTTTCTGTATCAGATGGGACTGTCGATTTTTTTGTTCGACTATCGTGGATATGGAAAGAGCCAGAGTATCCGTCCCAGTGAGAAAGGATTCTACGAAGATGCATACGGAGCTTACGACTACCTCACGCGAATCAGAAAGGTTCGCTCGGAACGGATCGTGCTTTTCGGGCGATCGCTCGGAGCTTCCGTGGTGGGCGAGCTGGCGGTACAACGACCGGCCTCAGGCCTCATACTCGAGTCTTCGTTTCCCTCCATCGAGGCAGTGGCGAGATTGCACTATGGTGGCTTCCCGGCCCATTGGTTTCTTGGAGCAGAATTTCGATTGGTCGATCGGTTGCCGGCTCTCTCGCTGCCGAAACTGATCATTCACGGCGACAAAGACGACATTATCCCCATCGAACTGGGACGCCAAGTTTTCGATGCGGCCAAACCGCCAAAGGAATGGTACGTGATCCATGGCGCTGATCATAACAACACCTATGTCATGGGCGGCGGCGCCTACTTCCGCCGGCTGGCGGATTTCATCAGAAATGCGCTTGCGGCATACTGAGGCATGGCGCGCACCTGATCGGCACGGCCTCGTCGAGTTACCGTTTTGCTTCAGGCGGCGGCCAGTTCATTTCCGTGTGTCGACCGCAGTAGTAACACAAGAGCCGGTACCGTGCTTTGCGGCGGGGATTGGGTAAGGAGACGAAGGTAATGGGTGTGTCGTCGTAGGGGCAGGTCGGCTGTTCGTGGAGGAGATGCATCTCCGCCATCAAGGTGATGGAGGCTACATCCCAAGAGGGATGGTGTTCCTCCTTGCCGGTAATCTTTTCGACGGTGTGACAGCGTTCGCAGGCGGCTTCATAAGACTTGATGCGGGCGCTATGGAGAGTATGATCGGTCACGGCCATCGCTCCGCCGCAACCCGGTTTCATACAAGTCAGATGTTCGTGCTGAAGGGCCAGGACGAATCGATGGTGAGCTTCGCGTTCTTGCTCAGATTTCATCGGCACCCCTCCCTTTTCCTAAACTCTCTTCTCTCCAAAGAACGGCATCCGGGTCGGTTCCCCTGCGCACATTGAGCGAGCACCCATTTCCCTACCTTTCCACCTTCTTGAGAGGATCGGGTTAGTTTCACACTGCGCGCATTGACCGAGCGCCTCCCGTTATCTAGAAATATGATTCTGACTCTTGGCGCGCGGGCAGCGAGCACTGAAACTAACCCGATCCTCTCACTCTTCATCATATTCCCCACGCCCCGCTAATTTGGATATTCGCTCCGTTCACGTACCGTGCGTCCTCGCTCAGCAGGTAACGAACTGCTGCAACGATGTCGTCGATCGATCCAATGTACCCGGCGGGAATACGCTTGGTCATGGCGGCGAGTTCTTGAGGCGGCGCGCTGCCGGAATCGATAAAACCGGGTGAAATAGCATTCACGGTGATGCCGTACGGCGCCAAGAGCTTGGCTAATGTGCGTGTCAGAATGAGCACTCCGGCCTTGGCGATATAGTGGGCAGTCACATCCGGCTGTGCCTCCATCTGATCCGCATTGGCCATGCTGAAGCTGATGATGCGACCGGCTTTGCGGGCCTTCATACCCGGCGCGACAGCTTGAGCAAGATAGAAAATGGGGTGCAAGTTACCGGCAAACATCTCGTTCCAGCCCTCGATGGTTTCGTCGAACAGATTGACTCGATGATAAGGGCCGGCGCCGTTGATCAGGACATCGATTTGTCCCCATTCTTTTTCAACCTGTGCGACCATGTGCTTGGCTGCCGGTGGGTCGGAAACATCGCATCGGAATGCCAGCGCTTGTCCGCCTCGCCGCGCGATATCCTGTGTCGTGATCTTGGCCTCGGCTTCGCTGGTTCTGTAGCAGAAGGCAATGTTCCACTGCCGCGATGCGAGGTCGAGAGCAATCCCTCGTCCGATGCCTTTCGCTCCTCCGGTGATCAGTGCGACGTGCCGGTTCATATGGTTCCCTGGTTGATCGATGCGTGAGTCATTATGCTCTCGTTCGCAGTCGTTTGGCGAGTAATTCCAGCACAGCCGTGGTGCGGGCTGAAAAAGACCGCTCGTTTTTGTGTGTCTTGGTCTCGGCGGCGCACGCTTCAATGAGGGCTTCAAGATCGGCCAGGGTATCGACGTCTCGCCACGGTTGAATCAAGGAAACCTTGAGTCCGATCCGAGCCGCTTTCTCCTGTGTGAGTCTGAGCACCTGATCCGTTGACCAAGGAATGTCGGCGAAGAGTTCCGGTGACGTCTGCTTGAGGCCGATCAGATAATAGCCTCCATCAAAAGCCGGGCCGAGCACAAGATCATGGTGCTCCAGCGAGGTGAGGGCCTGTTTGAAATGATCGAGCGGAAGCGTCGGCACATCCGTCCCCATGAGTAAGACCTGTCGGTACCTTTGTGCGAACAGAGTTGTAAATGCCTGGTTCATGCGCGCACCAAGATCATCGCCGACTTGATCCATCAGCTTCACGCCCTGCCGCTCCTCCATGATCTTGAAGAAGACATGTGTTGCAGACGGTGCACAGGCAAGATAGCGATCGAGCGGCAGTTTCAGTTTCGCGCCCGCGCCCTTTGTTCTCTCCAAAATGTCGAGCACGAAGCTCCCATGGAGCGTAGCCGCTTCGTCGGCAGTCAATGGCGGGCAGAGACGCGTTTTCACCTGACCCGGGATCGGTGCTTTAGCGAAGATGACCAAGGCGGCGTGAGACATGAGACGTGAGACGTGAGGCGATTTCGGATCGGAGGCGTTGTCGGCTTCTGGGCGTCTTTCCGTTCTATCTTTCACACCGCTCACTCCTTACGCCTTACTCCTCACGTTTTATCTGACTGTTTTGTACCATCGGCTCAGACGCATAGGGTTGACGCCCGCCCAATACAAGAATCGCAAAGTCCACATCAAGAGGATGGTTCTCAAGGGGCCCTGCTGTTCCCAGCGTCGGAACGATGTCGTGACTTTCTGATGCAGCGCCGCCATCCGTCCGGTACGCTTCAGTCTCCGGCTGAATTCAACGTCTTCCATCAGTGGGATATCTGTGAAGCCGCCGAGCTGTTCAAAAACATGACGACGAACGAACAGGGCCTGATCGCCCGTGGCAATACCGCTCAATCGGGAACGCCGGTTCATGAGTGTGCTGATCATGGCGCCGAAGCCAGAATGGGAGTCGAAGGTGACATCGAAGCGGCCTCCCACCACTGCCGGATCGGTGAGCGCCGCTTTGATCATCAACTGTGCTTCGGTCGGCAATCGCGTATCGGCATGCAAGAAGAGCAGGATGTCGCCCCGGCTGGCCTTCGCCCCCTCATTCATTTGGCGTGCCCGCCCTGTTGGAGCCGTTATGATACGAACGTTTGATGCTTCCGCGCAAAAGGCTTCGGCGATCAAGATCGTCTGATCGGTGCTTCCTCCATCAACCATGATGACTTCGGGGATCTCAGTCGCCGGTAGGGATGAGAGTGTTTGTCCAATGGTTTTCTCTTCGTTCAGAGTCGGGATGATGACGGAAATCGTCGATGAGGAGGTCACGGTGCAGGTTTCTTGGGCTCGACGAACATGAAATACATGACAATGATAATCGTGACCCAGAAGAGGACTTGCTTGTGCCAAAAGAGCACTTCCCCGTATTGAAAAAACCCTAAGGCCAAGGCGATCGCAACGGCCATGGTTCCATAGCGGAGAATTGGAGTTTCGATGGCGGCATTGGCCCAGATCGCAAGGCCACCGAAATAGACGAGAAACGGCATGATATTGATTTCGAAGCCGCCGCTGATGGACAGAAACACGTTGAGAAAACCGATAAACATCAGAGCCGTTCCGACCATCAAGCCGATGACGTGTATTTGATGCTCGTTCCCACCGCCCTGTTCTTTCGGTTCGGTCGGTTGAGCCGGGCGCAGAGATTTGTCTTGAGGCGGCAGTTCGGACGGAGTCATGGCTAGACTTTAAAATGTTTGCTGAGTGTCAAGGTTTGTTGCTGATAGGATGATCCCAACACGGCCCCATAGAGCTGTGTCGGCATCCCCATCATCTTGTCATAGACGACTTTGAAAAAGGTCTGTCCATCATGAATCAAGAATGGCACGTCGTGTGGACGAACTTCCAGCACAACCTGTGTGCCTTTGATCTCTCCCTTCGATCCATAACCGAAGCCAGGATCGAAAAAACCGGCGTAGTGCGTTCGTAGCTCTCCGCAAGCTGCTTCGTATGCCACCATTTCTGCGGCGTAACCGGCCGGCACGCGAATGCGCTCCTTCGAGGCAAGGATATAAAACTCTTCCGGCTCCAATAACAAGCTATCGTGGCGATGGCGATGGAGCGGTTCCCAAAAATCAGCCGCAGCATAATGGCCGACTTTCTCGAGATCAATGACGTGGCTGTTTTTTTTTGCGCGGTAACCGATTACACGAGTGTCTCTTTGATCCGCTCCGGCGAGATCAATGCGGAGGAACAGGCCGCGCTCAACGCGAAAGTCATGGTTGCCTACGGCCTTATGGGATGCCGTATTGTGATACAGCAACGGCGTGTTTCGATGAAGCGTCTGAAGCGTCCGGTCCGGCACCGTGGCCTCGCCGTACACGAACCGGATTTGGTTCAGCGACTGCCCTGTGCGGACTTTGACGGTAAACGAGCGTGGGACGATCTCCAAAAAGAGCTGGCCTCGATAGCCGGCACGGATTTCATCGAATCCGGAGGTGAGATCCGTCACCACGCGGGTGAAGACATCCAGACGGCCCGTCGTGCTCTTTGGATTCGCCCGTGCGCGGATCGTCTTCGGGAGGGCGAGCTGTTCCAGCAATGGAACGAGATACACATGGCCCTTCTCCAAAATCGCCCCGTCGGTCAGATCCATCTCGTACATCACGAGATCCGACTGATAAAAATCCAGCACGTTCAGTCGTGAGGAGATGGCGGACAGTTCCGGCAAGAAGCTGCTGATCAGCCGATAGGCCTTGCGGCCTAAACGGAGGTCGAGGCTGGCCGGCTGGATCTGCCTGTCTTCGACCGTCGGGGTGGCGCGGATGGCTCGGTTTGCAATCAATCGCTTGATGTCCTGATAAGGCAGAATGCCGGATCGGGGCGAATGAGTGGTCACAGGTCGTCCGCATCTCCGCCGCAGCTGTTACCCCAGGCGGCGTAGCCGTCACGATCGGGATAGCTGTCGCTGCAAGCCGCATAGGCTTCTTCTGAATCATCGAACGAGGAGCGTACACCAATCACAGGAAGCTCCCGCCGATTGTCGAACTTCGGCTGAGGATAGTGGAACGTCTTGTCCTCATAATTTCGGAGAATCGCCCCGTCCTCATCAAGATGAACCACGTAGTTGTCGGGTAGCAACGGGATCTTGCCGCCTCCACCCGGCGCATCGATCACGAAATGGGGCACGGCCATTCCGCTCGTGTGGCCCTGGAGAGCTTTGATGATGTTCAGACCTGTTTCAACGGTCGTCCGGAAGTGATTCGTCCCCTTAGTCAAGTCGGCCTGATACAGGTAATAGGGCTTCACTCGTGCAAGAAGCAGCTGATGGACGAGGCGCTTCATGGTTTCTGGATCGTCGTTCACGCCTTTGAGGAGGACCGTTTGAGCGCCTAGTGGAATACCGGCATTCGCGAGCCGGCCGCAAGCAGCTTTCACTTCCGGCGTCAGTTCGTCCGGGTGATTGAAATGCAGGTTCATATAAATGGGATGATACTTTTTCACCATGTCACAGAGTTTGGACGTGATGCGTTGCGGCAACGATCCGGGGACCCGCGAGCCGATCCGTATGAGTTCCAAGTGGGGGATCGTTCGAAGCGCCTTCAGCACCCGCTCAAGAAGATGGTCTGGAAGCAGCAGCGGGTCCCCTCCCGAGAGGATGACATCGCGTACCTCGTTGTGCTCGCGAAGGTACTGAATGGCTCGGTCCAGCTCGCCTTTTTTGAGGAAGCCGGGTTTTCCTACCAGTCGCTTCCTGGTACAAAACCGACAATAGATCGGGCATTGATTCGTCACCATGAGCAACACTCGGTCCGGATAGCGATGAACGAGGTGAGGCACCGGACTCATGAGATCTTCTTCAAGTGGATCGTCGTCGGCCGCAATGTCGTCCAGCTCTGCGGGATCGGGAACAACCTGTTTCCAGATCGCGTCATCCTTCGTTTTGATCGTCTCGAGTACCGTCGGGGTGATTCGCATGGGATAAGGGCCGACGATCGCTTCAACCTCTTTCTCATCGAGGCCGAACCGTTCGGCCAAGTCCTTGGGCTTCACGATGCTTTTCGCCAGGACTTGTCTCCAGTCTTCCATGAATCGTCCTTTGTTGATCAGTTGATTCGGCAAGAAGGGTACTCGTCGTCCTTGCCCGAAACCTCGGGCGTCGTACGAGCTTGCGACTGAAACTCGGTTGCCGCCATGGCTCCTGTGCGATCGGCACGATACCGCTCGTCCAGATAGGCCAGAATGTCGGCGGTTTCCGTCAGAACGAGATCGCCGTCCTTGAGGACCGGCACATAGTATTGACCGGATACCTCGTAAACCTGCGTGCGCATCCGTCTGCTGTCGGGCACGACGACCGCTTCGTAGGTCAGTCCCAAATCGGCCAGTTTTCGGCGGACCACGTGACAGTCAGGGCACCAATCGACATGGAAAAGAGTCACAGCCACGATGGTATAAGGCTATCAGGAAATGGAAAAAAGTGAAACGCCCATTTTATGGTTTATTGGAAAGGCGCGCATCAGGTCGGTTGTAGGGCGCAAGGAACCATAATTGCGTCCTTCATGCCGTGAAGGATCTTCTTGTCGGCCGGACAGATCGTTGCCAGAATGCCGGTGAGTTCCGCTTTATCGTCTGAGACGATGTAATAGGGAGATAACCGCGCCCGCCCGGACATGCGCACGATCGCCTGCAAGCCTTCATCCAGGTAATCCATCTCGAACAATCGTCCTTTATGGAACTCTTGTAGGAGATAGGGTGTGGTCGGGAAGGATGCAAGGGCCTTCCGGAGCGCCTCAACCCATGCGTTCTGAGGCATGTCATGCCCGATCGACACGCCGCGACTTCCCCAAGCGAGTGCGGAAAAGCCGGAAGGCTTGATGACGAAATGGCGCTCCTTCTGCGTGGCCGCCTCAAGATCGGACCAATTTGCTACCGCTCGTCTTCCGATCCGTAGGCCGGGGATCGTCGCAATCGCTGGAAGCGGTGCCGGGTCGAGCAGCCACGTCTTCGGCATGATTGTGCTCAAATGGAGCATGCAGTCCGTTCCGAGTTCCTTTTCCCAGAAGGGGCGGAGCATTGGATGGTGGAGCAGCGCGAACGCGGATTTTTCTTCCAGTATCGGCTTATAGGGTGGCGTCACGGACACCCGGCCTTTCTTCGCGGCATATTGAACGAGCTCGGCCTTGGGAATATTCAACAGGTCGAACAGTTCATAGAAACGGTAGATCACACCGATCGATTGCTCGCCGCCGTCCGCGTGCAATCGAAGCCCTTCTTCCGTAAATCGAATCTCATGAGGCGCGATACACCAAGCGGGCATCCCCGCTTCGCGGAGTCGGGCGGCCAACCAGGACATTTCCGGCCGATAGTCTTTGGATTCCTCCGAGACCAGGATCGCAATACCTCCTTCACGCTGACCTGGAAACGATCGCAGCATGCGGGCGAATCCGTGTACCATTCCGTCCCGTCCCCCGATGAGTTGTGAATCACCGCCGGCAAGGTCGTGATAGATGTGCGAGAGGCAGGCGGTGAGCCCGATACCGCCTGGAACCGAATCCAGCTCGGTGATGACCATGCCGTCCTGCGTGGGGATCACATCGGGCCTGATGACGGCGGGCAAGGCATCGCGAAACCGTTTCATCCGGCTGTACTGGACCAAGGTTTCCGGCTTGCCTTGATCCAGGTATCCGGCAACCCAGGCCGGTTGATTTTCTTTGACGCTCTCGTTGTAGAGCCGATTCAGCGCTCGATAGAACGAGAGCAGTTGCGGGCCCAGATTGATGAAGAACTGCAGCTGATCGGAAGACAGATAAAACGGGCAGGGACTGACTCGCCAAGAGGTCGCCGCACCCGAGCTGGAAGACGGCTGTTGAAACGATACGGCGGCCGGAGATCTAAACAGATCGGCATGGCACAATCGCGTGCGGATGGCGGTGCAGCGATCACGCGCCGCTTCAGGAGAGAGCGTGGGGCAGGAGATTTCGGTCTGGGCCAATGGGCAAACTCTTAACTACGTTTCAGCCTGCAGAAAGGCGGTATCAGACGGTGCAAAGAGACTCAATGCTAGCACGCGCATCGGAGACCGACAAGAGGCCGGTGGATTGCCCCGATGAGTATGAGGGTCGAGCGATGCGGACCGGCGGCGAGATGATGAGATGATCGGAAACGAACCTTCCTTGCTACGGCCCGGCATGCATCGTATGATGGGGTCTCGATGGACCTCATGACAGCGGATTCCAAACAGACATTGAGGGTTCTGCCTCAACTGGTTCCGGATTCAGCGTGTTTTCGTTGTGATGTGTGTTGTCGTTTTCCGGAAGCCGACAGTTTTCTTCGCCCATACTTTACGAGTTCGGAAATCAGCGATGCCGTGGCGCATGGAGTCCCCGAGTCGTTCTTTCCCAACGAGTCCGGCTCGCAGGTTGATCTTGTCAAGAACCCGATCGGCGAAGGGTATCTCTGTCCGGCTTTTGATTCGAAGTCGGGCCGGTGCGGAATTTATGACGTTCGCCCCTTGGATTGTCGGCTGTACCCGCTGGCGTTGATGTGGGACGCGTCGGGTCGAGAAGTCCTGCTGGGTTGGGATTCCAAGTGTCCGTTCATGCGCGACGCGCCCTCGAGTGCAATCCTCGAGTATGGAGAACGTGTCGCGATCTTTCTTGCGGGTGAGGCGATCGTGGAGGCGATTGTGGCTCATCCCCGCCTCATTGGTCCCTTCCAAGACGATGTGGTCGTGCTCAAGGTGCTGCCTCATCTGACGGCTCGTCTCGGGCCGCAACGCGTTGATTTTCGGCTTCATCCACTGACAGCATCGGACGTCTCGTATTTCGAGAAAGCCCTCGAACGGGCTCAGGTGCTCTGCCATGAGGCACCGGCCGCGTTTGCGTTTCCCTACCATTACATATGGTCATCGCTGCTTCCCTACTGGTGGATGGAGTTCGATCGCACGTTGTTTCTTTTTGTCCAGTCTCCAGACGGGTGGTTCATGCCGCTCCCGCCGCTCGGAGCCGGTCCTTTGGATCCGGCGGTGGAGAAGGCGTTCGCGCTGATGCGGTCGTGGAACGGGCCGTCGCCGGCAAGTCGAATCGAAAACGTGATGGAGTCCCAACGACAACTGCTGGAGAGCGACGGGATTCAATTCCGTCGGAAAGAAGGAGACTATCTATACCATGCCGGGGATCTGGCTGTCTTGGCAGGAGACCCCTATAAGTCCCAACGGGCGCTCTGCAATCGTGCGGCCCGAGAACAGATGATCACGAAAGAACCCTATCGGGCTGACTATCACTCCGACTGCGCGCGTCTGTATCGGCGGTGGGCCGAGCAGAAACGCCGGGGAAATCTTGACCAGATGGGGAAGCTGCTTCTGGAGGATGCAGAAATGGCCCATGCGCTTGTCTTTCAAGAGCATGAACGGATCGGTTTGTCGGGTACCGTCCTGAGAATCAACCATGACGTCGCCGCCTATACCTTCGGCTACTGGTTGACTCCTCAAACCTGGTGCATCTTGTTGGAGGTCGCGGACCGTTCTATCCCCGGTCTGGCTCAGTGGGTCTTCCGCGACACCTGCCGAACCGCCATGGCGCAAGGGGCGGTTTTTATCAATGCCATGGATGATGCGGGTCTTCCGGGACTTCGTGCGGCCAAGTCTGCCTATCGCCCATCCACGATTCTGGATACCTGGGTAATCACCAGGATAACCTCATGACCCAACCGGAAGAGCGAACCGCTTCAACGGCTCGCCGATATGAATGGTTGACGTTCGTGATGGTCTTGATCACGCTGTTTACTCTGGGCGTGGGGACCTTCCTGCTCGGCCATGTTGAACGCAGCATCGTGGCCGCCGTCTGGCTTCCGCTGTTGATGTTGCTGTTGTGGTCGACGATTCGATTGCGGGCGGAATATCGGCAAGCTCAACAAGAAAGCGCCTGGGCGCGGGCCGCGGAGGCGGCCTTACTGCAGAGCCAGGAACGCAATCGAGCGATTGTCGATACGGCGCTAGATGGGGTCATCACCATCGACGCCGCCGGAATCGTCACCGAATGGAATGCTCAGGCTACGGCTATCTTCGGGTGGACCCGCGAAGAGGCAATGGGGAAATTGCTTTCGGATACCATCATTCCCGAGCGGGATCGGGAGGCACACGCTCAAGGGATTCGAGAATATCTCAAGACCGGGGTCGGTCCGGTGCTGAATCGTCGGATCGAGATCGCTGCGCGACATAAGGAAGGCCATGAGTTTCCGGTCGAGCTTGCCGTCTCGCCGGCGCGTATCGGTGAAGCGTATATCTTCAGCGCGTTTGTGCGAGACATTACGGACCGTCGTCGGGCTGAACGACGGCTGGCTTCCCAATATGCGGTGACGCGCGTCCTATCCGAAGCGGTGACGCTTGAAGAAGCGGTGCCGAAAATCATTCAGGCGGTCGGCAAGAGTCTCGAATGGGATCTCGGAGTATTTTGGAGACTGGACAAACAATCGGGAACGTTGCGGTGCCTCGATCACCGGCGAGTCGCAGCGCTTTCCGTCGATGAGTTTATCGTGCAGATCCAGCATCAGACCTTTAAGCCCGGTGTCGGTTTGCCGGGTCGAATTTGGGAAAGCGGGCGACCGGTGTGGATCAAAGACGTGACGCTCGATCCCACTTTTGTTCGAGCGGATTTGGCTGCTCAAGCCGGGCTTCATGGCGCGTTCGGGTTTCCGATTCGCATCGGGGGCGAAGTCGAGGGCGTCATCGAGTTCTTCAGCCATCAGGTCCGTGAGCCGGATAGCGAGCTGCTCAGTATGATCACCGATGTCGGCCTGAAAATAGGGCAATTCGGCGAACGCACGAGAGCCGAAGAGGCGTTGCGCCTGACGGAGGCGCAACTGCGCCAAGCGCAGAAGATGGAAGCCGTGGGGCGGCTCGCCGGGGGTGTCGCCCATGATTTCAACAATCTGCTGACGGTGATTCGTGGATACAGCGAGTTGATCCTGAGTCGTTTGGGGTCGGCGGATCCCGCGCGACGTGAAATGGAAGAAGTCAAAAAGGCCGCCGATCGGGCCGCCGGCCTGACCAGCCAATTGTTGGCCTTCAGCCGACGGCAATTTGTGGCGACCAAGATCGTAGATCTGAACGCGATCGTCTTGAACATGGACGGGATGCTGCGACGCCTGTTAGGCGAGGACATCATTGAGCTCTGCGCCGACCTTGAGCCACAGTTGGGATCGATCAAGGCCGATCCGGGGCAGATCGAGCAAGTGATCATGAATCTGGCCGTCAATGCCAGGGACGCCATGCCGACGGGTGGCCAGCTGACGATTCAGACTCGGAATGTCACCATCGGAAAAGGCCCTCGACGTGAAACCATGATGCTCGACGAGGGGACGTACGTGCTCCTGGCGATCAGGGACACGGGTCATGGTATGAGCGAAGAAACCCAATCGCATTTATTCGAGCCGTTTTTTACCACAAAAGAAAAAGGGAAGGGGACGGGGCTCGGGTTGTCCACGGTGTACGGTATCGTGAAGCAAAGCGGTGGAACGATCGGGATCGAAAGCAAGCCGGGACAGGGAACCACGTGCAAGATCTTTTTCCCGAAAGTGGATGCGATCACACAAGCCGCGCAGGTCGTCAATGGAGCAGTGGCCAGAGCGATCGGGCGCGAGACCATACTCGTAGTGGAGGACGACCCGTCGGTGCGCGGGCTTGTGCAAGAAGCTCTTCGCCTCAGTGGATACGAGGTGTTGGTCGCGCGTCACGGCATCGAAGCGCTCCTGACCGGCGCGAAGCACCTGGGCCCGATCCATTTGTTGCTGACGGACGTCGCAATGCCGCAGATGAGCGGGCCGGAGGTCGCAGAAAAACTGACGATTGTGCGCCCCGAGATCAAGGTCTTGTACATGTCCGGCTACCCTGATCATCCGGTGTTCGAACAGGGTGGGATCAAGCGGGACACAGCCTTTCTCCAGAAACCTTTCACGCCCAATCTATTGACCCAAAAAGTTCGTGAAGTGCTCGATGGAAAGAAGGTGGCCTAGCAGGCCGTTGAAAAAGCTATTTTGACACTTCCTCACTCACGACCTGTCAGAGGTCGTCACCCATCCATACATAGGCTTCCGGCTGGTACGCTTCATGCCGTTGGCTTGCGCAACTCCGATAGGGCCTCGAGAATTTCCGCCGGACGCGGCGGGCAGCCGGAGATACGGATATCCACGGGAATATGTCGTTCCACAGGCCCGGTCACTGCATAGCTGTCTTTGAACATGCCGCAGTTGATCGCACAGTCGCCGAGCGCAATGACAATTTTCGGGTCGGGGGTTTGCTTGTGCACATCTTTCAACGCTCGCTCCATGTTGACGGTGACCGGCCCCGTCACCACCAATGCATCCGCATGGCGCGGCGAGGCTGCGATGTGAATGCCGAACCGCTCGGCATCGTACACAGGATTCAGGAGCGCATTCATTTCCATCTCACAGGCGTTGCACGAGCCGGTATCTACTTCACGGATCGCCAGTGACCGTTTGAAGAATTTAGTTTTTTCCTTAACCTCCGGGATAACCGGTAGCGCAGAATTCTCCGGTCTTCGATACCGGCCCGTCACGACCCCGATCTTCAAACTCTTCTTGATGATACGGAACATGTTTTGCCTCCTACAGATCGTTTCCTGCGTATGAGAGGTTGAAGCTCTTGTTGATGAGAGGAAAGTCCGGGATGATATTCCCCAGTACCGCCCATTGAATGGCAGGCCAATTCACGAATGACGGGTCACGGACCTTGCACCGATGAATCCGGCCACCTTCCCCCGCCATCACCATATAGAGAATTTCCCCTCGCCAACCTTCAACCGCCGACAGCGTCCAGTCGCCAGGATTCGGCAAGTCACGTGGTTCATTTGCGATGGGCCCGTCCGGAATCTTGCCGCGCATTTCGCGGATGAGCCGAATGGATTCGTGGATCTCATCGCCTCGAACACGCAATCTGGCCCGCACGTCACCGTAACGATACAGAGCCACCCTCACGGGAAGTTCATCATAGGCGGCGAATGGGCGATCACGCCTCAAGTCGCAATCCATGCCCGATGCCCGGCCCACGACGCCCATCACCGCATGATCCCACGCCGTTCGCTCGTGGAGAATTCCCGTCGTCTCCAGTCGATCGGTGAGAGAGGCGTTCGCAAAAATGATGGCCCCCACTTCTGAGAAGTCCGGCTGAATTCGGTTTAGTTCATCGACAATCTCGACGAGTCGGCCGTTCTCTATGTCTCGCGTCACCCCACCGACCCGGATGGCGCCTCGAAGAAACCGTGACCCTGTGAGTCGGTCATTGAGCTGCATGATCCGCTCTTTCATCCGTCCACAATGCGCATGGGCCAGCGCATAGGCCGTGTCATTGCACATGGCGCCGATGTCGCCGAGGTGATTGTACAGTCGTTCCAATTCCAGAAAGAGGGAACGGAGGTACTTGGCGCGCCGAGGCACTTGGAGGTCCAGGAGCGTTTCAACCGCCTGGCAATAGGCGAGTGTGTGTCCCACCGTCGTATCCCCAGATACCCGTTCGGCCAGCGGCACTCCATCGATCAGCAGCTGTTGCTCAAAAAGTTTTTCAACACCGCGGTGTTTCCAAAAATGGCGCAGCTCGAGTTGCATGATCGGTTCACCGGCAACGGAAAACCGAAAATGCCCCGACTCGATGATCCCAGCGTGAATGGGGCCCACCGGCACCTCCAAGACCCCTTCTCCTTCGATATGTCGGAAGTGATGTTCGCCCTGCTGCCGCCCGAGCACACGGTCCCAGGGAAAATCCTTCCGAAGAGGGTGCGTCCCTTTCGGCCAGTGCTCGTGTCGGACGAGACGTCGCAAGTCCGGGTGCCCTTGGGGAATCAACCCGAACATGTCGCGAATCTCGCGCTCATACCACTGAGCGGCATGAATGTGCGGGGTAATGGAAGGAAACAGCCGATCGTTGCCAATGAGTTCAGTGGACAACACCACCCAGTGGTGAGAGCCTTCCAGCGTAAACAAGTAGTAGAGTCCGTAGGTGTCGCGAACGGGGCGATGATCACAAGCCCATAAGAGCGTCAGCCTGCCGCGAAAATTCGGTTGGGTATGGAGATAGTGAGTGACCGCCGGCAGAAGATCCTTGGGGACCACGAAATGTGAAGACTTCGCACAGACCGAGGCATTCTGCCGAATGGCCGGGAACGCGACTTTGAGCACATCGTCACAGAGCCTTGCCTCCGGCATGATCATCCTCTCCTATTGAATCACCAGAACTGTGGCTGCCTGTTCCAAAAGCTGTTGTATGGGCTGTGGCAGAAACAAGCTGAATCCCACCAGAGCTCCGGCAAGAAGAATGATCGGCAGATGACCGAGTGTCCAGACTTCTCCCCGCACAATACCCTCCGGAGGCGTTCCCCACACCATCCCGGTCATGCGATACAGCAGTCCGCCGAACGAAAGAACCGCAGAGACCAGAAATACTGAAGCCAGTGCGACCCGGCCGAATTGGTCCGATAATGTCACCGTCACCATGCCCTCGGTACCGGTAAACTCCATTCCTGGAACCCCTTGCGAAGCCAAGGCCGTGAGAATCTGGACTTCGCTGGCAAATGCCGCAAACGGGGGAAGCGCTGATAAGGCCAACCCGGAGATCATCAGCGCCGTTGCTGTCCAAGGTTGCGCCATGGCCAACCCCTGCACATCACCGATTTCCACTGTGTGAAAGCGACGGTGAATGTTCCCTGCAGCAAAAAACGCCATCGATTTCGCGAACGCATGATTCAAGAGATGAAACAGGCCACCGAAGGTCCCTAGCGGCCCCCCGACACCGAATCCAATCATGGCAATCCCCATGTGCTCAATGCTGGAATAGGCAAACAGCCGCTTATAGTTGTGCTGGATGAGGAGAAAGAATGCCGCCGTCACGAATGAGGCAAAGCCAAGCAATGCCAACAATCCACCAGCGAAGGCAAACGGAACGGCGTGATCAACGATCATCCTCACCCTCAGGATCGCATAGGCCGCAACCACTTCGAGGACACCTGCGAGCATGGCGACTACCGGAGCCGGGGCCTCCATATATGCATCCGGCAACCAGGTGTGCATCGGGACGAGCCCCACCTTGGTGCCATACCCCACCAGGATGAAGATGAAGGCCAACTTGAGGACATGCGGATTCAACCGATCGGCCACGGGTAGCAGCTGTGTCACGTTCAATCCTTGACTGACATCGCTCAGTACATGCAGCGACGAGTAATACAGCAGTACGACACCGAACAATGCGAGCGAGATGCCGACGGAGCACACAATGAGGTATTTCCACCCGGCCTCCAGCGACTCTCGTCGTCTCCAAAAAGCGATCAGAAAGGTGGTAGCGAGCGTCGTTGCCTCGATAGCCACCCACTGCACCCCGACACTGTTCGCAATGGTCGCAATCACCATGGCAAGCAAAAACATATGGAAAAGAAAAAAGAACAGGTTGAGGCGTGAGGCCGCAATCACGCCTCGTGCGACTTGGTCGTCCATGTACGAACGCATATAAAAGGAGCAGGCCAGTCCGACCGCACCGATAATGAACAAAATGAAGGTCGACAATGCATCGAGGTACACCAACTGGTCCAAAGCCGTGAAGGGGCCGTCTCTCAGTATAGTGCGGGTGATCACGATTTCTGCGGTGACGAGCGCGCCCATACTCGCGAGGTTGATCCCATGGAGCAATGCCGAGCGGTGGACGACCAGGCTCAGCCCTCCCGCGAGAAGCGGCGCAACCAACAAGACCACGACTGCGATCATCAAGGGGTCCTCGACTATTCTTTCAGTACGGTGAGCCGGCCTGTATCCACACTGTCGAACGCGTCTTGTAAGCGATTCGTATAGATCCCCGCGATCAATGTTGCGATAAGAACGTCGAAGAACACACCCAATTCGACGATCAACGGCATTCCATATGTGGCGGCGGTGGCGCCCAAAAACAGGCCGTTTTCCAGCACCAGAAAGCCCACCAGTTGCGTGACGGCCTTTTGTCTCGCGATCATCGTAAACAGTCCGATGAGCACAATCGCGAGGGCGATGGCTAACGCATCTCGCGTGAGCAAAGAGCCCAACGGAATGATCGGTTGGGCGATGAAGAAAGCCAGCATGACCAATCCGCCGCAAATCAACAGTCCGGTCGGCACGTTGATGTACATCACCAGCTCTCGCTTGACGTTGAGGCGGTCAATGACTTTCTTTAGGACCCGCGGAATGATGATGACTTTAATGACTCCGGTCAGCGCCGCAGCAATATAGATGTGCTGGTTCCCGGTCAAATAGGCCACCAGGGCCGCAGTCACGACCAGAAAGGCCGACTGCAGCGCGAACAGGTCGACGCAGGCCGAGAGCCGCCGTTGCGCCACGATCGCGAAACAGGTCAATAGGAGCAAAGCCGAGCACAAGTCGACGAGTTGCGATCCCATGTCAGGGAGAGCCTGCATTCGTTCAGCTCCGAAGAATGTAAAAGAACAGCAACCCGAGCAGTGCGAGGATAAACGCCACGCCCAGCAGATCCGTGACCCGGAACAACCGCAATTTTGCGAACATACATTCGATGACCCCGATCAATACCGCGAGTGCGGCGGTCTTCGCCAAGTAGACCAGGAGCCCGATCGCCATGGCGGCGGGTGTTACCGTCGTCGCAATGCCCCATGGTGCGAAGACGTTGGCAATCAAAGAGAGGAACACCGCTAGTTTCAGACCGGCCGCCCATTCGAGTAGCGCGAGATAGCGCCCCGAGTATTCAAGGACCATGGCTTCGTGAATCATCGTGAGTTCGAGATGGGTCGCTGGATTATCGACCGGCACCCGCCCTGTCTCTGCGAGCGCCACGATGAAGAGGGCTGCCAACGCCATCAGGTGCGGTGACGGGTCCGTGACGACGTCTTCCAGCAGCGCGGTCTTATGGACAATGGTGCTTACATTCGTTGATCCATTAGTCAGGGCGATTGCAAAGATCGCGAGAATCATGGCCGGCTCGGTCAGCGATGCCACGATCGCTTCTCGGCTGCTGCCCATTCCGCCAAAGGCTGATCCGGCATCGAGTCCGGCGAGAATCAAGAAAAACGTGCTCAACGCCAAGAGATACACCAGCGCAATGATGTTTCCCGCAAAATTCATGGGTGTCTGCGAGGTGAATGTGGGGACTAGGAGGCCCGCCGTCAAAATAGAGGCAAATACGATATAAGGCGTCGCGGTGAAGATCCAAGAAGTGGTGGTCGAAATCACCGGTTGCTTTTGAAAGAGCTTGGCCAGATCAGCATAGGGTTGGAGGACGCTCGCGCCCCGGCGCAGTTGAAAGCGCGCCTTGACCTTCCGGATCACGCCCACCAGAAACGGCGAGATGGCCAGTAAGATCGTCGTTTGGGCCACAATGAGAATGAGCGCGTGAAGCATCGGTTACACCGCGAGCAACAGCAAGGCGATCAGTGCAACGAAAATATAGGTCAGGTACAGATGCAGACTGCCCGCCTGGATTACTTTCAGACGGTCGGCCAGAGTCGCAAAGAACGCTACCACGGGATCATAGAGATACTTCTCAAATATCGGTTCAATATGAAATTCAAAGTGTCGTCGTTTCGCGAAGTATCGTGACTCATCGAGAAACTCCGTCTCGAGTTTGACTGTCGGCTGGTAGATCGTACTGAAGACTCGTTTGATCGGCTGAACAAAGGCGGTCGCGGTGTATTCCATCCTGGGTGAGAGGTTAATCCCACAGCCCCAAGTCTTGTAATGACGTGTTTTCAGGCGACCACCGAACGCAACGGCGAGCCCCAGCCCCAACAGCGCCATCGCCGCCAGCAGCAGCGCCAACACCGGCGTGGAAAGACTGGAGAATTCGACATTCACCGGCGCAAGCGCCCATCCATCTATCGCCAAAACCTTGCTGGCGATCGATATCCCTGCCAGGGGAGCGACGACTTGGTCGAACAATGGCACCATCGCCATCGGGGCAATGCCGAGCGCGACACAGAAGGTGGCTAACAATCCCATCGCGATGCGCATGGGAACCGGAACCTCCTGGGCGTGACGGGCATGCGGGCTCCGTGGCTGCGCGAGAAACGCAATCCCGAACGCTTTTGCAAAGCAGGCCAAGGCCAGCACGCCGGTGAGGGCCAAGATCGCCGCTGCGATCGGCAGCATCAGCTTGAGAAACACCGTCGGAATCTGAAAACTGAGAAAGAGACTTTGGAACACCAGCCATTCACTCACAAATCCATTGGTGGGAGGCAGAGCGGAGATCGACACCGCACCGATCAAAAAGAAGAACCCCGTCCAAGGCATGCGCCGAAGCAAACCGCCGTACTCCTCCATATTGCGCGTATGTGTCGCATAGAGTAGTGAGCCGGCTCCTAAGAACAGTAAGGCCTTAAACATCGCGTGATTGATCGTATGGTAGAGCCCAGCCAGCAGTCCGAGCGCGGCAAGTTCCTTCAGCCCGTAAGACTGAAAGATCATGCCGGCCCCGATGCCCAACAGGATGATGCCGATGTTTTCCACGCTGTGAAACGCGAGGAGTCTTTTGATGTCATGTTCCATCAACGCGTACATCACGCCCAGTAACGCCGATGTTGTTCCGAGGAACAGCACAGTGAAGCCCCACCACCAGGGAAACTGCCCCCCGAAGAAATCGAAATACACCCGGATCAGACCATAGATCGCGGTCTTGATCATGACACCGGACATCACGGCTGAGACATGCGACGGTGCCACCGGATGCGCATAGGGCAACCACACATGGAG
>JACZCY010083375.1_pt1 | contig 34829 bp, 32 predicted proteins | sample 8641821 | NCBI WGS metagenome assembly JACZCY01 (sample SAMN15324609, study PRJNA640507) | soil metagenome | isolation source: intercropping sugarcane | place: China: Luxin town, Laibin City, Guangxi Province | collected 2019-07-25 | depth 10cm m | reverse complement strand
CAACAAAGCCCGATTCGACGCGCAAAATACCAGGGCTTTCTCCGGAACGTGGCCATCGCACAACGCAACCTCAAACCTTCATAATCTCTTTGGGCTTTCACCTTCGCGTACAAGTACTATTGATCCTCGTAATGATTGGACACTTCCTTTCTGCCCTCAAACCTTCCTCCCGCTCGCCGGCATCATGATGCTTCTCAGACAATTTGCAGATCGCTTTGGTGTGAATCGAATTAGGTACAGGGTGTATCTTATTAGATCCTTTTCTTGATCCACACCACCTGAAATACACGACCTTAACCTTCATCAACAACCTGATAGATCATAATTTTAGATAGAAATTATGATACCTACTCAATAAGAATGCTACTGGTATGCATTGTGCTGAACCAAGAGCCTCGACGCTCATCATGAGGTAGGATCATGTGTCCTCGGCTGAATACAGGACAAAAATTTTCTTTGTATTTCTTCTTCAGAATTTGGTAGATAGTTGACCCGGCGTCTGCTCAACGAGTGATGGGGGACCTAATTAGCTCATCAGTGCAGCGTGTCTTTTCCATAAAAAAATCTAAAGGGAGGCTACTATGCAGAGGTTTCGTGTACTCACATTAACCCTCGGACTTGGCGTCTTGTTGGGAGCCAGCGGGTGTATCACTATGCCCGGCTCCGCAGGGGCAAAGGTCCATGATGTCACGTTCACGGCGACCGAAACGGAAATCGTCATCGGCGGGACCGGCGAGAAATACAAAGCTTGGACTTTTAATGGTCAAATGCCGGGCCCGGTCGTGCGGGTGACGGAGGGCGATACCGTCAACTTCACCCTTATCAACCCCGAGACGAACGCCAACGGGCATTCGATGGACTTTCACGCGGCTGAGATTGACTTCTTGAAGAACTACCGCGAAATTAGGCCCGGCGAGACGATCAAGTATACCTTCGTGGCCAAGAAGCCCGGCGTATTCTTCTATCACTGCGGCGCACCGCCGATGATCCAGCACGTTGGCCGCGGCATGTTCGGCGCAATCATCGTTGATCCGAAGAACGCGAACGCCTGGCCCAAAGCCGATCGGGAATTTGTCCTGGTGCAATCCGAGCTGTGGAAAAACCCGGACAACGTCCAGGCGATGTTCGATCGGAAGTTTGACCATACGATCTTCAACGGCGGCGTCTTCAAGTACCATCCCTTCTTTCCGGGATCGGAGCCGTTGGAAGTCAAGGTTGGCGAACGGGTACGAATTTACTTTGTGAACGCCGGCCCGAACGAGTTCTCTTCTCTCCACACAATCGCCGAAATCTGGGACAATGTCTACGAAAGCGGCAATCCGGCCAACAAATTTACCGGAGTCCAGACTTATGTGGTCGGTCCGGGCAGCGCAGCCACATTCGATATGATCGTTGATGAACCGGGAGCCTATCCTATCGTGACCCACTCCTTAACGGGAGCCTTGCGCGGTGCTATTGCCGTGGTGGTCGCCAACCAGAACCCGAAGAAATATGACAGTTTGATGCCACTGACCCCCTGGAACCCTTAGTCAATAGGCGGGGTGCAAACGCCATACAGTCATTTTATTCTTACAAAAAGGAGCAGACGACATGAAATTCTCGAAGCAGATAGCGACGGTTGCCATTGCCGTAGCGGCCACCTGGACATTGAGCAGCGCCCCATCCTTTGCCGCGGACCGGTCGCTCTATGAGCGGTTGGGCGGGGTGGGAGCCATCCAAGCCGTCGTCACCAAATTCATCGGCAATGTGGGAGCAGACAAGCGCATCAACGGCTATTTTGCGACCGCCGATCTCAAGCAACTCAATAAGCACTTGGTCAATCAGGTGTGCCAAGCTACCGGCGGGCCATGCACCTACGAAGGGCGAGATATGAAGACGACGCACAAGGGCATGAAGGTCACCACGGCCGCCTTCAACGCCCTCGTGGAGGACCTGGTCAGCGCGTTGGATACCTTTAACGTCCCGAAGAAAGAAAAGGATGAGTTGATAGCCATCCTCGCACCGATGAAGAAAGACATCGTCGAAGTTCCCTGATGATGTCAGTGCGTGACGTGCAGTGGTAATTACTGCAAGTCTCATATGAGGCTCATGCGGGCCGGGACCTCAGAGGTCCCGGCCCGCAATACCTTCATGTGAATGTTCCAGACCAGCCTCCGACTTTATTTCGATCTGCTCACTATCCAGGAAATATGGACGCTGCCACTTAGGGCGATATCGTGTTATCATATTTCCCGTTATGAGCGCCTCCCGAATACGCGGCGCGAGTAACCATCTGCCTGTAACATCAGTGATAATCACCAAGGAGGAATCATGAGAGGTAAGCGTTTGATCATGACAGCATGCAGCGTAGTCGCCGTTGCCGTATGGAGTGCGGCCGGTTGGGCCGCTCCCGAAGCCGATCCATTGAAGCCGCGTGTCCCGGAAACTGAACGAGCCGAAGTACGGAAGGCAAAGAGCCCTTTGACCGTGACACCCGACATAATCGCCAAAGGCAAGGAACTCTATGAAGGCAAGGGGACCTGCGTCAACTGTCATGGCCTGACTGGAGCAGGCGATGGCCCCGGTGGAATGTTGTTGTCGCCTGGACCACGAAACTTCACGAACTGCAAGTTCCACAAGAAGCGGAACGACGGAGAACTGCACTGGATCATCAAGAACGGAAGTCCCGGCACCGGTATGCCAGCCCTAATAAAGGGAGGTGTAATCACAGAGGAAGAAGCCTGGATGACCATCGCCTACGAGCGAACATTCTGTAAGGACACCGAATAGTTACAAAGAATTCAGGATTCTCATTCCAGCGAGCTGTCAGTCAAGATTCTTGACTGACAGCTCGCTGGAATCCATCATTCCTACCAGTCCCACCGTTTTCCAGCATGCTTTTCAAAGACTTCCGGAAGTCGTTTTCGGTTGGTATCCCTATGGGAACATCTGATTGCCATAGGTTCTCCTGTTAGCCCCCTGTTACAGCCTCTCGCTTCTCCCCCTTCCTTCCTCATAGAAAGAGGTGTAGGCTAGCGATAGTTTCGCTGGTTCGGCTGGAGGTTACAACGAGGAGCGCTCCGATGAACCTTCAGACGTTTCTCCTTATTTCCAAGGACTCCGGACTCCGGCAGCTTGTCGAAGTTGCCGCTCCTCAAACAAAGATCTACTCAGCAGACAGAGTTTCAGAAGGACTCGCACTCTGGTCCGAGGTTTCCCCGGATCTGGTCGTCGGCGAAGGAACTCCCCAGACTCTGGCTCCCCTCCTGGAATATGCCTCCCAAACGCCTGAATCCCCACCTTTACTTGCCATCGGGGAACGCCATTCCGTCAAAGACGCAGTCGAGATCATGCGCTCCGGTGCAGCAGATTACTTGACCAAACCGGTCCTTCTTGATGACCTTCAGGTCGCTATCACACAAGCCCTCCGTTCGTCTAGACGGGTTCCTTCGTCCTCACCACATGATCCATTTGCCTCTATCATCAGCATCTCACCGCAAATGAATCTGATGAAACAACTGGCCAAAGAAGTGGCCCTGACGGACGCGACTGTCCTCATCACCGGTGAAAGCGGAACGGGAAAGGAATTATTTGCGGAAGCTATACACCGATGCAGCCTACGAGCGAGCGGCCCTCTGATCACACTCAATTGCGCGGGGATTCCCGAAAACCTCCTGGAGGCTGAGTTATTCGGTTATGAATCGGGTGCCTTCACCGACGCCAAGCGGTCAAAGCCTGGTCGGTTCCAAATGGCCGAAGGGGGAACGATCTTTCTCGACGAGATCGGTGAAATGAGTCCCACCGCTCAAGCCAAACTCCTGCGCGTGTTGGAAAATCACACCATCGATCCCTTGGGAGATACCCGCAGCCGTAAGGTCAACATCCGCATTATCGCCGCCACAAATGAGGATTTGCTTGCCCACATCAAGGCCGGTCGTTTCCGTCTCGATCTGTACTATCGGTTGAATGTCTACCAACTCCGCATTCCACCCTTGCGTGAACGGCTCGAAGATATCGAGCCGATTCTCTTGATTTTTTTGGAACGGGCCAAGCAGGAACGTGGATGCCGTATTAGGGCTATCGCCCCGGCAGCTCTTGCTGTCCTTCAAAACCACGATTGGCCTGGAAATGTGCGTGAGCTCCACAATGTCGTCGAATGGCTGACCATCACATGCAAAGCAGAGATTATTCAGCCTGCTCATTTACCGGCGTCCGTGAAAACCGCTCCCTCGACCAATTGCATGAGTCAGAGTCCCAAGCCGTCCTTGCTGGCTTTTGGGCTGTCGTTTCAGGACATGGAAAAGCAGGTGATCGAAGAAGCGTTGCGAAAGTCTTCAGGCAATATCTCGGAAGCCGGTCGACTCCTCAAGATGACCAGAAACACGCTGCGCTACCGTATGACCAAATACCACCTCCAATAGGAGGCCCTTGTTGAACACAATCTTGTATCCTGTATGAGGACGTTGGATGCAAGGCGTTCCAATTCATGGAGCATGCGGGGAAGGTATGCAGCGATAACAGACATTACCTTTTAGCCCAGAGGGAATCATGGATCTCGCTCGATTTGCCGTCATCGGCAGTCTTGTCATTCTGCAATACGCTTGCGTCGCCACGAATCCGCCATTATCTGCGCCGCCGGGCAGCAATGCCACCGCCGCCCAGTACAATTCCGACGGCATTGCCCACTATGAGATGGGCCATTGGTCGATCGCTAAGGATCATTTCTCGTCTGCCATCGAGGCCGATCCGAATCTGGCCGAGGCCCACTTCAATCTCGGTCTCGCACTCAATAAGCTGAATCTTCAGTCAGAAGCCACAACCCATTTCAAGAAAGCGGCTGAACTGGCACCAGCCAACAGCGCAATTGTCCAGTCAGGCGCATATCGAAGCCACACCGCTCCTCCTTCACCATCCAGCTACGGCACAGATAGTTATGGGGGAATGGGAGGATATTAGGGTCTCGCCAGATGACGATCGGTTACCATCCGGTCCACCCCTCAGGCTGCTTGCCTTTCTCCACCAGTGACACAATGATTGCTCAAGATTTCTTGGGAGCAATCCGATATCGCTTACCGGATGATCCGCTTCGACCTGATAGTGCCATGAAAAAACGGATTGGCATCGACGAATTGCAGCCGGGCATGCTGGTCGAACAGCTCGATCGATCCTGGCTCAGCACGCCGTTTTTTCGGCACAAAATGACGATCACCTCGTCTCAACAGATCGCGCAATTGAAAGCCTGTGGGGTACGGACTCTGATCGTGAGTGTCCACACAGAGGAGATCGCGGACCCACCAGAAGCGGAGCCGGACATCGTCGCAGATGCTGCGCTGCCGGCCAAGGAAGGCGCGGCGTCGGTGCCGCCGATTGTTCCGTTCGAGGAAGAACTGCCTGTTGCGAGACAGGTCTATCAGGCTGCCAAAGCGATCGTGCAGAATGCGATGCATGACACGCGGCTCGGACGGGCCATCAACGCCGATGCCGTCAGTCAGATCGTGTCTGAAATGACGGACAGCGTCTTTCGAAATCCAGACGCCCTCTCCAGTTTGTCGAGACTCAAGCGATTCGACGAGTACACCTTTTACCATTCCGTCAACACCGCACTGCTGGCAATGTCCTTAGGGCGGAAACTCGGTTTCGACCGGTCGGCGTTGCATTTAGCCGGAGTCGGAACGCTGCTGCATGATATCGGCAAGATGAAGATCCCGCTCGAAATACTGAACAAGCCCGGTCGCTTCGAGGCCCATGAAATGGAAATCATGAAACAGCATGTCCTCAGGGGAGTCGAGGTCTTGGCCAGTACGACCGGTTTGGGAGATTCATACGTCCAGCCGGCCCTAGAACACCACGAACGGGTGAATGGAGCCGGATACCCGCATCGGCGTGCAAGGAAAGACATCAGTCAGTTCGGCTTGATCACCGCTGTCGTTGATATCTACGACGCCATGACGAGCGATCGGTGCTACCACGAGGGACGACCTGCCCATGAAATCCTCCAGCTTCTCTATCGCCTCTCGCTCGAAGGCCACCTCGACTCGACATTAGTCCAACATTTTATCCAGGTCGTCGGGGTCTATCCGGTCGGATCAATCGTAGAATTGAATACCGGTGAGACCGGCATCGTTAAACAGATAAACCATCATGCGCCATTGGCGCCGGTGGTGCTCATTGTGAGGAGTGCGGGAAATACGTTGCTCTCAAGTCCACGTGAGCAGGATCTCTCCGCGCAAGTAGAGACACCCCATCGAAGCATCACCGCCATCCTGGATCCACACCAAGCAGGCATCGACTCGACCCTCTACCTCGACAAAAAAGCCGCTTAGAGCTCCTCGTACGAGGGCGACTCTTTCATCGTAATCATCGTCTGGATCTTAAAATAACAATCCTCGTTGTTTTAGGACAGCGCTATTTCATAAAACAAGAAAGCGTTCGACCAACCTTGAAGATCACGCTGGAAGGGTCTACCTGTTGACGCCAGAGACGAGCGACTGGTGCTACCACAAGGATCACGTGACCCATGAAGTTCTCCAGTTTCTCTATAGCCTGATGCTGGAAGGGCTTTTAGACGCCACCTTAGTCCACCGGTTCATCCACGTGGTGAGGAGGGCTATCCGGGTGGAGCAGTCTGAGTCTGAATACGGGAGAGGTCGGTATCGTTAAACAGATATACCATCATGCGCCACTAGCACCCGGCTGTGCTCGTCATAAAGACACTCGGGAAATATATTGCTCTCAAGCCCACACGAACTCGAACTCTCTACTCAAATAGAGCCGCCGCATCCGAGCATCATTGCCATCCTGGATCCTAAGCAGCTGGAGTTTGTGGACGATTTGACTCGCGTTGTTTGACATGTGAACTCCAATTACCCTTCTATCTCCTCATCATCAACGGCGTCCTCTGGAGGTGGTTCAACGCCTGACAAAAGAACGGCCTTACCCGTTACTTCTTCTATCAGTTTGATCAATGCCCGCTTGCGGGAATCATAGAATCCTTGAAAATTGTCTTCTCGAAGGTACGTGGGGTCTATTAAATGAGTCTTGAGAATGTCATCTTGTTCACCCTTACTGATTTGAACATGAGCATGAGCGGATATTTGATCCAGATATTTTGATGGTGCCTTACCCCCAATCATCCGATTGGCTTTATAAGAGACAGGCGTCTTATTGACGATGGCATTGTAGACCCGCGGTTCGATCTTCTGAGTCTCGCACCATTCTCTTGGGAATATATGATGGATGTCGATTTTGCATTCATCTCGATCCAGATCCACCATCCGAGCTTTCCAGAAAAAGTCTTTCGAGCCTTGCCGTTGGAGCAAGATGTGGATACCGCGATAAGCTGCACTCGTCCTTGTACGGAGAGTATCGAGTCTCGTCGACTGAAACCCTGAAGCCACTACTGTAGTTGGTTCTTTTGCTCCCTGTTCGTTGACCCAGGCGAGTATGTCTTGAAAATCTAAAGCAATTCTAGTTTCCACTGCACCACCATACAATTCCCCAAGAACCCCACACCAATACCAGCGTACGAGTTTTCCCCTTATCACAGGTTCAAGCCACCGTTCTTTTAGGTGGACCATCACAGTAGCAAGCGGTACAAGCTGGGTCCGATAAGGGAGGAATTTTGGATGATGAAAACCTTCCATCCGCAGGAATCGGTCAGCCTCCAAGAAGCCAGCAGTCAGTCTGTCAGCCCAGTATTGGTAAGCCGTTAGAGGAAGAACAAGGATGTGTTCACGCTTCGCACTGACTGCCGTCGCCTCCTTGGTTTTTTCCCAGCGACCAAGTCAGCTTGTCGTCGCTCATAGCTGTGAAGCAGAGAAATTCCCTGAAGAAAGTCCGTTGGTTCTAAGTTTCGAAGCAGAGGCCTTCCTGTCAACTTCTTGTGACGACCCTCGATCTTCTCTCTAGCATTGCCAAACCAGTCATCGCGGAGATTAAATCCATCAGCCGCATACGTTGCAGTCACTAGCTCAAACACAGATAGAGGCACTCCGCCAGTGTTTACCTTCTCAAAGACAAGACAGACAGCCTCTTTGTTCGTTTCCTTCTTCAACTCAATGACGGGAACATCATAGGTCCTGAAAGCGTCAAGAATTTTTGCCCTGAACTCCATGTATCGAGAGAATTTTTTAGCGTCAAAACGATGAAGTCCCAGTTCCCAGCTGTCAGAACGGAGGATTTGATTGCATGGAAAACAGAACGCCGCGAACTCCTTTTCCTGACTGTTCAAATCCAAAATGATGTCTCTACCAAAGTTTGTTTTTAACATCTTGGTCTCATCCACGGCTATGATCGCGTCTTCTAAACTGCCGTTAAGACTTAGCGCTTTTTCAATGTCGATGTAATAGATGCGCTGGACTTCCCGTCCTTGGTCGTCTTTCGTCTTCACGGGAGCCATGAGCTTCAAAACTTGCGTTAACGATGTGAGCCGTTGCTGTCCATCAAGGATCAGCCGTTCAGCCGATAATCCAGCAGGTAAATTCACGCCTTCTACTGGACGAATCTGAAAACGCGCCGCGCCTCCTGTCTCAAGCAACATCACACTTCCAATGGGAAACGAGCGTGCAATGCTTACCAGTAGAGATCGGATATGTGCATCGTCCCACACCCATCCGCGTTGGAAATCCGGCAGCTGAAGCTTTCCTTCCGCGATTTGATCCAGCAACTTACTGAGAGCCGTCTTCGTTGAATCAAATGTTGCCATCAGATTTGCCTTTCATCGGAAGCATTGCTCGACCATCCTTGCTTTATGGCCTTAGCTCTCGCCTCATTAACGTTCCTCGCGGCCCAATAGATTCCCTTCAGTCTTTCCACTGGAGTACCATCTATCCGCTGCTGGCAATCAGGTTGTCATGCTTAGGTCCTGAACATTCCACCAGGTTCTCTGTTGGCATCTCCGTGCCTGATCGAGGATCTGAGGATAAGTGGGCAGAGAGGGATGCCTGGTTTTGTTGGGGAATGCAATTATTCCAAAGAGTAGAGCTAATTTGAAGCAGAAGCTGAAGGCTTATATGCCATACACTACAACTTCTTCCTCACCTCCCTCCAATCCTTCGCCACTTTGGCTTTGCGCGGCACGTCGCCCTTCGTTGGTTCCGGCACGATGACGGCTTCGAGACGCCGCTGCAGAAACGCTTCAGCAAAGGCTTTGGTTCGACCGACTCCGATCTTGATGGTTTTCCAACCCTCGGCATGGAGCTCGTCAATTTTCATCCCTAAAGCGTTGGAATCTGATGGTAACACCATCACATAGCCTATAGGAAATTTGTGCGTCTTCAGCCAGTTTCTTGCCTCCATGCTCGCCTGAACCCCATCCATGCCTGCAGACGATGTCACAACGTAGATGACTCGGTAATAAAACTGGGTGAGCTTCCCGAGCTCATCGGCTGCCTCAGGCATCGGTTTTCGCTCCGATTCAATCGCGATCCCGATGCGAGGGACTCGACTGGGTGTCGGTTCTTCAATCAGCGAAGATAGTTCGATCGTAAGGATGGGATGTCGTTTTTCCCATACGGCCAGGTTGGCATGCCCTTCTGTCGAAGCCACTCGGGGGCTGTTGCCGACGCGGACGTGGACGGGTACGAGACCTTGGGCCTTTGGAATATAGGTAAAGAACGCCTTTCCGTCCCCACCGGTCATGGCAGTGGCGACAACCTTTCCATCCGCCACCAGCTCAAGCGGTTCTCCCCCGAGTGGGCCGCTCGTCAAAAGACCTTTCGAGATCAGTTTTGCTTCAATGGTCGCCGCTTGATTCGGAGACGTAAACGCATCCTTCACGAGTATTGCGGCAGAGGTCTTCTCCGCTGCATGGAGAAGAGATGAGTCGATAAAAACGGCGAAGAGAGAAATGAGAGAAAGCCAGGCAATGCGTCGGCAGGTGGCCGTTGACCGCACAGTCATCGGCCCTTCGTTCAGGCTTTCAGCGCCTTGAGCACTTCATCCGCGTGGCCGTCGACTTTTACCTTCCGAAAGATCGCCTTCAGCTTACCTTCGGGATCGATGACGAACGTGCTCCGCTCGATACCCCAATACTTCTTACCGTACATGTTCTTCTCCTTATAGACACCGTAGGCCTTGGAGATCGTCGCATCTTCATCGCTGAGGAGCGGAAACGGCAATCCGAATTTCTTGATGAACTTCTGGTGGGACTCCTTCCCGTCCAGACTCACTCCGACGATTGCGCCTCCAGCCCGCAGAATCTGCGACTCCACGTCACGAAAGTCGCAGGACTCTTTCGTGCACCCCGGCGTATCATCTTTCGGATAGAAGTACAGCACGATTTGTTTGCCCTTGAAGCTCTTCAGGGTCACCGTCTTTCCATATTGATCCGGGATCGAGAGTTCCGGTGCCTGATCTCCTACCGCAAGATCTTTGCTCATAGGTCCATCCTTATTCGCAAATTAATAACCGCCTGAAGGCATGCCGCTGCCGAATGATGACCGGCGCGGCTGCTGGGGACCCAGTTTGGGTTTGTTTTTATTCTCTGGATTTCCGTACGGCGCGAGCGCCGGCGAGTCCCAGATGACTTTGTCTCCCGGTGCCAAGTCGGCAGCCTCTATAAAGTGTTGCCGCGCGACTTCAGAGTCACCAAGCGCATTCAACGCCAAGGCATAGTTATAGTGGGCCTGGCCGGATTGCGGCTCTGCGGCAACCGCCTGTTCAAAGTATCGCTTGGCCTCTTCAAACTGTTTGGCCTGGTAGGCTTGTGTGCCCTGCTCCGTCAGCGCGGTTGCTTGAGACTTCACCTCGCCCTCGAGCACCAGCGGCATGAGCGGCTTACGCTTCTGCGAACATGCCGCCGTGCCGACAAACACCAGCGCAATACTCACGATGGCAGCTCGTTGTAGGGTCTTTTTCATGACAACACCACCTCAACCTTCAGACTTTCGTCTGTTTGCGCATCTCTTCCTCGAACGTCTTTCGATACAACACGTCCCACTCATTACTCCCCTCAATAATGCCTCGGGAATAGGACGCGAGTTTGGCTTTTACTTTTCGATCAATTTCCTGTTCCTGGACCAACTCGCTGGCCAACACGCGCTTGATCTCTTTCAACAACCGTGCATCATCGCTCTTGCCCCTCGCTCCAGCATGTTGTTTGACGACCGTGAGAATCACATGGGACAGATGACTGACTTTGTCCTCGCTCAACATACGAAATCGGTCAGGGGTGAGCGACTCCGCGTAAGGGGGAACCGGAACACCGCTCGTCTTTATCGCTTTACCCTTTACCGCTCACTCCTTACTTTTTACAAAATAATGCCCCGTTCACGGACTAATTTCTGTTTCACCATCTGGAACATCTTTTGATAGTCGACCTGCCCTTGCTCAATCTGATGTTCATAAGCCTTCAGCAGTTGCCGCACTTCCGCATTCACACGATCCTCAGCGGATAACTCATGGGTGATGGCCTGATCCAATGCCTCGACGAATCCCTTGCGCTCTCCGACTAGTTCGATGTGCCCCTCCTCTTGGAGACGACCGGTGAGGCTCTCGGCCATATGCCGCACACGCTCTTTCGATAACCGCATGGCTTCACCCCGGTTCGAGATGAATCGTCGGAACTTCCATCACCTGCCGAAATCGGGTCGCATCCCCAACGACCCTCCCGATGATATTCACCCGATCAGCCGGGACCGGATCGGCTCCCATACTCATGGGAGTTCTCCCAAAAAAGATCGCCAGGACCTTTCCTGCTCCCCAGAAGGCAATGTCCCCGACCTTCACCTGAGTCGTCGCGGTTTCCCGATAGTCGTGGACTCCGGGAATCGGGAAGTAGAATTCTTCTCCCCAGGTGCTGATTGAAGCCGTGACCGGAAGCGCCGCGTAGACTTCGTCAGCCGTCTTCGTCTTTCTGAGTTCGGCCTCCAGCTGAACTCCGCCTACAATAATACGAATTCGCTTCGCCGGCGCGGTCATGCGATCGATGGTCTACCCGTCTTCGCTGCATTCTTCGTGATGCTGCGAACTGTAGCTTGTCTCCTATGCGAAATCAAGGCTACAATCCCCGAAATGCTGATCTCTAGTTTTGTCTTTCTACCAAGCGTTGGACCTGTCATGGAACACCGTCATCCTGAGGACATCGTGTCACTGTTCGGGCATTCCTCATTGTCGACCACCGTTCAACGGGCCTATTCTCAATGAGTACCTGGATCGGCGTCGGTCGGAGCGAGGTCGGACGTGTGCGAGCTCTCAACCAGGATGCGTTCGCCGTCATCAATGAGGTGGGTGTCTGGGCCGTGGCGGATGGAATGGGCGGTCACGTCGGTGGCGAAGTTGCCGCTCAGATAGCTATCGCCACTGTACAAGCCGAAGCTACAGCATCGAGCAACCTCCTTGATAACGGTCAGGCGTCTCCAACAGATGTGCTGACGGATTTGATCAGCCGAGCGCATGACGCTATCCTCAATCGGGCTCGATCAAAATCCAAACTGAAAGGAATGGGCACCACCATCGTGCTATTGGCGATCGTTTCCGGTCCTGTCCCGGTCGCTTACCTCGCCCATGTCGGCGACAGTCGTGCCTATCGGTTTCGATCGGGCACAGTGACCCCTCTGACGAAAGACCATACGTTGATCGAAAAATACCTGGAACGCGGTATCCTCACGCCGGAAACGGCGAAAACCCATCCGGAGCGACATGTGTTGACGCGTGCCTTGGGGGTAGGCGCCACGGTGAACCCAACCATCACGGCCGTTCCGCTACTGCCGGAGGATCTGGTACTGCTTTGCTCGGATGGGCTGACCAAGATGGTGGAGGACGAGGACATCCAAACCGTGTTCGCTGCCGGGGAGCTCGATCCGACTCAGGTTTGCAACCGCCTCGTCACTGCGGCGCTCGATCGCGGCGGTGAAGATAATGTTACCGTGGTGGTGGTGGCTCCTCGTTCGTCCTGATTTTACTTCGTTGTTGACATGGCTCGTCAGGCCGTGTAGTTTTCCTGCTCATTTGAACCTTGTTCCGTACATGGAGTTCCTTATGTCTCGTCGGGGATTGTTCCTCTGTGGAAGTCTGTTTCTTCTCATCAGCCTTACTACAGTGGCGAACGCCGGTGAGCCTGCCGACCCGGAAACGGCCATTCGTCAAATGGTCCGGGCGAATGCGGATAAAGACCTCCTAACCCTTTCTCGCCTCATGGCTCACGATGCCGATATCATCAGTTACTCGGTGGGTGGCCGCAAATACGTCGGCTGGCCTGAGTTCGAACGCGAAATGCGTGAGGAATTCGTCAACGCCAAGAAGATTGAGATTCCGATCACTGAACTCAAGGTCTGGACGAAAGGTGACCTGGCCTGGTTTACGATGGAGCTCGACTATACCCGCTATGTCGGCGAGGGATCGGAGGTGAAACGGACCGTGCTTCCCTTGAGGGAAACCGGTGTCCTCGAACGCCGTGCCGGCCGGTGGCAGCTGTTGTCGTGGCATGAATCGTTCCGATCGGCTCAGCTTGGAGGCCCTCTTGCGTCGCTGCCCATGGCGGGATCGCAAAAGCTCGTCAGCAATGCCGCTGCGGCAACGACGCCTGACGTGAGCGGAGAATGGGATATTCTTGAAGTCGAGGATGAAAAACACTACAAGGCCACGCTGGACAAGAACGGCAATGGGCCGTACACCCAACATGGCGGCCGCTTCATCACCACGAAGATTGCCGATCGTCTATGGGAAGGCACTTGGCAACAACCCGGTAACGATCGTGAAGGAGGCTTTGAAGTCCTCCTCTCCGAAGACGGCACTCAGGCCAAGGGCGTATGGTGGTACACCCGCGTGGGCACGCATAAAAACATTCCTCCGCGCGAACACGGCGGTACCTACCAATGGAAACGGCTCTCGCCGACCCCCGCCAGCGCCCAATGAGTCAGTTCGCTTATTCGACCATGCCACTAAGTCGGAGTCCGGTCCCAATCACTGCTTTACTTCCTCTGGGAGGTCTTATGCACAGATTCCTTATTCTTTCGCTCTCCGTGCTTCTCCTGACCTCATCGGCTTATGCCGATGGGAGCCATGATCACCATGCAGTTCCTACGCTGAAAAAGCACGTAGGCTCAAAGATCACCTATGGAGAGAACACCGCGACGCTGACTTTCGGTCCAATCGACCTTCCGACCGGCCATGGCGAAGGTGATATGGGCGATTCCATGCCTCGGTTCCATTTCCAGTTGCCTGAAGACAGGTATTTGGTCGGCTTCAAGTCGGACCTTTCCACTGTTGATGGGAAGGAATTACCGAAAAATTACCTGCATCATATTTTGATGATCAACAACACCAAGCCCAGCGTGTCGTGCCCCGGAGAGCCGCTCTTCTTCGGTGGAGCCGGGCTCGAAATGTCCGAGACGAAATTCCCCGACGGGTACGGTGTCAAACTCGAGAAGAACGATAAGTTAATGACGGTCGTTGCCTTCTATCACGGCGCCCCGCCCACCAAAGACGTTATCGCAACGTTCACAATGTATTTTGCGCCAAAGGCCAAACCCGTCAAAGCGATGGAGATCTATCAAGTCGGTGTCAATATCGTCTGCTTCACCAAATTCGGCGATAGACCCGCGGATCAGACAGACGAAGGAATCGAAATCGGGCCGGGTGTCCAAGTCCGTTCAGCGCCATTGAAGTTTAGTATGGACGGTTGCGTGAAGTACGCATATCCGCACGGCCACGATGAATTGCTCCTCATTGCATTGGAGAATAAGACTAAGAAACAAACACTCCTCCGTACTGTGCCGGATGTAGAGAGAGACGGAACACTCCGCGAATTCTTGCCCCATCAAGTTTATAAAGACGGCCAGGGATTCACCATCTCCAAGGAAGATGACTATGAGATGGTAATGGTCTACCACCATTCTCTCCAGAACACTGAACTGCAACATGGCATGGGCAATTACCTGCTCTATATGACGCCCGGTGCCTGTTCGGAGCAGGGCAAGACCGCCGCCGCCTATTGATCTCCCTTCGCAGGCCTTCCGGCAAGAACCATCCGGTAGGCCTGCGAGCAGTCGGCAGTTTTTCTACCGTCCAAAATTGTTCATTCAAACAGCTCTGCAGGTACCGTCCCCTACGAAAGAATCGGCTCCCAGTCTGGGTTTCTCGCCGCCACTTGTGGTATCAAGTCACACGTTCTGTGCTAAAGCATTACGCAGTATTGTGTGAGTCGGTTGATTGACACGCGGCGGCGATACGCAGCAACCTGCTAAATGCCCTCCCTGAGAGCAGGCTTGCCCAGAAACACGGGAATCGTGCCATGCCGCAGAGTGAGCCTGTCACCGTCCTCCTCGTCAATGCGATCGCCGAAGAAATAAAACTGGTCACGCTCAACTTCCGAAGATTCTTTCCAAACTGCCGCGTTGAAGCCGTCTACACCGTGGAGGAGGCGCTTCAGTGGGGGCGTCGGGCATCATGGCAGCTTATCTTAATCGATGAGGCTTTGCTCACCCAGCGCGCTGCGCCTGTCCTCTTAGAACTGAGACGGCTTGCGCCTTATGCCGCGCTCGTGTTGCAGACGGACCACAGTGATATTACCGCCGCCTCGAATGCGCTTGAGGCAGGTGCGGATTTTCTCCTTTACAAGAGATCATCCGGTTTTCTCGCCGAACTGGTGTTGTACACGAGGCGCGCGCTCGATACACGTGCCACCCGCATGACACTCAAACAGACGCAGGAACGCCACGACCGTCTCATCGATCTACTCAGCGATGGATTATACGAGCTCGATGGGGATGGACGATTCGTGTATCTCAGCCCCCTCGCCACGGAAATGCTGGGCTCCACGCAGGACGAATTAATCGGCACTCCCTACTCCGCCGTCGTGCCTCAGGATCAACAGGATCGCGCCCGTCATCGTTTCAATGACCGCCGAACAGGGACGCGAGCAACCCGACGGATGGAACTCGACCTCATCCGTAAATCATCCTCTGACAAACCAGATCGCACCCGAGTCAAAGTCGAGATCAGCGCGAGAGGACTGTATGATTTAGATCGTCGGTACCTCGGAACGCTTGGTTTGTTGCGCGATGTATCACACCACCGCCGCCAAACAAAGACCATTGATCGACTTGAGCATCAACTTCGTGAATCCAATCGACTTCTCGCCATTGCACGGCACTTTTCAACCTTGTCGAAAAATCTGCACATCCCTCACAACGCCATGTACGCCCAATCTCAACTCCTGCTCAAAACCATCCGCGACGCTCACCTGATCGAACAAGCAGACTCGCTGGCCACGTACGTCGCCGAAGCTACCCATCTCGGGAAAGAGCTCGTCCAAATCACGACGGAAATCGTCACCCGTCGGGACACCATCAACGACATCATCGAGACCGTCCTGACCACCGCTCAACCTCCCCTTGCCCTTGCGAACACCGAGTGGATTGAACGGGTCTATGGGCAGAATCTTCCGCCTTTCACCGGGAACCTTGATTCCATGGTGGATCTCCTGCGCATTCTCCTCACACATGCCCGACGCTATGTGACCACTTTAGGAACTCCCCATCGATTACGAGTCAGTACCAGGGCAATCAGCGAAACTGGAGCCCCCGTAGACCAAGAGACATCCTTGCCTCCACAAACGACGGTCGCCGAATTGGAAATTCACATCCAAGAAACGGACATCATCATCACAGCCGAGGAATCACCCTTGCAGACAACAACCGGCGATCTCTTTGAGGCCTATGCGTTAATCAAGCAACTCGGAGGCCGTTGGGACTTTCTCGCCCGGGTTGGCGGCCTCCTGTCGATCAAAGTGTGGATCCCAGTGGAACAACCTCCTGTGCCGAACAGTCCCGGTGTGTCTACACTCCCGCCCGTTTCTCCGGCAGGCGGCGCAGCCCAACACACTACCGAAACGATTCTTCAGACTCCGACGCACACCTTGCCGATCACACCTTTACCCTCCGTCCAACCAACGGAGCTTTTGCCTGACCGCCGCAAACGCATTCGGACGACCGTCGATCTCCCAGCGCGCGTTACGATCGGCAATGCCCCCTACGAAGGTTTCGTAACAAATTTAAGTCCAAGCGGAGCCTCATTGGAGATCGATGGCGTGCTCCCGTCATTCGAACACCAGCCCGTCTACTTACTCCTTAAAACAGACGTCAGTATCTTGGAATTAGATGCAACCGCGCATGACAGAGGAGAAACTCTCCGACGGACCGGCATCGAACGGCGAACCTCCCGTCTTGCAGTCGAGTTCACCGCACCCAATGAGAGTCAACTGAAGATCCTCACGTCGTTTATTGAAGCGGCACGCATACATGCACTGGCCATAACGGTCGAAGCTCAGTTTCCGTCGCTCGATAGGGCTGATGATTCCGTAGCGGCCTATACGGAAGCTGGCCTTCGAGACATAGACTCTCGTGAGACCGTGAGAGTTCGAGTCACATTGCCGGTCCGCATTGAAGCTTCTAAAACTGCAGCCGGAAGTCTGCTGGGCATTGCCGTCAACTTCAGTCGAGGCGGTGTATGCGTGCAAACGGAGTCGTTCCTGGAAATGACCGATGAAAGGCTCATGCTTCATCTCTCTTCGAGCGGCAACCATGATCATCCGAAGGCACAGAAACCTGAAGCGTCCGAAACGATCCTGACCGGCCACATTGTCCATCTCGCTCCAAATCCCACTGTTTTATCCGAGCGAGCGCCAGACCCATCACAGCCAGGACAGCGCTTCGGTATCCGTTTTTCCAGGCTGACGCCAATCGCGGAACGGGAAGTCAACCGCATACTTGCGCAACACATCGGCTCCTCCGTAGACGTTGAGGATAGAGAGGGTCGGCCATTGATCCTGAGCGACAGATGGGAATGTCGGAATACGCATGGCCAGACCATTGCGGTAACGGACGATCATGCTCGCCATGAAATTTCCCTAGACACCCCGATCCTCATCGTCATCCCGGGATTCGGATCGACCCAAACCGACTACGTGCCACTCTCGTTTTACCTTGCGGCCAACCATGTGCGCGTGCTGCGCTATGACCACTCGAACCATGCCGGCCAAAGCGAAGGCAATATTTTACACATCACGTTGCGCAACATGCAGGCTGATCTTCAGAGCGTCCTAGACTTTGTCCACACAACCTGGCCCGCCGCTCCGGTGACTCTTCTCGCCGAAGACATTGCTGCGCGAGTGGCGGTGAAAGTCATGGCCCGAAGCCTATCGGCTGATCGGCTTTTCTTGTTGAATCCTGTCCTTGATCTAGAAATCGCTCTTTCCCTTATCGATCACTCCAATGTCGTTGAAACCTACCGGCAAGGCCATCGACGGGGCGTTGCCAATCTCTGGGGCTTCAATGTCAACTTCGACAAGTTCATCGATGATGCGATCACGGGAGAATATGTCGACCTGGCCTCGTCGAGAGCTGACTTCGCTCACCTGGCCGCTCCTCCTGTTATCTTGGTCTCTCCCAGAAAGAACCGTCCCATGGAACACACGTTCGGCCCTCAATATCAGTCCCTCACCGCCATCGCAACCACCCCAACCGTTGTATCCCTGCCGACCGACGTGTTCGGAGAAACCGGCCCCAACAATGAGCGCCGTACCGCAGCCTTCAAGACAATCTTGGAGCTGATCTCAACTTCTCTGATCGGCGATCGTCCCTCGGCTCAGGTGCGGGAACCGAGCCTCCACGATGTATATCAGCAACGGCAGTTGGAGCATGAGCGCATCCGCATTCGCCACCACGTTTCGCAGGCCACACGCAGCGCCTTGTGGGGTACTCACTTGGCCCATCTGCCCCAATTTGAAAACTTGCCGGACTATTTGGCCTTGACGAATGAGCTGTATCGCCGGCTCCTTCCTCTTGAACCAGGCATGACTGTTCTCGATATCGGTTGCAGCCAAAGGAACATCATCCGTCTTATGCTGACCAATCAAGCCTATCGGTCGGCGCATCAAAGCGGATGGACGGCCACCCCTCTCCGCTATATCGGGCTGGACCAGTCACACGAATCACTGAGACTTGCAGAACGGCAGATCCATACATTCGTTGAAGAACTACCGGGCACACTCACGGCCGCCGTCCCAATCGACCGATTGTTAGCGATAAGTTGGATGCACACAGACTGGAATGTATTTTTTCCTTTCACCGATGGATCGATTCAGCGCATTCTCTGCCATCTTTCGCTCTCCTTTACTCCCTCTCCCCTTCATTGTCTCAGACAGATGCTTCGAGTCTTGCATCCGGAGGGGACAGCCGTCGTGACCTGCTTTCAACCGCATACCGATCTCTCGATGCAGTTTCGCCGCCACCGGCGCGCAGCAGGCCATGATGAATTCGGTCCCCCGGCCAAGATCATCCTTCACTATCTCGGCCGTCTGCGTGAAGCCGTTCGCCATGGCTTATTGCATAACTATGAACGAGATGAGTTAGCCCGTCTGCTGGCTCATGCAGGTGCGGGGCCAATCCGGTTTTTTTCCGTCCTCGACAACCAACTCCTACTCGCCGTTGTACGGAAGACCAAATCCGCTGGATGAAACAGACCTTCGGGTGTATACTTTTCACCTAGGGATGATACGTATATCTGTTTCCACCACGACGAACGACACAGCTGCATAAAACCTCGTACACCACGCTCATGACGGACCGCACGGCACTGCAATCGGACCCTTGTCAATCGGGCACGGCATCCCTGCGACGACTCACGCAGTTCGCACGGGACCTGGGGCGCCCGACAAGCCTCCCCGTCATCACAGAGCGCATTCTTTCCGGTCTCTCTGAAGTAGCGCGGCACTCTCAAGGGATTCTCTATCTGTTTAATCGCGAACGCGAATGTTTCTGCCAGGTGGTTTCACAAGGGCAGATGCCTTCACTAGCAGCATCTTCCGTCGTTCCCCTCGATCACCCTTTTATTCAACACCTGGCTCATCACCAAGACATCCTCGACTCGTCCGCGTTGATCGATTCTCTATGCAGGGCATCGTCGGATAATCCAATGAGTGCTCAGCTCACTACTCTTCCCATCAATCTGGCCATCCCGTTGCTGAATCGGGGACGGTTGATCGCCTTCGTCTTGCTCCAATCCCGGATAGGTACCGCCACCATTCCCTCCCATACTATGGAACTCTTGGCTGCGATGGCCCAGAATGCCGCCAACGCGCTCGACTCTTTCCTGCTGTATGAGGATCTCCGGCAGTCTCAAGCCCTTATGCGACGAACCGATCGATTGCGTTCTTTGGAAACCATTGCCGGAGGTTTCGCTCATGAAATCCGAAATCCCCTGACGTCGATCAAGACCTTCATTCAACTGGCTCCGGAACGTAAGGATGACAGTCAATTTATCGGTGAATTCAGCCGAATTGTACTTGAAGACGTCAATCGGATTGAACGGTTGATTCAGGAGATTCTCGACTACGCTCGGTACATGGAACCTCGGCTGACCGATGAGGATCTGAATGAAATCGTCTCGTCGTGCTTGTACTTCATCCAAGTGAAAGCCGACAGCCGCGGGATCAAGATTGAAAAAGATTTGGCGCCCGAGCTTCCTCGTGGCATGGTAGATCGGCAACAAATCAAACAGGTCCTTTTAAACCTGCTCTTGAATGCGCTGGATGCCATGAGCGAAAAAACCGGAACCCTCCGAGTACGGACAGCTAGGCTCAAAAAAGCGGACGGTGAGGTGTGGACTCACATAGAGATCGAAGATACGGGGCACGGCATCTCACCCGAAAATCTCGACCACATCTTTGACCCGTTTTTTACCACCAAACATGCGAGCGCCGTAAACGAAGGAACGGGGTTGGGGCTGACCATTGCTCATCAGATCATTCGGGAGCATCGAGGAGAGATCCAAGTTCAAAGCACGGTAGGGATCGGAACGACCTTCCGCATCAATCTTCCCTCCCATCGGGATTAGAACGCAAGGAGAGCTTGTGGAAAGCTCGGTTGTTAGGAAACGAGTTCTGTTAATCGATGACGACCCCCGAGTCCGTGCTTCTCTCAAGATGGTTCTCGAACCACTCTATGACATTCTCCAAGCTAATGATGCACATGAGGGGCTTGATGTGTTTCGGAAGGAGGAGCCTGATCTCGTCCTCCTCGACGTCATTCTCCCGGGAACCGACGGCCTTGCAGTGCTTCAAACGCTTCGCATGGAGAGCAAGATGACCCCTGTCATCATGCTCACAGGCACCAAATCTGTCAAAACAGCCGTCGACGCCATGAAGCTCGGGGCTGCTGATTATCTCTCGAAACCGTTCGACGTCGATGAGCTCCGTATCGTCATTGATCGCGTCCTGAACTCCTCAGAATTGGAACGAGAGGTCAAGCAACTGCGGGCTCAAGTGGTCCAACGCTATGCCTTCCATAATCTCATCGGGAAAAGCCAGGGCATGCAGGAGATCTACTCAAAAATCGAGCAGGTTGCCGACAGCCGCACCACGGTGCTCATTACAGGAGAAAGTGGCACGGGAAAGGAATTGGTAGCGAAAGCCTTGCACTACAACAGCGCCCGGCGCGAACGCCCCTTCATTGCGCTGAACTGCGCAGCGTTACCCGAAACGCTCATTGAAAGCGAACTCTTCGGCCACGAAAAGGGGTCGTTTACGGATGCCACGGCTCGACGCGTCGGACAGTTCGAGTTGGCGAACACCGGAACGTTGTTCCTGGACGAAATCGGCGACTTAAGTCAGGTTACACAGGCCAAGCTTCTGCGCGTCATCCAAGAACGCGAATTTACGAGAATCGGCGGGGTTCAGCCGATCAAGGTCGATGTCCGCATCGTAGCGGCAACGAATAAGAATCTTGACGATCTCGTTCGAAAAGGGCAGTTTCGAGAAGACCTCTATTACCGCATCAACGTCATTGCACTTTTTCTTCCTCCACTCCGCGAACGCGGTGAAGATATTCCTCTCCTGGCTAAACATTTCCTCGAGAAACGGCTGGAAGAGGAACGACGCCCCCAGATCGAGTTCGGAAAAGACGCACTGGAGCTTCTAACTCGTTATTCTTGGCCGGGCAATGTTCGCGAGCTGGAAAACTTCGTCGAGCAAGCATTCATCTGGTCCCAACATGCCGCACAAATCACTCCGGAGCATTTGCCGACGCTGATCAAGAATGACTCCCGTTCAACGTCGCTTCGAGATGATACTCTCGCCGGTCGCATGTCACTTGAAAAAGCTGTGATGGAGTTTGAACGGGAAATTATCCTTGATGCGTTGAAACGAACCAATTATGTACAAACTCACGCTGCGAACCTACTGGGGATCAGCCGTCGGATGCTGAAATATCGAATGGATACCCTCGGCATCGGTCGCCCTGACAATTCCACCATCCAAGAGTCTGATCCGCCCGTGCAAGAATGACACACTTATGCACAAGAATGTCACATTTATCCACATATACCCTATTTCCTATGTCAAAAAGATAGGTACCCTATTATTATTGTAAGCTACGTATAGTTGCCAATCCTATTCACACTACTTTATATTGAAATGCTCTGTAAACGCATGAAAAGGAATGAAAATTGCTTCCTCATGACGCGGCCTTGGGGTAAGCAACGAGCATGGTCACGGCTTCTTGTCAGTCAGAAACCCAACCGACAGTTCTCGTCATTGATGATGAAGCAGGGCCCCGCGATGCCCTGAAAGTGATACTTCGCACCTTCTGCAACGTTCGTTCTGCGGAAAACGCCAAGGCAGCTCTTGAGATCCTCGGTCAGGAACACATTGATGTGATCACTCTCGATCAAAAGCTTCCGGATCGTCACGGTCTTGAGCTTCTCAAAGACATAAAGCAGCATCGCCCCGGCGTAGAGGTCATTATCGTCACGGGATACGGAAGCCTGAAGTCCGCCATGGAGGGGATTCGCCACGGAGCTGCGGGCTATTTGCTTAAACCTTTCAATGTGAACGAACTAACTACTCTCATTCAGCAGACGATGGACAAGAAACGCCGACTCGACTTTCTTCGCCACTGCCTTCGGACACTACCGGATCTTTGGGGCCCAGAGGAAGAAAGCGCCCGAGCATGGGACAAGGTCAAGACAGGATACGCTTCGCTCTCCACCTCGCAAGGAGCTGCCTCTTTGCAGCAAGACGATATGGACCTGCTTCCACTCTTGTCCGATATTCTAGAAGCCACAGATCGTCAATTACTCAATCATTCGAGCCGAGTAAGTTTTCATGCCACGTTGATGGCCAGCCGACTCAATCTAACCACCTCCGAACAAAAATCATTGGCCCTGGGAGCCTTTTTGCATGACATAGGGAAAACCAGCCTCCCATCGTATAGATTTGCAGAAGACCAGATCCTTCCATCCGGCGAAGCATCCCTCTGTTGGGAGCACTCCGACAGAGGCGCACGGATGATTGCGCCGTTAGGTTTACCGATTGAGGTGGGGCAGATCGTCGCATCCCATCACGAGCGCTGGGATGGAAAAGGTTACCCTCGTGGATTCCGAGGCACGGAGATTCCGTTATCGGCACGTATTGTCGGCATCGCCCAAACGTTTGATCATTTGACCGCCGACGCACCGGGGCGCATCGCGCTTCCGATGGATGTTGCAATTCGCCACATCTCGCTTCAATCTCATACGCATTTCGACCCGCTTTTGCTGGAATTCTTCATTCAAGTCGTGAAGGACTCGCCCATTTCGTCTTCCGCCATGGACATCGCTCCCGCCGCTTGATTTATTCAGGCGCTCCGGCGATCAACTCCGCCGCCGCAGATCGTGTCTTTTGAGTGATTCGTTCCCCTCCGAGCATGCGCGCAATTTCACCCTCGCGGCTCATGCCGGTCAGCGAACGCACCATCGCCACCGTCCGCCCCTTCACTTCAGACTTTTCGACAGAGAAATGATGTTGGGCTTGAGAGGCGACCTGTGGCAAATGCGTGATGCACAATACTTGATGGTACCGGCCTAACTCCCTTAGCCGTTTCCCGATCGTGGCTGCGACCGCCCCTCCAACTCCGGTATCGATTTCGTCGAAGATTAAGACCGGCACATGATCGACATCCGCAAGAACGGATTTCAATGCCAACATCACCCGCGATAGCTCGCCGCCGGATGCCACACGAGGCATCGGTTTCAACGGTTCGCCGGCATTGGTCGACAGCAGAAACTCGACACGGTCGGCTCCATCAGGGCCGTAAATTTCGTCAGGCCCACTCGACATGACTTGGACCAGAAACCGTACGGATCCCATTTTCAGCGCATTGAGCTCTTTGTCCACCAGCTTCGTCAACCGTTGAGCTGCGTCCGCTCGCTTTTCCGAGAGCGTTCGGGCCAGCACCGATACGTTCCGTTGTCGCTCCTCAATAAGACGATCGTACCGATCGAGCTCGCTGTCCGCTCCTCGAAGTTGCTCCAGTTCATGTTTCACTCGATTATGCGTCTCCAGGACGGTATCGATCGTCCCTCCGTATTTCTTTTTCATCTTCTGGATGACAGTCAAACGATCTTCAATCGCACTGAGTCGCATAGGGTCGTCGTCCAAGCTCTCGGCATAACCACGCAGGGAATCGGAGACTTCTTTCAGGAGAACTTTGGCTTCGGAGACAAATCGAACGGTGCCTCCCATTTCAGAGTCAATCTGAGATAGTTCTCCTAACACTCGCTCCGTCGACACCAGATTCGCCAAGATACCGTGAGTATCGTCCTGGATTCGCTCCTGAGCTTCGGATGCCAACTCTGTCAGACGCCTCGACGACCCCAACCGATGGCGTTCGGCTTGCAGCAACTCTTCTTCTCCAATACGGCAAGCAGCTTCATCCAATTCCTGCTGTTGAAAGCGCAACAAGTCTTCCTGCTGGGCCCGCTGTTGTAACCTGGCGGCAAGCTCAGCCCGTTCTTCGCGGGAACATACCCAATCACGGTGGGTGGATCGATACTGAGACCGCAATTCCAAAAGACGGCCGAACGCATCCAGTACCTCAAGTTGAGCGAAGCTTGACAAGAGCGATTGCTGGTCGTGCTGACCATGGATATCGATGAGCGTCCCCGCGAACTCTTCCAGCACGTGGACCGGACTTAAAACTCCATTCAGGTAAACCCGGTTTCTCCCTGAACGAGCAATGATGCGTCGAATGATAAGCTGGGAATCCTGCGGTCCAAGGATCTCTCGGGCCCGCAGCCGTTGAAGGAGGGGATGTGTGAGCGGAATCTCGAACGACGCTTCGAGCTGGGCTTCGTCTTCTCCGAATCGTATCTGGTCGCTTGAGGCCCGTCCTCCTACAAGAAGAGCCACCGCATCGATCAGTAAAGACTTACCAGTCCCCGTCTCTCCGGTTAACACGGTAAATCCTGAGTCAATCGTCAGACTCAACCGTTCGATCACAGCAAAATTTGTGATACGCAGCTCAGTGAGCATGGCTGCAACAGTGGCAAGACCCAGTTAACTACAGAAGACTCATCGGGACATTGCACATCGCGAGTGCTCACCGACTGCCCAGCGAAACCACGGCGAGGGCCGCGAGGCGATGATAAGGAATCTCACGTCTGTGGACGGACGCCAGGCTCACATCGCGCCGAATAAGGCGCGGCACGTCTGTGAACGCCCAAGAAACGGCGAGCGGGCCGTGTCCCGTGAGCGCTCAGTGTCCTAATACTTTTTCTGCATATGTCGAACCTCTAGTTCACCGTGTCGAATGCGTACGGCGCATCTATGAACGTCGCCGAGATGGTGAGGCGGCTGTGCTCATGGAACGAGACCGGCAGCCGTTTTCAGCATCTTGCTAGGCAGTCCCGGCGTGCTGAGCGAGCAGTGAGTCGATCACTTCTTTGAATTGGCGTTTTGGTCTGGCACCCACCAGCTTCTCGACCGGCTGACCGTTTTTGAAGAAAAGAATGGTGGGGATACTCATCACCTGGTAACGGCCAGCGACCTCGGGATTTTCGTCAGTGTTCAGTTTTCGAACCTTCAGCTTCCCGGCATATTCTTTGGCCAGCTCGTCGACGATGGGAGCCACCATTTGGCAAGGGCCGCACCACACGGCCCAAAAATCGACCATGACGAGTTCGGAAGCTTTCATAACTTCGACATCCCAACTGGAATCTTCAACTTTCAAGGCGTCACCAGCCACGTCTGCCCCCTCCTTCAGGATTGAGATCAATATGCGTGATTGACATGGCATCGTACCCCACCACTGTTTTTAGTGTCAAACACGGATCACTGTCTCGTTTGATCCCCGGGCGGTACGTCCCCTGTCTCGGAGGTCTGTGGAGGAAGGCCATAGGGCCCGCCCATTGTCCCCCAAGGCAGACCACGTTCACCCCACAGGAGGGGGCTCAATAGACTCCGTATAACAGCAGTCCCAATGCTTTCGGTCCACCCTACTCCGGTAAGACTCAACATAAAGCTATATTGCTGGCGATCCGGAAACTTCAGGTAATACAGTCCCACCGACCAACACTTGCACGGATTCTGATAGAGCGCAACCGCATCCAACTGAGGACTGCTCCCATTCTTGATGTCGTAATAGGCCTTCGCCCCGAATGTCCAACCCCAAGGGGTGCGGAATGCACCACCCATCGTGAGGAACTCGATTTCCTTCGTCGGAGCAAACACCTGGTTAAATGAGATCGGATTCCAAATATCGCCTCGCCTGACCCGATTGCCATCTCTCGTGTACCGTTGTCCCACTTCGAAATACCAATTGGTTCCCTCTTGAAATCGAAGGTCCGTGTTGAATTGACTCACCCCGGGTTGATAAGGATCGAAGAACGCGTCGACCGTCAGATACCGGTTGATCGGCGGCCGGAGAGCCCATGCTTGGGCCGCGCGTCCGACGACCGGAGTATCCAACCACGCCGTCGTCATCAGTGTCGGCAGGTTGTTGCCGATCACGGCCCGCATCCAGATATCAGAAAACTTTTTGCCTTGGATGGGCGTCGTGGCCGGCTGGATCGGCTGAGTAATTGACCCGAGGAAGGGAAGGACACCCGGCGTGAAATCCCTCGCTACCGTCTGCGGCTCGCCGACATGATAACTCTGGGCCACAGTCAGATCGAGCCAGTTAAAGGCAACCCGTTGACCAGATTCCAACAGACGGCTGCGCAGCATATAGGTCAAGAGATTCTTCTTCGGCAGTTCATCCACTGCATCGATTTGTACCAATTGAGATTGTTCAGTCGCCGGCACATACTCGTACATGATCGAAGGTTCGACTGTATGCAGTAGACTACCTCCATCAGCGAGCGTAATTCGGCGTGTCAGCTTGGTCGTGGCGTCCACCCCCAACCAAAAGGTCTCGCGATGTTGCATTTCCTCTGACACCGCACCTCTGCTGTAATAAACCTCTCGAAACTTCGCTTGCGGGCGGATCCCGATCATATGTCCGAGATGAATCGTCTCGGTTTCAATCCCAGGAACCATATTGACTCGGTCCAGTGTAAACCCTTGATCCCGATACCAATAGACATTGGAGGCTTCCATGCCCAACAAAACAGGCGAATTGAACAGTGAGACATAGGGAAGGCTATAGCCGGCCTCCGGAAGACGTTGGAACGTCTCGTTTCCGCCGGCCTGTAACGGTTGCAGATAGAGGCCTAACAGATAGAGGTTGCCGTAAGGCAAACGTTGAGTGGCCAATAGGTCTGATTGAGTGCTCGGCAACGCTCGGAGCACTCCTGAATTGCTTAACTGCTGATAAAAGTTTGGATCGGTCACCAAATTTGCATGGGCCTGGAGCAAGAGAGTATCGGTGATGTACTGCACATGGCTTCCTTTGAGTGTCGCCCGCGCCTCTTTCGGACTCTCCCCACTGCCGGCCACGCCGGCAACATTGGGCAATTGCGTCTGTTGCAGATAGTTCAAATACCACTTTCCACGAGACCGCTGGTCTATAAAATACCGATATTCAAAATCCGATCCGTACCCCAAATTAGTATAGAAGTACGGCAAGACCGTGAGATCCTGGCTCGGATTGATGGCCCAGAAAAAACTTCCCTTGGCGTGCATTCCAAAGCGATTGTCATATGTGACAGTCGGAATCAGAAATCCGGTTCGTCGTCGGTTCATGGGATAGGAGAAGATGGGCAGTGGAATTGTAGGCATGTCTAATACGCAGAACCATGTGCCCTTCAATGCCAACGTGTCCCCGAGGGTCATATCCAGATCTTTAAACCGAAAACGCCAGGCCGGTACTTCTCCATCTTGCGCATCGCAATTCGTGAAGCTGCCCTCTTTAGCTCGGTAATGGTATTCGGAAAATCTCTGCATGAGGCCGCCGGATATTAATGAGTTAGTCTTCGGAACGTAGAGCTGGCCATGTGTCACAACACCGGCCTCAGTATTGATATTGAGATCCATCCGCTCAGCCGTCACATCAGCCTGCGGGTCCGTTAAATGGACATGGCCGACGGCAGTGAGAATCCCCGGCAAGGCTTGAATGGTGGCGTGATCCGACGTCAACTTAATCGTTCCCTGCCGAATGACGACGGATCCGTTTGCTTCGTACACGTCCTGATCTTGTCGATAATCGATACGTTCTGCCGTGATATCGAGGGGAGCAGAGCCGGTGGACGATGTTCCGGTACCCATTGGGCTGTCTTCTGCTTGCCCAGGAAATGGAACGAGGAGAAGGACGGCGACGACGAGAACACGCAGTAGGCAGACTCCCGCAAGAGGACCCGCCATGCTAACCACGAATCGGTGACAACGCACAGCCACGCACTGCCGCTTTGATATCCCCTAGAAGCATCAACGACCCGGCAATACAGATGAGATCGTGAGGCATGGCTCGTCTTCTGGCGGCTGTCATCGCATCCTTGGGAAGAACGGCCTCGAGCACCGGCCCATGCCATTCGTGCAGAGCTGCACGGAGTTCTTGGACCGTAGCGGACCGCGCGAGAGTCGCCTGCGTCAGCACGATTTCCGACACGAAGGGTAACAGTGGAGCGATAAATCCCTGGCGATCTTTATCCCGCATCATGCCCCATACAAGGATAATCCGAGATGTGGGGTGACTGACGCAAAAGTCCTTGAGATACGCCGCGAGCACATGCGCCGCGGCAGGGTTGTGGGCGCCGTCGAGCATGATCTTGGGATACTCGTCAATCGACTCCAAACGACCTTCCCATGAGACCGAACGCAGGCCATCACGAACGGCTACCTCCTCCATGGCGATTCCCGCTCCACCGGCCGCTTCAAGGAGCGCCAATGCACAGGCGGCATTATCCCACTGGTGATGTCCCGCCAGGCCGCAGGTCAGATTCTTAACCACGCGAGTCACTCCATGATACGTCAGTCCCTCTGGACGATTTCCATCCATAACAAAGTCCCGGCCAAGCTGCCACAGGGGGGCTGATCGATCCTGCGCAATCCGGCGTAGAACCTGTTCGGCTTCCTGCCCCATCCGTCCGATCACGACCGGTACAAAGGGCTTGATGATTCCCCCTTTTTCAAACGCGATCGCCTCCTCCGTGTGCCCCAAATATTCCTGATGATCCAAGCCGATCGTCGTGATCGCACTGGCCAGTGGTTGCTCCACCACGTTGGTTGCGTCGAACCGTCCGCCCAACCCCACTTCCAATACGGCAACGTCGACGTCCGAATCCGCGAAAAAGAGGAACGCCAGCGCCGTCGTCATCTCAAAAAAGGTCGGTTCCAGGTTATTTTGTAGAGCAGCTCGTAAGCGCGCGATCAATTCCTCGATTTGATGTTCCGTAATCATGCACCCGTTGACACGAATCCGCTCTCGGAATTCGACGAGGTGCGGAGACGTGTACAGCCCGACGCGCCGGCCTGAATGCTGAAGGACCGACGCAACCATCGCCGCCGTCGAACCCTTGCCGTTGGTTCCTCCGATATGCAGCACGCGAAGTGAGCGATGGGGATTGCCGATTCTGTCCAACAGGATTCGCATCGTCTCCAGGCCAAGCTTGATGCCGTGCTTCTGAAGCGCGTAGAGGTACTCAATGACGGAGGAGTAGCTCATCAACAAGCCGGGAGGACGCAGAAAGCTAAAAGTGATTCACGAGGGTGCCGACCGTTTCCTTGAGGCGCTTACGTTCGACGATCATATCGATCATGCCGTGTTCAAGAAGAAATTCTGCTCGTTGGAACTGATCCGGCAACTGTTGCTTGATGGTTTGTTCAATGACACGAGGTCCGGCAAACCCGATCAGTGCTTTCGGTTCGGCAATGATGACATCCCCCAACATCGCGACACTGGCTGTGACGCCGCCGAATGTGGGATCGGAGAGGATCGAGATGAACGGCAGTTTGGCCTCGCCCAATTTCGCGACCGCAGTCGAGGTCTTGGCCATCTGCATCAACGAGAGAATGCCTTCCTGCATCCGCGCGCCCCCGGAAGCGGTGACCAGGATGACCGGCAGCTTCAGTTCCAACGCCCGATCGATCGCGCGGCAGAGCTTTTCCCCGACCACAGATCCCATACTACCGCCCATAAAGCTGAAATCGAAGACACAGAGCACCACACGGCGCCCGTTGACCAGGCCTTCGCCGATGACGAGAGCATCCTTCCGGCCTGTCTTTTCCTGGTAGGTTTTCATGCGGTCTCGATAGGACTTGGTGTCTTGGAAGGTCAAGGGATCTTGGGCTTCCAGCTCAGCATCCCATTCTTTGAAAGTACCAAGGTCGATCAATAACCCGATTCGCTCTGTGACCGAGATCGGAAAGTGATACTCGCATTTCGGACACACTTTGCTGTTCCGGTCGACTTCCTTCCGATAGACGATCTCCCGGCAATGGTTGCACTTGAGCCACATCCCCTCGCTCCCTTTCGAACGAGGCGGGGGAGCAGATTCTGTCGGCTTCTCCTTCTTGAACCATGCCATCGCGTTCTCCTATCGGGTCTTACACTCCGATCTTACTAAGCAGCGCCGAGGTTAGGGTATGCATGTCGATATCCACTAGAGCGAGATCGTCTCATTCCCCCGCAGGTGACAACGCCAACTTCACCAACATCCATATTCCCACTGAGACGCTGGCGATGCTGGCCAGACCTTGTACCGCCCCAAAAAGCCGCTGGCTGATCGAACGCGAATAGATGACCGGCACACTGATCGTCAGCCCGATGACCATCATGCCGATGATTGAACCGAGACCGAAGACGAGGATGGACAGAAGCCCAGTCCCCATCTCCTTCGTCGCTGAAAGAATCATCAACATCAATGCCGCTGATCCGGCCAGTCCGTGGGCCATACCGATGCAAAGTGGGCGGATTGACTGAACCATCCAATGCCGATGGCGGTGATCCTCCCGCCGTTGGTGGCTGTGGAAGTGGATATGCGGTTCACCCTCATGATGGTGGCTGTGCACATGCCATCGTTCACGGTACAATTTTAGAGCCAGAGTCCCGCCGAGAACGATCAGTAGGACCGCCACGCCGGATTCGGCCAAGAGTTCAAATTCGTCTGGAATGCGAATCCCCCACGCAAGCACAATCGACCCGACCAGCAAGAGAGTGAATGTGTGCCCAATGCCCCACCAGAGTCCCACCGCCCCGGATGCCAGAAGTGACGGCCGCTCCGCAAGCACCGTCGAGACAGCGGCAAGATGATCGCTATCCAGAGCATGCCGAAGCCCCAGCAAGAAACCGACGCCTAGCAGCGATAAAAATTGGGGATCCGGCAACATGTTCTAGGAAATCCAACCCATGGACGACCTTCTTTTGAATAGACAGCGGAAACAGGACCACTGAAGGTGGGCGATCATTGTAGCAGATCCGTTCAGAGAATCTCATCCACCACGGGCATGCATTTCCAGATGGGGATCTTCTCGCAGCCGATCAATGTCGATCAGCCCCCCAGCTCGAAGCCCGACCCGCTCCAACGCCTTACGTTCCTCGGCACCACGATCGCGGCGAGCAGCCCATCCCGATCGAATGATGTCCCGCATGCGCTCCGGGTGCTCGTTCATGCGAAGAGGCTTGCGGAGGTCCACTCCCGACCTTGCGTACAAGCACAGATACCACAACCCGTCGGCCGTAACACGACTGCGGTCGCACTGCGCACAAAACGGTGTCGTCGTTGACGGAATAATCCCAAAGATCGTGCCGTCCGGCAAGCAAAATCGTTGGGCGGGCGCCGCCCCCCGTTCCGGAAGCGCTGTGATTCGACCGTACCGTCGAGCAAGAGCATCAAGGATCATGTCCAGAGAAAGGACTTTGTCCATCCTCCACTCGTTCGCTCCACCAACGTCCATATATTCGATGAACCGGACTTCGGCCCGATAGTGCCTGGCGAACTCGATCAATGGACTCAATTCATCCTCATTGAACCCGCGAATCGCGACGGCATCGAGCTTCAAATTGGTGAAGCCTGTTTTCCCGACTGATTCAATCCCTTCCAGAACTCGTGCAAATTCGTCCCGCCCGGTCAGTCGGCGAAATCGCTCCGGCCTCAGGGTATCTAAGCTGACCGTCACCCGGTTGAGTCCCGCGTCGTAGAGCTCTTGCGCGTATTCGGCCAATAGCACGCCGTTCGTCGTCAATGCCACTTCGGTGATCCGCCGATTCTGAAGGAACAGTCGTACCAGCCGCGCGAGGTCCCGCCGCAACAAAGGCTCACCACCGGTCAATCTGACCTTGTCGACTCCCAGATCGGCGAAATATCCCGCGAGCGTCGCCATTTCCTCGAAGCTGAGAATATCCTCGCGCGGCAGCCAGACATACTCCGGTTCCGGCATGCAATAGTTGCAGCGGAGGTTACACCGATCAGTGACGGACAGCCGCAAACTCTTCAACGACCGCCCGAATGTATCGGTTACGCCTCCCACAAGATCATGAGGAGAATTTTCTTTCATCTGTCTCTAGGGATGTTCCTCCACCCAGACCTCTCCTTCCGGCGTATGCTCCAACTTCCAGATCGGCGTGATTTGCTTGAGCTCATCGATCGCCCATTTGCAGGCCCGGAACGCATCGGCGCGGTGCTCGGCACCGGCAATGATCAGCACAATATTTTCACCGATCGCAATTTCTCCATATCGGTGGATGATGAGCAGCTCCAGAATATCGAAATCTTTCAAGGCCCGTTCTCGAATTTCACGCAACTTCTTCTGCGCCATCCCTTCGTAGTGCTCGAACGTAATGCCATCGACATCCCGCCCGCGAGACCGATCCCGTGCGATGCCCAAAAACATGGCAATCCCGCCGATTCGTTTGGATCGGCTTCGGACGCGATCGAGTTCCTGATCGATGGAGAAATTCCCCCGCTGCACACGGATGAATTCGCTGTCTTCTGCCTGTTCGAGCCCTGATCCGCCCGCGAACGGCGGGAGCAATGCAATCTCGTCGTTATCCTTAATGACTGTCTCTTCGTGCACGATTTCCTGATTCACCGACACGAGTACCCTTTTCTTCCGAATCAGTTCGCCGATCGCGGGATAGCGAGCTTCGATGAGCCCAACCAGATCCTTGACCTGTTGATCATCAGGCCCATTGAACGATAGAGAGCTCTGATTTCCCGCCAGCATTTTCGTCATCCCGAACAATTGCACTGTAATCATCTTGCCTCAGTCTTCACCCGAACCTTGGTCCTTCCTGCTATAGGCCCCTGACTTTCCACCTGACTTAGAAACCAGACAGACTTCGCTGAAACTCATGCCGCGATCCACCGCCTTACACATATCGTAAACGGTCAGCGCCGCAACCGTGGCCGCCGTCATCGCTTCCATTTCGACTCCCGTCGGTCCGGTCGTCTTGGCAGTTGCCGAAATGGTGATGGAACAGCGCCCGTCTGTGTCGGGCTGTGGTTCCTCCTTGAAAGAGATATCGATGCTGGTGAGAAGAATCGGATGGCACATGGGAATCAGGTCCGGCGTTCTCTTGGCACCCATCACACCGGCGACCTGCGCGACCGCCAAGACATCGCCCTTGGCAATCTTTCCACGTTGAATCTTTTCAAGAGTTTCGGGGAGCAAAACCACTTTGGCTTGAGCAGTGGCCAGCCGTTCAGTCGACTCCTTGACGCTCACGTCGACCATCCGAGCCCGCCCGGATTCGTTGAAATGAGTGAATTCAGCCATTTTGTCCGTTGAATCAGTAAGTTGCAGCAACTTGTAGCGGAATTATAGGTGCCGTCGGAGAGGAAGGTCAAGAAAGGGGAAATGACAGCCGGTTTTTTTAGGACACCTCGACATAGGAAACGATCCGAATGCCGCCTTGTTTTTACTTACCGGACTGCGACCACCGTAACGTTCGGACTCCACCTGATTCGCAGGGTAGTGAAAAGTATTATCGTAAAACTCGAGGCCGGTTGAGAGCACTTTTCACGGGAGATAATAGCGAATCGTGGTCATAATCATATGCTCTTCCCCCCACGGCTGGACGCCGTTTAATCCCGACCACACGGTGCGGTGCGTGTAGGAATAGGAGAGTCCAAGCGCGACGATCCCAATATCCGAGGTGATCATCCGATACCAGAACCCCGGCTGGACCTGGCTGACGGTCTCATTGGCGGCCTGGCAAGGTCGAGTTCCAGGATCTTCGACTCCACAACCGCCGAGGTCGGCTAAGTGAGAACCGTATCCGATCGGTGTCCCGGCATAGGCTGTCCTCGCATAGTGCTCCATCCCGTAATACGCATAGACATCCCAATCATCTCCTGGATGCCATTCTAGTCCTGCCATGAACTGGAAAGCCTTAATCGGCACAATCTTCCCTGATGGGCTCGCAACGACATCGGCCCCAATCGTAGAGGCATAGCGACCAATCCCTTCTCCTACCAAACCTTCAGCAATCAGGTTGAGCGTTCGTGTCAGAGGAAGCACGGCAGCCAGTCCTATTCCACCTCCCACGGCGACATGGTTGTCGGTGCCGAGTCGATCCTGAAAAAATCTGACAATACCTTTCAGTTCCCAATGCCCATAGCCGGGTTCCCATACTAGCTTCCCTACAATGTCGGGGGCGATATCGGTTGAAATGCCATTGGCGCCGGGCGTGAGACTGGTGGTGAAAAAATTAGACGGT
>JACZCY010042216.1_pt1 | contig 34894 bp, 34 predicted proteins | sample 8641821 | NCBI WGS metagenome assembly JACZCY01 (sample SAMN15324609, study PRJNA640507) | soil metagenome | isolation source: intercropping sugarcane | place: China: Luxin town, Laibin City, Guangxi Province | collected 2019-07-25 | depth 10cm m | reverse complement strand
TTCGCACTCACGAGTAAGGAGGCAGGATGTTCGAACGATTCACGGACAAAGGTCGAAAGATCATCATCCTCGCGCGCGAGGAGGCCGAGCGGCACCAGAACGATTATCTAGGGACTGAGCATCTCGTCTTGGCCATACTTCGTGAGTCCGACGGCATTGCTCTTATGATTCTGAAAAAGATGGGGCTCTCTACAGAGCAGATCAGGTTAGAAATCGAGCGAAATCTGCCTGGTGGAGGGACCACCATGACGTTCGGAGAGATTCCCTTCAGCCCACGCGTAAAGAAGGTCATTGAATACGGAGTCGAAGAAGCCCGCCTGTTGGGTCACAATCACATTGGTAGCGAGCATCTTCTCCTCGGCCTCCTTCGTGAAGAAGAAGGAATAGGTGGGAAGATCCTCCGCAGTCTGGGTGCAAATCTGTTAACTGCACGGCAATTAACCGTGACGTTTCTGCGGAAGTCCGCTCCACGAGAGCGTGATCGGAAGAGTAATACACCGGCTCTCGATGAATTCGGACGTGATCTGACCCAACTGGCCCAAGAAGGTCAACTGGATCCGGTGATCGGCAGGGCCGATGAAATTGAGCGTGTCCTGCAGATTCTCAGTCGAAGGAGCAAGAATAATCCCGTGCTGATCGGCGAATCCGGTGTCGGGAAAACCGCCATCGTCGAAGGACTTGCTCAACGGATTGTACAATCTGAAGTTCCCGATAATCTGCTCTCTCGTCGGGTCATCGCCTTGGATCTGGGTTCTCTAGTCGCCGGCACCAAATACCGCGGGCAGTTTGAAGAGCGTCTCAAGGTCGTGATGAAGGAGATTGTCCAAGCCGGCAATATTATCATTTTCATCGATGAGCTGCACACGCTGGTTGGAGCTGGAGCCGCAGAGGGATCCATCGACGCTTCCAACATGTTGAAGCCGGCCTTGTCGCGTGGCGAGATCCAATGCATTGGGGCCACGACGTTGGATGAGTACCGAAAGCATATCGAGAAAGACGGCGCGTTGAAACGCCGATTCCAGCCAATCCATGTTCAGCCGCCCAATCTCGATGAAACTGTCCGCATCATCCAAGGGCTTCGAGACCGATACGAAGAACATCACGGAGTGGAAATCACGGAAGACGCCATTATTGAAGCCGTCAAGTTGTCCGATCGGTATATCACCGACCGGTTCCTCCCTGACAAGGCGATCGATTTGATCGACGAAACGGGGTCACGGGCGAAGCTCCAGACCTACGCGCTCCCCTCTGAATTGAAAGCGATGGAGCAGGAGTTGAAGAAAGTGTCGCGAGAGAAAGAACTCTCAATATCCATGCAGAATTTCGAGGAAGCCGTACGGCATCGTGAGGAAGAAGAACGGCTGCGTAAGTTGCTCGACGAATCCAAGCGAGAATGGAAAAAGAATCAAGAAAAGAACAAGCCCGTGATCGGTAAAGAGGATGTCGCCTACGTTGTCTCAAAAATGACCGGTATTCCGCTCTTTAAGCTGGAGGAAGAAGAGTCCAACAAGCTGTTGCGCATGGAAGAATTTCTCCATAAGCGAGTGGTCGGTCAGAATGAAGCGATCTCGGCGGTCGCCCGTGCCATCCGTCGATCTCGTGCCGGCTTGAAGGAAGCTCGGAAACCGATCGGCTCATTCATTTTCTTGGGGCCGACCGGCGTGGGGAAGACGGAACTGGCCAGAACGTTGGCTGAGTTTCTGTTCAACAGTGAAGATGCGCTGATTCGTGTTGATATGTCTGAGTATCAGGAGAAGTTTACGAGTTCTCGGCTCTTTGGAGCCCCTCCCGGCTATGTGGGGTATGAAGAAGGGGGACAGTTGACCGAAAAGGTCCGCCGTCGGCCTTATTCCGTCGTATTGTTCGATGAAATCGAGAAGGCTCATCCGGATGTGTTCAATGTCCTGCTTCAAGTGTTAGATGACGGAGTGTTGACCGATAGTCTCGGACGAAAGGTTGATTTCAAGAATACGGTCGTCATTATGACGTCCAACATCGGGACGAAAATGATTCAGAAGGGTGTTTCCCTTGGTTTTCAGAGTACAGAAGGAGAAGCGGCACGTCGGAAGAAAGAAGAAGTACTGGGAGAACTTCGGAAATCATTCAGTCCTGAATTTCTGAATCGGATCGATGAGATCGTGATTTTCCATCAGTTGGAAAAAGAGCAGCTCTATAGCATTTTGGATATCCTGCTCCGTGAGTTGAACCTCCGCCTGTTGGATAAAGGGATCGAGATTGAGGTCGACGACGAAGTCAAGCAGTGGCTCATCAAAGAGGGCTATGAACCGTTGTACGGAGCGAGGCCAATGCGAAGGGCTATTCAACGTGCCATCGGTGACCCGCTTTCCGATGAGCTGATCAGGGGGCGTTTCAAGGAAAGCCGCAAGGTGAAAGTGGTTCTGCGGGACGGAGCTCCAACCTTCATCGAGCAGGAGGCATTGGCCGGAGTATAGTACCCTTGGCGATCCTGGAGATCCCCATACAAGCATGAGCGGCCCCTGTGGCTGATTGCTGCAGGGGCCGTTCTATTATTCAATCTCATCTGGCCCCTTCATAACGAGATGTGTTCCCACCCCAATCCGTCAGAAATTCAGCTTGAGGCTCGATGGTGTCCAAGCCCGGTTCTTGGAATCGAGTCTTCATGCGATGAAACGGCTGCAGCCGTACTTAGTCGGGAAGGAATAGTGCTATCCAACGTAGTGTCTTCACAAGTGACCATCCATGAAAAGTTTGGTGGCGTTGTTCCGGAACTTGCTGCGCGAGCGCACCTTGAGAAAATCGATATGGTGGTCCGAGAAGCCTTGGTGACCGCTCAAGTCTCGAAACATGCTCTGGGTGCCCTTGCCGTCACCCAAGGACCTGGATTGGCTGGGTCGCTTTTGGTGGGAGTTAATTACGCCAAAGCGTTGAGCTACGGTTTGGGCATTCCGATCATCGGGATCAATCATCTGCAGGGCCACATCGCTTCCGCGTGGCTCACTGATCCGACATTCCCACTCCCTTGTATTGTGCTGGTTGTATCTGGCGGCCATACCCATCTCTATCGCCATGAAGTCGATGGCCGGTGCATCTTATTGGGACGCACTCGCGATGACGCCGCCGGTGAGGCTTTCGACAAGGGAGCCCAGATGCTTGGCTTGGGGTATCCAGGTGGACCAGCTGTAGATCGAATCGCCCGTTCCGGTGATTTACAAGCCTTTCGATTTCCTCGATTTCACCGGACGAAGAACAATCTTGAGTTCAGCTTCAGTGGTCTCAAGACGGCTTTGTTATATAAGTTACGAGAAATGGATGGTCCTCTGCGATCTCATCAGACGGCCGACTTGGCGGCCAGCTATCAAGAGGCCATTGTGCAGGTCTTGGCCACGAAGGCCTTCGCTGCTCTCAAACAGTCGAACATGGCTGCGCTTGCTGTCGTGGGAGGAGTTTCAGCTAATTCACGGTTGAGAGCCGTTCTGAGCGAGCGCGCGGTGCGCGAAGGCATTCGCCTGGTGCTACCACCTATCGGGTATTGCACCGACAACGCTGCCATGATTGCCGCAGCGGGACGTCAGTTGCTGATGAACGGAGAACGACCCCATGCAGATCTTGATAGCAGCCCGGCTGAGAGATTCGTGACGATTCTTGATGAAAATCGAGCACACATCGGTTTCTCTACTCTAAGGGGTAAGGAGAAAACCAATTCCTGATATCCGGGGTCAGATCACAGGACTACGTGCCAGTCAAGTTGCATCGGTTGAACGACTCTACCGACGTCGTGTCTCACCCGATAAGGTCATTGCTCCGGAGCTCGCAAAAGCAATGGCCCAGCTGACCGTTGATCTCCGTCGTCCGATTGGCGTGCTGTTGACCAGGCGAGGACAAGTTCAGGAAGTGATTGTGGGAACGGATTTGACGCTCTCTCCAACAACACTGACGTTGTTCCGTACGGGGACACGATCCCTCAGGGGTTTGAGGTTCATTCGTACACAATTGCATGATCAGCCCTTAAATCAAGAAGTGCTCACCGACCTCGCCTTCTTGCGACTTGATCTTATCGGCCTCCTCTCCATCACCGAGGATGGCCGACTTGGCAATCTGTATTTAGCGCATCTGCTGGCGCCCAATTCGACCGGTCAATTGTTTAAAGTGCTCAAGGCCGTCTCATTCCACAATCTGACAATGTTGTTTGATCAGTTCATTGAAGATCTCGACGCAGACCTTCAGCAGGCGCGAGCTCACCATGCGGTGGGGAGCGGCAAGGAATCGGCGATACTTGTCAGCGCCTCTGTTAAGAGTCGGTCCGAGCAGGAAGAGCGTTTAGCCGAATTGTCGGAGCTGGCGACCTCCGCCGGCGTCACGGTGGTCGAACGGATCGTACAACGAACGCCGGATGGGCATCAGCGGTATCTCTTGGGAAGCGGAAAGATGAAGGATGTCCTGATTCGGACGCTCCATCGGGGCGCCGACATGGTGATCTTTGATCAAACGTTGTCACCGGCTCAACTGCGAGCAATTTCAGAGATGACGGATATTAAGGTGATTGACCGCACTCAACTCATCCTGGATATCTTTGCTCGCCGAGCCCACAGTCGTGAAGGTAAAGTACAGGTCGAATTAGCGCAGTTACGGTACCTGCTCCCACGATTGTCCGGGAAAGGCGCCCAACTCTCGCGCCTGGGTGGCGGGATCGGCACTCGGGGACCGGGCGAAACGAAACTGGAAACTGATCGTCGCCGCGTCCGTGACCGCATCACGCATTTAGAACGAGAACTGACACAATTTGGACGCCAGCAAGACCAACGCCGTTCCAGGCGAGGTCGGCATGGACTGCCCGTCGTTTCTCTCGTGGGCTATACGAACGCCGGTAAGTCCACATTGCTCAACGTGCTGACGAACAGTGAAGTGTCGGCTCAAAACAGATTATTCGAAACCCTGGACACGACGAGCCGGCGCCTGCGGTTCCCACAGGATCGTGAAATCATCATCACCGATACGGTAGGGTTTATTCGGGATCTTCCGCAAGAGCTGGTCGGCGCCTTTCGAACAACGCTCGAAGAACTACGAGAGGCCGATCTCCTGCTGCATGTTGTCGATGGCAGCGCCGCGGACATCGACGTTCAGATTACGGCTGTCGTCGCCGTTCTTGAGGACTTGCATTTGAATGCGATACCAAGATTGCTCGTGTTTAATAAGTGTGATCAGATGCCACCATCGCGAGCAGAGTTACTCTGCCGACGTTACGGAGCCATCGGCATTTCGGCGCTTCAGCCCGCCACACTTCGTCCTCTCCTCGCTCGACTGGAAGCCCACGTGAGAGCTCTGTCAACCGGTGAACATCAGACGGTCGGCCTACCGCTGCAAGACGACTCGCTGGTGCTTGCATCTCGTCGGTAACCTCTGCACAATCGGGTCGCGATGAAGAAAGCCAAACGCGCAAAAGCACAGCTTGCGCTCGACCGCCCGGCGCAGATTGCCAGGAGTCTCTATCACGCCATGCCGGTCGCTCGAGTGGAATTAACGCATCGTTCTCCGTGGGAGCTCCTGGTCGCCACAATTCTATCGGCACAGTGCACAGACCAGCGGGTGAATCAGGTGACGCCGAATCTATTTGAACAATACCCAACACCGCAAGCCATGGCAAAGGCGATGCCGACTAAGCTGGAGGCATTGATCAGATCAACCGGTTTTTATAAGAGCAAGGCAAAAAACATGATTGACTGTGCTCGGGTCATTACCGCGCAGTTCAAGGGGCAAGTCCCTGACACAATGGAAGAACTTACATCGCTACCTGGTGTCGGGCGAAAAACAGCCAATGTACTCCTGGGGGCTGTATTTGGAAAGCCGGCTCTTGTGGTCGATACGCATGTAAGACGGGTAGCCAACAGACTGGCCTTGACCCATTCAAGAGATCCCGAGCAAATCGAGCGCGATCTGCAATCGGCGTATCCACAAACCCAATGGACGGATGTATCCCAACGGTTGCTCCTTCATGGCCGGTATGTGTGTCTCGCACGGAGGCCGCGCTGTCTTGTTTGCCCGATTTACGATGTGTGTGAGTGGGAGGGGAAACTCCAGAAATGATTAAGAGCATGACAGGATTTGGCCGGCGACAGGAGTCATGGTTCGAGGGGACCGTCAGCGTCGAAGTGAGATCGGTCAACCATCGCTTCCTTGAAACATCCATTCGCGTGCCGAGGTCGATGAGCGGCTTAGAAGAACGCTTCAAGAAGGCGATTCAACAACATTGTGCCCGTGGAAGAGTCGATCTTACGGTGTTGCTCCAGGGCAATCGAGGAAACGCTCGTGGGGTGCAACTTGACGTTGAACTGGCGAAACAGTACCATCGTGCTCTTCGTACACTCCAGCGTGCGCTGAAACTTAAAGGCTCCATTGATATCGGACTGATGGCGGGGTTCCGCGATATCGTCGCGCTTTCTGAACAGCCAACCGACGATCCTAAGCTCACAAAAGTGGTGGAGAAATTGGGGCTACTCGCGGTGTCGGATATGACGAAGATGCGGGAGAAAGAGGGAGTCTTGCTTGCACAGGATATACTGGCTCGACTTGAGCAAGTTCGTGAATGCAAGAGTGAAGCCTCATCCCGTGCTCCCCTCATTGCGCAGGAAACCTTCGACCGTATGAAGCAGCGAGTGGAAAGGTTGTTGGCAGACTCTATCCCGGACCTTCCTCGGCTCAATCAGGAATTGGCCCTCTATGCTGACCGGTGCGACATTTCGGAAGAATTGGTCAGGCTGGACACGCATATGGTACAGTTTGAGCGTGCGCTCCAAGGCACCGAATCAGTGGGCAAGACGTTGGATTTTCTTCTTCAGGAGATGGGCCGGGAAGTCAATACCATTGGATCAAAAGCCAACGATGCGTCGATCAGGGCCAACGTGGTGCGAATGAAGGCCGAGCTTGAGCGTATGCGTGAACAAATACAGAATGTCGAATGAGCGCCGCGATTACCACAAGTAATCACCCTCCGAGTGTTATGGGGAATCGGCAAGTTGCTGAACGTCGGGGAATCCTGTACATCATTTCAGCCCCATCAGGAGCGGGCAAGACGACCTTGTGTAAGCAAATCGTGGCGTCGGTCTCCGGACTGTGGCATTCGGTGTCGTTTACGACAAGAAAACCGCGTCCAGGAGAAGAACACGGACGTGAGTACTTCTTTATCGAAGAGAAAGTATTTCACGATATGGTTGCGAGAAATGAGTTCTTGGAATACGCACATGTGTATTCCAATTGGTACGGAACACCGCGGAAGCCTTTAACGGAAAAGATGGAGCAGGGCATCGATGTCTTGCTGGAAATCGATGTTCAAGGTGCACTTCAGATTAAAAAGAAATTTGGCGATGCCGTCTATATCTTCATCCTCCCTCCATCGATGGACATTCTGCGTGCTCGACTTCAAAGTCGAGGATCAGACTCTGAGGAAGAGATCGTTCGCCGATTGCAAAAGGTTAAAGAAGAAGTGTGGTGTTTCAGGGAATATTATTACATTGTTCGCAACGATGATCTGTCACAATCGCTCCATGAGCTGCAAAGTATTTTTGTCGCGGAGCGTCTGAAGACCAAACGGATGGATATGCATTGGCTTGAGCAAAGCTTTATTCTTGAGAAAAATGTAAAATTGGCGGACAGGGAACCGTCATCCATTCTATAGCAAGGGAGTAATACCTATTATGATCGACATGCTGGGTTTGTTGCCGCAATACACGTCAAACGAATTTGATTCTCGTCACCGATTGGTGATCGTCGCCTCACAGCGGGCGAAGCATTTGACTCAAGGTGCTAGACCGGCCGGATCGTCTCGCTTCACAAAAGAAACAACCATCGCACTTGACGAGGTACTGAGAGGCCATGCCAAGTATTTGACCGGCAAAGAGGCCCGCGATGCGATGAAGGAAGCTAAACGAGGGAAAGAGGGGGAAACCGAGCGTATAGCAATGATGACCGGAGAGGACGCTCGCGAAATCAAGAAAGAGCTCAGTGTGTATGTCGATGATACGGTGCAGCCGACGGCGGCTCCGGCTGAGGAGTGAGGATTGGGCGAAGCGCAATCGCCGATAAATCTGTGGGGCAAGCGTCTTGTCCTTGGAGTAACCGGCAGCATCGCTGCGTATAAAGCAGTCGGCTTGCTGAGAACCCTTGTACGCGAAGGGGCCGCCGTATCGGTGGTCATGACTCAGGCTGCCACGAAATTTGTGACTCCCCTTACGTTTGAAGTCCTCTCCGGAAGGCGGGTAACGACGGACCTCTTTGAATCTCATGAGGAGATGGTTCATCTCGCCGTCCCAGGGCAGGCCCATGCGATTATTGTGGCGCCGGCTACGGCAAATTTTCTGGCAAAGACGGCGCTTGGTCTAGCCGATGATCCGTTGAGTACGATGCTGTTGAATGCTCGATGTTCCGTGATTGTCGCTCCTGCCATGGATGGGGACATGTGGACACATCCCACGGTTGTTCAACATGTTCATGCGCTCCGAGCTCGAAGCGTCGTCGTGCTTGATCCTGAAGTGGGTCCGTTGGCATCAGGACAAGTCACACAAGGGAGACTTCCAGCAGAATCAAGGATCTTGGATGCCATACATACGGCATTGATTCTTCAGCGGGATTGGAAAGGACAGCGAGTACTGGTTTCCGCCGGGCCGACTCAAGAACCTATTGATCCGGTTCGGTTTATTTCCAACCGTTCCTCCGGGAAGATGGGGTATGCCATTGCAGAAGCTGCACGGGATCGAGGAGCGGAAGTTGTCTTGGTTACAGGGCCTTCCGCTCTCACGCCTCCTTCAGGAGTCACCACTGTTTCAGTCAACACAGCGAGCGAGATGAGCGACGCGTTGAGTCGGCACTTCCCGTCTTCTACGGTTCTGATCATGGCTGCAGCGGTCGCGGACTTTCGACCCAAAATGCCGGCTGGACAGAAACTCAAGAAACAGGGCAAATCTGAGCTCGTGCTCGAGCTTGAAGCCATCCCCGACATTCTTGCGATGTTGTCCGCACGTCGGACATCGCAAATTGTGGTTGGTTTCGCGGCAGAAACCGAACAAGTATTGTCGCGTGCGACAGACAAGTTGAAGGGGAAAGGGTTGGATATCATTATTGCCAACGATGTCGCGCAAGCAGAAGGTGGGTTTGGCAGCGACGACAATGCGGTAATCATTCTTTCTGCCACAGGCGAACAGAGAGTTTTGGGTCTGATGTCCAAGCGACGTCTGGCCGACGAAATTCTGACTGCCGTGCGCGAACTGTATCTGCTCTCATCTCGTCGCGAATCCTTGGTGGAGTGACCTGAGTATGGCGTCGGGTTCAAAAAAAACGGGTAATGCCGCTGAAATTGATCGGTTAGCCTTAGCCTTCGCTAAGGAGCCGGGATCCAAGGTGTTTATCCCTCTGGCGGAAGAGTACGGCAAAGCTGGCATGTGGGAAGAGGCGGTTGCTGTTCTTGAAGATGGGTTGAAAACCTATCCAGGTTTCATTACAGCCATGGTGGCGTTAGGTCGCGCATATGAGCAGATAAACCAACCGATCAAGGCTAAGGCCATTCTCGAAGAAGCCATAAAATCAAGCCCCGATAATCTTCGCGCGCATCGAATATTGGCTAAGCTCTATGTGGCTCAAGGGGCCAACGAAGCGGCCATCCGCTCGTACAATGTCATTTTATCCATACATCCGCACGACCAAGAAGCCTTGTCTCTTCGTACCGGGCTCGACGTACCGACGACTCAAGGAGCAGCACCATTGCAAGGACAATTGGATGAGAAATCGGTGAAAGCTTCAAGCCTTGACTCTGTCCGCCTCCGCGGCCAGCGCATGGCGTCCGTCTTGGACGGTGCGACACCGACAACGAAAGATGAGCTTAACGGGTTGTCTAGTCATCGACCTTGCTCAGAAGAAAGGCCTATTCCTACAGTCGGTTCCACGGTCCAAACCTCACAGAAAATGAGAAACCCGGTGATCGCACAGCTTGAGCAGTGGCTCAACTCGGTCCAGACACGGCGACAAAATCCTCAAGCCTCTTCTCGCTCCCACCCACGAACTTCCCCATGACTTCAATGGTTTGACCCTCTGAGAGGGGACTGCTAGAATGCCGCCCTTGCTGTGATGGTGTGAGCAGGTGTATAGGGGGTATCGTACGCAATATGCTGCGTATCCTAGTCCTTCACGGTCCCAATCTGAACCTGTTGGGTCATCGAGAGGAATCCGTTTATGGGACGGCGACCCTTGATACGATCGATGCGTCGCTGATAAAGCTGGGGGGTGAACTTGGAGCTGAACTTGTTATTCGTCAGTCGAATCTCGAGGGTGAATTGGTGAGCTGGATTCAAGAAGCGCGACGAAACTATCACGGCATTATCATCAATCCGGCAGCCTATACTCACACCAGCGTTGCGATACGTGATGCCCTGGCCGCCGTTGATTTGCCTACTATCGAGGTTCATCTCTCAAACATCTATCGACGCGAAGAATTCAGGCGGCATTCCTATGTGTCGGGGGTTGCGCTGGCACAGATTGCCGGGTTCGGTGCAACCGGATATCTGTTGGCCTTGCGAGGGCTGTGCGAACAAATATCTGTCACCGGATCGAAGCGTTCTCCCGGTGGGAGTGCCTCGGTAAGCGGAGCAAAGACAGGCGCGCATTGAGGCTATCACCAGGCCGGTTGGTTTCTTGAAAAGAGAAGGGAGTTGCGAGTGATTTCCACGGTGGATTTTCGTAGCGGGGTACGCTTGATGGTCGAAGGCGAGCCCTTTTATATCGTCGAGTTTCAGCACGTAAAGCCCGGCAAAGGCGGTGCCTTCGTGCGCACGAAATTGAAAAGCTATCTTTCTGGGAATGTGTTGGACCGAACGTTTCGTTCAGGGGAACGGTTCGAAGAGCCTGATTTGGAAGAGCGCGACATGCAGTTTCTCTATGCATCCGGAGCATCCTATACGCTGATGGACACTGAGACGTACGAGCAATTGACGTTCGAAAAGAATCAGTTGGGAGAGAATGCCGATTTATTGAAAGAAAATATGATCGTCAAGATCCTCATCTATGAGCATCGCCCGATTGCGGTCGAGTTGCCGAACTTCATCGAACTCAAGGTCGTCGATGCGGAGCCCGGTGTGCGGGGGGACACTGCGTCCGGAGGAACCAAGCCGGCGGTCGTGGAAACGGGAGCGACGATCAAAGTTCCGCTCTATTTGGAGGTCGGCACCGTCATTCGGATCGATACTCGCAGTAGATCCTATGTGGAGCGTGTTCGGTGAGCCGGCGTCAATCTGTTCATTCCAAGACCAAGACCCATCGGATTGTGTTGCCTCAGACAACGAATGAGACAAGTCATGAGGCCTCGCTTACAGGGGGATCCACCAAGCAAATTCAAGAACTTATTGATCTGCTTAGGCGTAATAATTTGACCGAGCTTGAGTTTGAACGACAAGGTATCCGCATCCGTGTCCGTCATGAACTCGTAGTCCGGCCTCTTGCGACTTCAGCGCAGGAGTCCGTGCCTACCTCGCCCCAACAACCGATGCATTCCGCTTCAACCACGACGTCAGTGTCGGACGCGAGTACGGATTTTGTGACCGTTACTTCCCCCATCGTCGGTACGTTTTACCGATCTCCCTCACCGGACGCCGATCCGTACGTTGAAGAAGGGGAGTCTGTGAAGAAGGGACAAGTGCTGTGCATCGTCGAGGCGATGAAACTCATGAACGAAATTGAGTCGGAAGTGGACGGTCGTCTTGTCAAGATCTTGGTGGAAAACACAAAGTCAGTAGAATATGGTCAGGCACTGTTTCTTATCGACCCCAAAGCCGCTTCATAGGTCATTCTAAAGGCTGCTCTCGCCATCGTATCGGAGCCGAGACGTGTTTAAGAAAGTTCTGATTGCCAATCGCGGAGAAATCGCGTTGCGAGTGATCCGCGCTTGTAAGGAACTCGGCATCAAGACCGTGGCCATTCATTCGGAAGCGGACGCGCTTGCCCTGCACGTTCGAGCGGCTGACGAAAAGGTGTGTGTCGGGCCGTCCGAATCGGCATTGAGTTACCGAAATATTCCCAACGTCTTGAGTGCCGCAGAGATTATGGGAGTCGATGCCATCCATCCGGGGTACGGATTTCTGTCGGAGAACGCCCACTTTGCGGAAGTCTGCGAGTCGATCGGCATTAAGTTTATCGGACCGAGCTCAGAAAATATCGCCATGATGGGGGATAAAGCGAAGGCGCGTGAGATCGTGGCGAAGCGAGGACTTCCGGTCACGCCCGGGAGTCCAGGCGAATTGCGCAGCGAGGAGGATGCGTTGCAAGCGGCGCAGAAGATCGGCTTTCCCGTCATAATCAAAGCTACGGCTGGAGGGGGAGGGCGAGGCATGCGTGTCGTCAATAAGGCCGAAGACCTGGGCAGAGCCTTTCAGACTGCTCAGGCTGAAGCGAAATCGACCTTCGGCAATGACGGTGTGTACCTCGAACGGTACTTTCTGGAACCGCGCCATATCGAGGTGCAGATTTTGGCCGATCAATACGGTCGGGTGGTCCACCTCGGAGAACGAGACTGTTCAATTCAACGGCGGCATCAAAAACTGGTCGAGGAAACTCCCTCTCCTGCAGTCGATGACAAATTACGTCGGGAAATCGGTCGAGTAGCTGTGGAGGCGGTGAAGGCTGCGCATTACCGAAATGTGGGCACCGTGGAATTTTTACTCGACAAAGATCGCCAATTTTATTTCATGGAAGTCAATACCCGCATCCAGGTGGAACACCCGATCACCGAAATGGTGACGGGCGTAGATCTGATTAAGGAACAGATCCGTTTGGCCGCCGGTCATCCGCTTTCTATTCGGCAACAAGATGTGATCCTCACCGGACACAGTCTGGAGTGCCGCATTAATGCCGAAGATCCGGAGAAATTTACGCCGTCCCCAGGGACGATCACCAAATACAGCCCGCCGGGGGGATTCGGAATTCGGATCGATTCCGCCATGGAGTCAGGTTCAGTCGTCGTTCCTTACTATGATTCGATGATTGCGAAGCTGATTACCCATGGCCGTGATCGACAGGAGTCAGCGGCTCGTATGAAACGCGCGCTCGGCGAGTTTATTATCGAGGGAATCAAGACCACCATCCCGCTTCACCGGCGAATCCTCGACGATCCCGACTTTCAAAAAGGCCACGTATCGACGACGTTTTTGGAACGATTCTTGGCAAACTAAACCGGCGAGTTTTCCCCTACAGAAGAACGGTCTTTTCAGCGGTTTTTCCACCGAGTGCGCTCCTTCCTTGGTAAGGATAGGGTCTCATGGTAAGCTCAACAGGGTGTTTTCCGCTTCGAGCGAGGAGAGGGGTGCATCCCCTGTCGGCTTCCTGATAGGATACACACGCGCTCGATAGGTCGAGCGCTCAATATATGCGACGTATCGGCCTCATTATTAGTGTCGTGGCTATCGCAATTGCGATCGGTGGCTACGTGTTTTTTAACGGAGAACGGAAACCTCCCATTCGATACCGGGCGGCAGCAGTCGAACGTGGCGAGATCGTTTCCGTCGTCAGTGCTACGGGAACCATCAATCCGGTCGTCTCCGTCCAGGTGGGTACGCAAGTATCAGGGATGATTAAAAGCCTCCACGCTGATTTCAACTCACGAGTAAAAGCCGGAGAGACGGTTGCGATCATTGATCCAGAACCGTTCAAGGCGCGTCGAGAACAGGCTGCCAGCAATCTGGAAATGGCGCGGTCAAACGTTGCACGATCCAAAGCCGACCTGGCGCAGCGAAAACGTGAACTTGACCGTGTTCAATCGCTGTTGCCTCAGCAGTTTGTTTCACAAAACGACGTCGATGTGGCGCTCACAAATTTCCAAAGCGCAGAAGCACAGTTGCGGGTCGCCGAGGCGCAGGTCAAACAAGCGGAAGCGGCATTGAATGCGGCCGAACTGGAATTGAAATATACCGTTATTCGGTCGCCCGTGGACGGTATTGTCGTTGCGCGGAATATAGAGGTCGGTCAGACGGTCGCCTCCAGCTTTGCCACACCCAACCTATTTCTGATCGCCCTCGATCTGACCAATATGCAAGTCGACACCAACGTGAGTGAGTCGGATATCGGCGGGATGACGGAAGGGAAAAAAGTGGTTTTCACAGTCGATGCCTATCCGGGAGTGTCCTTCGCCGGTACCATTAAACAGGTGCGTCTCGCACCCATCAATATCCAAAATGTTGTCACCTACAATGTAGTGGTCAGTGTAGAGAACAAGGACTTACGGCTAAAACCCGGCATGACCGCGAATGTATCGATTGTCGTGGATCAAAGAAACCTGGTACTGAAGGTTCCCAATGCAGCTCTCAGATTTGTGCCTCCGAAAGGTGAGGGAAGTCGTCGGGAGGTTGATGCGCAGACAGCAAGTGGACATGCAGGAAGTACGGCCAAAATGGATGCTGGAACGATGCCGTCAAAAACTATCTGGATGCAGGAAGATAGCGGCGATCTCGCTTCTCTGCAGGTCCAAACCGGCATTTCAGATGGTGTCACTACTGAAATACTGTCCGGTGATCTTAGGGAAGGAGATTTAGTTGTTGTTGGTATCGACCAATTGTTCGGTGAGAGAAAAGGTGGTGAATTGCCGCCGGGGTTTGGGAACCAGCAACGCCGGCGTTCTCGATGAAGCATCTGATATGGCGTGGGGTTTGAACGTCGTCCGTCGGTGAACAAAGCTTTTCCCGTCCCATCATTCGACTTCCATGATTCATATCGGTGGTGCGCAGGATGACATAGATCTGTGAATCCATTGATTGTCGGCGAAGATATTTGGAAAGTCTACAAAGTTGGAGATGTCGAGGTGCAAGCCCTGCGTGGGGTGAGTGTCACCATCGAACAAGGGGAGTTTGTCGCGATCATGGGGTCGAGCGGATCGGGTAAATCCACGTTGATGAACATTCTCGGTTGTCTGGATCAACCGACCAAAGGGAATTACCGGTTGAATGGCGTTGATGTCGGACATTTGCGACCGGACCGGTTGGCAGAGATCCGGAACCAGCAAATCGGGTTTGTTTTCCAGAGCTTCAACCTTATTCCTCGTACCAGTGCCCTGGAAAACGCTCAGTTACCCCTGTTCTACAGAGGACTTTCTATGAAAGCGCAGCGTACGCTCGCATCCGCTGCGCTCCAACGCGTCGGATTAAGAGGGCGCGAGCATCACTCCCCCGCTCAACTTTCAGGTGGCCAACAACAACGAGTGGCGATCGCTCGGGCTCTGGTGACGTCGCCCTCCTTGTTGCTGGCCGACGAGCCAACCGGAAACCTTGATACAGAGTCCAGCTGGGAAATCATGGAAATCCTGGAAGGATTGAATCGAGATGGTATTACGGTGATCCTCGTCACGCACGAAGTCGATATTGCCGCCTATGCTTCGCGCGAAATCGTCGTCAAGGATGGTCAGATCCTGAGCGATCGAATGACCCAGGGGCAGTCGCAAGTAGTGGAAGCATAATGCCGGCATTTGTATGGCTGACGGTGATGACGGCTCTGCGAGTCTTAGGGCGTAACCGGCTGCGCGCCGGTTTGACCATGCTGGGGATCGTCATTGGTGTCGGCGCGGTCATCGCCATGGTCAGCATTGGTGAGGGAGCAAAACAGGCCGTACAAAGACAAATAGCCACTATCGGCACGAATGTCATCATGATTTGGCCGGCCCCGACGACAACCGGCGGCGTGAAGGGCTCACAAGGCGGCGCTGTCACACTGACCGTTGCAGACGCAGTGGATCTGAAGAAGAAAATCCCCACTCTGGCGGATACCGGCTGGGTTAAGCGAGAACTGCTGCAGATCGTGAACGGTCACCGGAACGATAACAGCCCGGTCAATGGAGTGTCCCCCAGCTATCTCAGTATCCGAGACTGGACTTTCAGTAGGGGAGGTCCTTTTACCCAGGCAGATATGGATAGTGCCGCCCTCGTCGCACTTCTTGGACAGTCGGTGGTCGAAGAACTCTTTGATCCAGGAGAAGAACCGCTTGGGGCTGTCATTCGTATTAGAAATGTCCCGCTCCGCGTGATCGGTGTCTTATCCCCCAAAGGGCAGAGCACGTATGGTCAGGATCAGGACGATGTCGTCTTCATCCCCTTTACGACCGCTGAGCGAAAAGTTTTTGGGACACTGTTTCTTGGGACAGTCGGATGGATATTTGCGTCCACGGACCGAGCCGAGGATTTGCCGGATGCAGTGGAACAAATTCGAGAAGTCCTGAGGACTCGTCATCGATTACAGCATGAGCAGCCTGACGATTTTAAGATTCGTACGCAAATCGAATTAGGAGAGATACAGGAGGGCACGAGTCAAACCTTGACGGTCATGTTGATGGCCATTGCGTCCGTTTCACTGCTCGTCGGAGGTATCGGCATTATGAACATTCTGCTCGTCTCGGTGACGGAACGGACAAGAGAAATCGGAATCCGGATGGCGGTAGGGGCCAAACGAACCCATATCCTGATACAGTTTTTGATCGAGGCCATGACGCTCAGTGTGGTCGGCGGCTGTATCGGCATCCTATTCGGGGTGTTTGCGGCCCGCTTGACGACGGTAATTGCCGGCTGGCCGACCATCATTTCAAGTGATACCGTCGCGGTTGCTTTTGTGTTTTCCATCGTGGTAGGCCTGTTCTTCGGTTTATATCCTGCCAACAAAGCCGCTCGACTCAATCCCATCGAAGCGTTGCGCTACGAATAGGACTGCAATCATCCCGTCCTTGCCTTAAGTATTCGTTGCGATGATCGTTTCAATGGCTCGAGTCCTGGGTTCGTCGGTCTGGCGGGAGAGGTCGACGACCAACGGCGTGACGTACTCGGTGCCTCCTGGTCGGTGAGTAATGGTGATGATCGGTTGATGCAGTTTCTCTTGATTGAGCTCCGTGACCACGGCCAACTCTTGTGTGTTCAGTCGGACGTGACTATAGACCGGATAGATACCGACTCTCGCGATAAATGAGGATACGATTCGTGGATCGAGTTTGCCTTGCCGCGCTTCTTGATACAAACATTGAAATGTTTGGTGGGGAGTGAGTGGAGAAGTCCCGCCGAATCCAGTGATCAATTCATCGTATCGATCCACGACCATTAGGATGCGGGTGCGGTCGCAGGTAAACTGTCCTCGTGACTCTTTTGGGTAGCCGCTGTCATCGAGGTAGACATGGTGATTCGCGATGAGGCGCAGTATGGCAGCCTCTATCCTCCCCTGTTGCTCCAACATAAGAACCGCGCGGCGGAGATGAGTTTCCAATTCGCATTGGTCGGCCTTGGAAAGGCCTGATGCGGCATGAGCATGGCGGACAACGGCAGGTCGAATCTGCAAGAGGCCGATGTCATGTAAGAGGGCGGCGGTCGCAAGCTCTTGCAGTTCCAGAGGGTTGAATTGGAAAGCTTGTCCTAAGACTAGTGACAGCGTACAGGTGGCCAATGCATGGCGGCTGAGAGTGGAATCGCCGGCTCGGTTTTGACTCAAGGCCATGAAAATAGCGGAGTCGCTGAGCGTTCGCATGGCGATCGTGATTTCTTGAACCGCTTCGGCCGCCTGCTGAGGGTTGACGGTCCCTGTTTTGGTAATGGTCGTATAAACGGATTGTACGGCTTGATCCATCTGTTGCTTGGCCAGTTTGGCCTGGGCATATTCTTCGTTGAGCTGGGCCAACGGCTTGGGTTGTTTCCTGCTCCAAGAAGGTGCCGCCTCGGTCGCAGAATGGGTTGTGTCCGATACCAGATGCGGCTGAGAAGCGATTCCCTTGTCGAGGTCGATATCGACCATCTTCACCCCTGCGCGCACTAATTTTTCGATCTGGGAAGGATCTTGAATGAGAAATGAATGGCGGAGTAAGGGAGAGCGAAACCACGAAAGGTCCAGACGGGCGACGTACATTCCGATCTGAAGGGCATGGACGGGGATGCGTGTTGTCGCCATCGGAGATCCGATTGCAAGTGCCGGGGACTGCAGAAATAGCTTCCTCAGGTATCGGCACGAACCGGAGGTAACTGTAGCTGGGCCAGCGATGCGGTGAGTGTTCAGCCCGAGTGATGAGGCGGGTAAAGGAACGAGAGAGAAACTTCAATACGAGGATCGGCTTTGTCGACCTCTTTGTACAAATGGGTTTCAATGATGCGATTGTCGTTTAAGCCGAGCCCTTCGCAGATCGCATCTTGGGCGATTTTCAGGCCGCCGTCGAGATCGCGTCGTAATGCGGAAGCGAAAAAGAACCGGATAGTGAGCGCAAGCGGTCCGGATTGAAGTCGACCCCGCAAGGAGAATCTAGCCGGGGATTGGGCCAATGCCAACCATACTTGCTGGCCGACGTATGTTTTATAGGCACGTCCGGAAGAGGATAACAAACGACGTCCATTGACCGTCGCGTATTGATGGTTGATGCTGGGAGGGACGGGTAATGTGACTCTGAGTGCATCCGGTGTGACGATCGAGGGATGTGATGGTGTCCGAGGAGGAGTCTTTGAGTTCGAAGGATCACATTTCGGCGACGGAGCCGTCCCATTGATCCGTAATAACCTTTTCGGTGTGGATTGGTAGATTGGAGCGCCGTGACGCGATGTTGCGGGAAGGCGAAATCTTGACGAACGGGAATTGTATCGACGTCGGTCGGACGGCATGAAGCCGAACTAGAGGAGGTTCAGGATCTTTGCCATATTCTGCTCAAAGCGATCTTCCGTTCGGGCGAGATACCGACGCCATTCGCTCGGATTCCAAATTTCCATTCGGTGATAAAGCCCGATGAGTATGATCTCTTGATCTTCATCGACTGGAACCAGTTTTCGCAAACGACCGGGAATCAGGATCCGTCCGGTTTTATCGATGTCCGATGAGCCCGCCTCGGACACGACAAAGTGCATAAACAGGCGACTCTGGCCTTCATCCAGAGACGTCCTGGTCCGTTCGAGAACCTTCTCCCATTCTCGCGCGGAATAGATCAACAGAGACTGTTCCGGACCTTTCAAGAACATCACCGTCTGGCCTTCGGCTTCGATTTGTTCGCGGATTGGTGAGGGGACGATGAAACGCCCTTTCTCATCAACCTTGCAAAGATATTCACCGGCAAACATGGTAATGTCCTGTGTTTAGGAATTCACGGCGGTTCTGGTTCGGTCGCGGATCCATTGCTCGAGATCCGACCGTACAAATCGCCATTCCTTTCCCAGCTTGAAGGCATGAATTTGCCGACTCCGAAGATAGCGATAGAGGGTACGTTGAGTAATCTTGAGATACCGGCATGTTTCTGTCGCTGTCATCAGTTCGGGCTTCGGAGCTTTGCTCATCACTCCACCTGTTACCAGAGCGAGGAATGCTCATACCGCCTCCAGTACTCGGTTATTCTAGAGACCGGGAGAAAAATGTCAAGCAAAGACATATGACATTGCATGTCAGAAACTGTCGCTATGGTCTATTTGTCCCTCATCGTCGGGTTGGTTCAACATCGCGTCCACGTCGCTCACATCTTCCCCCATCTCTTCACCCATTTTCTTCACGAGACGAGCGACGCTCCGAGGATCAGACTCATCCAGACCGCCCAGATTGGCAGGGTCCGTGAGTGATTGGAGTCTGGACTCTTCCGACTTGGGAGCGGAAAATCGAGAGAGAATACGCTCCAATTTCGAGCTGCCACAGTGCCGACAGACAATCGAACCAGGATGACGGAGATTCATGACCAGAAATGAACTTCGCTTACAGCATTCCTGGCACGAGTATTCGTAAATCGGCATGGATGTATCCTCCACATCTCAAAAGGGATACGGATTCTGAGCCATAATTCGGTCGGGGACGATATCGGTACTCACGGTTCGTCCTAATGTCAGGGCGAATACATCGGCAGACCCAGCCCTGCGCAGGGCTTTTGCGCACTCGTTCACTGTAGTGCCGGTCGTGAAGACGTCGTCGATCAGAAGAATGCGTCTATTCACAATCGCATCGGGACATCGGACGGCAAACGCTCGACGAAGGTTTTTTTGACGGCTTTGGCGGGACAATGTGGTTTGGGCCGGCGTAGGGACGGTTCGGACCAAATTGGTATATGCCACTGGAATATCGATGCGACGCCCGATGTGATCGGCAAGAAGCAGAGACTGATTGAATTCTCGTTCACGGAGTTTCTGAATGTGCAAGGGCACTGGTATGATCACATCAACGGAATTGAGTGGAGGAAGTCGGGCGATCATGAGTGCGGCAAGTGGAGCCGCCAGAGAAACTTTGCCCTGGTACTTAAAAAGGCGTATCGCATGCTGGAGTGGAGGCAGATACGGGTATAGAGTCCAGGCCTTCGTATAGGAAGGCGGACGTTCTGCGCAGGGTTGGCAGACATGGTTTGGGCTGTAAGTCCTGGCAATGGAAGAAGGGAAGGGGCGATCACAACGGGCGCATCGAACGTCCGGCATAAGGGAAATCGCGCTCCAGCAGTTAGAGCAAAAATGAGGAATCGGATCATCTGCCAGAAGCGAGCTGCAATTCGAACAATGAACAGGAAGAAAGAATCTGATTGCACGACGCACGAGACCCGGGATCCATTCTGAAACATGATTGGGCATTGAACAGCCTTATGGTTGTTGCTTGTTTGATTACTCTTTATGGCGAAAAGCTTGATACTGTCAAGGTTGTCGGGTTCAGATTTATTGTGTTATACGAATGAGACTTACCGGGCAATCAATCGCCGAAGAGAGCGGGCCGCCGATGGTGATATTGAAACGACTCTCGAAAACCTATTCGCGCGGAGAAGCCATGGTCGCGGCTTTGCGCGATGTGAATTTAGAGATTAAGCCTGGAGAATTCTGCGCATTCGTGGGCCCCAGCGGCTGCGGGAAGAGTACCCTTCTGAACCTCGTCGCGGGCTTGGACCTGCCTACCTCGGGAGAGATCGTGCTGGATGGGCGATCGACCCAAAACTTGACCGGCTATGAATGGACGAAGATCAGGCGTGAAACGATCGGGATTGTTTTCCAAGCCTTTCATTTGGTTCATGGTTTGACGGCTGAAGAGAATATTGCGCTACCCTTGATGTTGCGCGGAGAGTATGGACGGGAGATTACGAAGCGAGTAGATGAAATGTTGCATAGGGTGGGAATGAGTCACCGTCGCCGACATCGACCGGCCGAATTATCAGGTGGAGAGCAACAGAGAGTCGCGATCGCACGGGCGTTGGTACATGGACCTCGTCTTCTCTTGGCCGATGAACCGACGGGAAATATCGATTCTCATCAAGGAGCCGCCATTATGGCGCTTCTTCGTGAGCTCGCGATATCCGGACGGCAGACGGTCCTGCTGGTGACTCACAGCTTGCAGGCCGCGCAAACCGCCGACTATGTTTGGACCATGCGAGACGGACGACTGGTTTCACGCACTGAACATATGACTGAGCTGGTACTTCCATGATCGATCTCTCCACAACGATAGCCGGTGTAACCTTTCCCAGCTGTTTCATGAATGCGTCAGGAGCGCTCTGTGTCACACGAGACGAACTTGAGGCCTTGGGGAAATCCGGTGCGGGGGCGATCGTCACGAAGTCGATGACGATTGAATCACGCCAGGGCAATTCTACACCACGGTATTATGGATTTCCCGGTGGATCGATCAACTCGATGGGGCTTCCTAATCTCGGCTATAGAGCCTACGTCGAGATGATCCCTCACCTCAAGCGGTTCGGGAAGCCTGTTATAGCCAGCGTGGCCGGACTCGGAGAGGAAGACTTTCCGACCATCGCGGAAGCGATCAACGCAGCCCGGCCCGATCTTATTGAGGTCAATCTATCTTGTCCCAATATTCCAGGTAAGCCCCAAATTGGTTACGATCCGGAAACTTCCGAGCGGGTCCTCAAGAAAGTTCGCCCCAAGATCTCGGTTCCGATGGGAGTGAAGCTGCCGCCGTACTTTGATCCGGCGCATCATGAGGCTATGGGGAAGGTACTCGGGCGTTGCGGAGTCGACTTTCTCAATATGATCAATTCAGTGGGCAACGGTCTGGTAGTCGAGCCGGAACGGGAAACCGTCGTCATTAAACCTAAGGGCGGATTCGGCGGGTTGGGTGGGCGACTGATCAAGCCGGTGGCATTGGCGAACGTCCGCGCCTTCTATAAATTTTTTGAGGGGAAGATTCCGATCATCGGAACCGGAGGAATCGTCGAGGGGATCGATGTGTTCGAACATTTCCTCTGCGGGGCTTCGGCGGTTCAAATCGGGACGGTGTTGGTGGAGGAAGGGTTGGATGTGTTCAGCCGACTAGAAGCGGAATTGAGTGCAATCTTGACAAGAAAAAGATACCGGTCGATTCTGGAATGCCGGGGACGGCTCAAGGAATTATGAACTTATTTATTGCCGAAGTTGCGAGGCAATAAGTTGTGGTGCAGAGCCTGACGCAGGAGTTGGGCGACGTTCCGAACATTGAGTCGGCGCATCAAGTTGAAACGATGGACCTCGACCGTCCGGACGCTGATATCCAGTGATGCGGCGATCTGGCGATTGGTATGGCCCAGCGCGACCAATCGGAGAATCTCGCGTTGGCGGGGAGTAATATGCAGAGAAGATTTGGAACGGTGGTCCACTCGTTGGAGCGAAAGTGCGGCGGTGTTTTTGCTTCTTGCCATCTGTACTCCTCTCAGAAGTTGTGGGATCAGTCTAGCAAACGACCAGAAATGTGTAAACGAAACTACTGATATATGCCGAGCGTACAATCACGCACGCACAGATGGGGACTGATAAACTCTCTCGCAGTTGGAAGCTTCTCTCACGCTAAATGCCTGCCTTTTTAAGGGCGTTACTCCTTCTCCTCGCCGCTCATGTCCGGCAATGGCCGTTGCGTACGTTGCTGACAATCGTCGGAGTGGCTCTCGGGGTGTCGGCCTCCGTCGCCGTACGGACCGCCAATGTCGACGTGCTGCGGTCATTTGAGCAGGCGGTCATGACAGTGGCTGGTCCGACCACCTTGGAAGTGTCAGGAGGGGAGATTGGGCTTGATGAACAAGTCATGACACGGGTACGAACCGTCGTCGGTGTGACCTCCGCATCGCCGGTGATTCTACAGACAGCTGTTCGTATGAGGGGAGAGCAGGCAGACCAAGCGATACAAGTGGTGGGCCTGGATCTTCTGGCGGAGTTCAATACACGCGGGTTTCGCCTGAACCAACCGGCGACGGAAGATCGGCTGATGAATATGATCCAGCCGCAAGCGGTGTTCTTGGGAGCCAAACTGGCCGCTGAATGGAAGCTGTCGGTCGATGATCAGGTCGATCTCCTGATTGGACCCAGACGTCTCACCTGTCGGGTTGCAGGGATTCTTCAAAATGAGTCGGACCGAACCTCATCGTGGGAACGCATGGCGGTCATGGATATCGCCGCCGCACAAATTACGTTTGAGATGGTTGGAAAGGTGGATCGAATCGATATCGTGACCGACGAAAAAAAGTCCGTCGAAGACGTGGCGCAGGACCTTCGGACGATTCTGCCGTCCCACATAACGGTGGAGCGGCCGGCCAACCGAACGAAACAGGTCGAGCAAATGGTGCGTGCCTTCCGCCTCAATCTGACGGTGTTGAGCTGGGTCGGTCTGTTGGTCGGGATGTTCCTGATTTACAACACCATGGCATTTGCCGTGGCCCAGAGGAGACGGGAAATCGGAATCTATCGAGCGATCGGGATGACTCAGTCTCGAGTGGCGGTGTTGTTCCTGATGGAAGCCGGGTTATTCGGATGCTTGGGAGGAATCGTCGGAAGTGCAGCCGGAGTGGCACTTGCTCAAGAGCTTGTCACTCTTTTGAGTCGAACTATTTCGGACCTCTATGCTCCGGTAGATACCGGCGAGGGAGGGCTGGTCTGGACCGCACAATTCTGGAGAATCATGCTCGAAGGAATTTTGATTGGGTGCGTCGTGTCTATGATCGGTGCCATCGGTCCGAGTCTGGATGCCAGCCGCACGGCGACTGTACGGGCGCTGTCTCCCGGTGACTATGAAGTGAGCCGGCAGTTACGAGTAGGGATGCTCGCCGTGACTGGGTTGAGCTTGCTCGTGGTCACGGGGATCTTGAGCCTGCCGGGGCCTATATATGGCGTTCCTGTCTCTGGTTATCTGGCGACGTTATCATTGCTGGCTGGGTTGGCCTGTCTGGCGCCGATCTGTGTGACCCGATTGCCTCGCCGACGCCAAGATGTGGAACGTGAAGGAGTACGGGGAGTTATGAGGGAGATTGCCGTCGAGCATGCATCCCGCTGTCCCGGCCGAAACGGAGTCACTGTCTCTGCCTTGATGGTGGGATTGGCGATCATGATCGGCGTGCTTGTTATGGTGCGAAGTTTTCGACACACGGTCGAACTATGGGTCACCGATACCGTCCTGGCCGATCTGGTCGTGGCACCCTCGATGTGGCTGCGGGGCACGGAGATTGGGGGTGTCGGCCGGAGTCTCCCGCCCACCTGGTTGAATGTCTTGACTTCTCTTCCTGAAGTGGCGGCGGTCGACAGTTATCGCGACGTACGGGTGGAGGTGAACGGTCAACGGGTGGCGGTCGTCTCGCGGGATCTGCGGTTGCATGCCCAATGGAGCCGATATCTCGTGCGCAGAGGTGATTCTTCGGAACAGCTTAGACGGGCGGCAGATATTCGTGGTCTCTTGGTATCGGAGGTGTTGGCCGATCGGCTTGGCGTGGAGGAAGGATCGATACTTGAAATTCTGACGCCCAGCGGTGCGGCGCGATTCCCGATCGTGGCCGTGTTCTATGATTATTCGACGGACGGAGGCAAGCTTCTCATGGATCGGGCGCTCTACCAGTCGCTCTGGCACGATGATCTGGTCACGGTATTCCCCGTGTACTTGAGTGCCGGGTCAAGTATCGATCGTGTGAGAGAACGGATCACGGAACAGCTGACCGATGCAGCCGGTGGAGGGCTTCCGCCGCTTGTGATCAGTAACACTGAGTTACGGAAAGAAATTCTCGACATCTTCGACCGCACATTTCTCCTGACCTATGTTCTGGAGGCCATTGCGGTCGTGATTGCCATGCTTGGGATCGTCAATACCCTGGTCACCTCTGTCCTCGAACGTCGGCGGGAATTTGCGACTCTGCGCGCCATCGGGGGCAGCGCGGAGCAAATTCGACAGCTCGTGTTATGGGAGGCGGCCTATCTCGGTGTGGTGGGGATTGCCTTGGGTCTTATCGGCGGAGGTTTGCTTTCTCTGTTGCTGATCAAGGTCATCAACAAGCAATCGTTCGGGTGGACGATTCAGATGATTGTTCCAATCGGTGCACTTAGTCAGGCCGTGGTGCTTGCAGTCATTGCAACCTTGGTGGCGGGTTATTTCCCTGCCCGATGGGCGGCACGGCAACCGGTCATAGACGGGTTACGCGAAGAGTAGGGCTGTTAGTTAGCTTTTGTAGCCTCGTCCGTACTTGTCCAACAGGGTTTGAAGGTCTGTAGGGATCGGCATGGATTTGAAGGAAGGGACATGTGCGCTACCGGTATTACCGGACGGTACCCAAATTCGTGAGAAAAGCAGCGACCCTACGATTCTTGGAATTTGACCGGCGATTTCTGTGAAATCTCGACGCCTCCAACCGACCCTCAACATCCACCAGTGCGTTCTCGCATGTTCGATCGAAAACGATTGTCCCAAGATGTGTGCCCGTTCAAGATGGGAAAACGCAAGTCCGAGGTTCCCGGCAGCATACAGGCCGGCTGCCGCCGTCATTTCAGCATCATAAGCTCGCCGAAGCTCAGGGTGCATGGTTATGTGTCCATGTCATGCCTCTCACTATACCGCTATGAATGGAGTGAACCCAAGGTGTCGAAACAATGGTTGGCGTCTAATCTCTTCTGCTCGGAAAGCGAAAGACGGGGTGACTTCGTTTGCGAATGAGGGTATTCTTCGTCTGGAGGTATCGTGGGAATTTGGGACGAGGGTGAATCATGAGTCATGATCCACTGCTCTTTCGGGTCCATGCCATTAAGCGGATGTTTCAGGCTTGTCTTAGAATGGGCCAGCGAACATCGAGATGAATTGATGGAGGATTGGATCCTATGCAGCCAACTCAAATCTCCAAAACCGATCACCCCTCTGCCATAGAACCGGTTATTCGGCACGTTGTCCCTTGGCGGGTTGTGTCCGTTACTCCCGTTCAGACCTGCGCCTGCATGTGACCTTTATCGATGGCACGGCAGGCGAAGTGGACTTGCGAAACTTTCTCAGCAGTCCGCAGACGAGCGGAACGGTGTTCGAGCCGCTGCGCGACCCAAGCATTTTTGCTCAGGTCAGTACGGTGTTGGGTGCAGTTCAATGGGCCAATGGCGCGGCCCTTGCTCGCGATGTGATGTATGATGCGATCAAAGCCCACGGCCGGTGGGTTGTCGAATGAAGCGTCGCTCATGGCCTAAGAAATAGGTGGGCTGGTTAGTTCGGATATCCAGGAATACGTGAAGCTGATTCTGGCCGTGAACCGGGCACCGCAGCACGCCGTGTGGCTAATCTATGACGACGAGGCTGACACGCTGTACGTGAACCATAAGAAACCCGGTCATGCTACAGACAGCAAGATGACCGATGAGGACGTGATCATCCGCTATGAGAGGGACGAGGTCATCGGAGAGACTATGAGACTCACCGTTGATGAAGAAGCCGATGCGCTACCCTCCAATTGATGCATGTCCCAGTGGAAGAGTCAGAAGAAGTCGCGCCTCGCGTGATCGTCGACTATGACCAATCAAACCAGTCTATATGGCGACGATGGAACAAGGGGAGCCTACTGCACCACCTCCGCCTTGACGGACTTATCCAGCATATACAGTCTCTCGTTCTTGATAAAGAATCGATACGGTTGCTCGCCCATATAACGGCCCATCAGGTTCTTTGCCTTGATCTCCACCTGCACGAGGTACCCAAACGCCGGGGGTTCCTTCGTACCCGAGATATATGCATAGCCTCTCCGTGGCTCTTCAACAAATCGATAGTGAGCGGTGTGCGGATCAAACAGAATCTCTCGCATGTAGTGTTTAATGGCATCCTGATAGGTTGGTGTGACTGGGACGGTCCCATAGTCGGCACTCGCGATTTGTTCAGAAGTGACGGGGGGGATGGGTGTGACGCAACCGAGGGTGTGGAGCAGAAGCAGTGCGGGGAGTGTTCTGAGCCAGGCCTTCAATAGAGAGATCATCGCTCCTCGCTGCATGAACGGACCACTTCTTTGTCGCTACCCGGCATTATTCTAGGAGCCGGTGTGTTGATCTTCAATAAGGTTCATCGGCTCAGGTCCTTTCGTTGTGATTTTGTGAGACTGGACCGATCGTCTTTTGCTGCAAGCAAGTCCCTCCAGGCCACGCACTAAATACAAAGTGAAATGTCGCCCTGGTTGGTGAGAATCCGCTTAGCAATGATCCGGTAGGATGTTGGTTGCCCAACGCATTAGATTTCTTGTGTTGAGCACCGGCGTCGGAGTTGAAGGCGCATGGAATTCCATGAACTCCTCGGCCCCCCTTGAATCCCATCAAGCTCATAGGGATGGTCACCGTGGCTTGTCTAATAAGATACAGAGTGTATCTAATCAGACGCCTTTGAGTCATCGAGACGTTCAGCCGGTGACCATGTGAATTCGTTATCGTCGAGATTTCACCATCGAAATCTATGTTGGTAATGCCTGCTGATATTGTGGTATTGGGATTGCAACTGCCAAAGACCGTTGTGTTGAGTATGGCACGTTTGAGCAATGGTTTTTCCACAGTTCCCCTTACTCAGAGGGCCCTCTTGCCGATAAACCGTTCCATCTCCGCACATTCGATAGCGCGGTCGTTCCTGATGAGGAGCTTGCCAAGTATTTCAGGATATTTCGATGCGAGGGGTAGGAATTGAACCGTCCGATGGACTTTGGGCATGAGGAAGACCGATGAGCAACCGTCCTCCCAAAGCGCGACACTATGTGATCGTCGTCCATGGCATGGGGGTACAACGAGAAAGTGAAACCGCCTATGAGGTGATTCACCGATTTGCCGAGGCCCGAAAGGGTCTCGATCCCGATTCCCATATCACGTATAGAAATCTCTTGCCCACGAGCCTCTCTTCCCAGACGGTTCTGGCTGGGAAAGGCCATGGCTGGGCGGAATTCCGAGGGATTCCCATTGATCCCGATGAAGATACGGGACCATTCGATGGGCTTCCCGCAACAGTAAGTTCCGGAAGAAATTTCCGCTTTGTGGATTTGCGTTGGTCGCAGATTCTTGCAGAAGACGAGGAGGACTATGCCTGCAAACTGAAAGTATGGACGGAAGCCCTTCGAGAAAAGTTGAAAAGCGTGCTACCTGCGCCGCTCCAGGTTCAATGGGCGGACCTCCTTTTGCAGCAAATCCAGAACAGCGCGCTCACGGTCCAAGCCGCACTGACCTACTATCGCCCCGCATGGGCGACACTGATATTCGAAGACATCCTGGGGGACATTCATCTGTATGGCGACTATGCACGGACGCGGGGCAAGGCGGTCCGCCATTTCCACTTGGTTTTGGACGAAATCTTCGTGCGAGATTTTCTCGATTGGTGTCGACAAGAGGGCGATGCTCCCTATCAACGGCCACGATTGACCGTGATTGCGCATAGCCTTGGCACCATCATGTCCTTCGATGCTCTGATGTATGCGTTCGCCAATACCGCCATTCGAGACGGAACCGGCTTGCATCCCTGTCCGTCGTTGCCGTTTCCTGGCTACATTGAGAAGCGTCGGGATGAGGACGAGATCTGGCAGAGGCTTGCCGGCGAATTAAAAACCAGGAGCTTGCACCAACGACTGCAACAAATTACCGGAACGACCGTGTTGGCTGAGGCCCCCGCTATTCCAGCCTTGTTCTGGCGCGATTGCGTGAAGGAATTTATTACGCTTGGTTCACCCATCGATAAATTTCACACCCTCTGGTACCAAAACTACCTGCACATGGGATTTCCCAACGTCTCCAATATTCCGACAACCTGGGCCGAAGGGTGGCTTCAGGACGTGAAGACGCAAATCACACACGTGAACCTCTGTGATGAGCAAGATCCGGTTGGCCATCATCTTGACATCGCGCAAGCCACCTCGAATTATTCCAAAGTGTTTGCGACAGACACTCCTGTGGCGTACCGAGATGTAATCTTTCGGAGGTATCCCATTCCAGGAGTCGCACACATTGAATATTGGCGGGATCATCGGTTGTTTCGCGGCATCATTTGGCATGTGATGAACCTTCGACCCACTGGAGCGTCGCCCAAACCGGACTATTTTGTTACGGATTCATTTCGCGAACTCAAGGGGGTGTACGGGAAGATTCTTGTGTGGGCGTACTTTCGAATCTCACTCATTGCGGCGATGGCAACGGGAGTGTTGCTGATTTATGGAATCGGTAGTTTGAGATATTTGGGCTTCGGCATCGGTTCTGTGCTTGCCGTGATGGCCGCATGTTTTCTGTGGATTCGTCCCTATAACACCGGCGTCTATCGTGAGGAGACAGATCTCCAGTTGAGCGGCAACCCCAACCTACGAAGAGTTCATCTTTTTTATCGACGGTGGAAGCTACGCCAAGGGTTGCTCGCCAATCTCGTTGCGGGAGCCGTCGAATGGCGGCGCATTCTGATCCTTGAGTCTCAAGGAGAGACCTCCTCGCTAGCTGATGCTCTGAAAAATAACACACGCATGTCGTTTAAGACCCAAGGCGGATTTTTGTCGAACGTGTGGTGGCGATATGTCTCCGGTCTCGTCTGGTTTGTCGCCGCCGTCGCATGTTTATTTTGGGCTCCGAAAAATTGTCATACCTGTCACAGCACTGCGGGCCAACTGGTAGCCCAGGGGCTTGCCATACTTTCGTTCTGTTATCTAGGGACAATGGGATTCGTCACTTGGGCCTTTTTTCGTGCCAAACGGCTGAAACAGTAGTGCCATGGGTGGAAGGTTCCACCCATAAAAATGAGGCTGCGATGAGATGGACAGGATCAGTTCTATTCGGGTACGGTGTCGCTGCCATCCTCGCCACTGGATGCGCCACGCCGTTTGAGCGTCAGTTAGGAACCACGGCTGAGTATCATGCCATCTTGAGGACCCCCATGATTGCCCCTTCTTCGGAGAAGCTCCTGCAGGAGGGACCGGATTATCTGATTGGAATCGAGAAAGGCGATACCGATGTTGTCCAGAAACTGAGACCATGCGCTCCAGATCCTTCGCTGGGGAGGCCAAGCTATTGCCTGAATCTGAATGCTTACCCGCAGGACAGCCCATGGCGGACGCGGATTGCACGCGACAACGACCACAGCAAGACATTGTTTGTTTCGCATATCGCAAGACTCGATAATATCGACCATCAGAAGATTGGCTCGAAGCGAGTCTGCTTTCTCTATAACATCTATCCGCACAGCGACTTTCCCGAGGCCACGGACTGTGCTCACCCCTTTGCGGCCCAAACTCAACGCCTTCCCTTGGGCGTGATGTCGGGGTTGACGGCCCTCGAGGAGCTGGAGCAAGAGCTCGACGAGCGCATTATGAAGGAGCCGGCAGCGACGAGGCCGACGCACGTACTGGTCATGTCGACCGGATGGAATACGCTCCAGGTGGATTCCATCGACAACTACCAACATTGGACGTCCTATCTGAAACAAGCCGCCCGAGATGAGACGCGCCCATTTCGACCATTGGTCATTGGAATCAGCTGGCCCTCCGAGTGGCCGCTGGTGTCCCGCTGGCTGGGCCCGATCGTCAGCGTGTTTAACAAAGAACATGATGCGGATGAAGTCGGATATGTCACTGTCAATGTGCTTGTTCATAAGGTTCTCGATAATTTGAAACGCAAGCACAACGTTCAAATTGTGGTCATCGGTCACAGTTTCGGCGGACGAGTTATGGCCACGGCGCTCAACAGTCGTGCGCTGTTGTTTCGAGACGGGGCAAGTCATCCGACGGCTGCCCTGATGGTGGGACTGCAGCCTGCGTTCAGTATTCAACGCTTCGGAGACGGTGATCAAGGCGATCCCTATCGGCGGTTTTTTCAAGCCTCCCAGAAGTATCTCCTCACTTCCTCAACCCGTGACTGGATTCTCGCATTCGTCGGCATTACCAACCCGGTTGGAAGCTCACGCGGCCTGGCTAAGGCCAAAGAACGCCCAGAACGGTTTGAGGTCGTTTCCCTCGATAAAGAGGGACAGTGGCAAAGGGAACCTTCATCAAACCCTTGTCAACTTGTTGTCTTGGATGGATCAGAGGCAATCAGTGGGCACCACGATGTGTATGGTGCAGCCGTGGGGCGACTCATGTGGGAAGCGATTCGCTCCTTTGCCCCAGCCTCTTCGTGGCCTGCTGCTCCCCAGAGCGCTCAAGAGTCACCCTGTACTGTCGGACCATGAATGTCCGTGCGTGCGCTCGCCGTCGGACGTTTTCACTCGTATGTGTTCCTGTGCCGCACCAATCCGGATGTGTCTTCTCATCTAGCCGTGTACTGGAGGATATGATGAAAACTCGCTTCATTTCCTTGCCCGTGGTCCTGTCGGTGCTGGTTTTCTTCCTAAGTGCCTGCGCCACGAATCCCTATCTCGACAATGAAACACGGTCGACGGGGCATCTGACAAATGGCACCGTCTTGCTGCACTCGTCAGCGGGACCGCTGAGCGTCGGAAGCGGCCGTGTCATCACAGGAAACGATGCGGCGTTTCATTCCAAGCTCGAGCTCGTCCAATCGGCAACGGCTTCCATTGATGCCATGTACTACATTTACTCTGACGACTTGTCCTCCTCGGTCCTGACACAGGCCCTGATTGAGGCCGCGCTGCGCGGAGTACGTGTCCGCCTCCTCGTCGACTATGAGACGAACTACAACCAGCTGGATCTGTTTTCTATGATGGAAAAGTACGGGAACACGGGAAAGGGGTCACTGGAGATCCGACTGTTTAATCGCCCGACTCGAGCGATTGTCCAAGATGCGGTCTATGTCACATTAGGTTGCGGGGAGGCGCTTCCTAAAGTCGACGAAACATGTGGAGTGATGAAGAATCAGGAGATTGACAATATGTTCCAACGCGAGCAAGTCGCGGGACGACCGGCCGCGCAGCTCGGCATTTCCAATCTCAACATCGGCCACTCTGGATTGTTTTTGTCGGGACTCTATTCCAAAAAAGCCGACCTGATGGCCTTGGCCGTCTTAGCGGGACAGTCAATCGATGTCAACAGCTTGAAACAACCCGGCGAAGCCCCCTCCGTGCAGCAACGCGCACAACTCAAAAGGGTTGCTGAGCTTTATCTCCATACTCGGGTAGGGAACGCCTTTACGCGTCTCACGAGCAAAATTGAACTGATGTTTCTTTTTGATTTGTTTGGGGCAACGCTCAATCCCCTGCACGATGCATTGACAGGGTATCTCCCCATAGAACGACCTCAGAGTAAGGAGTCGGCTCGAGACTGGGAATATTTTACGGATTACCTCCATCATAAATTGTTATTTGTGGACCAGCGTCATGTCCAATTGGGTGGCCGGAACGTGGAGGATAGTTATCACATGAGGCCGAACCCGCTGACGACCAAGTATGTCTTCATGGACACAGACCTGCGGTTGGATTTGAGCGTCCCCGATTCGGCACTGCAACACGCGTTCGAGGCTCAATGGAACTATGTTTCCATGGTGGCCACCGTGGCTGAGGTGCGTCAACACGCGCCAAATGACTATTCGACCAACCATACCTTGGTCAAGCACGCGGCCGCCGCCTGCCAAGATAAAAATGGCACGGACCAACTGACATGCATACAAGAGAAGCTGGCTGACCACTTGCTGACATTGGACCAGCGCATCGAACAGCGGCACCGCACGATGCATCAGCACGCGTCACAGTACTGGCATGACTACCAGTTTGCTCGCGTGGTTGACGAGTCTCCGTCGTTTCCCGTCGATAAGGATGCCTTCGCTGCCTATATCGAAAATTTACCCTTCTATGGTAAACCCGGCGATCCTCCCGTCACGCGATCGTACGGTGCCGTCAATGGACAGGAGGCGGAATACGGCAAACGGATCCATAGCCTCTGGTTGTTGGGGTTACAGAACGTCTGTACCATCGCGACGGCGGAGAAACCTCAACAGGTGATTCTTCACAGTGCGTATTTTGCGCCTCCATCGAATCTCTTGCGTATGCTTGGACAGATGACGAACGGTGATCTGGATTGTCGTCACGTCCGCATGACGGTCTTGACCAACTCCATGGACACCACGGATCTTGGCGTCGTCAATTTGTTGGCGCAGCAATCGCTCAAGGCGTTTCAGGAGTATTACACCGACCAGCGTCACAAAGTGATGAGCCCTCAGATCGAGTACTATGAGTATCAAGCACCCAGCGCCGACGAATCCTGTGTGCGCCAAAAAGGCACCTCGGTCCGACACGAGTCTTTGCACACGAAAGTATCCCTGTTTGGCGACGATATCGTTGTAGGATCCGCGAACGGCGATATTCGTAGCTACATGATGGATTCCAATAATGCGATGTTTATCCGGAATGCTCCGCATTTGGCGCTTCAGTATCGAACCTATATTGACAATCTATTGAAAGACGATTCAAAACTGCGCAATCGAACGGGATATTTTGCCTCCAAATCTCATGACGAAATGATTCAAGAGGATCTCAAAGAAATGGAATGCTCGATTCAAAAATATGGACTCCGGAAGCACCTGAAGCCGGAAGAAATTAAGACTGCACAGAATCGAATCATCGAATTACTCAATGAGGCGTACGGCTTATCCCAGGCGATTCTTGCAGGGGGCCGGAAAGGAAGAGCCGCGGAGGAAAGGTACAATCGAATTTTCAAGCCGATCTAAAATATCAGGCGCTTCACACCTGAGAGCCGCGAACTGATATGCCGGTTGATTATAAAGGGGAATTAGGTGGTGACGGTGACCCGGATCGAACGGGTGACCCGCGGCTTATGAGAAGCATTAGGTAATTCTACTCTAAGCAATGCTAGGCCACACCATACAACGGCAGATGCAAGCCTATCAAGGGGTTTGTAGCCTGCCGTTGCTCGTTGTGCTCTCCTGTTGTTTCCCCTGACCGTGACTCTTTTGGACCAGAACCGTGACTAAAACCGTGACGGAATGCCCCCCGTATGACTGTGAATCTTCGTCGGATCTCGGGGGTTAGACGGGAGCACGGCCATGATGCACGTGGACCAGAAGCATCTGTCGATTGGGTACGCCGACCTTGTCGAAAATGCTCGTCAGGTGATGCCGGACCGTACTGTCGCTAATCGACAACTTGTGGGCAATGTCTTTGTTCGAGAGTCCCTTTCCCACCAGTTCGATAATCTCGCGTTCCCGCTCGGTCAAGGAAAATCCAAAGTCCATCCTGCTCGCGCCATCCAGGTCCACCGGGGCTGCGGAGTTCGTGCAGGGATACAGCCCTTCAATCACTGCACGTACAACCGCGGGGGGTTGCACGTTGAGGATGATGCCGTCCACGCCGACGGCGAACACCTCCCGCACGCGGCCCAACTCCATTAGCCCACACAGCAACACAATCTTACTGGGCGGAGCCGTCTCCCGAATCTGGCGGACGGTGCCGAGGATGTCGTGCTCCGTCTCGACATCCACGATGAACAGGTCGGGTCGGCGTTCGGAGGCAAGCAACTCGGCTGTCCTGCCGGGATAAGAATGTATGACCATCGACCCAGCCATGCTGCTTTCGAGAATAGTCTTCAAGCCAAGCCACACGAAACTCTGACTGCTCAAAATGGCAATTTTGAGGCGTGACGTGCCCCTGCCATCGTCGGCCATAATGCTCCTTCATCAAAACACACAACTGCATGAGCACCAATGCAAATCCTCTTGTCTCTCGTTCATGCGGCAGATAGAGACTCAGCCATTCCAGGAAATTTTGCTCTAGGCTCAGGACTCATTAATTTTTAAGATTCCCTCAGCAGCCGGGATGT
>JACZCY010037386.1_pt1 | contig 36653 bp, 43 predicted proteins | sample 8641821 | NCBI WGS metagenome assembly JACZCY01 (sample SAMN15324609, study PRJNA640507) | soil metagenome | isolation source: intercropping sugarcane | place: China: Luxin town, Laibin City, Guangxi Province | collected 2019-07-25 | depth 10cm m | reverse complement strand
TTGGAGCCGTTCTTGTATATCTGCGTGATTGCGTCAACGCGGCGCATCCTGACAACTGGAGCCCAAGTTTCGTATATGGACGAACTAACCGATCTCGTGTTCAACCGATATCTCATGGATCTGGGGGCCAATGTGCTCGTCGTGGTGGCCTTGATTATTGCGATCTATGTCTCGCGACGGGCATCCCTGTCGGTTATGGCTGAAGGGGCTGAGAGGGCTCAGTACACTGATCGCACGGGCGAGAGAGGAAAGTCGTGTGCGCAAGAGACAGATGGACAGATCGGCAGGCTCAAGAAAGAACATGCATGAGGCTGAGAGAGAGATTGGCAAAGCAGTATCGCGGATTTACGGCTTGGATCAAGCTGATCACCTTCTACGAGCTTGCTGTGGGTATGAAGTCGACCCTGAGCCATCTCATTCACTACAAGCCGATCACTCTTCAGTATCCACACGAGAAGCGGATTCTGCCGGACAATTATCGGGGCATGTTGGCCTTGCTGCGTTATGACGATGGAACCGAAAAGTGCGTCGGGTGCGATCTCTGTGAGGCCGCCTGCCCCTCTCGCGTCATTGTAGTTGTGAGCGCCGAAGTGCCGGAGGAGCCGACGAAGCGATACGCACGAGAATATTCGATGGACATGACGCGATGTTTGTTTTGTGGACTGTGTGTTCAGGCCTGTCCGGTCGATGCCCTTGCGATGACGAGGGAATATGAGTGGGCGGTATATGACAAGCGGGATCTGTTCCTCAATAAACAACAGCTGTTGGCGATTGGGGATCGTACGTTTCAGACACGCGAGAAACGACTGGAGTTCCAACATCCGAATCTGGCGGTCTTCAATATTGCCTCATCGAACCATCCATCCAAAGCGTGTTAGTTGCCTGAAGGAGGCTTGACATGATCAACCTATGGGCTCTCATCGCAGAGGCGTGGTGGTATTGCTTCTATCGAAGTTCTTCCGATTCCATGTATGCGTCCCTTATCTGGAACGGGACCTTGAGAAGGATGTTGTAGAGAAACCCGAAAAAATATCATGCGCTGTCTACGCTGCCAAGGTCTTTTGATTGCCGTCCAAATGAGAGACATGGGACATCCCCCGGTATCTGGATGGCGTTGCCTACTCTGTGGTGCGACGACGGACCCAGGGATCGAGGCCAATCAAGTGAGGCACAGCCAACCGATTCGGAGCCGTGCACGCCCTCCTGGGTCGCCTGCAGTGAGGCATGGGAAAGGCCGTGTGCAGTGAACCGCGCGATTGTCGAAGTGAGTGAGAGGGATGATGTAGTCAAGTTGTTGAAAGAAAGACGGCATGTCGGTGAAGAGACAGTTGCTGAGGAACCGCCCTTCATAGAAGTGGCTGGTACAACGTGTGCGCATACAGGAGGATCTAACAGTGATTACAATCACAAGGAAGGCTGAAGAGAAGATTCGCGAGCTGATGCAAGAGGACCAGGAGACTGTCGGCCTTCGAGTGTATGTCAAAGGCGGGGGATGCCATGGCTATCAGTACGGGATGTCGTTGGAGTCCTCGATGCAGGAGGATGACACAGTCGTTGAACAGGGTGTCGTCAAGGTCATCATGGATTCGCAGAGCGCTCCGATGCTGGTCGGTACGGAAGTTGATTATGTGGACCACCCGCAGGGTTCTGGTTTTGTGATGAAGAATCCGACGGCAAAGACCACGTGTGGATGCGGCAGTTCGTTCAGCGCGTAAAGCGGCTGTTAACACCGGGAGGAAGTTATGAGCAAGTGGCGTGATTTTCAGCGCGCGATGTCAACGGAACTCTTTTTGCTTGCGTATGCGATGGCGTGGGTGGTTGCCCTGCTGGTGACTTTCATGCTGACTAATTAACAGGGTGTCAATGCGTTACTTTGCTGAGGGGGGTCCTGTTAGAAGACTGAAAATGCAGCGGGTCTCTGAGGCTCTGAATCTCACGGTAATAGTAGAGCGAGGTCGGCCGTTTGTTCTCAAACGTCAGGGCGCGTAGAAAGGAGAGTTCTTCCTCAGTCACATCCCTGCTCAGTAAAGGATCTTGGAGGAATTCCTTAAGCCCGGGCTCTTCCCCTGAGGCCTTGTCCGGTTGTTTTTCCATGAACTCGAATGTCTTGTGATGCTCAGGCGCCACCCTGCGGTTCAGAACAATCTCAATGCAAAAGGTCGCAAGGTCAATATCCCAGGATTCAATCAAGGGATCGAGGAACGCAATGCAGTTCTCGTTGGAGAGATCGAAGATCGTCGTATCCATGAACTCCAGCACGGTGACGCGCATCTGTGGATAGGTCTTCTTGCTCAGTCGAGCCACCTTGCGCATCCACATAGGATTGTCGAGTTCCTGCCGAGCTACGCTTTTGACGACGCCAAGCAGCTTCTGTGTGACGAACCGCTCAAGTTCGCCGAAAGGTTGTTTCTCAAAAATTGCGCGGATCTGCCTGGTTTTTCTAGGATGACACTTGCGGAGGATCAATTCCCGCACATTGTGCAGCAAGGGCGTCGGCTGGTCTCCTAGCCGTTTCCTGAGCTGTTCGCGCCGCTGCTGATCGGCGAATTTGGTAAGTTGCCCCTGCGGCAATTTCAATACTCGTCCGATCTTATCGTACATGTCGGTCCGGTTCGGCGCCGGCGGGAGTTTTTTCTGCGTCAGCAACTGTGAGATATACGATTCGGTCACGTGGGCCGCACGGGCGAGATCCCGCTGTCCCAGCCCCAACTCTTTCAATCGATTTCTAATGAGGAGCGCAATGTCCATAAGCACTCTCCTTGTAGGAATTTAACAAAAGTGGTTAATTCTATCGGAGTATGAAAGACAGTGCAAGATAATGCTTGACAATATATGGTTAAGGCTTCTAGTCTTCAGCAGTAGTAAGGGGAGAGGAGATTGCGGTCAAGGTTCCTCCCCCCTGACGTTTGAGTTACGCCGGCTGTCTCGTCCCTTGCGCTCCCTGCTCCTTCCCCGCGCAACCGATTCAACAGTTCCGCCACTTTGACGCCAGAGGATGTCTTCGGGCGACCATCGATTTTTGGTTAGGCCAACGCGGTGAAGTCATTTGGTCATCTGACGCGAGGACAGCCGTACGGAAATAAGGAGTTCAATATGTTGTACTACGCAGCGATGTTCTTATTCTTCGGATTGGTTGCCGGGGGCTTGAATTGGGCTGGAATAGCCACGGTTGCGACTCAGAGTTCCTGGACCCTGCTTTTGAGTGGGATTGTATTATTGATGATCCACTTAATGACGAGACGCACCGCCCGGGTGTCCTAACCGATCAGATCCACCGTGGAAATTCACAAAGGAGAGAGCGATTATGACAATAGAAGAACAAATCTCGAAGATGAGGCAATCGATTGCTCAAGCCATCAAAATGAAGGGCGACCGGTTGGATCGTATACTAGGGGTTGGAAGAAACTGTGTCGCGAACGAATACAGAAATGTGTATAGGCCCTGACGTAAGGTCAACGTCTTTCGGTTATGTTCAAGGTGTTCTGTCACATCAATAGTTGGTTCAGTCGCTCCCAAAAAAGAGGAGGGTGACATATGGCACGCATGCAAATGCCGATCAATCTGGAAACCTTCCTCGCAAAGGTCGACAAGGGCAAAACGATTCTCACATCTCCCAAGAAACAGATCATCTTTTCACAAGGGGACACGACCGATGCGGTGTTTTATATCCAGTCAGGCAAGGTGAAAGTGACTGTGGTCTCGGAACAAGGCAAGGAAGCCGTGATCGCGATTCTTGAGCGGGGTACTTTTTTAGGAGAATCCTGTCTCGTGGGACAGACGGTTCGTACTGCGACCGCGACTACCCTGGAAGACTCACGCATTCTACGCATCGACAAAGCCGTCATGCTCTGCATGCTTCATGAGCATGATAGCCGAGGGAATGACGACGATCGGAGCGGCATGACAGAACGGCGCCAGACCGAACATAGATTGCGGCATGCGCAAGCGCGCTTGCAGCGCAGGAACATCGAGCTGGAACAGGCTGTCAAAGACAAGGCCATGGACTTGCGACAATTGCAGGAGCGCCTTCGAGCGCTCACAAGCGAGGTTGAACTAATCGAGCAGCGCGAACGCAAACGCCTCGCCAACGAACTGCACGACCATCTGCAGCAGATGCTGGTCGTCGGCAAGCTGATGATCGGGCGGGGCAAGCGGTTTGCGGGTGGTGTGCCCGAATGTGAAATGACCCTGAAGAAGGTCGATGACATCTTGTCCAAGGCATTGACCTATACCCGGACGCTAGTGACGGATCTCAGTCCGCCTGTGTTGCACAATCACGGACTCGTTGCTGGCCTCAAATGGCTCGTGGAGTACATGAAGAAAAATCATGAGCAAGCCGTGACTGTAATCGTCTCCGACGACCAGGACCTTAAGCTGCCAGAAAATCAAGTCATTCTGCTATTCCAATCGGTGCGCGAACTCCTGATCAATTCCTCGAAACATGCGGGGACCGGCGAAGCTAGGGTCCAAATGGAAGAGCGCAATGATCATTTGCAGATCGAGGTACGTGATGAAGGTGCCGGTTTCGATCTTGCGGCGGTGGCTGCAGGAACGTCTAGTGGCGGGATTTCGTCCAAATTTGGTTTACTGAGTATTCAGGAACGGATGCGGGCGCTGGGCGGTTCGTTCACCATTGACTCCATTCTGGGGCAGGGGACCACCGCGAAACTGATTTTGCGTTTGGCTAGGAGCGCGAAAGATAGCGAATTGCATTTTTCCGGTCACCAGAAGCGGGAATGCTCGCACAAGGGGTAGCACTGATGATGCCGGCGGCCATACGATAAGGATGGAGGGTTTGTCCAGGTATTGCTCGTAGACGATCATGCGGCAGGAGCTTCGTTCGAGGCTGGATGACAATGCGGATAGTCAGGAGGCGGTCAACTTGTGGAGGGACTCCGGCTCGTGTGGGGGTGATGGACAGCAACCTGCTGAAGATAAACTGGATCGAGACCACGACGCACTAACGATTGGGCAGTCTGAGAAATCCATTTGGCGCCGGTACGCGAACTCCGGAGCGCGATCCAAGCAGTCCTGGGCCTGTTGCGTGGGACAAGGGCCGCGAGTTCATCGAAGACATGCAGGCGGTCCTGACCGAGGCGGTTGAGGCGGGTCGTACGGCCATGCATGAGAAGCGTGAGCGACTGGGAGGCGACAAGAATGTGTTTCAGTGAAGCGCTTGGGTACAGAATCATCGAATGTACGCTGAATGTGCGAACAAAGGAGAAACCGATGAATACTATTGTGATCGTCGTAATGGGGGTGGTGCTTCTTTCCGTACTTCCGCTTTGGCCGTACAGCGCCAACTGGGGATATCTACCCAGTGTCGGGCTGGGTTTCCTTCTGCTGGTTCTGGTGATCTTGACCCTGGTCGGTCGGCTGGGACCGTCGGCAGCTGAAAAGTCGTAATGGGGTGAGTGCTTCATGGTACTACCTTAAGCATGCGCTCGGCGCCTGGATGATCGCCGCACGCGCCATATATCGAGGCACTGTCAGCAAGGCATGATTTTTTGGCCTTCGCTTTATGGCTCGCGGTTCGACACGTCCAGGACGAATCAATAAGACCATCGTGCTCACCGCATTGAGAAGAGGCGTACGTAAGATGTCCGCGCGTTTTCTCCCCGCTCTGTGCAGCTGAGGTTGAAACGCCAAGAACAGTTGCAGCGTTGCCTTGAAACTCAAGGCCCGTGCGCTGCTGTTCACCGCTGCTGCTGCGCGCACCATGAGGCCACGCACGAGATTGTAGGTCAGCAGATACACGGCCATCTCCTTGTCGATCATGTGGGGAGATTTTGCCCGCAAGATATCCATCTCCATCACCGCCTTGATCGAACGCCAATCAACTTCCACGTGCCAGCGCTGACGGTACAACGTATCCAGATCAAGCGGGCTGACGCTCTGTGCGTCGGTCAGCGTGGTGACCAGGATACGGTCCGCCACCTCGATTTGTCGCACGGTCAGTTGCTGCGGCATATGGGCATACGTCTCGTGATCCATCCAGTCTGGCCGCTGCGGGCAGTGCCACGTGACTAACTGGTCACGATGCCCCAGATGGTGGCCTTGGCGAAAATCGGTGATACGACGGTGATGCTGCCGAGTGAGGATATCCACGCCGTGCATGGAGAGCCTGGCCACGGTGAAATACGTACAGTGATAGCGATCGACGAGGAGGATATCTCCTCGACTCAGATGCGGGATCAGGGAACGAAACAGTGCTTGCTCACCACGGCCTTTCCCTCGACAGGGACCGCTTGCCCAGCGCAACACCGCCCCAGTTGATAGCGAAATAAGAGCCACCAGCATTGCCAGTGGGAAACCACGTCCAGGCTGCTGTTGGCCACTTTGCGGATACGCAGCCGGATTGGCCTCGGTGTCGGGCATGGAAATGGTCGTACCATCTAGCAACTTGACCGAGCGTCCTCGCCACTTCCACGACTGGTGGTTCATCCCTTCCAGCCGCTCGCCCACCGAGCTGGCAAGGCGCGCAATCAGTGACAGCGGCAGGCGGCGGCGAGCTTTGCAGTACGGCCCGCTGTTGACACTGCACTGCCTCAAGCCATGTGCACTACGCTCGGATTGGTGTCGGGCTACCGCATCTTGGCAAGCACCATCGGCGCTCAACGCTTGGCCGATAAATAGCCCGAGCGTAGTCAGCGGTGGGTAGATGCGTTCACGATACGTACTGACTTCCTCGTCCACCATGGTACAGACCATATCGTGTGAGAGCAGGTCATCAAGCGCCCCGGTGGGCCGGTCGGCAAAGTCTTGCTTAAACTTTGCAACCGCATGCCGCAGACGTTTTTTTGCGATCTTCACACATGGCTGAGCCTCCTTGTATCAACAGTGATGGTGGAGATCTCTGTCTTAACACAGCGAGTGGCTCTCAGTCGCCAGATTGCATTGCAATTCCAGCACGTTGCGGCTTAAGGTAGTGCCATGAGGGTGAGTGCTCGTATTGATCCATCTGGCCGTACAGGAGCTGCCGCTGGACAAGATTTTCAAGCTGTGCCGCTTCGGCTGTTTTTTGATCTCTGTTTGAGACACGAATAATGCGGTCTGTGAGATTAACCATAAACGGTTAATATAGAAAATAATGGTTGATTATAAATAACATTTGTTGACTATTTATGGTAAACCTATGTAAAATGGGGTTTCTTGGACTTCAGGAAAGTTAGGAGCATAATGGCGCCGTGTTTTCTCAAACTCTGATGTTCCAGTTTCGCCGGCTGTCCCATCCTTTGACGCTTCCCGCATCCTTCCTAGCGCGATCGATTCCTCAGTCTCCGCCGCTTCAATGCCAGAGTGCCCATGCAATCCGACGGTGCGCGATAGCGGAGCCCGTAAGCTCTGAATGGGGCGCATGTCTCCTTGTCATGCTTCCAATGCCTGCATCATCTTGAACGCTTTGCTGCGATTGGGATCGCATTGCCAGGGGCGGTGGCGGCCCAACGCCGCAGGATTTCAAGTGGAAGGCCCATCCGAGCTCACGCTGATTCTGCATGAAGCGTTAAAACCGGAACGTCCGACCGTGATCGATTGTCCGGTGGATTATGGAGAAAATCTTCGAATGACCGAGAATCTGAAGCGCGTGCTTAGGCCGTTCTCTTTAAGTCTGTCTGGATCGTGTGCAAATGTCTTCACGCCCTTCACGAAGGAAGGTCACATGTTCGTGTACCTGCTGGTTTTTGCAATCATCATTGGATTTCCTTTTCCAGGCTTCGCTCAATTCGTGGATAAAGGCGAGTATGTCGAGGTGACCCAAGGCACGAAGCTTTGTCCTAACGTCATCCTGGAAAAATCGAAAGGGAGGCTTGATCCAGAGAACGTCTATTGGCAAGTCACCAGTAAGGTACGAGCGAATGGCACACAGACCATCGCCGCATTTGTCCTTGAAGCCCTGTACGACCGCAAAAGCGGTGAGACCACGATCAAGGAACATCGATATGACGAGGACTATGCCACGCTTTTTAAGAGATCCCCGGAGCACAAAGGGATGCTCCTCATGATCAGTCCGAAAGACGGCCGAGTGGAAGCGACGGTGGAGATTTGCAGGAAGAAGAAATAGCATGTCTGCCCTCGATGCCTCTCATCGACCAGAGCGCTCTGTACATGACGCAATGCAGTGTGGCCGGCTAGGAACAGGTAGAAGCGATACCCGCCGCCTATTAAAGTTAACTATAAATGGTTAATACATGAAGATAAAAAATAGATTAAAAAGATATAGATTGACTATATACGGTAAACTCTCGTAGAGTAGGTTGTAGTGAGGGTGCATGGTTCTCTAAGTGAAGAGTTGGTTGATTCTTGGGCGCTATGAAAGTTAGGAACGTAACGTTGGTATGTGGGATCAAACTCTGACGTTTCAGTTTCGCTGACTGTCCCATCCTTTGCGCTTCCCGCATCCTTCCCAGCGCGATCGATTCCTCAGTCTCCGCCGCTTCAATGCCAGAGTGCCCGTGAAGTCGGGACGATCTCGATAGGCCTCCGATGGCTGGTTCTCGCAGACGTCAGTCCGTCGGCCTGCCGATGTAGTGATTTCCCGGTCGCTGATCGGGGCGCTATCTGTCGGAGTGATTGAGGCGTGTTCATCGAAGAGGAGGCTTTCATCATGAGATTCATCATGATCGCAATTGTAGGGTCCGTGTTTGCAGGGATGACCGTACTTGCTCTGGCAAATCTTGCGATGCTGCCGAAGCATCCCGGGTACCCGTCAAGCGGAGAATTTGCGAACGATACGGGACGAACTTAACCTATCGTCCGTCTATCGAGGAGGCTGCGAAGTCCGGAGATACAACCATGGGCACGATGCCGATTGATCTAGAGAATACCAGTATACTGGAGCCCAAACTTGTCGGCCCATTGTCGAAAGGGGAAGTTGAACAGCCGGTAAAAGAGGGCATGCGGACACCAAAGAAATAAGACAGAAGGGTAAGCCCACGGTTTGATTGCCAAGAACTCATATTGTTGCAAGTGAAGAAAAGAGTCGAAGCAGGGCAGGGAGTCCGATCAGTACGGGTGATTGTTGGTAGTGACGGCTGCTATACGTATATATTCCAAGGAGTCGTTGGTGGACAGAATGGGCGCGATCGCACGGGTGCCTTGGGTTATGTTCTTATATCCTGGACTATGCATGAAGGAGATAGCCATGACGAACAAGACTTATATGATATGGCGAGCAATCTTGATTGCAGGGATGGTGATCGGCTTGGCGGGGCTTGTCGGTGGAATGGTCTGGAGCGCTGATAAAGGGAAACTCAATGGAGTGGAAGTTATCGCCATGGCGACTTCCGCCAAAATTACGATTGAGGGATCGGTGGAGACGGCTTTGGGAAGCATCGCTGGGCAGGTCATTGAGGCAGAATTGGAGAAGAGGGAGGACAAGACTGTGTGGAATGTCGAAATCCTGACCGCAGAAGAAGCGATTATTAGGCGGTTTATGTCGATGCTGTTTCCGGGTCGGTGATGATGACCGAGGAGGAGGTGGCTGGGAAGAGGCCGGCTCAAGACGAGACATCATAACGCGGCCTGCTGGCCGCTCGACAGAAATTGTATGTAGACGAGTGTTGCGGGAAGGGAACATTGCAAGAAGGAGGGCCTATGCATCTGATGCTGGCACCACAGGAGCACGAGGTATTGTTGTGGGCGGTGAAGGGAACAATTTCGGATCTCGGGACGGAAATCGGTCATACTGATAATCAGGCCATGCGGGAAGATTTGCAGAAGCGAAAGGAGATTCTCTCAGTGATTCATGCTCGGCTCGGATTTCCGACGTAAGGGCGCCTGTTCCTCTGTGCGCATGAGTGGGCAGACGTTGTGAAAAGGCCACGGCTGTTGGGGTGAACGATGGAGCGAGCTTTGAATGACCAATATCTGAGGCACGTGCGGTATTTAGTGCCATTTGAATCTGCTCGGCCATGCGCAAATGGCTTTCCACTATCTCGACGAAGGAGGATCACATGCCTGGGTATCTACTAGTTCTTACAATCGTTATTGGGTTTTCCTTGTCAGGCTTCGCTCAATTTGTGGATAGAGGTGAATATGTGGAGGTGTCGAAGGGTGTGAAGCTGTGTTCCAATGCTCCCCTGGATACCTTGAACAGGACGCTCAATTCAGAGAGTCGTTTCTGGCGCGTCACGAGCAAAGCGCGGGCGAATGGCACGCAGGCCGTGGACGCAATTTTCCTCGAAAGTTCATACGATCGCAAAAGCGGCGAGACCATAATCGAGGAACGTCAATACGATAATTATGCCACATTGTTTAAGAGAGCCCCGGAGCACAAGGGGATGCTGTTGATGGTCAGTCCAAGAGATGGTGAAGTTGAAGCGACAGTCGAGATTTGTAGTAAAAAGAAATAGTGTGTGGGTTCCGGTCTCTTCCGCGCTTGGGTAGAGGGTGGAGATATGACTGCATGTATGCTCCTGGGTTAGGTAGGTAGATGCTGTGGAGTGTTTGAGATGGCTTGAAGGCCGCATAATCGTTTTCCTTGATTACAGTGTTATGCAGGGTGCAAGAGAAATCACCGCCTGTTTAACATTGCTTGCTGATCATCAGGTGTGATTCGTCCAAAAATGTCAGCAGCGGATGTAAGTTGAAGCGAGTCATTGGTGAGTCTCCTCTTGCCTGATTGGGCGCAACTTAGGAGCGAATGGAGGCATAGGGTGCAATGTAGAGTCGCAAACAATTTCCTTCAAACACTGCGCCTTCCAGGGCGCTGACCGCGCTCATGGCTTGCTCGCTCGAGCCAATTTCCACAAGTCCATAGCCGACTGATTTCCACTATATTTGTGCCTTACGATATAGGCGCGAGATACGGTGCCATAGGCTCTCAATAGGTGGCGGAGCTGATGATTGGATGTGGTGTCCGAGAGGCCGCCGAAATTCAAGACGCGTATAGAAGTTAAGGTGTTTGGTGTGCCGCAGTCCGCTTTTTCGTATCGATTGAAGAGCACGTTGACGTCGGGATAGGCATGCTGTATAGTGACACTACATTTTACTCGAGGTGGTCCGGCGAGGAAATGCTGAAACTATAACGGACCTCGCGATCGCATCGCGACCAGGTCCAGTTCGGAGTAGCACCCAGCCCGGTTGTTTCTCCCATCGGTTCTCTGATCCCGCCATCATGCGATCACACTGAAAGGATAATTGTAGTGGATACGTCTGTTCACGGAAGTTTTCACGCTCTCGGTTTGTCCGAAGCACTTCTACACGACTTGGTTGATGCCGGTTTCCGTTCGCCGACTCCAATCCAAGAACGAGCTATCCCGCCTGCGCTTGCGGGGCGAGATGTCATTGGATGCGCTCAGACCGGCACAGGGAAGACCGCTGCCTTCGTCATTCCTATCATCGAGAGGCTCGTTCTGTTTCCGAAAGGGCAGCCCCAGGCATTGATCTTGGCGCCGACGCGCGAGCTTGCATCGCAGACCCTGGCTACGATCGAGAAACTTGGACGGAGTCGGCGTGTTTCCGCGACCGTCATCGTGGGAGGCGAGGACATGCAGGCCCAGGTGCGAGGTTTGCGGCAACGACCGGACATCTTGGTCGCGACGCCGGGCCGCCTTCTCGATCACATGTGGAACGGCACGATCTTATTGTCGTCCATTAAGATGTTGGTGTTGGATGAAGCAGATCGGATGTTGGACATGGGCTTTGCCCCGCAAATCAATCAGATACTCGATGCCTTGCCGGAACATCGACAGACGCTACTGTTTTCGGCTACCTTACCGGCGGACTTGGCTCGGCTGATCCAAGTCAGCGTGAACAATCCGGTGCGTGTGATGGTCGCACCGTCTGCGACGACGGCCGAGGGTGTCACGCAGGCAGTGCATTACACATCCCACGCCGATAAGCCCGATCTTCTGTTGTCGCTGTTAAAGACCGATCAGACTTCCGCGCTGGTCTTCACCAGGACGAAGCATCGCGCCGATCGGTTGGGGCGCTTGCTGGGTCGTGCAGGCCATCGAGTGGCTGTGTTGCACGGAGACCGGAGTCTCTCCCAGCGGCGAACCGCACTGGAGGGTTTCAGACGCGGAGCATTCCGTGTGTTGGTAGCGACGGATATTGCCGCCCGAGGGATCGATGTCGCGAATATCGGCCATGTGATCAATTTCGATCTTCCCAATTGCCCGGAAGATTACGTGCATCGTATCGGTCGTACGGCTCGGATGAAGGCAACCGGTCGCGCCACAAGTTTTGTGACGGGAGAAGACCAGCATCAACTGCGAGATATCGAGCGTCTGTTGGGGCATGCAGTCCCGCTTGCTTCAGGAAGTGAGGCTCCTTCCTCCGCGATTCCTGCTTCGGGTGGAAGTGTTCGTCGAGATGGGCATTCTTCGAAGAGTCAAGTGAAACGTTCTCAAACCCACTCCTTCCGCAACGCGAGAAATCCCCATGTCGAACCGTCATCGTATAGTGCTGCAACGACGATTCGTACATAAAGTGCAAAAATAGTTCGCAGAATCCGCCTTGTGAGATACAGTGTCCCTCACGAGGTGGATTTTTATGCAGATGATTCATCAGCTGGAAGTGGCAGGAAATAAAACCCGGCAATACCCCAGAGTGCGCATCCCCATACCCTTCGGCTGCTCCCTTTCTTCGCTAGGAACTGGATGGTGGTTTTGGAAACCGGTCAGTGATGTTGGGATGGTCTATGACCTGTCGCTGCACGGCATATGCGTGAGTACCGACGCGGCCATCAAGCCGGGCGACAAGGTTTCTCTCGCACTCCGACTGACTAAGGGCACTCCTCCAGCGGAGGTAGCGGTGGCCACCGTTTGCTGGACGAACCATCTGTTCCATGGACTTACGTTCAGAACGCTCTCGCAATCGTCGTTGAGACAGTTGACTGAGTACATGAATGCTTTAGGCATAGCGAAAGAGTAGCACATGATGGATGATCTAGACGTCAGAGACGTCAGCGCACGGAGTACCCCACAATTGCGCAAGCACCCTCGGGTGCGTGTATTGGCTCCATTTCCCTGTTCGTTGGCCAGAGTCGGTTTGCTGAGGACAGGGGCTGTCGAACAAGGTCTGGGGATCGTCTATGACGTGTCGACAAAAGGGGCGCGTGTCATGACGGAATCGGTAATCACACCAGGCGACCGAATCGCCATGAATTTGCGATTGCCCAATCAGGCGGCATCAATGTTCATCGAAACCGCCACGGTCCGGTGGGGCAAAGAACAAACCTACGGAGTAGAGTTCGAGGGACTGTCTCCCACCGACAATAAGCATCTCCAGGCCTTCATGAACCACCAGTTCAGATCGGGCCAGTCTCTTGTCGTCTGACCGGCCAGTCTTCAGGGTGATCGCCTGATATCCTGAACATCCTGAGCCGATCAGCGCTCATTGTCCTCGCGTAGAGACGAACTGTTTGCGGAATGTGACGACCTTCACGAGATAATCCCTCGTTTCCTGGTACGGCAGATTATTGCGCAATTGGTCATAGACGGCCGGTGGTTCGAGGCCGTTGATTTGATTGAGAGCGGCTACGGAGTCACCGGCAAACGTCTTGAAAACGTTGCGAGGGCCTGTGTTATAGGTCGAGATCACGCAATACTCCCGCGAAACCTCATTGTCGATCTGCTCAAGCAGATTATATGACAGGACATTGAGATAGGCACTGCCAAGCTCGATGTTATTCTCAGGGTCGAACAGGTAATCGCGCGATGGAATCGTATCTTTCCCCTTTGCTCTTCGATAGGCATCCCGGCCTCCGCTGGTGGGAACCAGCTGCATCAAGCCATAGGCCGGGGCGGAACTCACGGCAAAGGGGTTGAAATTGCTTTCCGTTCTAACGACGGCAAAAATGAGGCTTGGGCTGATCTTGAATGCTCGGCAAATCTGGTGACGGTCGCCCGATACTTGTCTGCTTGTCGGTTCGAGAAATTCGCGACTATCTTGATTTCGGCGATCAGCGCCTGCTTGGTCGCTCTGTTTTGGTCCACGATTCTTGTTTTAGCGCTCTCGATCATCGATGCCGCAAACCTTTCTGCTTGGACCCGATGATCCACGTTCCGTCGATCTTTTTTCCGACAAACCGGTCACGTTGACCAGTGACCGACCTCCATATCTATTGAGTCTGGTACTGGATCAACACGGACAGCCGATCCACACCCGGGCGTGAGTAAGGTCGTGACGATCGCGTTCTTGAGGCTTTCTTTGGGTGCTTTGTCGTCCAAGGTTTCAACCATGATCGACCCGCTGTCGAAGTCGACGATGGTCCGGCTCATATAATTTTGTGTGTATTTCACGTTCGTGAGTACGCGGTCCGGAGATTTACATCCCGCAAGAAGGAGCAGTGAGGCCAGAAAAAGCGACGTGATCCGGATCATAAGTGCTCCGCATTGGGTGGCGCATTCGACATGATTATGTGTAGAGGATGAAAGGGTCTGACGCCAGAAAGCCAGTTGTACCGGGATAAGTCGAAAGAACTATTTGATGGCGACGGCTTTGACTTCTTTGTATGTCGTGTGGCCTTGCAAGACTTTTTGAATGCCGTCCTGCACGAGCGTCGTCATCCCTTCCTCGATCGCGGTTTTCAGCATCTCTTCGGTGCGTGCCTTTTGTTGAACCATTCGCTTCATGTGGTCCGTACCCAAGAGGAGTTCATGTAAAGCGACCCGGCCCTTAAAGCCGGATCGGTTGCACGTTTCGCATCCCTTTCCACGGGACAGCCTGAACGTATTGTCTTGTTTGATGCCGAGCTTATCCCAATACTCAGGCCCATACCCCAGTCGAAGTTCTTCATACTCCTCTTTGCTTCCGATGTACTGCTCCTTGCAATCCTTGCAGATCCGGCGAGCCAATCGTTGTGCGAGCACACCCAGCATGGCATCGGCAAAGCTGAACGGATCACAACCCATGTCGAGCAAACGGGTGACTGTTTCGACTGCGCTGTTGGTATGCAATGTGCTCAACACCAGATGGCCGGTGAGTGACGCTTCGATGCCGGTGTCAGCCGTCTCTTTATCCCGCATTTCTCCCACCATGATGACATCGGGGTCGGCTCGGAGAAATGCACGCATCGCATTGGCGAATGTCAGGCCGATCTTCGGCTGTACCTGTACCTGGCGCAGGCCGTACTGCGTAATTTCGACCGGATCTTCGGCCGTCCATATTTTGATGTCCGGGGTGTTAATGTTGCCCAGGACTGAGTGCAGCGTAGTCGTTTTTCCGGAGCCGGTCGGTCCGACACACAGAATGATGCCGTAGGGTTTTTCTGAAATCTCCTTCAGCACTTTGAGGTTTCGTTCCGAGAACCCCATCTTGTCGAGAGGCAGTGGTTCACTCGCCGCGAGGATACGCATGACCACATCTTCGTTGTATCCGGCTGTGGGCAGAGTCGCGACACGGAGCTCGATCTCTTTCGTCTCCGAAAGCTTGAATTTGATCTTCCCATCTTGAGGTTTACGGCGCTCGGCAATGTCCAAGCTGGCCATGATCTTGAGTCGGGAGACGATAGCCCGTCGGTAACTCTGCGGAATCTTCATATACTCGAAACAGTCACCGTCGACTCGGAAACGGACCAGGGTTTCACGTTTTTCTCCATACGGCTCGATGTGAATGTCCGACGCATTTTGCCGGTAGGCGTCGGCAATGATCTGATTCGCCAGACGTACGATCGCGCTGTCGTTTTCATCCAGTCCGGCCGCGGAGGAGTCCTCCATTGCCTCAGCCTGCGCTTCGGTGACCAGTTCGCCGAGAATGTCGGAAACATTTTCGTCGAGCTTTCGTCCTCCGCCGCTGTCACTCTGTCCGGTCGCCGAACTCAGAAATTGGGCGATGTCCCGGCGGAGACTGACGGCGAACCGAATGTTGAGGCCAGGGAACGTCCGCTTGATGTCTTGAACACGATCAAGGTCACCCGGATCGTCGGTCAGAATCTCAATCGCCATGCGGTCTCGTTTGAGCGGCATCCAATGGTTCTTTTTCAGGTAGTCGACATTGAGGTTCTTCAGCAGTTCCACATCGACGAGGGTGCGCTCGCTGTATTCGATATACGGACACTTATAGAACTGGGCGAGCGATCTACCGATATCGAGTTTCGGAACCTTGTATTTTTCGATCAGAATGCTTTCCAGATCACTTACCCCTTTTCGGGAGTCGATGATGACCTGGTCGAGTTCATTCTGAGTGATCCGATTGGTACTGACCAAGAGATCGAATCTTGAGGGATTCTTTTTGGATGTCTTTCGGAGGTTGAAAAAAGCGATTCCCAGCGCTTTGGCGATTTCGTCGACGACTTCTTCGTCCTTTCGGGTAAACCGACTCCCGCTCTTCTTATTGAGGAGTTGGAGGACTCCCATCAGGTATTTATTGTCGGCGACGATGGGATAGGTCAGGACTTGTTTCGTCTTGAAGCCGGTGCGTTTATCGTAGGATGTGTCGTGGAGTAGGGACGGATGAATTGCACGGAGTTCGGCGATATTGTAGGCATCGGCGATATTGACGGGTCGGAGGTATTTGGCGCAGAAACCGGCGAGACTCTGCTCTGTAATAGGGATGCGGACTTCTTCAACACGGTCGATATGAGGAACTTTGGAAAAAATTTCCTTCTTTTCGGAGTCGAACGCAAAAAGCGTCAGATCTTCTGCGTCGAACAGGCTTAAGATGTCTTTGTGCAGATCGAGGAGTATTTGGTCGAGATTGCCGGCTGCATGAATCTGCGTGGTAGTGCGCTTGACGTGCTCCGCGTGTTCGACCTTTTGCTGCAGCTCGTGGACATTCTGTGTCATCGGCTTGGTGTGCACCATCGGACTGTATTTTCTCTGAGGTCGAGACGTGAATGAATCAGGTTGTACACCGGGTCAGCAGGCGCCGATCATGAATAGGTTACCGAGCTCGGGATCAAATTTCAGTCTAACTGAATGACTTGGGAAGGCAAGGAAAAGACATTTTTTGTCGGGCGATTTCCGAAAAATGTGAGGCGGCGTTCAGTCGGAAGCTGATGCATTGATCACGCAGTGGATGGGTCGGCTTCGGTGAAAAGTTTGCTGAGATGGGCGACAAGATCACCGGGTGGGATGCGGGATTTGATTCCAGATCGTCGAATCTTGATCTCTATGACGCCGTCCGTCAGGCCTTTGTCGCCGATGACGATCTGGAATGGAGCACCGATGAGATCGGCATCATTGAATTTGACACCGGCGCGATCGGCACGGTCGTCCCACAATACTTCGATGCCTGCGGCCGCCAAATCGGTATAGAGACGTGTGGCAGCCTCGGCAGTCTTTTCTGATTGGCTGACCGTCAGGAGATGTATATGGAACGGTGCGATGGGAAACGGCCAGATGATGCCTTTCTCATCGTGATTTTGCTCAATCGCCGCAGCGGCAGTCCGACCGACGCCGATGCCGTAGCAACCCATGATGGCGAGGCGCTCCTTGCCTTGGTCGTCAAGGATGGTGGCGTTCATTTTGTGGCTGTACTTGGTGCCGAGTAAGAAGACCTGTCCGACCTCGATCCCTTTGGCGAGCGTGAGCACACCTGGTCCTCGGGGAGAAGGATCGCCCGCTTGCGCATTGCGAAGATCGGCAAATAATTCGACCGCGAAATCACGGTCGAGATTGGCGTTCTGGTAGTGGGTGTCGGATTTGTTGGCACCGATGACGACGTTTTTCATTCCTTTAATGGCGTGATCCGCCAAAATTCGTATGTGCCGCAAACCGACCGGCCCGGCGAATCCGGGTGGAGCCCCCGTTACATGCTGGACTGTCTCGGGATCGGCCAACACCACATCGGTGACCTTGAGTAGCCGCGCTAATTTGACTTCGTTGACTTCGTGATCTCCTCGAATCAAGACCGCGACGGTTTCTTCCCCCGATCGGTACAATAAGGTCTTTACCAATTGTCGAGGTGTAATCTGTAAAAAGGCCGTGACTTCATCAACCGTCCGTCGTTGTGGCGTTGAGATCGGAGTCAGAGGCAGAAGAGACGCTGCATCAACGTGGGCAGGAGGAGGAACTTCCGCCCGTTCAAGATTGGCGGCATAAGTCCCCTCATCGCTGTATGCCACCGTCGCTTCGCCCGTATCGGCCAGGACCATGAACTCATGCGATACGTCTCCGCCGATGAGACCCGTGTCGGCTTCAACCGCCCGAAAGGTGAGCCCGCACCGCGTGAAGATTCGGGTGTAGGCATCGTACATCTTCTGATAGCTGACCTTGGCGCCGGTTTCATCGATGTCGAAACTATACGCATCCTTCATGATGAATTCCCGCCCTCGCATGAGCCCAAATCGCGGTCGGATCTCATCTCGAAATTTGGTTTGGATTTGGTAGAAATTGAGCGGGAGTTGGCGATAGGAACGCACTTCTCGCCTAAAGAGATCGGTAATGACCTCTTCATGCGTCGGGCCCAGGCAAAAATCACGCTCGTGACGATCCTTGAAGCGTAGAAGCTCCTTCCCGTAGTAATCCCAGCGTGCTGTTTCTTTCCATAATTCTGCAGGGGAGGCGATCGGCATCAACAGTTCCTGTGCGCCGGCGCGGTTCATTTCCTCCCGGATGATCTGCTCGATTTTCCGGACCACGCGGAGACCGAGTGGAAGATAGGTATAGATACCGGCCGCCACCTTTCGGATCAGTCCGGCACGCAGCATCAATCGGTGGCTGACGGTTTCCGCCTCCCCGGGATCGTCCCGTAGAGTAGGGATCAATAATTGGGAAGTCTTCATGAAGAGTAACTGTTAAGATGCGCGTTGAGCGGTAGAAAATTTCGCAGAATGTTCAGAATACCCTCAGGATGCTCAAAAAGGCTGTCCAGCAAGGCCGCAGCGAACGAAGGGGCGAGGCGTACGCTTCGGTACGTTGAGCCTCTGAGTGATGCGAGAACGCCGCTGGCAGACTTTTTCAGCATCCTGCTAGCGGGAGAAGATGCGTTCCAGATCATTCCAGAAGGCGAAGATCATCACCCCGACCAACAATACCAACCCCACTTGCTGGGCAACCTCTCGCTGCCGTTCGCCGAGCGGTTTGCGCAGAATGCCCTCAATCAGGAAAAAGAGCAAGTGGCCGCCGTCGAGGATCGGGATCGGCAATAAATTGAGAACACCGAGGTTGATACTCAGGATTGCGATCAGGAACACGACACTGGAGGCACCCTGAGAAGCAGCCTCACCGGAAATATTGGCGATCGTCAGCGGCCCACCGATATTCTTGCTCGAAATATCGCCCACGATCATTTTATAGAGGCCGATCGCGGTTAATTCGGTCCATCCCCAGGTAGCTTCTAGTCCTTGATACACAGCCTCCGCCGCATTGTCGGAGCGCATCAACGAACGGCCGGGTCCCGAGATGCCGATTTTCCCTATTTCGAGGGTCTGTCCATTCGCTGTGACTTTTTCACTTGTCGGCGTGACGGTCAGTGCGGTCCGTTTTCCGTCGCGGAGGATCTCGAGTTTCAGCAGTTTCTGAGGGTGCTCCCTTACCAGAGTGGTCATCTGCGACCATGTATAGATGGCTTGCCCTTCTATCGCGACCACTCGATCGCCCGGCTTGAATCCGGCCAAGGAGGCAGGCGATCCATGCATGACCGAGGTGACAAGGGGAGGCGTTTCCTCAACACCGATCGTGTACAGCTGGTCGTCTCCACCGGCCCCCCCTCCGGTAACTGGAATAGGAGTCGCTGTCAGCGTTTTCAGCTGATCAGCTCGTCGGACTTCGAGGGAGACCGGCTGGCCCTTGCTCTTGGAGACGATATCCAGCAACTCCGTTTTGGTCGAAATATCTTTGCCGTTGATCTTGACGATGCGGTCGCCGACTTCTATCCCAGCCAGCGATGCGGGAGAACCGGGAACCAGGGCTTCGACGTCGGCACTCAAATCGCGGAACGTCGGGACAAACAACGGCGCACCGGTGGACAACCATCCGGCGAAGATCAGATAGGCCAGAATAAAATTGAACCCCGGGCCCGCCGCGACAATAAGAACCTTTCCCCACAGGCCTTGGTGCGAAAACGATCGCCGGCGGTCGTCGGGTGTTGTTGCCTCCGTCTCATCCTCCCCGAACAACTTGACGTACCCGCCGAGCGGTACCGCAGAGACGAGATATTCGGTTTCGCCGAGCTGGCGGCCGAATAACTTCGGGCCGAAGCCGATAGAGAACTTGAGGACTTTCACTCCGACCCACCGAGCGGCGAGAAAATGGCCGAGCTCATGGAAGGCGACCAGTACGCCAAGAACCACAAGAAACCACCAGACTTTCTGGAGGAGCAGCCACAACGTATCGGGGGACCAGGCAAGTACCGACGTCATCAGGGACTCCGTGTCGTGTGTATGATCGTCTACTTTAACATTCGCGGCTTGAAATGCAAACGATCGTCAGCGAGGTAACGCATGCACCAACGATTCGGCCTTTTCTCGAGCCCATCGATCAGCTTCCAGCGCATCATCAAGGCAGGTAATGTTCTGATGGGCATGAGCCTCCATCGTACTGCGAATGACCTGAGGGATTTCACTGAAGCGGAGGCCATGGTTGAGGAACGCCTCGACGGCGATTTCGTTCGCCGCATTCATCGCAGCAGGCATAGTGCCGCCGATTCGAAGCGACTCGTACCCGAGATTGAGGCAAGGAAAGCGATCATGGTCGGGTTTGCAAAAAGTCAATTGTCCAATCTCCGTCAAATCCAGTGAGGGAAGGTCGAGGGCCATTCTGGAGGGATGGCGCATCGCATAGGAGATAGGGGTTCGCATATCCGGAAGTCCCAGTTGGGCGATCATGGACCGATCTTTGTATTCTACCAGAGAATGAATGATGCTTTCTCGATGGATCAGAACGTCGATGTTGGACTCGGGAATATTGAAGAGCCAGCGGGCTTCCACAACTTCCAATCCTTTATTCATCAACGTGGCCGAATCAATGGTGATTTTGGATCCCATCTTCCAGTTGGGATGCTGTAGAGCCCGTTCCGGTGTCACATTCAGGAGTTGCTCCAGGGATAATGTCCAGAGCGCTCCGCCGGACGCAGTGAGGATCAATCGTCGGACATCCTCAATTCGATGTCCTTCCAATGACTGAAAGATGGCACTGTGTTCGCTATCCACCGGGAAAATCCTGACGCCGTGCTTTCGGGCCTCATCCTGCATCAGCTTACCGGCCATCACCATCGGCTCTTTATTGGCCAGGGCAATGTGCTTTCCGCTCCGGATGGCCGACAAGGTCGGAACGAGTCCTGCCGCTCCCACGATGGCGGAAATCACCAATTCGGCATCCAGCATCGACGCCACCTGTGCGATGCCTTCTTCCCCGGCCATGATCTCCACCGGAATATCGGCACACCGGTTTCGGAGCAACGCCGCAGAGGTTTCCGCGGAGACTGCCACGGCTTCGGGTTTGAATTGGCGGATCTGCGCTTCAAGCTTGTCGATATTATTGCCGGCCGTCAGTCCGACAACGCGGAATTCCTCGGGAAACCGTCGAACGATATCGAGCGTGTTGGTTCCGATCGATCCGGTTGATCCCAAGATGATAATCGACTTCATATCCTCTCCTTCATCTCCTATACAGGCGACGACAGGTCGCGAACGTAGGCGACATAGTAGTAGAAGGCGGGGGCGGTGAACAAGAGACTATCGAGCCGGTCCAGCATACCGCCATGACCCGGCAGGATCCCTCCTGAGTCTTTAACGCCCGCGCAACGTTTGATCACTGATTCAAATAGGTCTCCGAGCAAGCCCGTCACTGTCAGTAGTATGCCGAGAATGACTGCATCTGACAGTGAGAGTTGTGAAGCAAACCACCACTGAGCCAACAATGCAACACCCACGGCCAGTGCGAGCCCTCCGAGTACCCCCTCGACAGTCTTCTTGGGGCTGACCGACGGCAGAAGAGGGTGTTTACCCCATAGGGTCCCGGTGTAGTAGGCGCCGGTGTCAGAAGCCCACGTGACCACCGCCAGAAAGAGGACGAGGAATTCGCCGGCCGGCAAGGAGCGGGTCGATACCACTGTGCCGAGGGGAAAGCCAACATACAGCACACCGAAAAGGATGATCAGTATACCTTTCAACCGGCGATCAGTCCAACCGGATAATGTGAAAACGCCGATCGCCACAACAAGAACCGAGGCAACGACGAGATGTGGCAAGGCAAGAGACAAGTGATCATGGGCTACGATCAGGACAAATACGGAAAGTCCGACTCCGACCATGAGACGAGTGAAACGAGACTGAAAACAGATTTGATAGAACTCCACTAAAGCAATGGACCCCACGGCGATCAACAGGAGCGTCAAGGCCCATGGAGCGAGGTGTGCGATGATGACATAGACCGTCGGGATAAGCGCAGCTGCCGTATAGAGACGCCGGAGATCGAACCGTCGGGTAGGTGCTGGTAGGGTGGTCACGAATATCGAGCTGTGGACGATTGCTTCGGTGGTGGGTGGATGTCCCACACGGTCACGAAGACACGGTGCTCAGCACTCGGCCAAAGCGGCGCTCCCGCCTTTGATACTCGATCAGCGCAAGCAGGAACTCCCGTCGCCGAAAATCCGGCCACAAGGTCGGCGTGAAGCACAACTCCGTGTAAGCCAACTGCCACAGAAGAAAATTGCTGATCCTGGTTTCCCCGCTCGTCCGAATCAGTAAGTCAGGATCCTGGAGCGGATGCGTGTAGAGGTATTGCTGGATCGTGGTTTCATCGATAAGGCCCGGTTGTACCGTCCGGGTCTGGACGTCCTCCACCAGAGTTTTCACTGCGTCGACGATTTCCGCTCGTCCTCCGTAGCTGAGGGCGACCGTCAGGATCAATTTATCGAGGTGCGCCGTTTCTTTCTCGGTCGTGCGAACCCAGTGTTGAGCCGATGGCGGGAGCAGCTCGTGGCGACCAATGGCGCGGAAACAAACACCTTGCTCGATCAAGCTGGCCCGTTCCGTAGAAAGGTAATGCTCCAGAAGTCCCATGAGCGCGCTGATTTCTTGTGTCGGACGGTTCCAATTTTCTTGCGAAAACGCATAGATGGTTAGGGCATGGATGCCGAGTTCCAAGCAGAGGGTGATCATCTCTCTTACGGAATTGATGCCTTCGCGATGACCTGCGATACGAGGGAGCCCGCGGAGTTCCGCCCACCGACCGTTGCCGTCCATGATGACCGCGACATGTTTCGGAAGCAGTTCCACCTCCAACTTGGCGGTCAATTCGCTCTCGGACAGATGGTCGAAACTTGAAGTCGGGTGGTGTGCCATACGAGCCTAGAGCACGCTCCTCATGTCCAGCGTAGGGGGAAAGAAGTGGGGAATGTCTACTGTCGAGGGTATGGAATGTCAAACGATAACTTGGAAACGGCCTGAGCAACCCGTTCGGTGGCGGATCATCGCGTTGCGACGGCGGAAATGAATGGGCTATACTCGCCAATCAGCCGACTGAGACGAGGAGGAAACCATATTATGCTCGAGCCGGTTCAGCTAGCCAAATTTGGTGTCACCGAACTCGAAGCCCAACATGCGCTCGATCGTTTGAACGTGCGGGATGTTGATTATGCGGATCTCTATTTCGAGTCCCGCACTTCGGAGTCGGTTTCGATGGAGGAAGGCATCGTTAAGCGTGCGGCGAAGAGCGTGTCTCAAGGAGTCGGGGTCCGTGCGACCGCCGGAGAAAAAACAGGGTTTGCCTACTCGGATGAATTAACGAAGAAGGATCTAGAGATTGCGGCCGATACGGCCCGCTACATCGCCAATTCCCCCAGGGGAGATTCCCCCGTTCCGGTGCCCACCCAACGTCGACCGACCAGAGACCTGTATCCGATCGAACGGGCGAAGGCCGAGGTGGCGACGGCCGATCGTGTGGCGTTATTGAATGAAATCGATGCCGAAGCCCGGCGGTACGACCCCCGCATTAAGAACGTGATGGCTTCTTTTAATACCGAATACAAGATGGTGGCTATTGCGACCTCTGATGGGGCGTTGGTCGGCGACATTCAACCGTTGTCCCGTCTGCAGATCACGTGTATTGCCGAGGACCGTGACAATCGACAGGTCGGGAGCTTCGGTGGAGGAGGTCGAGTTGGGTTCGAGTATTATCGTGAGGACAATCGACACTTGAGCTATGCGCGAGAAGCCGCGAGGGAGGCGATCCTTAACTTGTCCGCCGTGGATGCTCCGGCCGGAGTGATGCCCGTTGTGTTGGCAGGCGGATGGCCCGGTATCCTCTTGCATGAAGCGATCGGACATGGATTGGAAGCCGATTTCAATCGGAAAAAAACATCGGCCTTTTCGAATCTGATCGGGAAACGCGTGGCGTCGGACGTTTGTACGATCGTCGACGATGGAACCCTTCCGTTTCGCCGCGGCTCGTTGAATATGGATGATGAGGGAACACCGACCAGCTGCACCCCGCTCATCGAGAAGGGCATCCTCCGCCGCTATATCACCGATAAGCTCAACGCCCGCCTCATGGGGATTCCCCTGACCGGAAACGGTCGGCGTGAGAATTACCAGAGCGTGGTGCTTCCTCGGATGACGAATACCTTCATGATGGCCGGAGAGTCGGATCCTCAGGACATTGTCCGGTCGGTGAAAAAGGGGCTGTATGCCGTCTCATTCGGCGGTGGGCAGGTTGATATCACCAATGGGAAGTTCGTGTTCTCAGCCAGCGAAGCCTACCTCATCGAGGACGGACGGATCACGACTCCGGTGAAGGGAGCCACGTTGATCGGGAATGGGCCGGAGATTCTCACCAAGGTGTCGATGGTGGGACATGATCTGAAACTCGACAATGGCATCGGCACGTGTGGCAAGGACGGCCAATCGGTGCCGGTCGGGGTCGGCTTGCCGACCATCAAAATCGAAGAAATTACGGTCGGCGGGACGCAGAGATAGAGAAGTGTTCATCGGCAACGTTTGTTCACCAATCGATCACGAAACGGTAGACGCATGACGCAGGACCATCGACGAAGCGCAGCGATGCTCCAGAAATATACGACTCCGGATACCGCCAATGGGTATGCCGATCTGGCTGCCGATGTCTTGGCTCGTGCGAAAGCCTGCGGTGCGACGGAGGCCGATATCGTGGTGGCAGATGGGGAAACCCTTTCGGTCCAAGTGCGGGTCGGTACGGTCGATCGATTGACGAAGGCGAGAGAGAAGCGGTTAGGACTGCGTGTCTTCATCGGAAAGCGATCGGCGACCACGTCCACGTCCGACTTCTCACAGGAGTCCCTCGAACGGCTTGTTGCAGACACCTGCACCTTGGCCAGCGCGGTTGTTGAGGATGACGTATCAGGGTTACCGGACGCGGATCAGATGGCTCAAGAGCAGCTGAATCTTGATCTCTATGATGGAACGGTGCTCGATACGGAAACGCAGATTGACTGGGCCAAACGTGGAGACGCGGCGGTGTTTGGCGGCGATCCACGCATCACGAACTCGGAAGGCGCGGAGTTCGATTCGTCATCGGGACGAGTGGTGTTGGCGAACAGCCATGGGTTTGTCGGGTCCTACAAGAGTTCAAATTTTTCGCTGTCCGTCTCTCCGATTGCGACCGAGTCCGGAACCGGGGCCATGCAGCGCGATGCGTGGTACGAGGTCCAACGCAAGTTTGCGCGGTTGGCATCCGCGGAATCGGTCGGGCAGGAAGCAGCCAAGCGAGCCGTTCGCCGTTTGGGCGCCCGCAAGGTGGCGACGAAGCGAGTGCCGGTGGTGTTCGATCAAGAAACGGCCGGGAGCCTGTTGGCAAACTTATGCAGCGCCGTGTCCGGTTACGGTCTCTACAAGCGGGCCTCCTTCCTTCTCGACAAACTGGGCCAGACGATTGCGTCCGATCTGCTGACTGTGTACGACGACGGCCGGATGGTCGAGGGCCTTGGATCTCGTCCATTTGACGGCGAAGGGTTGGCCACGCGGAAGAATACGATCGTCGAACGTGGCGTACTAAAGAGTTACCTGCTCGATACCTATTCCGGAAAGAAATTGGGGCTGCCGTCGACCGGGAATGCCTCACGGAGCGTGGGCGAGAGTCCTTCCGTCGGGCCGACGAATTTTTATCTCGTTCCCGGGTTGAAGAATTCACAAGAGATTATCGGTTCAGTCAAAGAAGGACTCTATGTCACCGAATTGATCGGGTTCGGAATCAATATGGTCACCGGCGATTACTCGCGCGGCGCCTGCGGGTTCTGGATTGAAAATGGGGAGTTAGTTTATCCGGTCGAAGAAATCACCATTGCGGGGAATCTTAAACAGATGTTCAAAGATATCGAAGTGGTCGGGAATGATCTCGTGTTCCGGGGGCGGATTGCGAGCCCGACGCTCAAGATTTCCGAGATGATGGTGGCAGGCAATTGAGCAAGTGCTGAGATTTGAGCCCTGAGTGCTGAGGTGAAATTCATTTCTTTCCTCTTCTCCTAACTCAGGACTCAACGCTGAAGACTCAGCACTCGCGAAAGCGAGGTGATTCATGGCAGAATCCATCAGAGAGACGACCGTTCAGTATCCGAGCGGAAAAGTCGTGACGATGCGGGCATTCGTGGCGGCCCCACAGACCAAAAATAAACGACCCGCCGTCATCATAGTCCAGGAATGGTGGGGTCTTACGGATCACATAAAAGATATCGCGAAGCGGTATGCAGAAGAGGGCTACGTTGCGATTGCTCCGGACCTCTATTCGCGCCTGGGGCATCCGCTTACGACAGATGCGAGCGAAGCCGGCAAGCTCATGAATACCCTCAAACAAGAGGACGGACTCAACGATCTGAATGCGACGGTAGACTATCTTAAGTCGGTTCCCGAAGTGGATGCGACAAAGATCGGCGTCACTGGATTTTGTATGGGCGGCTCCTATGCATTGATGCTGCCCTGTATCAATCCAGAGATCAAAGCAGCGGTACCGTTCTACGGCCAAGTGCCCAATCCTGATACGCCGATTCAGAAGCTGGCCTGCCCGGTGTTGTATCTCTATGGTGAGGACGACGGCTGGATAACCAAGGCAGATGTCCAGCGACTGGCCGCGGCATTGAAGAAGTATGGGAAAGCCGGCGAGATTAAGACTTACCCCGGCGCTCCTCATGCATTTTTCCGAGACCCCGATCCATCCGTGTATCGGCCAGATGCAGCGAGAGACGCCTGGGTCAGAGCCAAGGCTTTCTTCAAACAACATCTGGGTTAGTTGTTGAAAATGCAGAGCGACACGAGAACGAAGCCAGAAGACGTTTTCTACATCCTCCGAAAGAGGAACGAGATATGAGATCGACATGGAGCGCCAGTCTGTTCGTGATCGCGCTCCTTCCCGGTATTAGTGTTGCCGCCGATTTTCGGCTCAGCAGCCCGACCGTCAAGAACAAGGGCACGATCGGCAATGAGCATGTCTTCAACGGATTTGGATGCAGTGGCGACAATGTGTCCCCCGAATTGCGCTGGACCAATGCGCCGAAAGGGACCAAGAGCTTTGCGGTGACGGTGTACGACCCCGATGCTCCGACCGGCAGCGGCTGGTGGCACTGGGTCATCTTCAATATTCCCTCAGATGTAACCGCGCTGGCTGCCGATGCAGGAAAACCGGACGGTTCCGGGGCTCCGCAACTCAGCATGCAGAGTATGACGGACTTTGGTCAGCCCGGGTACGGTGGACCCTGTCCGCCTCCCGGCCACAAGCCGCATCGCTACATCTTTACGGTATTTGCATTGAAGGTGGACCAATTGCCTCTGAAACCTGAGGTCTCCGGAGCAATGGTCGGGTACTATCTCAACCAGAATGCCCTGGCCAAGGCTTCGTTCACCGGCCTGTATAGCCGTAAGTAACGAGGAGTGAGAGCCCCACACCATGCCGCTTGACGCCGAGTTAGGAAAGAAAATGCTCCAGCTGATCACCTCACGCTACGATGATCGGCATTGGCGGAAGCCAATCGAGAAAACCCTCACTCTGCCTCAATCCGGTGTTGCCGATCCGATCCAACAACAGATCTTCATGTACCTCAAACATGGGCTGAAGGCGTACAAATCCCGCCGAGCCGATCCGGACTCCTGGATTATTGGTGGCTATGCTACGAAGGAAGTCATCAACCGGGCGAAATTCCAGCCGCAGCTCGTCGGGTCGTCTATCACGAAAGACGATGTGGCCTTTCTGGGGACCGATCCAGGAGACGATGTGACCCAGGCGTGGTGGGAAGAGATGTTGGTCCAGTGGTTCGACGTTCCGGAAGAAGAAAAACCTGCCGAAGAAGAAAACGGCGAAGCCACAGATTCAGATTCCTCATCAGCCATCAAATCGAAAGCCTAAAATATTCGCACCGTCAGCGCAGTAGTTGACTGGCCGCCTCGATACCAAGAATCTTACAGGCCATAACCCTTGCAGTATGTCTAGAATTTGAAACATACTGTCCACGTGAAGTCGATCACGTTTCATCCGAAGGCGCTGGCATTCATTCGGGAACAATCGCCGCCGGTAAAACAGAAGATTGGCGAAGCGCTTCGCGACATACAAAAAGGGGTTCATCTCGGTCTGCCGCTCAGCAGGCCGATGCCTGTAGTGGCTTCGGGAGTCCATGAACTGAGAGTGAAAAGCGGAGGCACAGCCGTGCGGGTGTTCTATTTCGTCAAGTTGGCAGATGCGATTATCGTGTTCCACGGATTCTACAAGAAAACGCAGAAGACACCTGTGCATGAAATTACGGTCGGGCAACAACGGCTGGAGGAGGTATTGCATGGCGACCACTAAAATTCGCAGAAACGTGACCGTTCGTACGGCTGAAGAACTTGGCCGGGCTTTGAGGTTGTCCGCCGCTGACACCGCCGAAATGGAGTTTCGCTCGGAATTGACCGTGGCACTGACCAAAATTATTCAGGCGGGGCGCCTGACCCACGCCGAAATCGCCAAACGCGCCGGCACCTCAAGAACCCGAGTCACTGCCATTGCGAATGGAAATACCCAGGGCGTATCGACTGATGTGCTGATCAGAGTCCTGGCAGCGACAGGCTACCGCACCGAACTTCGGTTCAAGAAGACGGCAGCGTGATCCATCGCATCTGGTGCGAGGAGACGTTAGCGCAGTGATTCGATATGTCGGAGGAAGAAAATCCTACCGAAGTAAAAGAAGACAGTCAGCCTGCCAGTTCAGAATCCTCGTCGACCATCAAATCGGAAACGTAGGAGTTGTTACAACAAGAATCTACGACCTTTGATGCAATTGACCAGACGTCGCCTCAGCACTTAGATATTACCCTTACGTTTGCTGATAGGCGAAACGTCAGCAAGCAGAGAAAATGCTTAGCACTTGTGCATCTTTCTAGAATACCCGTCCCATGAAATCTCCTAGAGGATGACCAAGAGCACTTGCGGCTGACTGAAGTAGATCCTTCAAGGTGCAAGCTCCTTTGGTAACGCCATCAATTGTATGGATGAGCTGAGGAACAGTCGTCCGCGGACAGGAGAATTGAAACCGATTCTCTGCATGCGCACGCCATGGTTCTGCAAAGCGTCGGGCAACATGAAGATTAAAGAGCTCTTGGCGTGCGAAGTTTTTGTCGCTCACCAGTGCAGAGGCAAGGAATGCCTGTAGCTGTAACGTCTTGCTGGCGTCAAGTCCGCTGCATAGTAGCCTAGCTGCAGCCCCGCAGCGCAGGATCGCAAGGTTACTTGTGGTTCTGATGATTATCTCAAGATGGTCGGTCTCCATAGATGTACCCTCGATCGTCGACGTTACAGTATTCGTTAACTGTGCATCTGGCCCCACTTCCTGGTTGCTTTCTTCTAGCCAGATGTTCAGGTTAGGCAGAAGGTTGCTGCCTGCGCAAACAATGCCAGCGACGAGTAAGCCAAACCATTCATTAGGGGCAATTGGTAGATTCGAGGCAGGTCCCTCATCGGGACTCAGAAGTGAAACATCGCGACGCTTTATAGAGAGATCAGCGTACGATTTATCAAACGCGACCAATGCTCGAATAAACCCAGCGCCAGCACCGCTTGCATAAGCCAATGCAAGGCGTGCTTCGGCTGCAAACCATCGGACGTAGACATATTTAGAATTTGCCAATTGCTCGATTGCCTTAGTGAGGGATGGATGATCAACACCGAGAGTTGTCGCAAGGTGTATCACCTGAACGCGCATCAGCTCATAGCGCGCTGCTTGGCCAGGTTCGACTTTGTGAGACTTTAGATTTGGCGAACTCCCATCACCGACCTTAATTCTCGGATCGAATTTCGCATGTTTCCAGAAGGAGGTTTCGATCGTTTTGCAGACTTCAACGGCAATGCGGTTCACGGCGTCCCAGCGCAAGTCACCCTCGACAGCTGCCTCGGGAGGTAGTGACAAAACAGCTTCGGTCAATATTTCTGAGGCTCTTGATTGGTTGTTCTTTAAGGATGCTACAAGAGCTGCATCGAGTTGCAAGCCGAACTTCGTGTGCTCAAATTGACCTGGTGGGATGGAAGCTATGGCATCTTGAAAAATTTGTTCCGCATCGTTCCAGCGTTTGAGGCGCGCAGCGCTGATACCAGCGCGACGGTATGCGAACACATCCAAGGTGGCTTTGTTAGCTGGGTCAGACGTTAGCTCCGCCCATATGTCTAAGACTCGATCATCGTCTTGCTTGTACGAAAAAACATTGGCTCGTTGCTCAAGAAGGACAGGCGAAGGGCCAAAATCATGAACGGCCTGATCTAATACAGCAAGAGCATCGTTGCTTCGTTCGAGACATTCGGTAAGTATGATAGCTCGCGCCTTAGCTGCTTCGCGCCCAAATCGAGGTGAAGCCCGGCGTTTAGCGTAATCGTCAATATCTTCTAGTAGACTGATCCAAGGTTCCCAATCAGTAGTTTCTTCATGCTTTGCTGCCCACGCACCCTGGACGAACGCACCGACCGCTTGGGTGATTGGCCATTCCAACAAGGCCTCAAATTGTCCACGAAGGAGTTCTGTCGCATCTTCATCGAGCCATTGAAGCAGCTGTTCGAGGCTCGCTGAGTCACGAATGCTACGGTTCGCAAACAGAAACATCATCTGTGTTGTTGTTGCTGTAGGGGGGATTCCGGCTTCTATAGTTTCCGGGCCTCTGAGAAGCGCACGTGTGCCTTGCTTGTGTATATCTTCGAGTTCCGAGGGTAGAGTTTCAATACTGCCAATGGCTCGAAGACGATGTTTGAGTGGCACCTTGAGACTCTGCGAGAAACCGAAGGAAAACCACATCATCCCAGACATCATGGATCGCGCTTCCATATGAGGTATCCGTTGGATATCCTCCATCCAGCGCTCACAAATTTCAGGGAGAGTGTCCGAGTCTAGTGTTGAAGCCACGCGAAATTGCAGTTGGCGTAAAGTAACGTCGGCTACTGCATCGTCCGTAATAGACTGCCCGGCTTCAAGTGCAACAAGGGGTAGCCATAAGAGCTTGCTTTGCACCGCATGCTCTGCCTCATCATTTTTAATGAGTTGTAGTCGGAATGCTGTGTGTATGAGCCTTGCCTTATCGCGCGCTATGAATGCGTGAAAGAGGAGTGCTGCAGCCTCCCAAGCATCAAGGGCGCCTTTCCCTCGGATTGCATCATGTATGCGAACGTGCACTTGCATGTGTTTCTCAGGAGACCATACCTCTGAGGCAGCTCCCTTGAGCAGGGCGGGGGCCCGAAACCAATTCCCTTCCACTCGTTCCAGCCATTTGCCAGTGAGGTTATCGAGAATGTCACCAGCTGCCGTGATGCCATCAATGCCTTCCGCTAATCGAATTGCGATCGTTCTATGGATCAGTAAGGAACATTCCGAGACCATATAAACAAAATCAGCTACAGGCCTTGGTACTGATTCACTGAGCAGTTGCCTGACGCTTTGCCTGACAGATGTTAGCGCAGACGACGCAGTTAGATCATTAGGACCAGGTTTTGGCCAATTACGAGACGCAAGTTCAGCGATTCGGACTTGTACAAGTTTCGGATGTCCACTCGTTGTTCCAATCACAAGACTCGCCCACATCCCTGTGAGCGATTCGGGACAGCCGTACTCCTGACACAATGTAGCTGTTTCTGCTGTGCTCAACTCAGGCACGTCAAGTAGTTCGATGTCGCCAAAGTCCTGTACGACGGCCGAATTGCTGGAGGCTCCTTGTGCAGTAAGAATAACGCTACGCCCTGTAGCTTTGGCTCGATGCAAGACTAGGGCGAGAGATCCCTTATAGACACGGTGGGCACCGGAGCTAACGTCTAGGTCATCGATAATGACGAGACTTGGGCAATTACCGCCTTCGATTCTTGTAGCTAAAGCCAGGAATATGTTGTCTGCCTCAACCGGTCTCCGTTCAGTGACATTGATCCACCATGCTTCAGGACAAAGTGCAGAGGCCACAAGCTGTGCCAGCGTTGTTTTGCCTTTGTAGACTGTCCCCGTCAGCAATACCGTTCGACGTTGCTTAACCATTTCTCCCAGGCGCTGAGTAAGTGAGGGTCTTTTGAGAAGTGGATCAGGAGGTTTTGGCGCTTTTTCAGTTAGGAGCAGGAGTAGGTTAGCCCTGGAGGAGCAGTTCCTATAAGGCCTGGTAGTTGATCAATCGGTATTGGCAGGTATGCCGTAGTTGCTGCTTCAACCTGGCGAAGCAATTCGGCTTGAGTGAGGCACCGTTCAGTAGGGGAAGGTATACTGCTCCCCTCTAAGACAAGGGGCACTTGAACTGAGTAGACTGTGGCTGATCCGCTAAGGAGGGATCAGCCATGAGACGACGGAAGTGGGACGCCAAGACCAAAGCCATCGTAGTCCTTGAGGGCCTCAAGGGCAAAGCGGTGACAACGATTTGTCAGGACTATCAGATCAGCCAGACCCAGTATTATCAGTGGCGCGATCAATTTCTCGCGAACGCGCCGAAGACGTTTGAGGTGGCCCAGCAGACGGAACGTGAAGCACGCCTGCAACGCGAGAATGCGCGGCTGAAGAACCTCGTCGGTGAATTGACGCTCGAGCTTAAAAAAAGCGACGTGGAGGTGTGGCCATGAGCTGGCGCACGGCGGCGACCGTCGCGAAGCGAAACGAGTCTATCGTGCAACGCATCCACACCCTGAAGGCTGAGCATCCGTTCTGGGGCTATCGGCGCATCTGGGCTCAGCTGCGGTTTGTGGACGGGCTGCTGATCAACAAGAAGCGTGTGCTGCGGCTGATGCGCGCCCATGCGCTACTGGTCAAACCGAACGACCGTCTGAAAGCCACGCGGACGCCGGGTCGTAGCAAGCCACGCCCGACCGCGCCACAGCAATGGTGGGGCATCGACATGACGAAGGTGCTGGTGGAGCCGGGTGGCTGGGTCTACCTCGTCCTGGTCCTGGATTGGTACACGAAGAAGATTGTCGGTCACTATGCCGGGCTGCAAGCCAAGAGCGCTCACTGGCTCCTGGCGCTGGAGCAGGCGGTGCAGCGACAATTCCCGGCGGGTGTCCAAAGCCAGGGGCTGTCGCTAATGAGCGACAACGGGTGTCAGCCAACCTCGGTGGCCTTCATGAAGAACTGCGCGACGCTCGGGATCACGCAGGCGTTCACGAGTTACAACAACCCGAAAGGGAACGCCGACACGGAACGGCTCATGCGGACGCTGAAGGAAGAACTCCTCTGGCTCCGTGAGTGGACGAGTCCGCTGGAACTGGAACGCGCCCTGGCGGCGTGGGTCGACTGGTACAACACGAGGTATTTGCATTCGGCGCTCGGCTATCGGACACCGTGTCAGGTCGAACAAGAACACCGAGCCAGCCACAGCACTCCGTTCGTGGCCGCTTGACAAATGGGGAGCATTACAAAGGCTTTACCACCACTTCCCAGAAATGAGACTCAAGGTACTTTTGAACATTTGAGCTTAATGACAGTGAGCGCCCCTTGTTGCTCAAGAGCACACAAATGCGATCATCGACACTACGCTTAACCGTCTCAATGTCTGGCTGATTTGTGAGCCAATGAAACCGTCGGATGAGACGCTCTTGGATACCATCGGGTGTTGAGGTTGCCAAGAAGGCTCTCAGGGAACTTGTTGCGGGAAGTTTTCCTCTGAGATACGCGGCTACTTTGGCTGCCAACTCTGGGCTCGTCTGCGCAGCACGCCAAGCTCCGATGCCTGTTAGTCCGTCGAAACTGGCATCTTGCTCTGTGGCGATGCTACTTGTGGTCAGGTAATGAAAGAGAATTACCCGAGTGGGGTCTTTGTTGCTCAGTGTCCAAAAATTTTCTAGTGCTTCGTGAGCTTTCTCTGCGCCCAGTGAGATGGATGTAGCATGCTTCTTCACCTGCACTGTGATGGCGATATCCGATTTAACAATATCGAAATCTTCTGCGCCCTCCAGGTATATGGCTTCATCAGGACTGGCTAATCGCAACCATGCATCGATTGACCACCAGGCTTGATAAACTGTCCCTTGAATCGAATATACGGCTTGTCTCCTTGGGTCACCTGGAAGAGGCTCCGGTAAGCCAACAATACTAGGCAATGAGTCGTTGTTAGGAAGAGAAGTTCGGGGAAAGGTGTAGTCAGGCATCAATATGGGTATGACATAAAAAGAAACGGATGTATTTTACTGCCTCTGCATAGGTACAATCTATACGGAGTATTGGTCAAATAGCGGCGGTCTAATCGGTCTTAAGAATAGAAAATCCAGCTAGCCGAACAAATCCATCTGTGCCGGCTGGGACGATTCAATAGTCAAGACTGGTGCGGCTGGGGAGCGTTTTAGAACCTCTACTGCGAGACGCAACAAGCTGAGGACGCTACTGTGGCGACTAATCGATGAGCAGGTCTTCGTTACGGGCGCGCATGTGCCTAGCCGCTTCTGCCCAACCAGTACGCGAGCGGTTCATATTAATACGGCGTTTCATCTCTTTGTGACTGATCGTTCGCCCCGCATCGGCGTCAGCAAAGCCTCGTTCGATCATCCACACGAAGATCAGTTTCTGCAGAATCTCATCGTACGAGCTGTCGTCCGGCTGGTCTTGAAGAATTCTAGCGATTTGTTCTTTCGCGGAATGCATGATCACCTCGCTACGCAGGTGTCAATCTGCAAACCATTCGTTTCGTAACAATAGCGGTAAGGCCGTTGATTTACAAGTAACGGACAGCTTCAACATTTGACTACGTGAAGTAATCGTCTTCTCTCTTTTCCGTCAAGTGAGGGTGGTTGAGCCGACTGCGACTTGAGAGGGGTTGCATGGCCAGTCGGTGCGGTCGCCGAAGGCGATGGTGAGCACTGTTCGAAGTTCCGGTCGGATGAAATCAAGAACGGAACGAGTTGCACAGCCAAGCAGCGGCAGGGCCATGCGGTCTAACCCCTCACAGGAGCACGTGGCCCAATTACCCGAACAAATCCATTTGTGCGGGCTGGGGGGATTCTATATTCAAGGTTGGTGTGGTGGGAGTAGGGGCTGCGCCGGTTGGCTCAACCGGTTTGGAGTGGCGGTCGAGAAATTCCTTCAGTTTCTTGAAATCCTCTTTCAGCGTTTCAAGAAGGTTGCCCTGATGGAGAGCAGCCGCTGGGTGGAGGAGTGGAAAGATGACGAAATTCTTCATGTAGAAGGCTTGAGCCTTCACCTTGGTGATTCCGACTTTGCGTTCCAATAGTGTCTGGGTGGCCCAGTTGCCTAAAGTGCAGACCAGCTTCGGTCGAATCAACTGGATCTGCTGCATCAGGAACGGCTTGCAGGTTTCCACTTCGTCTTGCTCTGGGTCACGATTGTTCGGCGGGCGGCACTTGATGACGTTCGCAATGTAGATCTGATCGCGCGAGAGGCCTGCCGAGGCCAGAAGGTCGTTCAGAAGCTTCCCTGCCGCTCCCACGAATGGCTCGCCCTTCTGATCTTCATTGAAACCTGGCGCTTCTCCCACAAACATGATACTTGCGTGAGGATTCCCGACGCCGAACACGACTTGGCTGCGCCCTAGCTTGGCGAGCTTGCAGCGCTCGCAGTTGACGAGGGATTGGGCAAGCTCTTGAAGAGGAGTGAGCGTCATGGATTGTGAAGCGAAAAAGTAGTGACGATATCTTAGAAACGGCGAGTTGGGATGTCAATCCAGATATTAGGTGGGGAGGCTATGAAGCTCACGAGCATGGGGAGTCTGCTGCTGACGCTGTTACCAGCTCTGACCGCTGCGGCTTCGGTGGAATTGGCGGCGTTCGCGGATAAACCCTTTTGTGAAAAAGTGGTGGCGTTGTTTGGTGAACACCTGGACCTCAATGCTGATCCGTTGAAGACGGCGCAGTGGGAGCCGGTCCAGTTAAAAGGGCAGGGGCCACCGACGCGGCGCTGCTCGAGCTTCGACAAGACGAGAATGGATCTTGACAATGATGGACAGGAGGATCTTGTGGTGAAGGCGACCTTCTGTCTGAAAGGTCTCCCAAGCGACAGTCTCTATGTGTTTCCCGCAGACAGCACCGTGCTTGAACAAGCAAGCTGGCAAGACCTCAGCCTACTGTTAGCGACCGACAATAAGTTTGAGCGAACCGGCGGAACCTATCCGCTGACGGCGCTCCGGATTGACAAGGCCCCAACTCCTCCAATACTGATGACAGCGTTTTCGCTTCAACCCTTCTTACTCGATGGTCGGTCTTATATTGGTATGACGGACACAAGGCAGGAGTGGATGGTGATCGCAAAGTATCGAGGTGGTGAACAGTTCGAGGATCTGTGCTATCTGCGCTCCGATAAATTGTAGCTATCACTGTATTCTTTGCATCTAGGTTCTGTTGACATTCATTTTATCCAGAGCATGGTTGCGGCAAGATAGA
>JACZCY010000371.1_pt1 | contig 36731 bp, 44 predicted proteins | sample 8641821 | NCBI WGS metagenome assembly JACZCY01 (sample SAMN15324609, study PRJNA640507) | soil metagenome | isolation source: intercropping sugarcane | place: China: Luxin town, Laibin City, Guangxi Province | collected 2019-07-25 | depth 10cm m | reverse complement strand
TGCCGGTAGCTGAATTCAGCCAGGTACAGCGGCAAATAATCCTTGCTTACCTTCACGTTCTGCTTTTTCGCGAAGCGCCTCGACGCAGTAATAATTAAAACTGGTTTTTCCGCGTGATTGCTCGACTTTTGCCGCTACGCCGATTGGCACGCGGATGGTTTTCGTGATAACTGGGGTCATGGTCTATTCTCCTTTCGCGAGTTTGATGGCCGCTTTTGCTTCCTTATAATTAGTACTCAATAATTATCTTTCCACGACATTATTTTCTTCATCGTATTTTTCGGCATCCTCGGCGCGAACTAAAAATAGATCAGTCGTGGGGGATACACCCTCCATCGTCCGCCAATAATTCTCCCTGATAATGGCGTCGTCGGCACGGAGAGTTGCCCAACTGACGAGAAAATCAGCAGATCCATTATTGCCATATACGAGCACATCATCATCTGGTGCAATTGCAACCAATTTTCCGTCTGGCGTCACAGCCTGTAGCGACAACATGGTGTCCTCCTTATCAACAGATGTAACCCCCGTGTATGCGATTTCTCCATCGTCAGAGAGGATGGCATATATATAGTCAGGATTGCCGCCATAAATCTTTCCCCGAATATCCTCTATCCCTGCCGCGAGAAAATCCGCATCGGCCAAGGCCTCATCGATCGGTAATAATTCTCCACGTGCCCCATCTCGCATGGCTTGCTCTAAATCCATTAGATCGGCCCATGCGGCGGAAGTGGAATAATGATGCTGTCCCAACTCATACATCCCAAATCCAGCATGATGCCTACAAATGCCAATTTCATAATATGCTGTCGACATGGTGCCTCCTTTGATCGATCTTACTCAGCAATCGTCATACCCTTAGATCTAGCATTGGCAATAGCTTTTTCCGCGTGCTCGGTCGTGTGGACGCCCGTGTATGAGCCATTTTGGTATAGCGTCACGGGGTTGGGATCGTTGGCATTGGCAGCATGCCAGACTAATTTTAGCGTTGATCCGTTGGGCGCGGTGATAGTGACCGTTTTTTCCATTTTGTCCTCCTTTTTGTCATCCTTTGGTTGATTGCCGATCATGCCTTAATATGATTGCATGCATGATGCCAGATTATGATATCAATCAATACAATGAGTTATGATTTCTATTGATCGAATAATGCTGAAGATGAGGCAAAAATGTGTGGCTATAATGTAAACGTGTGGCGAAATGGTTGACTAACAGATCAGGGGTACCACGATCTGTTTATGGTTCACTATCCACAGAATTCACAGGGTGGTCTGTCAAGTTGTAACCAATTGATACGTAAGGACTAAAAAAATACTCTTGACAACCTCACCCAATTCGTGCATGTCCCAAGAGGGGGACATCAAGAAACAAGGGGGAGTCCCCAGCGTTGACGTAGCTGAGTCAGGGCGCTCCAGCGCCCGAATAGGACTCAGCGTAGTAGACTAGCCATCGGCGTTATCCGGAGACGACACGATTTCAATGGATCACACGACTAGTATTGAGCCGTCCACGCCCACACGCAAACGCCGGACAAAGCTAACCAAAGCAGACCGTTATCGTGAGCAAATCCTGAGCGGCCTCGATGCCGGACAATCGCAACGGCAAATCGCCGCAAAACTCGGCATGTCTCACTCGTCTATTTCTGCCTGGCTCGATACCCTTGATGCGGAAAAACACGAGATTGCGAGATTTCGGATCAGTCGGGCAGATGCACTCTCCAAGATTCAGAGTAAGTCGCTCTACGTTCAGGGTAAAATCTTAGAGAGCTTGTCTGAGGATGGGCTTCTCAATGCGCTCACCGCAGCTCAAAAAGGAAATTTATTACACGCATTAGTTGTCGCAAATGGGAATGCATTTGATAAAGAGCGATTGGAAATGGGGCAATCGACGGCGAATATCAGCACGATCAGCAAAATGGTCGATGGGCAAGTGAGTACGCTCTACAAGCGCACACCACAACATATAGCAGATGGCATACGTAGTTCTGTTGAGACAGAGGAAAAGATCAATGAAATCAACGTTGATAGAGTCTGATAAGAATCCTTATCTGACGTAGAAGTTGAGCAACATAGTCAACATATAGATTAAGAGCAGGAACTGTGCCAACGTTTCGATAGATGGGGTGACCGGGGGGTAAGGGGGGATCTCCTCGATTGTGACGATGGCATCGCCTCCTCCGCACCTCCTCTTCACAAAAATTTTTCTTCACAAAAAAGGTGCTGCCATGACCTGTCAGAAATATCATGAATCGAGCCATGGGAGGGACGTATGCCCAATCTGTCAACGATTCATTGCGTCCACATTTAGGTTCGGATGGGCAGGGTCTGAGACCATGCTACGCAGAACGCATTATCTGATCGGAGGCAGGCCGTCGTCTCTCACGAGAGAATACCTCTATTATGCCCGCGAGTCTTGAACAGACACTCACCAAGAAACAAGCCGCCGAAGTCGATCTGTGGGTGCTTTATCCATTCTATTGGGCCAAACGCTTTCTCGGCCCGGAGTTCGATCCCTGGTCAGGACAAAAAGACCTCTGGAAGGCCTATGGCAAGCTGCTCAATGCGAAGCTGAAACGCTATCAGCTCGGACCGGAGGCCTTGACGCCTGAGGAGACCGAGCTCGCCGACAAGATGGGGATTTCGGTCATGTCCGGACATGGATTGGGCAAGGAGCGATCGGTCACGGGCATTGGGTTACATTTTCTCTCAGTCTTGAAGTGCTATCAACCGAAAGGCGTCTGTACCGCGCCTGCCGGGCCGACGTTGCAATCCACACTCTGGCCGGAATTCTCCAAGGTCATTGCGGGTTCTGAATATCTGACCGCGCTCTTTGAGAAGCAAGCCAATCGGATCTATCTCAAGGAAGATCCGAAGCATGGACAATTCTGCCGCATTGAGCCGCGCACGATTCAGCAAAACTCCAATCCGGATGAGCAAGGCGTGGTCTTGGCCGGTATTCATGCCACTGGCGTGATCTATCTCATTACGGAAGCATCTGGTGTCCCGGAACCGGTCTTTAAGCCGATTGAGGGCGGCCTCACGGATCCGCTCTCGATCATCATCATGATCTTTAATCCCACCAAACGGACAGGGTTCGCGGCGGAATCCCACACGAAGAATCGCAAGCACTGGCTCTGTCTGCAGTGGGATGCTCGCGTCCTACGGAAAGAAAAACTGGCGAATCCAGGCCGCTTCGTCTGGTTCAATGAACGCGCACAAGATGTCTTGATCGAGAAGTATGGCGAGGATTCGGATACCGTGCGCATTCGCGTCATCGGCCTGCCGCCCAAGCAAGCCTCGGATACGTTAATTCACTATGATGCAGCGATCGCCGCCAGTGAACGGCAGATTGAGATACAGATGCATGATCCCCTCTCGATCGGCGTCGATGTGGGCGGCGGCGGATCTGGTGCCGATCCGTCGATCGTGACCGTGCTGCGTGGGCCGAAGCTGATTGAACTGCAAGAGCATCAGTGCGATGAATTTCGGCTGGCCGATCTCGTCGCGGATGTCTTGTCACGCGAACGCGCCAATCTCGCCCCCGATGCCTCTTATGCCGTGGTCATCGATGGAGGAGGATTGGGACGATCGACCGTCAAGATGTTGCAAGACAAGCATCACATTGGGAATCTCTATGCGATCGATGCGGCAGAATCGCCGATTCGCGAGTCAGAATTTCATCGGATGCGCGATGAGCTGTGGTGGGAACTCCGCGAGGCGTTCATGGAGTCGAAAGAGATTGCCATTGATCCGAAGATTACGAACTATGATACGCTGATTGCGCAGCTCACCTCGATCAAATGGGCGTCGGTGGTCCTGAATGGACGGACGCGCACGAAAATCCAAGGGAAAGGCTCCTCATCCGGTATTCCGAACGTGAAGCCATTATTGCATAGTCCGAATGAGGCGGATGCGCTCTGCCTCGCCTGGCGCGGGTATCTGCGCTATTGCTCAAAGGTGCCGTTCCAATTTCGGAGCCGGTCCAGCTATCGACGGCCAGCCGTGGATTGGAGAATAATGTAGCATGCGGAGAGGAGGTGAACCAGATGGCTACCAAGAAAAAGACCGGCAAGAAACGAGGCTATTAATCGAGGCGCAACGGACGGCGGCTATTGAATTGCGACGCAAGCTCAAAGGCGCCTATCGCGAACTCGGCCTGGCCGTCCATGCGCTTGACAAACTCCTCCAATTAGGCTAATAGGCAGTTTATACGTGTAAACCGTGCCCGCCTCTTCGGAGCCGCGCATGAGGGAATGCTTCTCTCATGGCGTCCGCTCCGGTCTCCAGACTCGCTCCGAACGATCTCACGCTTGACTTTCTTGTCCAGCAGTCGAAGCAGGAAGACAAGGCGATAGTCCTGCGCAGACTCCAGCGATTCATAGTGGAGGGCACGCAGGCACCCATCCGTCAGCAGTATGAGATTGAAGCCTCGCTCACCTACAGTTACGTCGAAAATGACTTTTATACAGCTGAAGAACTCGAGGAATTCAAGAAGCGTGGGCAACCGCCGACGAAACAAAACGAAATCTCCCCAATTTTAGAGAAAATCGCCGGGCAGTTCATTCAAACTCGCCAAGTCGCCACCTTTCTCGGACGCAATACTCCTGCGGACGATGAGGTGGCGGCTCTCGCGCAAGATTATCAGCGCTGGAACGATCAGCAGAACAATTATCAGTTCGTGGAGCAGGATATCGCCTGGGATGGACTCGTGGGCGGCGTTGGCTGGGCCAAAGCCAGCGTTGTCTTGAACGCAATCGGACAAAAAACCATTCAATTTCGAGCCGTCAATCCATTCCATGTGTTCAAAGATCCCCTTTCGACGGCCTATGACCCGAATGAAGACGCCAAATACATCCTCGAAGGGTCCTGGATGGACCTGGAGGACGCCATTGCGCTATTTCCGGACAAAGAAGACGACTTGTTGGCCTATGTCGGGAGTGGTAGCGGAGCTGGTTCCTCCTTTACCAGCAATATTGCCCCCTCCCTGCAAAATGAGGCCATGATTCCGAGCGCAGTCTATGCGCTGTCCGTGCAGGGGCAAGGATCTCGGCGGCGTGTCCGGCCATTTGAGATTTGGTACAAGCGGAAAATCAAGGTCTATTACCTGTTCAAGCCGGACGGAGTTGTGGCGCTCCCAATTCCGCTCGATGCCCCGACGGCGAAGGCCCTGGTCAAGCAAGCGGGCTCCGACCTGATTGCCGACAGCCGCTATCAGGACCGCATATATACCGGCGTCGTGCTGGGGAACCTGCTCATCCATCATGATGTGTCCGAGCATGAGACGAATCGTTTCCCCTATGTTCCATTCTATTCTGGTATTCGCAAGAATGGGGCGCCGTTGCCGCTGGCCGCCCGTATGGTGCCGGGCAATGAGCTGATCAACAAGATCTCCAGCAAGGCCGTCTCGCTCATGTCCAATCGGCAGACCATTGCCGAGAAGAATGCGGTGGAGGACATTGAGAAATTCCAAGAAGAGAAGGCTCGCCCGGACGGCTATATGGAAGTCCGCGAAGGGGCGCTCTCAGGACAGAAAATCGTCACCACCAACAATCTCGACATTGGCCAAGGTAATTTGGCGCTCCTGCAAGAGCAGAAAGACGCACTGCTTCGGACCGCGAATATGCCCAACGACTCCATGTCGATGCCTGGGCAAGTGCGCAGCGGCACCGGTATTGCGCGGGTGCAGTCGATCGGCTATCTGGCCACGACGCCACTGAGCAGCAACCTCAGCCGAACCCGCTATCTCAAGGCAGCCCTCCAATATGAGCTGATGAAGCAATATCTCACGGAGGAGCAGGCCTTTCAAATTACCGACGATCCGAACGCGCCGCGCACCGTGCAAGTGACGAAGGGTGCCATTCAAGCGATGAAAGAGCGGATCTACGACATCGTGATTACGGAGATGAAGGACTATGCCGTGCAGCGCGAACAGCAAGTGGAAATGCTGCTAACCGTCATTCCGCAATTAGCGCAACTCGGTCCTGCCTATGTCATGCTCGGCCTACAGCTTTCAGAGCTGCGCGACAAGGACGGCCTCATCAAGATGGTCCAAGAACAGACGGCACCGGCTCCAGCCATGCCGAAGATCTCACTCAATCAGGACTGGAAGGATCTGACGCCGGAAGTCCAAGCCTATTACGCCTTGACGGCCTTGAAGAGTCCAGAGCTGGCCCAGGCCATTCTCCAGGATGGCGTCGATCCCGCCTATCTCAGCAAGCTCAAAGCCGATCTGGCTGGCACCATGGTCCGAGAAGGCACCCGCGCCACCGTCGAGCGCGGACGGGTCGATCTCTCGGCCATGCAAACCGCCGTGGCCGGGCGTCAGCAAGTCATGCAGATGCTCAATGACCATGTGATGAATCAACAAACCTTACAAGCGCAACAGGCGCAAGGAGATCAATCATTATGAGTACCGCTGTTGCTGAACCAGCCGCCCCCACCGGTGCGGATGCCCCCATGGATGCGCTCGCGGCCTTCTATGGACCTGCATCCAAAACACCGGCGGATTCTCCAGCTGTGAGTCAGCCAGCTTCCGCACCGACCGCAGAGCCCGGATCTGCCACCCCTCCACCAGAGACTGTGGCCCCCGCTGCTGAGGTGAAACCGACTGCTCCGAAGGAAGCGGAGACCGAGAAAGGCAAAGACGAAGAAGGCCATCGCCAGGCGGCCCGCCGTCTCGGAAAGCAAGTGCAAGAACTGCATGCGCAGAATGCACAACTGGCTGAGGAAATCCGCATTCTGAAGGCGAAAGCCGACGGCACCTATGAGGAGCCGCAAGGGCCCACGCCTGAACAGATCGAGAAGAAAGCCCGTTTTTTAGGGCGCGAGCTCGCCAGCCGAGAGTTGGCCAATCAGAAGTATGGACCGGACAAGGTCCAAGCCAGAATCTATGACCCGGACTGTGAGCTGACCCAATTTCTAACGGAACAGCAACAGGACGAGCAGACCTGGCAGAGCGTCCGGATCATCGAGAGCCAGCAACCTGCAATGGAAGCGTGGAAAATCCTCGAGGAGCGCACATTCCAGAAAATCTACGGCACGGACCCGACGCAATGGAAGGCTAAGATTTTGGCGGAAGCCAGGCCAGCCATGGAGGAGGAGATTCGTGCTGAACTGAAAAAAACTTTATCGGCTATGCCGACCGGCGCCCCTGCGCCATCGGTGACTATAGCCAGAGGCGACGGGGGACCTCCGAAACAGGAGAAGAGCATGCTCGACCTGTTTTATGGACCGGCTCCGACTCGCCGATAAAAGGAGTCTGACTCATGGCAACGATTAATGCAACTGTCCTCAGCTTGCTCGACCATGCCAAGCGGCAGGATTCGAGCGGCAAAACCGCGCAGATCGTGGAACTGCTCTCGCAGAGCAACGCGATTCTGCAAGATGGTCTGTGGAAAGAATGTAATGACGGCAGCAGCGAATTGACGGTCGTGCGCACGGGTCTCCCGGCGGTCGCCTGGCGGCTCATGAATGCCGGGGTCGCCGTCTCGAAATCCACCACGGCACAAATCCGCGAAGCCACCGGCATGCTGGAGGCCTATGCCGAAGTCGATTGCGCCTTAGCCGAACGGAACGGCGATGTGCGGGCGTTCCGCATGTCGGAGTCTTCGGCCTTTCTTGAGGCGATGAATCAGGAAGCGGCCCAGACCTTGTTTTATGGCAATTCTGGGACGGCACCTGAGGAGTTTACCGGCCTCTCCGTGCGCTACAGCTCTACGACCGCCGGGAACGGCGCTAACGTCATTTTAGGCGGCGGATCAGGATCAGACAATACCTCTGTCTGGTTGGTCGGTTGGGGGGCCAATTCCTTCTATGGCATCTACCCACAAGGGACCACGGCAGGAGTTGCCCATCGTGACCTCGGCGAGGTGACCATCGAAAGCGCGAACGGAATTGGCAGTGGCACGCGCATGCAGGCCTATCGCGACCACTGGAAGTGGAATATGGGCGTAGCGCTCCGAGACTGGCGCTACTGTGTCCGCATTCCGAATATTGATGTATCCAATCTCGTCGCGAATGCCAGTGCAGCAGCGCTATCTGATCTCATGATAGACGCCCTTCATCATATTCCGGTCGAGGGCGTGGCGAATCTGGTGTTCTATATGAACCGGACCGTCTTCCGCATGCTGGATAAGCAGGGCCGCGATGATGTGAAAAGTGGAGGCCAGCTCGACTATTCCGTAGTGGATGGAAAGCCGAGACCATTTTTCCGTGGCATTCCTGTACGCAAGTGCGATGCCTTAATTGAATCGGAAACCGTTGTCAGTTAAGGCAGCATTCACGATTATACAAAGGAGTCACCATGATACTCGATGCACAAAATCTACTCTCAGATGCTCAGGCGATTACGGCAACTGCCGTCTCGACCAATACCATCGATCTGGGCAATGTCACGCCAAAACGAGGCATTGGAGCCGGTGAGCCCATGACCCTCATGTTCCAAATCGATGTGGCAGCCGATTTCACGACCGGCAATGAAACCTATCAGTTCGATTTGATCCAGTCGGCTAATGCGGACTTGTCGTCTGCGACGACGCTGGAGTCTCGCGTGATTGCCGCCTCCCTCCTCACGGCGGGATCTATTCATTATGTTCCGATTCCGCCAGGCGCAATTACCGCTCGGTACATCGGCGCAAATTATACCGTCGGGGGAACAACCCCATCAATTACGGTGACCTGCGCATTAATGCCGCAACGGGATGTAGATACGTTGCAGACCTATGCGAAGGGCTACACGATCAGCTAACTGGTTGCCTGAGAGGTGAGGCTTCCCCTCACCTCTCAGCGCTCGATGAAGGAGTGACATCATGGGGATTATGGTCAAAGCCAAGGATCATCCAACGGGATTACGGAAAATGATGGGGTATTACGATCATCAGAGGCGCTATCCTGGAGAGGAGTTTGAAATCGAGCATGAGTCGCATTTCTCCAAGAAATGGATGGAGAAAGTTCCGGCTAAAGGCAATGTATCCGTCGGGATCGATCTGAAGGGCAAAAAAGACAAAGAGTGAGGTAGCGCATGTCAACCGTTGCAGTCACAACAAGCGGGGTGGCACCAGCAAAGATCGGAGCGGGCAATTATGTCGGCGAACTGGCTCATCACCAATGGACCTTAGCGCAAGGGGACGACGGGACGCCGGTTTCCTATGCGGAATTCTCCGATCGCAGCATTGCGTTTACCGGCACCTTCGGCGGGGCAAGCGTCTCATTGCAAGGCAGTAACGATCTGACTTCGCCGACGAACTGGTTTGTACTGACGGATTACCAGGGCAACAATATCAGCAAATCTGCGGCGGCGCTCGAAGGCGTCGAAGAGCCGACCGTCTGGGTCCGTCCATTGGTGACGGGCGGCGACGGTACAACCGCCATTGTAGCGAATCTCTTTGCACGACGATCTCCAGGAAAGCGATAAATGGCCGTCAAATGTATCCGATCTGGGGCGTCTGGAACAGGGTCTGGCGATGATTGGACGAATGCCTATGCCTCCTTTTCTGCAGCGAGCTTTACGCGCGGCAATACCTACTATGTGGCAGATGGGGCATATTCGGGAGTGACGTTAAGCACAGCCGTTAGTGGAACGACTGTGATTACCATTAAAAAAGCGACCATTGCTGATCATGGCACTTCTACCGGCTGGAGCGATACCTTTGGAGATGGACAGGCCGAGTTCTCCTCAGGGTTCACCTTTGCCACGAGCTATTGGACGTTAGATGGTTCAACTGGTGGGGGGCCTGGGCAGTGGGAATCAAACTTCGGCTTCTTCGGAAATATGCCTGCTTCAGGTGGGCAGGACAGTTTTTTTGATTTTTCCCCAAACGTCTCCAATCTGACGGTGCAGCATTGGGACGTCTATGCACGCGGTCGTGATTATGGATTTGACACGGATATATTTATCATCCTTGATCCGGTCACGACACTTACCATTCGGTACTGTCTCTTACGTGATACCTCACGGACCATGATTCTCACATGGCCTGCTTCATGTAACGGCATTCTGATTGAGTATTGCAAATTTGCTCGTAATGGACCGCTTGAACACCGAGAAGCCTGGTCCGCCGGACCGGATGACAATGTGACGGTTCGGTATAACCTTTTTGAGGACTGCTTCGGGACGGCAATCATTGCCATCGTCAATAATTTCGGCGATGCGGCGAATTGGGAAATCTACGGCAATATCATGTATCACACTGGCACGATTACCGACGCAATCATTAATACAGGTATTCTGGTCAATCGGTATGATACCGGCCCTTCGCCAGCGGTCCAGGTCAGTGCCACGAATTGGAAAGTTTATAACAATAACTTCGTAAACATTCGCAATGGCTCCCTGACGACTGCCATTGATGCGGAGCAGTTCACGAATTACACGGTTTATAACAACATTTGGTACAACAACAACGGCACGACGGGCGCGAACGGCACGACCGGAGATTATAATTGGTTCTTCGGCAACGACTCTAACAATACCAGCGGGGCAAATGATGTCATCGGCACCAGCAACCCCTTCCAAGACATCACCCCTTGGCTCACCGGCAATTGGAGTTTGAAATCCCCCCTGGCTGGTCTCAATATTGGCGCACCCTATAACACAGACTTGTCCGGTGCGACACGTGGGGCCGATGGTGTCTGGGATCGAGGAGCCATGGAGTTCGCGGCAGGGATAGCACGGTCTCCAGTAATGTTTCTCTAAGCACTATGGCTATTACGGTTGGGACCAACGGTAGCAATAGCGTCCAGACAGGCGGAAATACACTGTCGATCGGGTCATTTACGGTTACGGCTGGCACCGATTGTCTCATAGTCTTTGTAGGGGCAGGTTCAGCCACGCTCGGAACGCGCACGGTGTCGGGGGTCGCGTGGAATGGCACGTCTATGAATCAGCTCGGCGGTGCGCAGGGTGACAACGGAAATTTTCTCAGTACCGATATTTGGTATTTGCTGTCGCCGACAGCAGGGACGGGCGCGCTGACCGTAACGATGGGCGGGAGCAGCGTCACTATTTTCATGGCGGCGCAGAATCTGCAAGGCGTGAATCAATCGACACCATTCGGCACGCCCGTTACTGGGTCGAGCACCGCAAATAATACACCCTCTGTTAATGTGAGCTATGCCTCAGGGGAGTATGTCTTTGGGATTGTGTCTTCTGATGCTAATGCGACCATCACGGAAACCGGCACGCTCATTGCTGAAGCCGAAGCTATTAGCAGCGACGTATGCATAGGCGCCCAATATTTTAATGGTGCAGGCGGGACACAAACCGTCTCCTGGTCTGCCAGTACTCCGGACAATGGATGGGCGGTCACAGGCATATCCGTGAAGCCTGCTGGGGCTGGTGGTAGTACCTCTTCGCCCATGTTTAGGGGGGTCTAAATGGCTGATGCAACCATAAGCGCACTGACTGCCGGAACGGCTCTGGCTGGAACAGAAGTCGTCCCCATTGTCCAAGGTGGGGCGACCGTGCGGACGACCGTCCAGACTATTGCTAACCTCGCCAATACGGCCATTAATACCGTCTCGAACGCCGCCAGTAATGCCTTGAGCGTGGCCAATGCGGCCTCGAACGCGGCCTCAATCGTCTCCAATGCCCTGTCGAACGAAATCAGCAATCGGCTGTCTCACGTCAATGCCGTGAGTCAAGCCGTTTCGATTATTTCTCAGCAAGTCTCGTTGATCTCGCAGCAAGTTTCTCTGTTGAGCCAAGCCCATTCGGCGCTCTCGCAAAATGTCTCAACGCTCTCAGTGAATGTTCAGACGGTCTCGAATGCAGCCAGTAACGCCCTCTCGGTCGCCAATGCCGCCAGTAATGCCGCATCCATCGTGAGTCAAGCCTTATCAGTGGAAATCGCAGCTCGTGCGGCATCCGTGCAGACAGCCAGTGCGGCGGCAACTTCTGTACTTGCCTATATTTCGGCTACCTCGGCGAAGACGACAGGAGGACTCAGCGTGCGCGGTCTGCAATCGATCGTGAATGCGCTCTCTAGCCGTATCTCACAAGCGGGAGGAGGCGGAAATTTTACCGCCTCGGCCAGGACGACCGCTGGCACCTCTGTCCAAGGCTCTCAATCCGTCATCAATGCGTTATCCGCCCGTCTCTCACAAGTGGCTGGGGGATTCGTCGCGTCGGCTCGCACCACGGCAGGAACGTCCGTGCAGGGTAGCCAATCCGTCGTCAATGCGCTCTCGTCGAGGATCTCAGACACGATTCAGGCTATTTCCGTCCTGAGTCAGCAAGTCTCCGTACTCTCGCAGGCCCATAGCGTCTTAAGTCAAGCGCATAGCGTGCTCTCCAATACCGTCTCGCAGCACGGCGTTTCCATTAATGCCATTTCCAATCTACTCAGTGCCGTCTCAATTCATAGCTGGTCGTCTCCCAACTCTGCCACCGTCAGCGTGAAGGGTCTGCAAAGCTGTCTGAATAAGATTAGCAACACGTTCTCGAATGCATTTTCGGCTGGGTCTGCGGTGTCGGATGGGCTGACATCTGTCAATGCGCGCGTCACGTCTGTCAATAATTATGTCTGTGCCGTCTCAGCCAGGACGACAGGGGCCACGAGCGTCAAGGGTCTGCAAAGTGTGGTCAATGCACTCTCCTCACGGATTTCTCAGGCTGGCGGAGGATTCACCGCGTCTGCGAGAAATTCAGCCGGTACCTCTGTTCAGGGATCGCAATCCGTCGTCAATGCACTGTCGGCCAGGATATCTGATCTCGTACAGGCGGTCTCAGTCATCAGCCAGCAGGTATCCGTCTTAAGTCAGGCGCATTCAGTCCTCAGTCAATCTATGTCAGTTATTAATGCGACTTCTGCCCGTACAACTGGAGGGACGAGCGTCAAAGGATTCCAGAGCATTGTGAATGCGTTGTCCAGCCGCATTTCTCAGACAGCGGGCGGCTTTACCGCCTCAGCCAGAACCACGGCTGGTATCTCGGTGCAGGGAGCACAAAGCGTCATTAATGCCCTCTCGGCCAGGCTCTCACAGGTCGCCGGTGGCTTTGTGGCGTCCGCCAGGAATTCTTCTGGCACCAGCGTTCAGGGTAGCCAATCTGTGGTGAATGCCTTGTCCGCTCGTATTAGTGATGTCGAGGCGCATGCGTCAGCAGCCAGCGCTGCGGCGACAAGTGTGGATGCACGTCTCAATACCGTCTCGAATCAGGTCTCGATTCTCAGTCAACAGCTTTCCGTGCTCAGCCAGGGGCTGTCCGTTGTCTCGAATGCTCTGTCCAATGAAATCTCGAACCGCATCAGCCATGTCAATGTCGTCTCCCAGGCTGTCTCGGTGCTGAGCCAACAGGTATCCGTTATCTCGCAGAATCAAAGCGTGTTGACCTCTCGGCTGAACAATCTCTCTTGCCGGACCACGATCGGCGGAACGGTCTCGGTCAAGGGTCTGCAGTCGGTCATCGATCAGATCAGCAATCAATTCAGCAATGCCTTCAGCGCGGGAAATGCCGTCTCGAATCTCGTCAGCGGCGTCATAGATAATGTCTCGGTGATTTCAGCCGGACTCGGCGGCATTCAAATGCGCAAGGTCGGCACCGCTCAAGTGATTTCCGCAACGGCCTATACCAATGTGAGCGGGATGTCGCTCTCACTCGCGGCTAATGGCACCTATCAAATCTATGGCATGGTACTGTGGACGACATCGATTCTGACGGGTACTAAGTTTGGATTTACCTTCCCGACGGCGGTCTCGGCGGGCACGCTTCAAGCGCAATGCATCACGAGCGTATTTGGCGCCGGGGCCGTCAATCTTGTCTCGACCAACTTAGCGGTCGGCAATATCAATGCGGCTGGATTCTCAACGACGGCTACGACCTGGATCTCAACGCTTGGCGGGGCCTCGGCTGGAGCGACCTATAACGTGATTGTGGAAGGACTCTTTGTGAATGGCGCGAATGCCGGGACCATGCAGCTGCAGGCCGCGCAAAGCGCGACAGGTGGAGGGGTACAAATTCTGGCCGGTTCATTCTTGCGAGCCTACAAGATTGCCTAAGGAGCGCTATGGCACCGAAAACGATTCGCACGAAGCACGGCAAGCTCATGATGAAATCGATTCTCTTGCAGAATGGGAATTTGCTGATTCCGTCTCGGGCCGAGCATGACCGTGATGAGCTGACCTGGAAGGAAGTGCAGCCGGGAAGCAGCGATTTCAAGCGATGGTTACCGGTCTCAGTGCAGGAGCCTGATCCGCGATGAATGAGAAAGTCATCGATCCGCTGAATCCGCCGAAGGTTGAGTATTGCATTCCGATTTGGCTACGAGACAGTCAAATCAATCTGGCGATTGAGCGCAAGATTCCTCGGATTCAGCCGACACAGATCGTCCAAGATGGACCGATTGCCTGTGTGGGGTTCGGGCCGTCGCTCAATGAGACTGTTGAGCAGATTCGACCGTTCGCCACGATTATGAGCTGTAGTGGCGGCACGCAATTCCTCTTACAGCGAGGGATTGTGCCTCGGTGGCACGTCGAAGTCGATCCGAGGCCGCACAAGGTTCAATTAATTGGGGAGCCACATCCTGGTGTGGAATATCTCATCGCTTCAACTTGTCATCCTGACGTGTTTGACCATTTGGAGAAACATCAGGCGAAGGTGACCCTCTGGCATATTTTTGACTCGACCGAGGAAGGCTTTCGGGTGCTGCCCAACGGCGAATGGGCACTGACCGGTGGGTGCAGTGTCGGCGTGCGCATGTTGACCTTAGCTGCGTTCCTGGGATTTCGTGATTTGCATGTGTTTGGGATGGATGGGTGCGAAGGGTCGAGCGGCAAGCATGCGGCATCCCATCCTATGCAGCCACAAGGACATTCACTGGTGACCTATGAAGGTCGCACGTTTCAGACGACCTCTTCGATGTATGCGGTGGCGCAAGGTATTTGGCATGAAATCGACCAGCTGAAAGATACCAAGGTGCAATTCTACGGCGATGGGCTGATCCAGCACATGGCGAAATATTATCAACGGAAAGAGCCTGTTCCAGGATCCTCACTCGGCTTTGCCAAGCCGGAATTGATTTCCGACAGCTATCGGCAACTGAATCAGGAGTTACATAAACAGAATCAGTTTTATGGGGTCGGAGGCGGCAAGCATGCGAAGGTCGTGAAGGATTTGACCGAGAAGCTGAAGACGCAATCTGTCTTGGACTATGGCTGTGGGAAAGGGCATTTGGCGAAAGAGCTGAATTTCCCCATTTGGGAATATGACCCCGCCATTCCCGGCAAGAATCAGGCGCCTCGACCAGCAGACATCGTGATCTGTACCGATGTGCTCGAACACATTGAGCCTGAGCATTTGCTCGGCGTCCTAAGTGATCTCAAGCGCGTCGTGAAGCAGATCGGCTATTTCACGATTCACACCGGTCCAGCCGGCAAGACATTACCCGATGGACGCAATACGCATCTGATCCAAAAAGGTCGGCAATGGTGGAAGAATCGGCTCAAGCTGTTTTTCCATGTCGGCATGATGAAGGAAGTGGGGCCTGAGCTGCATTGTGTGGTGTCACCGAAGCGAAAGGCGATTGCAGCATGATGCCTCTACAGATTTATATTGGATGGGACGCACGAGAACAATTGGCCTGGCATGTGCTCGCGCATTCCATTCTCTCGCGCACGTCCTATCCGGTGAGCCTCATCCCGTTGCATCAGCAGACCTTGCGGCAGGTCGGGCTCTATCAGCGAGAGCCGGATCACGCGGCCACCACAGAGTTTTCCTTGACGCGCTTTCTCGTGCCCGCGCTCTCAGGATTCAAAGGCTATTCACTCTTTTTGGACTGCGACATGCTCTGTCAGGCGAACATTCTCAATCTCTTTTATGTGGCCATGTCGAACCCTTGGAAATCGTGCTGGATTGTGAAGCATGACTATATTCCGAAGACGTTGCTGAAAATGGACGGCTGTCCACAGACAACCTATCCGCGCAAGAACTGGTCGAGCGTCATGCTCTTCAATAATGAACTGTGCCGAGGCCTGACGGCGCAATTTGTCGATTCGGCGTCACCGGCTGATCTGCATCGCTTTGCCTGGGTGCCTGAGCATGAGCTCGGTGAGCTGTCGCCAACCTGGAATTGGCTCGTGGGGGAATATCGACCGAAGCCGGATGCCAATATCTTGCACTATACATTAGGCGGTCCATGGTTCCCTGACAGCGCACCAGGGCCGGAAGCCGATCGATGGATCAAGGAATGTGAACATCTCGGTATTACAAAGAAGGAGGCGGTATGTACCTCTTACTAGAAAATGGTAGCAGATTACTCTTAGAGGATGGCATCTCAGGGATATTGCTTGATATCTTTGTGTCGATTCCTGGCAGTAATTCATGGGTTATCCGTCGCAGGAGATAAGATGATCATGAAGCAATGGATTCTTCGCGCCATTATCTTGACTATGTTGCTCATGTCACTTGGCATTCCGGCATGGGCAATGGAGAACTATTCCGAAGTGCTGCGTGATCAGTACGGGCGCGCAATCGGCGGAGCCACCGTCGCGGTCTACAATGCGGGGACGGCAGTCCTGGCGACGATCTATTCTGATAATGGCTCGACGGCGAAAGCCAATCCCTTTCAAACGAACATCCTCGACGGCAGCTTCAATTTCTATGCTGCGAATGGCGTCTATGACCTGATCTTCAATTATCCCGGTGCCACATTTGACGCCTCGCTGACGCGGCGGATGTCGCTGTTCGATACCAACGATTTCGCTGGCGGCGGTGGTGGGTCAAGCTCTTGCTATCGGCTCATCACGACAACGCCCTATACGGTCGTCCCTGCTGATAGTGGCTGTGTGTTAGAGTTTAACGCGGCATTCGAGATTGATGTTACGATTCCACAGGCAGGCCTAGCTGGGTTCGGTTCCTCCTTTCGCTTTACGCCACTCAATCGCGGCTCGGCCAATGTTATTTTCACGCCGACCATTAGCACCATCCAGGGATCTTCGACCTTTGAGCTGCAACCATCGCAAAGTACGAACATCGTCTCCGATGGATCGAATTACGTCTATACGCCAGGCATCACGCAGCCGACTGGATGGCCGCTCTCCAGCACCAATAAAGAAATTACCTGGGCCGACGCCTTTGCGACGGCGGCGCTCTTTGGGAATGGTACCAATAAACTCGCGCTCTATAATGATGTCACCCTCGGGCCGCAAATCGCAGCGGTCTGCTCGGGAGTACTGAATAATTGCAACTATTACCGCCAACTGAATGCCGGATTTAAGGCGGGGTTCAAGAATTCCACGGGCACTATTAAATGGGAATTCGATGAAGCGACTGGAAATATTGATATTGCCAACATGGACGCAACCACGGCTAACGTGGCGATTACGGTCTTTGATGAGCGACACTTCCCGGTCTGCACCTGCCAGAACACCAACGCCTATGCCAACTTCGATCTACCAACGACGAATGCCCCGACGCCAACCTGTAACACTGGCACCAATACCCAAAAAGCCTATCTTGCCTTCAACGACACGACGGATCAGAGCTTTCAAGACCATTTCATTATTCCGACCAATCTGACGCAGCTCGTTTCCGCTGACATCCATTTTCGATGGAAGGCGACAGCGACGACAGGGACAGTCGGCTGGTGTGCGCAGCTCATTCGCGTTCCCGTTGGATCTACATCAGATCCCGCCTATTCCGCACAGTCTGCAAGCAATTGCGTCAGCGATACGACGAACGGCACCACATTGCAAGAAAATAGCGCCGTCATTTCAGGTGTTCCATGTGCGGCCTGTGCGCCTGGGGATCATGTCTATGTGCGTATTTCTCGCGATGCAGATGGGAGCGCTGTCACTGACAGCATGACGGGCGATGCATTGCTGCTGATGTATGGACGCGCCTTAAAGGTGGTCCAGTGAAGCCGATGTTCTTCTGCCTTCTTGCGCTGGTTCTTCTGGCTATACCGGCCTACGCAGTCACGCTGGATGCGACGAGTTCCGGCAGTACCACGACGACTTCCTTAACAGTTTCCCATACGGTGACCTCTTCTGGTGGGAATCGTGCAATTGCCATTGTCTGCGCAAATCGCGTCGCCGCCAATACAGTCACCGCAACATACAACGGTGTCAATGTTCCACAAGCCCCCACGGTGGGGACCGTCAATGGTACGGCCATTGGAGCTAATATTTCGGCCTGGGCGTTCATTCTTGCCAATCCTTCAACAGGGACAAATAACTGGGTCGTCACGCAATCAAACGCCGTCGGCATGCTCTGTGTGGCGGTCTCGGCTACCGATGTCGATCAAGTTACGCCTGCTTCTGACGATGATGGCATCTGTTCCTCGTCGGTGACCTCCCTCTCTCGCACCCTGACCGTCGCGAGCAATGAACTCATCGTCGATGGCGTCGGTCGATCGGCTGCCGATGGCACACTGGCCGAAGGGACCAATCAAGTCGATATCTCTGGACCGATTCAACTCAACGCGAATTTCACGGGAGATGGGTCCTACAAACTTGGATCTAACGGAACCTCGACATCCTGGAGCTGGGGCAGTGCGGGATCAGCCTGCATGATGGCGGTGTCGTTTAAGCATAGCGCGTTTAGTGCGTCGAGTGCTGCGCCATTTCGGAGAAGATTGTAATGGTACGGGCTACTCTTGCTGTATTGGTCATCATATGCATGAGCGTATGGTCGAATCTGTCCCACGCAACCACATATTGGACTGATCCGAGCGGGAATGACTCGACTACCTGCCTCTCTGCGAGCGGAGATACTGATCCAGGCGTCTATAAGGCATCTCCCTCTGGAGCTGTGGCCTGCATGGTGGGCGGCGATCATCTGATTATTAAAGCGGGATTCTATACCGGCACGACAGCTCATATTCGTAATCTTCCAAGCGGGACCGCCTCTAATCCGACCATTGCCGAGGGAGATCCGAATAGCGCAGTGGGCTGTGCAAAGGCCCATACGTGCCCGACGATTTTGCATCCATCCAGCACGGGCGGCCTCACGAATAATGCCGTAAGCGCCAGTCATGCCATTATTCGACGCATCGACTTCGATCATCAGGGCATTACCAGTAATTCCTATCCATTCCGCACAGTCGGTCCATGCACCGATGTACTTCTTGAGGATATTGAAACCCATAGCACTCTCAATCTCACGCCCACGGCGAACGTCAGCGGATTGATGATTGATGGCCTGTGTGATCATGTCACGGTCCGTCGGTTACATTCCCATGATAATGGGGGTGTGCCGAATACCGGAGGGCATGGCATTTATCTCCAAGGGGATGATGTCACCGTAGAGGATAGCTGGATTCACGATAACGGGGATTTCGGGGTGCAATGTTATCGGTCAGGAACCGAAAATGGTGGGATTCCGTTCCGCTGTACATTCCGCAACAATCTATTTGAGAATAATGAGTCGAGCCTTGCGATTGAAGGGAATAACTTCAAAGCCTACAACAACGTCTTCCGCAATGCGCGTCATGGCACCAACGTTATTATTGGATATGGCTCCTCACAAAGCCCCCTGATCTATAACAACCTCTTCTACAACTCGTCTGGCGGAGCAGTCGCTATTAACTGCGGACAGTATAGCGGATGCACGAATGCCACGATTGTCAACAATATTCTGTTTGGGTACCAGAATGAATTATTTTTGACGGGGACTGGAAGCATTCTGCTCGCATCAAATAATGCGTGTGAATCGTCAAAGAATTGCGGCACCACCGGGAAGCTCAGCATTGCGTCCATTACCGATATTCTCGTCTCAACGACGGACTATCGCCTAAAGCCTGGCTCTGCAGCCATTAATGCTGGCATTGCATCGCTGCCTGAACGCCCATGCAATGATACTGCCTGCGATATTGGACCGAATGAGTCGTTTTCCGCTTCGTCTGCGGCCATTACCGGCACGACGATAGACGTGACGCTTGGCATGAACCTGAACACGCCGGTCAGTCCGACGGTGGACGGCTGGTCGATCTCGTGTGTGCCGAATCCGACAGGATGCCCGACGCCGACCATTACAGGCGTCTCGCTCAAGACCGGATCAAGCACCATTGTCAGCATTACCTATAGCGGCGCCTCCTGCCAGACTGGGCAAAATTGGATCGTGAATTATGATGAAACTGTAGGAAATACGACAGACTCTATTACCCTTCCGCTCAAACAACAGCTCTTAGGCGTGGTGAGTTTAGCAGTGTCAAATCTGTGTACGGGGAGTCCCGCACCGTCCTATCCATCCGGGGCCCTCATCTATTATCCGCTTGATGGGAATGCGAATGATGCCAGCGGGAATGGAAATAATGGCGTTTTGAACGGGTCTCCAACATTTACCTCGGCCAAGCATGGTCTTGGGATGCAGACGACCTTAGGCGCTACTCAATATATCGCGATTCCCTATGGCAATGGGATTAATCCATCAACCCAACCATTGACAATTTGCAAAGGGATCTATATCACGCCAGGCACTGAAAGCACGGTTAATTTTATTGCCTTTGGGGCGCCTGTCGGGACGAATCAACGTCTCTATGTGGCGGCGACTTCTGGAACATGGCGGCTTGCCGCACAGAGTCAAAACTCGGGTACTGCGTCTGATCTGGCCGTAGTCGCCGGGTGGAATATGGTGTGTCTGCAAGGCGATGGCGCTGGAAATCTCATATTACATAATAACAATGTGGCCGCAACGTCAGGCAGCGGAGTACGAACGGTCACATCCTATACGCTTGCCGGTAACTTCCAGCTCGGTGCCATTCCGGGAAACATCTCAGGACAAGCCGTCTATGATGATTTCCTACTCTGGACAAGTGTTGTCGATCTGGGCGCTGTTCAATCCGCCTGGGAGCAAAGCCTTCCCGCCGGCTGTCAGATGGCCCAAGCCGCTCATCGCTTTCAGCGCGTCCATCTGATCAATGGAGCGGTCTCTGATCTCGGTGTCAATAATGTCTCACAGAATGTTGTTAATGGTGGCGCCGTTGCCATCATCTTTCAGATCAATAGTACCGTCTCCGATTGTGCGTCGACCTCCTTTACGCTCTGGGATAGCGCAGATTGCGTGAATTTCACCGCACAGGTCCCCAATACGCCCACTACGGATGGCGTCTATTTTTGGGGTGTCGATGCCAATCCAGCCTTGAATCGCTTTGTTGCCGACGGTCCCTTGACGGGATCCCTCACGCATACGGATGGATCGACACAATTGACGGCAGATGCGACGCCCACGGTGACGATGGCACAGAATACATCCATCACCTTGCGCTATATTGTGCGCTTCTTGTCCGGCCATACCAATGAACGGCGCTGCTTTAAGCTGAAGGATCAATCCGGAAATGACTTATCAGCCGGATATACCCCCTCATCTGGGGCAGAGGTGGATATTATTCCGGTGCAAGCGAATACGGTGTTCTGATGGGGGCGATTGAATTTTGGTCGAGAGCCTGTCCGTGCTGTGGCAGTCGATTGGAAAAAGAACGGCTGGTTACTCCGTGGAAATGCTGGCATTGTCCATGGACGACGGAAGATATCTCTCGCGGTCATCGTTGGGATGGTGTGTCTCAGAAGCCTGGAGAGTTCCACGGGGAACATTTGTGAAGAGGATCGCATGCGATTGATTACGGAAGAGGCCTTAGCCGTCATCACCATCTATCAGGAAGCGCAGGGCGAATCCTATGAGGGTAAGTTGGCGGTGGCGGAGGTCATTCGCAATCGTATGAAGAAGCAGTATGCCAGCGATGGTACTGTGTCGGGGACCGTCCTTCGACCTATGCAGTTCAGCGGATGGAATGCCAAAGATCCAGGACGGATTCGAGCAGTGAGGAGTGATAGTGATGATCGGATTGTGCAGGACTGTATTCGAGCCTGGCATGAGGCGATTGCCGGATCGGATACAGTGAACGGCGCGGTGCTCTATTACAACCCTTCCATTATTCCTGATGCTCCGGAATGGGCCATGCCGGATAGTGCTGATGAGGTCGCGACGGTCGGGCACCATGTGTTCTTTGTGCCGAAGCCAAGGCCGGGGACCGTGAAGGTTTAACGTGAGCCCAATATGGGATTGGATGGATTCTGTTATCGGGGCGATTGGCGGGGCGATCAGTGCGTCTCTGGCCGTGGGCGGCGCGTGCTATCGCTGGGTCAATTCAAAATTTGAGCATGCCGAAGAATCTGAAGAGAAGGAACGAACCGAGACAAATAGTAAGGTTAACTCACTACTTGACCGAGTGACGGCGCATGACAAGGAGATTGCGACCCTTATGGCGAATGAACGCCATACCTCAGAGCGGCTGGCCGGATTTCAACTGGTAATCAATGCCGTGAACGAAAAGCAGGATAAGCAAATTGGCATGATTAGTAAGATTATTGCCCAGAATGAAATCATTCTGAAAGTCAAACGTGCAACAGACGATGAATAGAAAGGAGACACCATGAATTCGACGATGATGACCACTATTCTGGGACTCGTGCAGGCGATCGGCGCCGCGACCCTCGACTATCTCATGCATAACCCCATGGAAGGGGGCGCCATGAAGCAACCGACCTTTTGGATCGGATTGGTCATTGCGGCAGCCATGGGACTGAAGGGTTATTACACGCAGGGGGTGCATCAACCTGCGCCCACGCCTGCGCCTCAGACCGAGGCACCAAAGGCCTAAATGGCTATTGCGAGCCTCATTGAAATGGTCCTCTCTATTGTGGTGGCGGTCATTCCGACCATTTTGGCCGCCATGAAAGCGAGAAATGATGTTAGGAAATCAGCTTTTGATCTGGGCCTTAGTGAGTTGCATGCTGCTGACGACCGGATGCGGATGGAAGATCATGAATACCAGTCTTCCCCCGTGCAGCCGAGCTGACATTTCGCAGCAGGATGGGAAAGTTGTGATTACCCAGCAATGCTGGAATTGGATCCTGCTCCAACTCGACAGCTATAGAAAGGGGCAGCCCACATGAAGCCATCCGTGCAAGCCATTGTGGAAGGTCTGTTAATTATCGGTGTCCTTGGCGGTCTGCTCATGCTGGCTGATTTGCTATTGTTTCCATAAGGGGGCCTTATGCCGGTTGGACAAATCAATACGGTCGCACAGACGGCGGATTTCACCGTCACACGAGATCAGCTCATCCAGGCAGCATTCGAGACTGCACGAGTCATTCCCGAAGGCGAATCCATGACGCCAGAGCAGCTCAATATCGGCATGATTCGCTTGAATCTGATCGTGCGGGAAGTGGATCAATCGGGGAACTGGGTCTGGACCATTCAAGAGGCAACCCATGTTCCGTTGGCATCAGGAGTGGGTGTCTATGATGTGAATAATGGATTGCCTCGGAATGTCTCTGAACTCGTCTCGGTCGTCTATCGATCGGAGAATGGGTGTGATTCGCCTCCGCTGAAGATTCTCAAGGCTGATGGATATGAGGAGATCAGGGACAAGCTCTTGAATGGGGAACCGAAGGCCGTCTATTTGACCACGGATATTCAATTGGAACGCCGACGCCTCTATGTGTGGCCATTCCTCTCGACCGTGACGGCGCAATCCAAGGTCATTGGCACGGACAACAATATTTATAAATGTATTTATCCACATACCAGTTCGAGCACGAATCAACCGACGAGTGGGCAAAATTGGCGCATGGTCTGGGAGCTAAGCGCCTCCAGTGTCACGCCATGGGTTTCTGGGTCGAACTATACAACGGCGGAATCGCTGCGTATCGTCATGAAGCGTCCGATTTTTGATTTCGATAATGCCAGCAATACGCCGGACTTTCCCATGCAGTTTCCGCGCTTGCTCATGTATCGGCTCGCGGCTGATTTGGCCGATGTCTATGGCACGAATCAGGACGCGCTCAATGGGAAGATTCAAGGCGCCTTTACCGACTTGTTCCCAAGTACGCGCCCAAAATCAAATGATATCCATAACAAGGTGCAGTTCTTCTAATGGCTGACTGGCGAGATATCCCACTCATTACGCAGCCCTATGAAAGTGCGGATGAGGTACAGCTTGAGGAGTTTAACGCGACGATCATGGACGCGATTCCCGTCATAGTGGGAGACAAAATCCATTTGATCAAGCGCCCTGGCTTAGTCCAGAAGATCAATCTCGGTACGGGTGCGCCGATCGATGGGCTGTACTGGTTTGACAAGGGCCGTGTCGCGCTCGCCGTCAGCGCTGGTCGCGTCTTCAAGATTACCGATGCGTCCGGGGCCTTCACGGAACTGCTCGGATCAACGGATCTGTTGAGTAATGCGCCGGTGACCTTCGCGAAGAACGCAACACGGGTCGTCATGGCGAATGGCGGGAAAATGGTCCATACCGACCTCTTGACGCTCACGACCATGGCAGATGCCAATGCGCCGACGGTTGTGACGCATGTCACAGATATTGACCTGTATATCATGGCGAACGAGGTTGGATCGTCACGGATTCACTTTTCCGCGGTGAACGATTTGACGACCTGGCCAGCGCTCAACTTTGTCTCTGCGGAAGCCAAGCCCGATGATCTGATGGCTATTCAGGAAGGATTTGAGGAAGTTATTGCGTTAGGTCGGGAAAGCGTCGAATTCTTCGTGAATGACGGACAAAATCCATTCTCGCGCATTCCTGGCTCAGTCAAGCCGTTTGGGATCTCGGCAACATATTCCCTGGCTCTCGCCGGGTCAACCTGGATGTGGCTCGACCATCGCCGACGATTTGCCACGATGCAAGGCCGAGAAGTCGTCAATATGTCCACGCCCTATGACCGCATTATTCAGCGCTATACGGCAGTCGATGATGCGATCGGCTATACCATCTCAATCGATGGCATGACGCTGTATGTCCTGAATTTCCCGACGGCCCAAGAAACGTTGGTGTTTAACTATACGAGCCAGCAGTGGCATCGGTGGGGCTACTGGCAACCATCGACCGGGCTCTACGACAGATTCAGAGGGCAATCCTATTGCTATGCGGCCTCGTGGAATCTGCATTTTGTCGGTGATCGACAGAACGGAATTATTTATGCGGCCAATCGCCAAACCTTTCAGGATGACGGGAATCCCATTCGGAGCCTGCTCAGGACCGGGCATATTAGCCATGGCATGCTGATGGACAAGCAATCCGACATTCTCAGGCTGCATTGTAAACGAGGGCTCGGCAATAGTGCCGTCGCTGATCCGCAAATCGTGCTCCGCAGGAGAATAAATAATCGTCCACAGTGGGGAAATGAACGATGGAGAAGCCTTGGACAGGTCGGGGATCATCGGCCATATGTGGACTGGAAGGCCAATGGCGTCTATCGCACCTGCCAATATGAACTCACACATTACGACAATAGTGATTTGGTGCTGATGGGTGCTCAAGAACTGGTAACAGGACTGGGGTAAGCATGGCCAAACAAGTCAGAAAACCGCCGAGCCAGGCCGATGCGAAAGATCCACGAGCACGAGAGTATTTTGACCGCGATCTCTACGACCAGCATCGCATGGTCGGCACGGCAACCGTGGATCTGCCGAGCCTTGCAGCGAGCTCAAATACCAGTTTTACCATTCCGGTCAATGGGGCGAAGGCTGGCCAGCAACAGACAGTCGAATATGGGTTGCCCTCAAACTGGAACACGGCATTGATAATTGCGTCAGCTTTTGTGAGCGACGACGACACGGTAACGATTGTGGTGCGGAATCCGACCGGATCACCGATCGACTTTGGGTCTGCGACCTATAGCGCAAGGGTGCGACCATGAATCAAGAGATTGAGATTCTTGCTCCTCCCCTCGTGATGCAGCGGAACGATCGAATCCGCGAGAACATTGTGAGGCTAGAGCAGAACATCAAGACCTTCAAGCAAGAGAACGGCATTCCCGATCCAGAGTGTCCCTTGACCCATACCTTTGCGCCAGGGGCCTATTTCCGTGTGATTTTCGTCAAAAAGGATACGCTCATTGTCACCAAGATCCATAAATATGCGCATATCACGGTGCTGATGCAGGGGTCGGCTCTTGTCGCAACCGAAGAAGGTCCCGTCATGTTTGAGGCGCCAAAGGTGCTGACGACGAAGGCCGGAACCAAGCGCGCGATCTATACGAAGACTGATGTGCTCTGGGGGACGTTTCATGTCACCGAGAAGACGGACCTGGATGAAATTGAGGATGAACTCATTGCGAAAGACTTTGCTTCATTCGATGCGCTGCACGATCCAGAGGTTCAGCAACTTTTATTATCTAAGAATCAAGAGGCCCTATCATGAGTTTTGTGGCAGCAGCGATTGGCGGCAGTTCCGCGCTGAGTATGGGCGGGAGCATCTTTGGCGGACTCATGGGGAGTTCCGCTGAAAAGAAACGAGCCGCTGCGATTGCTCAGGCAGGGAATCAAGGCGCCGATTCGATTCTGGCTGCGATCAAGAGCGCCAATACCCAGGCGAGTGATTACAACCACATGGCGCGTGAAGACCTGTCACCATTCCGAGGATTTGGCGTGCAGGCTGGGAACACCTTGGCCAATCTGCTCATGGGTGGAGGCAATGTGCAGCAAGCGCTCAAGGCGAGCCCCCTCTTTAATTTCCAATCGCAGCTCGGCACGCAACAGCTCAATCAACAGCTGGCGGCCAGAGGCCTGTACGGATCAGGGGCCGGGCTACAGGCTCTCTCTCAATTCAATAATCAGCTCGTCGGGCAGGAAGGTCAAAACCTCTTCGATCGATTATTCAGCCTGACGCAACTTGGGGCCGGATCGGCTGGGCAAATGGCCGGACTCACGAATCAAACGGGTCTCCAGACTGCGCAAAATATTCTATCCGGTAGTACGGATGCGGCGAATCTGCGATTTAACGCGCTGACGGGAGCCGCTCAGGCTCGCTCGAATGCCACGCAGATGCTCGGGCAGATGGGGCAATCGCTGTTCGATACAGCTGCGGGAGGCATCAATCAGGGCATTAATTATTCTTTATATCAACCGCTCCTCAATGGCCTCTCTGGAGGAGGGGGCGGTATTGGGGCAGGCAGTCAGAAGACGACTGCGCCTGAAGACATTGCATTTAATTATGGCGGGATGACTCAGGGAAGCGGAGGATACCTCCCCTTTAGCATGACGGGAGGATAAGAGGGAGCGATGCCGAATAACAGCTTGCTAGACTTTGGGGAAATTGGCCGGTTTGCCCTGGGTGTGCAGAATTTGCGTCAACAGCAGATTCAAAATGATATCTCCATGGCGCATCTCGGCATGCAGCAGGACCGAGCCGACACCTATCAGCAGCAGGTGGATCAGCAGAATCAGCAACTCAAACAGCAGACCATGATGAATCTCTACAAGATTTCCGATGACGATATGGTTCGCCGCACACCTGGAGCTAAGGCGCAAATCATGGCCCAAATTGGCGCCATTGCTGGCGCTCCAGCGCTGAATATGGACAATATTCAAGTCGGAGAGAATACCTATCGGGATTATATCGGAGGCCTGGCGAGCGGCGACGCTGACAAAGTAATGGAGGGTGCCAAGGGGATTGCGCTGACTGGCACACCGGAAGATACCCAAAAGCTCATCAATGCCTTCTCAGGATTGCAAGCTCGACAAGAACAGATCCAAAAGATTCAGCAGTATCGGGAAATGAACGCGGGCAAGGTCGAAGCGCTACAAAATAATAATGCATTGGTATCATATGCCAAGCCGCTCTATACCGCCGCCTCTTCACTGCTACGCGATGACCTGCGCGGGACCGACACGCCGCAGTTTAAGCAGCTCCAAGAGCTGTATGCCAAGAATCCCTCTGATAAATTGCTCAGCTCGTCCAACCCACTCATCAAGAATAAGAGTGCCTTTGCTCAAACGCTCGATGGAAACTTTGGAAAACGGGCGTTGATGTTCGACCAGGAGGCCTCTCGGCTATCGGATCAGGTCACACAAGATCAAAAGATGCTGACTGATTCGGAACATGGCATTGCGCTTCCTGACGGCGTGACACCGGCTATGTTACGGGCTCGCGTCGAAACGAACAGCACCTTACTCGGAGCCACGCGCGATATGCAGGCCTGGTATGAATCGCCGCTGGATAAAGACAAGCTGGCCGCCGCGAAGGCCGCCTATAAAACGGTGGAATCTCGGCGCATGGATATGGAGGCCTTGGAGAAGACCACCAATGCCGACCGCATCAAAATGCAGCAAGATGCGCTGACGTTTCGCATGGATGAGTCGCAGCGCAAGCAGGCACAGAGTGATGCGCTCGCGGAGGCACAGCGGCAATATTATGCGTTGCCGACGAATCAGCAAAACATGCAGACGGCCTCCAAGATTTCGCAGAGCGTCAAGCAATCGACCGGCATGGAGGTCAAGCCAGAGGATATCTTCAAGAATCCGAACGCCCCGCAGAATGTGACGAACGTCAATCTCTCGCAGGAGAAAGCCGAGGCGTCCACCGTCGGAACGGCCTTCGGGAAGCAATATGCCGAGATCCAGAGCGCCGATGTCGATAGCCGCGCCAAAATGGCGAAGTATGACCGCATGGGTCAACTACTCTCTGGCATCAAGACTGGGAAGCTGGTTCCGGCCATGACGAATATTCAATCCATTGCCGATTCATTAGGTATCTCTGTCGATAAGACGCTAGGGGCCAAGCAGGCCTTTCAAGCCTTGTCCGGTGAAGTGGCACTCACCTTGCGCAATCCATCGGGCGGAGCGGGCATGCCGGGGGCCTTATCGGATAGGGATTTGAATTTCTTGGTCGGCATGACACCGGATCTGGCGAAGACGCATGAAGGCAACGAGATGATTATTGATACGGCGCGTAAATTGGCCAAGCGTGATCAGGAAGTAGCGAAGATGGCGCGCGATTACCGCAAGACACATGGGCAGTTCGATGAAGGGTTTTATGACCAGCTCGCCGCCTACTCAGAAAAGAATCCGCTCTTTTCAGGAAAGACGGCCCCCCCCTCGAAGGCTGTAGTTTCGCAAAATCGGCAACAAACAAATCTTACACAAGGCGGCAACGTCATGCCGCAAGCCTCTGGCGGGGCTGTGCTTAAATCTCTCCCACAAGGATCTAAACAAGTTGGAACATATCAGGGCAAACCCGTTTTTGAAGATGGAACAGGCAAGCGCTGGATCGGTGACTAATGGCCTTTCGTGAATTTACTGGAGAACTCGATGCCGCTCCTCCGAGTGGGCCGGTGCGTGAGTTTACCGGCGAGCTGGACGCGCCAGATGCACAGGCGGCTCAGCCTCCAGAACCATCGATGGGTGCCGTGGCCTTAAACGCTGTGCCGAAAGGGGTGGCGAATCTCGTCAATACGCCACACGCGATTAATAGTCTAGTGATACGAGGGCTGGCGAATCTTCCCGGTCTTGAGTATGTTCCACAAGTCAAGGAATTCCTGGAAACCCTAGCCAACCATCCTGAAATCAACCGTAATTATCCTATGGAGCTGGCGCGAAAAGCTGGGTTAGTGAATCCAGAGAATGAGCCGCAGACCGGCCCGCAACGGATTGTCGATGCGGCGATTCAGAATGCGGTGCAGTCGGCGGCAATTCCGATGGGAGGGTCATTGAATACTGCGAAAAGCGTTCTCATGGGCGCCACCAGCGGAGCGGCGGCGCAAAGCACGAAAGAAGCGACCGGATCAGATTTGCTGGCTGGCATTGTTGGAGTAGGAACATCTTTATTACCGACTGCTATAGCCAATAATCTTCCGTCTCGAACCAAGAACATTCTACCTGCGAAAACGGGACAGGATTCTATTCGTGCTGGACAAGCTATGGGCCTCGTGGCTGAGCCATCAAAAGTTCGAGGACCGTCAAGCATTATTGAGGGCGCAGCCGGAAAGGCAGCTATACGCCAAGCGGCGATCGAGCATAATCAACCGATTGTCAATCGCAATGCGGCCATTGATATTGGTCTCCCTGCCGATGCTCCGCTCTCACGCGATCTGCTTGATACTTATAAAAAGACGGTCATGGCTCCCTATGATCAAGTCGATGATGCCCTAAAAGCAGCCAGGCAGTCTGGGAGCATGGAGTATTTCCCTCGGTATCATAGTGAGAGTTTGAAAGATGAATATATTGCAGCCGGGCAGCACGTGAATGCGTTATGGAGTACCTACAAGAACAATCCTGACATTAATCTGTTGAAGTCGATTGATGCAGCCAAATCGAAACAGGAAAGCGTGTTTAAGGACATTATGGCTGTCGCGCAAGCAAGTGGAAATCCAAAGTTACCGAAGCAGGTACTCAATGCTAAGCAACTCTATGCGAAAATTAATGATGTCGAGTCTGCATTGAACCCTGGCAGTGGAAATGTCTCATTGGAAGAACTCGGGAGTCTCGCTAAGGCCGGAAGAAAATTTACAGGTCGCTTGAAAGATTTAGCCAATTTCGGACTTGAACAGTCACGTCTCAGCACGCCTCTTGAGAAAATCCCGCCGTCCGGTGTGAGCGGTACTGACGCTGCGCTCGCGGCTACCCTCGGTACGAGCGGGTCCTCGGCAGGATGGTTCGGGATGGGCATTCCGTTTGTTCGCGGAATGGCTAAGAATCATGTCTTATCCCCACAATATCAGCAATCACTCTTAGATATCGCCATACCCAAAACGCCATGGGCTCCCATTGCGGCACGATCGGCCATGGTTGGCAAATCCGCCGCTGACACGTCAGGAGAACGCAAATGAGTACTGTCGCACAGCGGGTACAACTGGGGCCGTTTTTCGATCAAGGCGAGCTGTGTACCGCCGCCCTGCTGGAACATTACGAAGTCGGGTCAAGCACGATCAAGGATATTTGGTCTGACGCGCTCATGACGACGCCATTGCCTAATCCTTTTACGAGCGATGCGCGCGGGATCTTCAATTTCTTCGCCGACGGCTATTACAAAATCATTATCAAGACCGCTGATAATGTGGTGCTCTATACCCTCGATAACTGGAAATTCGTTGATGTGGGCCAGCCGGAAATCTCGATTGGGAGTTCCGTTCCGACCGCTTCCAGCATGCAACTTTCCGATGCGACCTGGGCACATTGGACTGGATCCGTGAATGTCGCGGCCCTTTCCGGTACCTCGATTTTCTATTGGGCGATTGCCGATGGGAATTTTACCCTGCTGAATTCCTCTAACCTCATCATGCCAGATGCCAGAAGCCGCAAAGTCTTGGCGGGGGACGTGCTATTCTGGCTCAATGAAGGTGCTGGCGTGTGGCGCCTTAGCGGCCATATGCAGAAAGAAGGGGGGTGGACAGGAAGACAAGGAGCGAGTAATGCAGCGACAGCAACCCTCGCCGTACCGACTGATGGGGATTTCGTCGATGTCTCGGGTGCGACGACGATTACGGCCGTCGCCACGGCCTCAGCCGGCTATCGCTTCCGTGCACGATTTACCGGGACCGGTCTCAATATTACCCACAATGCAACCTCGCTTATTTCCCCATGGGGTCGAGATTATCGCACGATTCCCAATGAGATTATTGAATTCCAATCACTGGGGAGTGGGAACTGGATTTTCTATAGCATCAATGGGCCGAAGGAGCGAGTCGGTACCGTCATTACGCATGATGGCCCCACAATGCCCCCTGGATTTCTTGCACGTGATGGGACGGCATATCTCCGTTCCGACTACCCTGGCCTCTTTGCCGAGCTTGGCTCGGGAGCATTCTACGGGAGTGGTGATGGGAGCACGACGTTTAATACACTTGATAGCCGAGGTCGATTTGATTTACACATTGATGGATCAGCCAATCGCGTCACGTCGGCCTCTCTTGGGGGAGCCAATGCGGATGCTCTGTCCGGCACAGGCGGTGAGCAGACGCATACATTGACGCTTTCAGAAACACCAGCGAACAGTGTGAACTATACGGCTGTTCGGAATGTGGCTGGTGCAATTGTCGCGGCGGGGTCAGATAAGGGTGAGCAGACAAATAGTCTGAACGTCGGCGGCAGTGGCGGGGCGCATAATAACATGCCTCCATGGCTGGCAAGCTATAAATATATTCGATTCTAGTAGGAGGAGCTATGGCAACGATCGTACAGAATCAGGATGGGACGCTGACGGTCACCATGACCAATCGCGAGAAGATTACGTATGCCGGATTGGCCGTCGATCAGCTGCAAAACTATCTCACCCAATGGATGGACGACCAATCGAAAATCGTCTTTCAGAACGGCTTTAACGCCCTGCCGTCTGATCAACAAGCGGCCATTTTGGCCTATTTCGCGCCGCCTGGACCCTAGGGGGAACAAGCGAATCCGCGCTTTTTCCATTCGGCATCATAGAGTGCTCTCAGCGCAGCGTTCTCGACACGCTCCGCTTCTGCGGGCCCCCACATAGCCTTTCCTGGAATTGTCTGTGCCTGATAATAGACCGCGTGAGGAATATCTCCCAGTGAAGCCGGTCGCAAACAGTCATTTTGCATGAGTCTCCTCTTAATTACAGGTCGTATTGATGATCTGCCCATTCACGAAGCTCGTACATCGCCGTGTCGGTGGCTGATACATCGGCATCGCAGTGTTGGGCGCGATAATACGAGGCGGCGGCATATATTGTAGCAGCGGCCTCCCCATATTCATCATGCCGAGCGCTTGCATGGCGGAGGATTGCCGTAACGCTGCGCGATCTCGTTCACGTTCTGCGAGCTCCATTTGGTTGTAATCTTCACGCGCTTGCTCCTCTGGCGTCAACGTCTGATACCATTGCTGATAGCGTTGCTGTTGTTTTTGATAGGCCAGAGCTTGCGCCTCTTCCTGCGCCTGTTGCCGTCGTCGTTCATGCAGACCTAATTCGCTCATACATAAGGTAATGGGGCAGGCCACAATGCGAATCGCCACTTCTCCAATATCCTCGCCTAGCGTGTTATGTGGATACAGCGGGGCACATGCACCTACCATGATAATCAATACCAGACTCGTAAGTGCTTTCATGATGAACCTCCCTTAGAAGAGGGTACTTGCCTAGCACATAATGGCCATTCAAATCTATCCCCTAAAACGGTGATCCGAATATCCAGCATCCGACAATAAATAGCACTATCCCCATGGCAATTGCTTTTACTATGATGTCTGTAGTCATGATCCCTACCTTCCTTAGGGTGAATGATGAGGGGCCTGGTCAGGCTGTCACCTGTCCATGTCCCGCTATATCAGTCATACTCATTTAGCCCTATTGCATAAGGGTATGTGATTAGCATAGAGTGCCCCCGTCATGATCCTATCTCCTTCGCAGGGGGTGGCATTATGGCTAAGGGCCGTGGGTGGGTGCATCCATTCACGGCCCTGATTTCAGAGGCTTCCTGCGGAGGAGACAGCCCATCGCTCGGTTTCAGTGACCAGATCCATTCGGCATATCGCTCCATGACCTCTTTCAGATAGTCATAATCGAGCCGGGTATAAATGGCGACAGGCCGAGGGTCATAGTGATTCAGCACGGCCTTGACGAGCGTATCGTCGGCCTTGAGCTGCATATAGAGATAGCTTGCTAGGGTGCGCCGAAAGTCCAGTAACCAGACATCGGGCATGTTCAAGTGCAGCCTGAATCGTCCCCAGATCTTCCGCGCGGAACCAGGCTGGAGGGGATTCCCATAGGCGCCCATAAAAAAATATTCCCCTTCCACAGGCAGCGCTTGTAGGTATGCCAAGGCCAGTGAGGGAATATGCATGTATTGTGGTCGGTTATTCTTCGTCTGCCCCTTGTACCATTTCCCTGCGAGGCTCACGCAATCGCGTCGCATCTGGCAGAGTTCGGTAATGCGGCCAGCCGCCAACAGACGGGTCATGAGAAAGGCCTGATACTTGAGCGTCAATGAGTCGAGGCTCGCGAGCATGGCTTTAATTTCCGATAAATCCATGAGCCGTTCACGTGGGATGCTGGCCGGTGGAGTAATGCCATGCGCCGGGTTTTCACCTTCGTAGAGGCACCGAAAGGTTTTGGGGTCAATTCTGTTCCTCGCCCAATTATACATCTGCCGCACTAGCCCAAGCCCTTTCCGGCATTGCTCAGGGGTGCGCTGATACTGTTGTCGAAAGAAGAGGAGTTCCGAGCGCGTAATGGTATTGATCTCTCGCGCATCCCACTGGGTGAAATACTGTCGATAAATATCGAGGTAGCGTTTGGCGGATGGGCGATTACCGAGTGAATCGCGATAGGCGGAAAACAACTCACCGAATGTCATAAAGCTCCCTCAGGTGCATCTAAGGTAGCGCGGCGACGAGGCCGTGTTATAAGCAGTTTTACGAGTCTTGGCAACATCTAAATTTACGAGAGTACAATGCGGGACTACTCTAGATCGATGTGGCCCTATTGCGAGGAGTGTCCATATGGAGTAGAGTAAGTACCTTTTGTTGTCGAGCGCCTGCTTTGGGAGCGGCACCAGTGCTAGTGACAGGGCTACGAGACATCGTAGCTGGTCGGGGCGAGGTGATTTGAACACCTGCCCGCCCGCGCCCAAGGCGGGTGCTCTACCGTGCTGAGCTACGCCCCGATTCCCTATCATATCACTTCTCCATTGCAAGCGTACTACCAAAACTGCTCCACGCCCCGTACACCGAATCAGGCCGCTGTTTTTTTGCGGCGGGGGCCATCATGATTCGGGCTTGGTTGCTCTTCCAGTTCTGGAAGGATGCGCAAGAGCCCTTCCTTAATAATCTTGCTCTCGCTCATATGCGGATAATGATCCCGCACATTTTTAATGCGGCGCTTGATCTCACGTGAGACCACACCGAATACCTGCACGTTCTCCCTGCTGATCATACCTACATACCTCCTTTCCACCCTAAGCAATAGATCCATGTAGTGCTAGTGTAGTGCAAGTACTAGCTTTTGTCTATACCCCCTTAAAAATATTTACCAGTGCGCTAGGGAAACCCCTTGACAAGGTACAGCACTAGTGCTAGAACTGAACTACCGAATAACTACAAGGAGCAATTGAATGAAAACTCATCCAACGAGCATCAGGCTGTCAAAGGAGCAACGGCATTTCCTTCGCCAGCTTGCGCGTGTTCAGAAGCACAACAAGATTGCCACAGTTATTAAGCGCTTCATTGACCGTGAGATGCAGGGAGCGGCGTAAAGGAGGCCCCATGACCACCCCCAAATGCCAATGGTGCGGCACGGCTCAGAATGTCCATCTCTCTGTCCCGTATCGCGTCTTTGCCATCCAAATCTGTGTGGAGTGTTTTCAGAAAACGCAGGTTGTGAAACTTACGAAAGATGAGCGCGAGAAAGCCATTAAGGAATATCAGGAAGACCTGCTCAATGCCTGGTGGATGCTGGACGGCTCTCACGTGAAGGAAGGCAAGGAAGGCGCGATCTACCGATGATGAGCACGAACATGATGATCGGCTTAGTCGGGTTCTACATTCTGACAGCGGGTGTCAGTGCCTATGAATTGAACTGGCCTCGCTGCTTTTACTGGATTGGGGCCGCAATTATTACCAGTGCGGTATTGCAGGGGACGCGATGAACGAATGGCCGCCCACGGGTATTGATTGGTATTACGCCGATGAGAGCTGTGCCATCGCGCACGGTGATTGCCGAGCAATCCTCCCCCACCTGCCGAAGGTGGATCTGGTGCTGACTGATCCGCCGTATGAGTCGGAAGCGCATACATTGCAACGGAGAGTGAAACGCGAAGGTGGCATCATGGAGGTTGAGCCGTTGGCATTCCCACCAATGGATGCAACTACGCGGCTGCTTATCTCTAATCAACTCGGTCAGTTGGCAAGGCGCTGGGTGCTCACGTTCTGTCAAGTCGAAGCGGCACCACTCTGGAGGGCCGACTATGAACTCGCCGGGCTGAAGTACAAGCGGACATGTATTTGGGTGAAGCCTGACGGCATGCCGCAGTACAGCGGAGACAGGCCGGGTATGGGCTACGAGACATTTGTTGCTATGCACCAAGACGGAAAGAGCACCTGGAACGGTGGAGGCAGGCATGGCGTGTTCATTTTTAATAAGGGAGAGAATGGTGGCATTCCAAATGAGCATCCGACTACGAAGCCGTCCAAGCTCATTAAGGAACTCGTTGAGCTGTTCTCCAACCATGGAGACACCATCCTCGACCCCTTCATGGGCAGCGGCACTACATTGAGGGCAGCCAAGGACCTAGGCAGAAAAGCCATTGGCATCGAGATCGAGGAGAAATACTGCCAAATCGCCGTCGAACGGTTACGCCAGGAAGTGCTGAAACTGTGAGCGTGCCTGAGCACGAGGAAGACGAGCACGATTGTGAGATTCACGGCATCGAACAGCCGTGCTGGAAGTGCAGGGAAGAACGAGAGATAGAGCGAGCGGAACGGTGGCTGGAATGGAGGCAAGACCTATGTCCTTTGTGATTACGGAACAGTTAGTCAGAACGTTATTGCAGACGGTGGATGCCGGATTGGTGAAAGGCTTGGGTGATCCAGAGCCTGGGAAAATGTGCGTGGAGGCGGCTATTAGCTTTGCCCTAGGTGAGCCGCATAGTGATGGTCCGAGTTGTGTTGATCCAATCGTGCGAACGGCCAAAATTGCCTTAAACGATGCGGCATGGTCCTCTCCTCTCACACGAGCGCGAGGCATGCGCAGGGTGGCCATTGCGCAGCTTGGATCACGGGGCGCCATTGATTCAGTCAAGTTCGTCCGCCTGCTCAGCGAAAGCATCATCCGCGAAATTGTTCCAAAGGCGCTGCGCTTGGCGGCGAAGGTCAATCCTTCGCATGCGGCCATCCTTGAAGAGCGGGCAGGGCAGTGCGAGCGAGACGGGAATAAGGCCGCTGCCGATACCGCCGCCCGTGCCGCTGCCGATATCGCTGCCTATGCCGCCTATGCTGCCGCTGCCGCCGCCCGTGCCGCTGCCGATACCGCTGCCGATGCCGCTGCCTAT
>JACZCY010037590.1_pt1 | contig 37321 bp, 30 predicted proteins | sample 8641821 | NCBI WGS metagenome assembly JACZCY01 (sample SAMN15324609, study PRJNA640507) | soil metagenome | isolation source: intercropping sugarcane | place: China: Luxin town, Laibin City, Guangxi Province | collected 2019-07-25 | depth 10cm m | reverse complement strand
TTGTGCCAGAAAGTTCTCCTTCTGACTGTCTCGATCTAGGGGAAGCTTACAGTGTGTTGTCAAGGCATTACAAAATGCAGGGAATAACCCTTCACATTTTCACACCTAGTATGCGGTGTTTAGCTTCTCGGCTCTTCAGATTTTCTCGTGGGTTGGAGAGGGATCCAATCCTCCACAATAGAAGTAGCTGATGGATGGTTTCGAAGCACACGACGCTGCGGAAGCTAATGGGCTGTTTTCTTGACAGTATGCTGATCTGAATGCCTGGCTAAGAACATCCTTCAGCAGTTCAAAACTCAAACGCTCCTAGGTCCCATACGCCGTCGGTACCCCGTATCATCCCGTCCATGTCTTGGTTATAAGGAGCTGGCAGCCGGGTTCCGGCTGCGGTGGCAGATGCGAGATGATAGTCGAAACCAGTACCAGGATAGGTCATTATGGCGTTCACGAACTGGTTGCCAGATGAGATGACGGTGTTATTAATGCAAGCTCCCACAGCTTCATCGCATCCGGTTGATGCGGTCACCGCGTACCACAGATTATTGAACGCGTGGTTGTTAGTCCCAGTGTCTGCAAAGCCTATCGTACATACACCGGCAGCAACACCCACGATGGTATTGTTATAGATTTTTGAATTGTTCGTCGAAACGCCACGCCACCTCCCGCCATTGCCACCGATATTAATGCAGGCATCCGTGTGGATAACCCCACCGGGTGGATCACCTGGATAGCCATGAGTGTCATAAAAAAGGTTCCCATAAATCGCGTTGTTATCCAAACCATTCGGGTCATCCGTATCCCAAATGGCAATCTGTGCTGTACAGTGATCAGCTGTACTATCGATCGGCAGCCCCTTGCAGCTATTGACGAATTTATTGTATCGAATCGTAATATCTGTCGTGTTGGACCCATTGCCGCCTCGAATGGCCTCTTTCGACCAATTTGGTCCGATCCAACCGTATTCGATAATGACATTACTGGCACCGGGCATCTGGAACGGTAATTGGACGTTGTGGGAGCGGAAATGTGAGATACTCCAATGAGTGATTGGAGTTCTGAATCCGCCTAGGTAAAAGGAACTGTCTGTGACACCTGCATCGCAAGAGGGAGTCGGCACATAATGACAGCTCGCGCCATCTGCACCACCAACATCGATGTATCGAATGGTCACATGGCTTGAAGCCAAACTCCTGTCAAAATGGAGTCTGCTTGCCATAACGCCGTCGGCGTGAAAGCCATAAGCCGAGCCTTGACTCCAATCGTTTTCGTTGCGTATCTGACCGTCTATTGTGTAGTAGTCGGTCATCAACGCCAAACTCCTAAATGACGCTCGGCCGCTTCCATAACTATCTCGCCAACCCACTGAACTGCCATGGTCGGCCACCGTAGCTTTCTTGATCGTTATGCCCAATGTTCCACTCGCCTCATCATCGAAGTCATAATCTCCATAGGAACCGCTTGCCATATAGTATGTATCTCCACGAACCAGAGACGGTGGCAATGTAGTATAGGCATCAGCCCAATTCGTTCCATTGTTGGCACCGGAAGCATCAGCACGTACATAGTGATTCGCTGCTGGAGCACTGATTGGCATTGATGGCGGCGATGATGTTCCTCCATCGCTACACCCAAACAGACTGCAGATAATTGCTCCGAAAATGTGCATATAACGGCTTCGCTTCTTTAGCCTCTCATCGACGGTTTCATAGATCATCACTACCCGCATAGCAGCGAATCTCGTTTGATCGGGAACCGTTGCCTGGAAATATGCAATAATTGGATTGACCTGCCTCATAGATGAGACGCCATTTCGCGCTATCAGAGCGGATAAACTTGCATGAGACGCAGCGATGCTGTGGATGAGTCGAAAATTCGAAATATAAACTTAAAGAGAGCCATGTCAAATCCTGTTCGCGAAATCCGTTTTTCTCCGCTTGTAGTACCCTCGTAAGATAATCCGTCTGGCTGTTCCAAGGGTAGATTTGAGTTTGTGTAGGAACGGAAGGCGTCGCCAATTTTCAAACAATGAGAATCCTTCGAGCTTTGGGGTCGGTATCCCGAAAATCCTCATCGCTAAGGTTCGCCCCCAGACGGCACCCCGTTTCCGAAGAACATCCCGTTGGGATTTTTCAAGAATTGATGGATCGGCCTTCTTAAGGATCACATATCCTGCTTCAATGGCTCCATGTAATATCTCCCTGCCCCGCTCGGTGCGCACAAGCGCCATCGACTGGCCAGGCTCCCCCTGTTCAATGGTCCGATACCAAGGATCACCACAGGCAATATCGGCAAACTCGCTGGTGGGGTCGGGACAGAGATGACACCGATAGGGCCGGTATTCTTGCAAGAAGCCCCAAGAATCCATGTACGACACGACTTCTCTCGGAGCCGCTTCTCCTCTTATCTTGACCGAGAATTTTCCGGGCCATCCTTTCCCACGATAACGAACCTCTTCGACGGTTTCCGGATCAATCCCATGCTTCTCGATCAAGTCCAACGTTCCTTGTGACGAGGGGGTACCTGCGCAAAAAATACCGATAGTGACACCTATCTTCTCAACCAGCTCGCCTTTCAGTGAGCGAGCTAACGTCACAGCTGTGACATCGCAAGGCTTGCCGATGAACGCGCAAGGATCGGGTGCCGCGGCAACCATTGATAGTCCGTCACAAGGTGACGCCGGCGCATAACGTGATCCGGTTCTCGCCACAATCTCGGCACGCGAAGCGCTTAACACTGTTTTGTTCTTCAGCGGTATATTGTCATCGGGGCCAATATGTAAGAGACCATGCATTTTCCGTTTTTCGACACAGTACAGGGCAAGAGCGCTCGCTAATCCGCCCGACGACCCAGCATATCGCACCTCCGCGTCAGCAGCATAACCTTCCCACACTTCTAAAACCGGCCCCCAACTTTTCCTCAAATCGGGAATGGTGTTACCCCTATCCCGTTCAGTCGAGTGGATAACATTGATCCCGGGGCAGACCTTGAGACAATTGTCGCATTGACCGCAAGGACTCTGTGTAAGCTTTGGCCGTATCCCCTCGTCGAGTACATTAACGAGCGTAATATTTTCAGGACATATGTATGCACATGCTCCGCAACCGATACAGAGTCCCCATTCCGTCACATCCTGCACATTGCGAAATCGCATGGACTACGCCTTTACGGGAATGGGACCAATTTCATTGAACAGGTTCAGGACTACTTGTTTAACTCCCGGCATTGTACTATCCAGGTAATTTCTGAGCTCTGCCTTACGCTCGAAAGCGTCACTAATCAATTGGAAGAGTTCTTCTTTTTCAAGTTTACGGGGATCGGCCACAAGCTCTGCGACGCCGATGGTCTGCATGACACCGATGAACTTACTGCTATAGGCGATTGAAACTGTTGGGACGCTCAGGGAGAGGGCTGCGATGCAGGCATGCATTCGCGATCCAATAAAAAAGTCGCATAAGCCAATGATATGTTTGATCTCGCTCTCATTATATTCGTCGTCAACACTCCAAAGTCTCTCCTTATAACGTTCTTTTAGGAATGAATACACCTCCTGACAAACGAAGGTGTCACTTTCGCCATCGTGGCCAAATACGTGGGGAACGAGCATGACGACGCTGTCATGCTTACTAATCATCAAGTCGATAAGCTCCGGAATGAATTTCTTATAGTCAATTTTCAACCCAAACATGTTATTTTTTGAATATCCACCCATATACAACAGGCCGCTGATATTGAGTCCGACAATGGATTTTCCTTTTGCCTCTTGATCATTGAGTCCTGACCTCATCTTTTTCGGCCTCACAGGATCCAACACAAATCCAACATCGTAGCAAAACCTGACCCTTTGATTGGTTTCGCACAGTCCCATCAACCCCCGCGCCGCTATAACTCCCTCTTTGTCTCTTGAATAGACCAGCACCGCCCGTCGCAAAATGGCTTTAGCCAATGTCCTCGCAAGGGTGCTATCAAAGGGGCCGATTGTTTGCGGCAAGACGACCATATTCTTACCAAGGGCGAGGGCCAGGAATTGTGGGAGAGAAACATAGAGCAAACGGCCTAGACCGTAGATGTCGCTGAAACTGTCCCCACCAGCCATCGAGACGACGAGATCCGCATTCGCAATTCTACTCAACCAGAAATTCCCGGCAATCAGTTTGCGACGGAATCGCTCAAAAGGGATGAGCTTGGCAAATAGGGCCAGTGTGAGCAACAGCGCGATATTATTCTTTAGATAGAATTTCTTTGAAAACCTGATGTTGATTAATGGAATGGGGAAGATTTTTCCTCCTATCTCAACATTGAACGTAACCTGCTCCTTTCCATATTCAAACAAAATCAATTCCCCTTGGGGATACCGCTGAACGAAAGCCTTAAGGGTACCCGCCGCCAGGGCATTCATTCCCATATTATTCGCTCCGAAAGAGACACCCAGCAGACAGATCGTTGGATTTTTCTTTTCCATTTCTCTCTGACCAACACCTGACTCTTTTCGACTGTTTCTGCAACCCGAAAGCCTTTACTCACAGCTTCGTGTTACCAGTTCCAACTGTTCCTCCTACCCCACCACGCACGGGCCATTCAAAACCCGGGATAGAATCGTAGATTGCAAATCTTGAGTTTGAATGGGTAATACTTCCAGGTAAATGTGTCCGTACCTGGACGGAATATTGTCCAAATCGGCCCATCAATGTGTTCTTTTATTGCAAAATCCTTGTTGGGCAAATTACCAAGATAAGTAAGCATGCCTGCATATGTATCGCTAGACTTGACAATATAATTTTCGGGCCACCACCAGATACTGTTCTGCAATAAGATCCTTGAGTTTCCCTGGCATCATCCGTACAAGCCGTCGCAATCGACCTTCTGAACTATAGAGAAAACGGACCGGTTGCAGGTGACTTTGCGCCAGCCAACTCCCAATCATCTTGGGGGTAGTCAAGTGCAACCCTGTCTTATCAAAATATTTGATCTCTTTTAATGGAATCCTCTCTGACACCAAGGCTCTACGAAATTTGATATTGTTAAAATTAGGCGCACTGATGATGATCATCCCCTCATCCTTCAAGAGATTTGCGTATTTCGAGAGTATCTTCACCGGGTCGGGAAGATGCTCCAGAATTTCGGAAAAGATCAAGCAATGAAATCGCTCGTTGGACAAATCCTCATATGCTCTTTCAAAGTCCGGATAGGTAACCCTCATGCCTTTCACCTCAACACAGGCACCGATGATCGGATCGAGGGGAATGGCCACCACCTCATGCCCTCTTTGTACCAATGCTTCTTCCGTAGCACCCCATCCACAGCCAATGGAGAGAATTTTTTCCGCTCGTTCTGAAATCGATCCGAGAATATCTTCTCTGCGTGTATCGTAATATGCCTTACTCCACCGTTCCTGTTTGAGGTTCGTCTCCGTCGTAAAGAGCCGTCCCCCAAGATCTCCGTTGTGACGCAACAATGCTTGTATCTGACATTGAAATTCACCTGCCGCAAGTCCCAGCCTTCCGATATAGATATTGGGCAGATGGTGAAGTTCAAAGTCTTCTAAGTGCGAAATGCAAATAACCTTCGACAGACCGCACTGCGTGTAGGGATCCGTCGCCGCCGTCACCAGGAGATCGTACCGTTCATCATGCGGCTCGACAATATACCCTCCGGAACCAATCGCCAGTTTCAGTTGCTCTCGGGTCAGGAGATAACATGCAGAATGGTCATTGGTGAATCGAGCGAAGGCTCGATCGCCGATCCACTTCACTGAGCCAGGAGTCCAGTGGAAGTGTGAATGTACGGTTGAATAATATTTTCTTCCGAGTGTATCGCGCTCATACCTAAGAAACCCTGCAATCTGGTGCTTAGGAAGAACTCGAGTAACCTCCAGAAAGGCTTCAATATTGCGCTCGTTTATCAACGTGTCATCTTCCGAATAGATGAAGAGGTCATAATCATTTGCCCTTTCAGCAAACACATTCTTATGAGCAAATGGGAGGGACCAAGGGTTTTTCGAAGGAAGACCCACCTTGACTTCAACGCCAGGGCCTAACTCCTTTGGAATATTTGAAAACACAATGATGTCGATCTGATGCTGCATTGACTGGTATTCGTTGATAACGGTGCGAAGAAATCCCAGATTTTTGGTCCCATAATTTGCGATACCGACTAAGATCTTCATCTTGCACTCCGTTAGCAGCTCTTGTTTAAAGACAACCCTTTTCGGAATCACTGGACTGCTTAATGTCAAACTTCCTGCTTCGCATTTGCGAAGTACACCGAGCTGATCATTGCTCTGGTCAAGTAGCTAAAGACAAACGATGGATCGAAATAAAGGCCGTGGCGTGCTCAAAGAGCGGACGCCCCAGAGTTTAACGGTTATAACGGGACTCTAGGGACAACTTTGCATTCTGTATCGTCCAGCCGGCGAGAGAGAAATCCTTTGTCATAATGACACAAATGACACAGAGGAGCAGCACTTAAGGCAACCCGCCAAAGATAACCCTCGTTACTGTCTTTTGAAGGTAGCGAATGGCAATGTCACGATGGTCCGGGTTTCGGGAATCATCGTCGGTATCCAAGAACGTGGATAATCAGCCTCGGCCAATCACTCATCGAGATGTTAACAGCAATCTGTGTTAGTGCTCAGTGGAATACCCACCGATAAGCCCGATTAGTGAGGGGGTACTGCTTTCGGCACCAGTCAGTCCCAGCAGCAAGCCATAACTGAGCAAAACTCACAAGCGGAAGAGCAATCCAGAATCCGGTTATCCCACTCCCTATCGATAACTTGCTCAACTGACCTCTCAATATGACGAATGCCGCTATTTGGAATAAGTAGAGCAGCAAACTATACTGCCCCAATAGGATAAGATATTGCACAGCAATTCGCCTCTGTACGGCGAGATGCACAAGGAATCCAATCAAGACCAGGGACCCCACTGTGTTTGCACAGTAAATAGGGTAGAGTTCGCCCTTTCCAATTGCAGCAATCAATACTTGCATCCCGACCCATGGCGCGACAGCAAGCCAGACCTTGCTCAAGAGATTTCGGTTAATCCAGGCAGCAGCATAACCAGCTGCCATCCCCAGCACACCGAGGGATACCAAAGGAATGTAATACTCTTCTCTTGTCAGCCATTCCGCTAATACACAGTAAACAAATAATGCGCCACCGAGAATTGCGATCACTCTAGGATGCATCATGCGGGATAGCAACAAGAGTCCGCCCAGCACTATCGTGTAACCGATTGGAACCAGCAACGAAAACAACACACTCTTGTAGTTTCCGTAAAACCCAACGTTTCCCATGAGGGTTAAGACGGAACTTGATTGTCCTTTCCCTCCCAGCGGGAAGATAAATGTGAACATAACATTGAGAGCTATGCATAGGACGATCAATTTCAGTCCCCGAACCAACAGCCGTAAGCCTAAACGATTACGATCTGGCCCAGCATTCGCCCGGCCAGCCAATATGCTAGTCACAAGAAATCCGGCAAGGAATGGAAATGCGCCACTTACAAATCGCCAATATAAGAGAGAATATCCAGGGAAATAATTTATGCAATGGTGCACTGTCATAGCGAGCACACATGCTCCCCTCATGGCATCAAGATGCTCTTCTCTCTGCCAGTCACTCATTATGTAAAGATTATGCAGTGTGAAGAAACACTGATCGTCCACGCTTTGCCCGCGTACCTACGTCCAGAAGAACACTGCCTAATCCGAAAAATGCCACCTCAGCATATACAAGCTGAGGCGCATAGATCGCCACATTGGTGCGTGCCACAGCAAAAAATAACACCACAAGCAGCACAGAAAGCGCGACGCTTCGTGTTTGACTGTCCACATCCTTACGCAGAAGATTAGCGATTCTGACGAACCCTACAATACTCAGCAAGAGAACTAAGCCAAGACCAATCCAACCTTTGTCATAGAGTACTGCAGCATATTCACAATCCCAACTTTGTACGGGCAGCCAGATACCTGGAGAGACTTGATATTCGCCAAATTTCGTCATCTGCTGGCTCCCTCCTCCAAAGCCGAACAACATGTTCACAATCCCAGCCTCATTCATCGCGGATAAAGCAGTATCGACCACCACAAATCTCCATTGAAAACTGCTGCCTTTCAAGGACTTGGCATCAGCGGTCGCATAGCCGAGATCAGCGATCGTCGACCACACACCTGGTCTAATCAGCATCACGGCACAGACCACCAAAGCGAACACAGCTCCCCATTTCAAACCCCTTGTCCTTGTAACCATAAACAGAGCAAGACACCCAACCCCAAACGCCAACCATGGACCTCTGCTTAAACTGAAATATAAAGCTGCCAAACATACCAAAACGCCGAGACTCATAACCCATTTTTTCGCGCGTGAATCATCTAAAACTAAGCCTTGCAGATATATAAGCGCGCCCAGTGCACAGGCCAATCCGAGCAGTATGCGATGAGGATATGTACTGGTGATATCCATGTGAGAATTCGATATCCAGAAAAATCGGTCGTCAACCCCACGCGGGAACATATCAGCTACTCTCCATCCGGTATACCGTTCAATTACAGCTATTGTCCCAACACACGCAAAGCCCGCGCCGATCCAGTTGAGCAATTGACGCCCATCACTCGTGGTTTTTATTGAAGTCCTAACAATCCAAAAAGTCCCAAGTACTTCGAAAATAAAATAGAGGTATTGCTTCACGCTAACGCTTAGGAACGGTGAGACAATTGTTGACACTAAGGAGGCACCGGCAGTGCACAACAGAATTCCACCGAAACTCATCTTGGTAAGCCGTCTCGATTCCGATGGACTTCTTAGAGCACATACGAGCAGAATGGCTAATATCGCTCGATGAACCGAGATGGTGGGCAATTCAGGAATTGGACTAACGCTCAGTGACGCAGGCAAGAACACAAGAAGAAAGAAGGCAAGACAAAGACCTTTTATCGATTGCTTACGATACTGATGCCATACACATAGAACAATGACACCAATGATAAATCCATTAATAACTTCCATAAGGGATTGAATCTGCCCCAAAAAATCAAAGCGGGTCTGTTAAAAAAGTTGCTCATTCCGAATACTAACAAGCACGTTCGGCTGTTGCGCCTCCCTTCGGTCTCATACAATTTCGTGGACCGATAAAGACTACCGCAGCTATCGCCCATTCTCCAGAGACCTAGGACACACCGTCGAATTGTTTCGTCAGTTCCCAAATACTAACTTTGGTCTTGATACTTTCTTGTTTCGCCGGCACGGTTAAGCATACTATGTGGGGCCGTACTAACAACAGTTTCCATTCAATGATCTGAATGCGAAGGGCACTGAATTACCAGCTTATTCGGCCATTATCTTGTCGCCCTTGACGTCGGCCAATGCCTTATACGCCTTGAAGGTCGCTCCCTTCGTCTTAAAGAATTGATAGATGCATTCTTCTCCTAACCATGTTGCACGATTATGCCGCACATTTCCGTGCATCCTCCGTATTAGCTTGTAACTACAGTCCTCGGTAAGCAATCTGCGTACAACCGGCAGAGGTGAACAGTATTGATAAGTACCAGCTAATTCGAATCCCAATTTGCTAAGCATGCAGAGAATGTCTTGACTGCCATGAGGCGACAATTGGACTTTCGGTGGAACAAAGACATTCATTAATTTGTGGTACGGGCGGAATAGATGACTCACAAAGTGATCTCCATTGGTCCACTCTATAATGAGTCGGCCTCCGGGCTTTAGAAGAGATTCTAGTTTTTCAAGGAAAGGCTGGACAGGATCGACGTATGCCAGAACGCCAATACATAGGATTAAATCATATGCACAATTATCAAAATGGGAGCTCATGAAGTCGCCTTTCACAATCTCCACACGATCCAAATGGTTGGCCGGGATCCGATATCGCGCCCGAGCCAACATACCCTCTGACAAATCCAATAGAGTGAGTCGGTTTTCCTCCTTTAGAAGCTGCAGCGAAATAGAACCGTCCCCACACCCTATATCCAGAATCCGGTCTAACGTCGCCCCGTTCAAGAACTCGGCGACAGTTTCGATGCGTACGCGGACATGGTAACCCAACTTTGTGAAGTACCATTCAGGCTTCTGAAAAGCTTGTGTCGTGTCAAACAATCTACCTTCCATGGCTTAACCCCTTAATCCTTGGCTGATATCAATAGGTCAACAGCCATTCAAGGTCTCGTCCGGACGTCACTTGCGTTTCATTTGGAGACATTGTCATGAAAACCAGACAGCTAATTCTAGATCAAGTATTCTTGAAGGCTGATCAGCTATTCATGATTGGTCTAATGAGTTTCAGGATTTTTGAGGCCGACACTCCACGTCAAGATCGTCTTCCACTTTCTGAACGATCCATTCCACGACTTTTCGCCTCTTCGGGTTAGATGCAGCGGGAACAGAGCCGCTAGCACAATCAACCGGGCAATCGATAACACCATTGTAGAAATCCGATAAGCAACGCCATAGGCGTTTCCTCTGGTTTTCTTCAACATTCGCCAGACAGACTCACGCATCATCACAACGGAGAAGTCGCTGGGAGCCTTCTCCGAACTCCCGCCGCCGAAGTGAATGATGGTCGCATCGGACAGGTAATAGTTGATACGCCCCGCTTTCTGTATTTTGTGGCAAAGATCCAAATCCTCGGCATACATGAAATATTCTTCACTGAAGAACCCGACGTTCTCGAAAAGTGAGCGTTCTACCATGATGCAAGCACCCACAATCCCATTAACTTCCCTTGCCGCAGTCTGGTCGTCGAATAGAGTGGCGTTCCCCCACAATGGCGACTTAGGCCAAAGCGTTCGCAAAACCTCCGAATCAAGGAATTGGTTCAGAAGGGTCGGAAAGGATTGGATGCAACTGCTCTGAACCGTCTTATCCGCATTGAGCAGCTTACAACCTATCGCTCCGGCATTTGGCGTCTTCCGAATGAAATCAAACATGATGTTGATGGCAGAATTGATGAGCTCGGTGTCGGGATTCAAGAACAAAATGTAGCGACCCTGGGACTCACGAAAGGCACAGTTATTTGCCTTTGCAAACCCGACATTGGTTTCACTCTGTATGAATCGAACCTGAGGAAAGCATTGATGAAGCATTTCCCCGCAACCGTCGAACGATGCACCGTCGATAACTACGATCTCATACGTGATATTGCTCGTCCATAATAGGATCGATTCAATACACCTCCGGAGATACTCCTTCGAGTTCCAGTTCACAATGATGATGGAAAGATCCGCCTTTTTGTGAGCTTCCATCTTCAGTTTCTCAAAAATGTACGATGCCACAATTCGAACGAAATGAGGAGATAGAGGTGGCGGCGGAACTGTTCCCTACCCTCCCTGTCTTTTTCAAGCATGCGACGGATATAAGACTGATTGAAATATCGCCCTACAGCGGAATCATCGCTTAGAAGAGTCACTTCTACGAACGACCGCATCCTGGTTCGAAACCAGTCTTCTATCGGATTCGCAAACCCCTTTTTCTTTCGGTAGACGACTTCCTTCGGCAACCACCTTACCAACGATTTTTTATGGAGGTATTTCCCCGTCCACCTGCGAAGTTTAAGTTGAGGGGGAAGGCTCTCAATAAATTCAACTAAGCGATAATCCAGGAATGGAACCCTGACCTCAAGAGAATTTGCCATAGACATTTTATCCCCGACCATCAGCAGATCGTCCGGCAGATTGGCCCGCGTATCGATGTAGAGCATCTGTGTCACCGGATCCAAGTGTTGCACATCTTGCTGGAGGGGACGAAGAGCCTCCTTAGACCGGTAAGCATCATTGGCGATCTGAACCGCTAGTGGTCCTTTAAAAAGCTGCTGCTTCATCTCCTCGCTAAAAAATGAATACATCTTGGTAAACCGTGTCAGTAAATCGGACTCGCTGAGGGAATTCACACCCCTCTTGAGCCGTTCAAACCGGCCCGGGATTCTATTCACGAGCGAGGCAAGAGGACCTGTTACCATGGGCGGCAAACGGCTATAGAGAGTCGATAGTCTGGCGCCCAAGTAACGATCATAACCCGCCCACGGTTCATCAGCCCCCTGCCCGGCCAGTGCCACCTTGACCTTTGCTCGTGCGATCTTACTCACGAAGTAGAACGCTGCGGCGGTTTCATTTCCCACCGGTTCCTCCAAATCCCAGAGGTAGTTTTCATAGTACTTTAAGTAGTCTTCAGGCTTTACCTCCATAGAGTAATGTTCCGCTCCGAATATCCGAGCCAACGACTCTGCGTCCTCGACTTCGTTGGACTTCTCTCCCCCTTCAAATCCAATAGTAAAGGCCTGAATAGGCCCGGAAGAGTAGCGGCTCATGATTGCGAGAAGGGCGCCTGAGTCGACACCTGAGCTTAGGAACAGTCCTAAGGGGACATCGCTTCTAAGCTGAAGCCTTACCGCATCTTCCAGCAAGGCACAATACTCCTCAACTAATTCGTCTTCTTTCCAACTCTTCCGGTGCCGAGGGACCCAACCCCAGAATCGCCCTATCTCAATCCCCCTCATGGAAAGAGTCATGCTGTGCCCTGCGGGTAATTTGCAGATGCTCCTGAAAAGTGTTTTGGGGGACGGGACGTATCGAAATGTAAAAAGCTCCGCAAGCGATTCTAGATCCACATCTCGGGGACACTGCCGGTCTTGCAACAGGGATTTGATTTCGGAACCGAATACAATGCGACTGCCCAACTCGACATAGTACAACGGCTTGATGCCAAGATGATCTCGTGCGAGAAACACCTCTCGCTTGTTCGAGTCCCAGAGGGCAAAGGCAAACATCCCGTTGAATCGCTCGACACATGCCTTGCCCCACTGCTCATAGGCATGGACAATGACTTCAGTGTCGGATCGAGTCCTAAATGTATGCCCGGCGCCTTCCAATTCTTTACGCAACTCTACAAAGTTATAAATTTCTCCGTTAAACACAACCTGCACACTTCCGTCTTCATTACCGATGGGCTGAGCGCCCCCTTCCACGTCGATAATGCTCAACCGTCGGTGTCCTAGACCCAGCTCGAGATCGATAAATCGACCTTCGCCATCCGGGCCTCGATGACGTATGGCAGAAGTCATTCTCTGCAATTGAACCCCATCGATGGGAGATCCGGATCGATCAAATATGCCGCAAAATCCGCACATACCTTTAACTCGCGGAATCCGTCAGGAATCCCTACTTTGGCTTAGAATAAATTCCCTATCCCTAGAAAGGAGACGCCTGATTTGGTTTTTCCGAAGAAACGTAACCAGCTGAGGGTCATTCAGTCGCTCTGTCCCTCTAATGATACTGACAAAATACCCTCCGAACATTGCGAGACCTCTGAGTGCAAAAGGGAATCTCAGCATCATGTTTAGACACCGTGCCACAAAAAATATGGGATGATAGCCCATGAAATGACAGCAAACTCCCTCTTCATACGACGCTTTTATTAATCCCGTGCCGGTACCCTCATGCCTCAAATGATAGAAAATCACATCTTCAAAACTGGTCGCCTTCCAACCCATTATCACCGCCTTTACATGATCAATGCCGTCCCAGCCCATGTATGGAATCAGGCCACCGATCTGTTCAAAGCATTGCCGCCGATACACCTTACTTTCCCCAAACGTAAACCCTTTTGTTGTATCCCATTCCGGCATCCATGCCCCGTCTTTTTCAATGTAACTAACGCCGCTGGCTATGCCGAGTTTTGGCTCGCGTTCGAATCGTTCAAAAATCTTTCTAAAATAGTCAGCATCGAAACGCAGATCTGCATCGAGCTTCACAACGAAATCGAAGCTTTCATCGGCGCACAAATTGTACCCCTCGTAAAACGCCTCGACGACCCCTTGACCTCTCCTACGTTTCGCAGCTGTTTTTTTCTTATTGACTAACACAATGCGCTCATAATTCGCTTTGTATCTTTCTACGATTTCCTGAGTGGCATCAGTAGACCCATCATTGACGATGATCCATTTGATCGGCTGAACCGTCTGTTTTTTGATCGATTCGATCGTCTGCTGGATGTACTTTTCTTCATTTTTTGCTGGCGTGATGATGATATATTTCGCCATAGGAGATACTCCTCACTGTCCCTCTCACTCTTTCGCTATGACATCCGTGCTCATTCTCGATTTTATTCGTCGTGATAGATATTGGGCTTTGGACAGCCAGTCATAGGCACCTGAAAGCTTAGCGCTCAGAAGCCGCTCATCGTCCCCTTCGTTGACAGGCAATCGCCTCAGGCATAACGAATCGCTACCTCGTTGTGCGAGGCCGATCGCGGTCGTAACCACAGTGCGATAGCCCTGTTCGATAAGTTCCCGCTTGAATCGTGCGACAAAACCAGTGTCCTCCTGCGGAAACGCATACGGGTAGGCAAAGGAATTTACGGGTGTTTCCAACTCATCTTCCAATCGCCTCCTGGATCCGCATAATTCACGACGCACTTCTTGCCATGGCAATCCATGTAGTCGTGGATGGTTCATTGTGTGCGAACCGAAGGAGATACCAAAGCCATGCAATTCACGAACTTCTGACCACGTAAGGACCTCTCGACCATTGAACCGCATTCGGCTGTCGCCAATAAAAGCCGTGGGAACAAACATCGTAGCGGGAAAACCATGTCTGAAAAGAATTGGCCAGGCATGCTTAAGGAAATCATAGTAGCCATCGTCAAACGTCAAAGCAACGTAACGCGTTACAGTCTCGTCCTTGTGTTCCGCCGATTTGAGAATGTTTACAGCCTCTGCGAGCGAGATAACCGTGTAATTATTTGTTTTCAGAAGTTGCATCTGTTCGGCAAATCGCTTCCTGGAGGTGTTGATCCAGAAGTAAGGATGCCCCGATTCCGCTTCGTCAGAAATGCTGTGATACATTAGGATTGGAATGGATTGGTTCTCGGGAAAGACGAATCTGCGAAACGCGCCAAAGCCATAAACAGTGAGGAATCTGTCGAGGCGGAACGACATTAGAAGCTGTCTCAAAATTGAAAAGCGATTTACTCTCGGCCTCCACAGCGGCCTCGTCCCATGAACGGAACCCGATATTTCTCCGGATTCTGCACTTCCTTAAGAGGAGGTCTCTGAGTTGGAATAACGGTCTCGACGAAAAGCGACTTTGAGAGAGGCTCTTAATTACCTACCGCCCGACAAGATCCTTGACAACAGAAAGATATTCTTTCTCTCTCTTGTCCCAGGTGAAGTTGGAAACAAAGTCCGTTGCGTTTGATGACAACCGTTTGCAGAGCTCTCGATTCTGAATCATGTCGGCGAGGGTCGACGCGAGATCTTGCACATTCTCAGGCTCGACAAATCTCACGATGTCGTCGTTGAAGTAGTGGCGGTCAATGCGTGTTGCGGCGACTATAACCGGAATGCCGAGAGCCATGAACTCAAGAATCTTAGTGCTGAAGGCGTTACCTCCGAAAGAGTCGTTTCTTTTAGGTACAATTCCCAAGTCTGCATTGGCCATTGCAATCGCGACCTGATCCAAGGTTAGCATTTCCTTTAGGAATACCCTTTCCTGAAGATTAAGATCGGCAATCAACTGTTGGATTGCCGGCCGCATCGGTCCCTCTCCATAAATATGGAATTCCGCTTGAGGTGCGCCATCCTTGATCTTCGCAAAGGCCCTGACCGCGATATCGAGACCCTGGTGCCAATTGATCGTTCCAGGGTACACGATGATAAACTTTTCTTCCTTCCGGGTCCTGAGCCTGTGATGGAAGATCGATGGATCAGGATAATTAAGCAGTGTCGTGCACTTCTCCTTTTTTGCAGAGCGTGACCGAAGAGTTTCCTCCCAGATATGGTTCGCAATGATTACGTGATCAGAGAATGCGATGGATGCTTTCTCAATCAACACCAGCGCCTTGAATACGAGTGACTCCCTCTTGACTCGGAATTTACTAGCATAGAGTTCAGGGACAATGTCATGAATATCGAGAATAATCCTGGCTCCAGTCATCTTGGCGAACAATGTTGCGAATACCTCGAAATCAGGAACAGAATGCACATGGATAACATCATACCGCCGCTGTAGGTGTTGCCTGGATATGAAGAGCACCGATCTGACAAAAAACTTCAAAAGCTTGTTGAGGTATGAGAGCTTGCCGATTTCATCGCGCACCCTTTCCTGTATCCTACAAATTCTTACGCCGCCCAGACTTTCAAACCGGGCTTGGCCGATCTTTCCCAGAGCGACAGCATCCACTTCATACCCATGCCTCACCAGTGTTTCAGCATACCGCCTCACTCGGTTATCGCTTTCATAAAATGAGTATGCAAGCATGCAGGCTCTTTTAGTTTCTGAGTTCTTCCGATTGGCTGATTGCATATTTATCCGCTTAAGATCATCACATGCTTTGGGGTCAACTTCGTCTTGCCATCACCCATTGAGATCCACATTTTTAGATCATTGTCTCAAAGTGGGGCCAATGGCACTCAGTTTGCGAGTGACGGCTGAAGCTGCCAATCTACTCTATTTTTGAGATGTGGTCGTCTTCTGGGGAAAATACAATCGAAGGGATGAGCATTCGATAGAATGCGTTTAGTGTTAACGATCGAATACCAGCCCATCAAGCACTACAGAGCTCCCACAAACTTTTTTTGTAAAACCCGAACAAACTTAGATAATGCGATTTTTGGATCTCGCAACTCCTCTACGATCTCGTTCACTAGCCCCTTCATGACTTTTCGCAAGAGAAACGGGCATCCCATCTCGTTCATTTTAGAAATGTGATATGTCCAATAGCCCCTATCAAAGTTTAATTGGAGGAGACATGCTCCCAGATGCTTATAATACTGATGAATAAATTGATCTTTAATCGATTCAAGTTCGGCCTTATCGAGGTAGACTGGTCCATATTGCGTGATGTGTTCCAAAGATCCAGCCAAGTTCATGTCATATGCTAACGCGACTTTGGAAGTTATTTGATCATTGTGAACTCTCATTGAAGAAAGGACACTGTGCACAAATCCAAAATCGTAAAATTGAAGATATTTGTAACATGAAGTCGTATCTGCGTATGGCGAGAGATGCGGATAAAACGGATCATGTGTCCTAACCACATCAGAACGATACAAAGTGCTTGTCTGATCTCCAAATGCGCCAAGCGGATTGAGGGACACCAGCGAAAGCAAACTCAACCGACACACGTCTCGTCCAGAAAAGCGTTCTATCGATGCCGGCAAGCCCATACAGATTACTTTATCTCCCTTGCGCTGATAAGATCCGACGATCGCGACGGTCGGATGAGCCTCGGCCACTCTCACCATTTCGATCAAACAATCTGAGTTAATCCAATCATCCGCTGACACCACTTTACAGTATTTGCTGCTTGGTGATATTACGCGAAGTGCTCTGTTGTAGCTTTCAATTACACTTACAAACTTATCATAGCTATGAACCTGAATACGCTTGTCTTTCCTCGCATATTCCTCAGCAATTTTCAGAGTACTATCGGTGCTGCAGTTATCGACAATTGCATACTCCCAGTTCTGGTAAGTTTGAGCCAATACGCTTTCAATACACTCCCCAAGATATTTTTCGCCATTGAAGACAGGAGTAACAATGGAAACCAACGGACCATCTTCATTCATGCTTCACCATGCTCGGCAGCTATGCTAATTCAAGAAATTCTTTCCCTCCGACTGGAGATCGCTTTCTTAGGCCTCTAAGAAGATCCAAGTAAAATGACTTCTGTCCCATGACCACCAAGAGCATCCAGGAATATGAAACAATCAAAATAGCTGTACTTAATATCAACCGTGGAAACGGAGACAAGGATTGATCATAAAAAAACTGAGCAGCAGATGCGAATGCGGCAGCTACCATCGTCGACAGAAACGGGTTCCCCACAGTTTGTAAAAGCTCTTTCCAAGGAATCATCGTGCCGTGTATACACCAGGCGATGTGAGGAACGACCCACAACGTCAGTACGGCGGAGTAGGCGAACGCGACGCCCTGCGGACCGTACGGTAACCCAAGAATGTACGCTGTGATCACCAAGGGAGCGATCACCAAGGCGAGCTTCAAGCTCCGCCCCACCAATCCGATTGAGACCAGCAGCCAGTACGTCGGATTGATCAGTGCAAATATGAGAATCGTCGGGGTCAATAATCTGAAAATCGGCACAACATCTTGCCACTTTGGCCCTAGGACAAGAAAAATGATGTCATCGGCAAACAAAGCGCACGCAACGGAGATTGGTAAGGTGAGCGATAAAACTAATGCGTAGCTTTTCAAAAAGTAGTTTTTCAAGCGTTCGGGCTCATTCTGGAGTCGTGACAATGCCGCGAACACAACCCCGCCTATTGCGGAATTCAGGTTTTCCGTGGGGATGCTCACAAGCTGGTAGGCTCTTCCATAATATCCAAGGGTTTCGGCACCCCAGAATCGACCAAGAAGCACCTTTTCTAGGTTATACGCCACATACACGACAAGGCTGTTTAGGGTGGTTGTGCCCCCAAAACGCACCATCGAGCCGATTTCCGCTCCTCGATGCGGCATCCCCGGCACCCATATACCGAGTGACCATAAACAGATGGTGGAGACAGCCGGCAGTACGACCGCCATGCCGACGAGTGCCCAATATCCGAACCCGTTTAGAGCCATGCCGATACCCACGGCGATACTGATCAACAACGCAATCGTTTCGATCACTGACAACGTGACAAAGCGCATTTGCCTCTGGAGAAGCGCCGAGTGTTGCACCCCGGCCGCATTGAATAAGAATCCGGCTCCCAACACGGCTGTCACATAGAAAAGACGGGGTTCTTGATAGAAAGAAACGAGTATTGGCGCGATCGCGAGTGACAGGCACCCCAGTATTACACCCACCGCCATATTGAGCCAGAATAAGGTCGATACTTCCTCGTGGGAGATCGTCGTTCGCTGAACTGTAGCCATCGACAGGCCGGCATCCCTGAATAAACTAAATACTCCTGTAACAGCGGTGACCATCCCAACCAATCCGAAGTCCTTCGGATCCAGCAGGCGCGCCAATACCATCAGAGAACCAAGGCGAAGAAAGAAGTTTGCTCCTTGGGCGAAGACTTTTGCGGCACCTCCTCGAAGCGTCCTCTCTTTGAGATCGTTCATTGGGAATTGGTGGGAAGTTCAAGCGATTGCCGCTGATGGTTCGATCTTCGATTGAGGCAGGGTAAGACAACGGCTTCTAGGCAATTGCTGAAAGGGCAATAAACCGACAGCTGTTCACGACTTCGAACAGGGTCGCAATGTGATATGACTGTGATCATGAGAAGGCAAGTCCGGTCTATTTCCCAATGCGCTTCCAGGTTTCTCCGAAACTCGTTCGAGCCAGATTTCTCGCCACCATGTATAGATGCTTCGCGGGCAAAACATCCGACACTCACTATAACGTGACCGGCACCACACGCCTTCGAGAAGAATCGAACTGCTCTTCAGCGTTATGAGCTTGCCCGTCTTTTCCTCTATGAACTTATTCAAACGCGACCGCACTCGATACTCGCCCTCACAATAGGGTACGGCTTCCGCATCAAAATAAAGCCCTCTGTTCTTATTGTCAGTATTGAGAGTAGCGAGAATTTCGCGAAATGGTTTGATGCGGACAAGTTCTCCCGGTTGGAGATCTAGAGTACAAGTCGGCGTAGGTTGATCGAATGGGATACTTCCCCATCTCCGTGGATAGGGAACACCTCCCCATAGGGATTGACCCCGGTCATAGAGCCAACGAAGAGCACGACCTAACCCGATCCCAGCATTAATCAAGTTATTATAGGCAGCATACATTGCCCCTTTAAAAAATTGGTGTATCGTTACATTCCCCGAAGTAAGATCTTCCACATACTGCCGAGTGTCCCACCAGTTCAGATCCGTTGTGAAGCTAGGTAATTGTGTCGCCTGACAGATATATTTCCGCCCATCGGGAAAGTCCGAATCTTCGGCATAGGTTCCAGCGATAACATCCAACTCAGTCGTAACCGCCGAGGAGACAGCTCCTGATTGCTCGCCTTCCGTAGAAGAGCATGTAGCGGTCTCCTGTACATGAACCGGCTTTAACCATGCCGTCTTCCAAAAAATCAGACAGCCAGCTTGGCACCCGCCATATGCAGCGCCGTTGCACCGCAGTTCTAAATGGACTGTACCCGACAAACGTCGCCCCCTAATCGGATAAACTGTGTCGCAAGTCTTGTGAGCTCTCTTATAGACCTTGAACCTCTGGCCACAATACTCAAACATCTGCGGCATAAAGGGCATCTCTTCCAATCGCCCATTCTTGTCGAGCGTGGCAAGAATTTCCTTTTTACTCCTGACCTCGACCCAATCTCCAGCTTTTAATTTCATCCGTCCCTCGATATTTCCAGCCTATTCAAGCACGACCTTTCTCGCATAGAAGGCTTCGGCGTACCTGGTCGGCTTGGGAGATTCGATGCCTCGGATCCGGAGGAGTCCGTAGAAGGTATCCTCCGTAAACCATCGCTTGCTGCGCTGTGTCGCAAATTCTTCCATGAGCAACCGAACTTTTTCCCGGCTGATGTCATCCGTGAGCGGCACGTACAAGTTTGGTTGGCCGAGGTCTCCGTCGTACTTTGGAATTTCGTACTCGAGAATTTGATGGCGGCGATACGTATTCCAGGTCAATTCGCACACGGCACGGTGGTCTTGGTGAAGGTCATGGCGATAATGGGTAAAAATGAGATCAGGATCGACTGCAGAGGGAAGAGTGTCGAAATACTTCTTGACTTCCTTGCCCTGGTACGGGAGATAGCTTTCCTTGAATGATTTGGTGACGACTTGCGTAGTCCCTGCTCCCCGGAGAAATGTGGCGGCACTTTTCACTGCTTCTTTCTTACGATCTCCTCTTGCCGTCAGGACCACCCAGACAACATGACTGCCGGGATGAGTCTGCAACAACTTGAGAATCGTCCCTCCGCATCCGATCTCGATGTCGTCGGCATGAGCTCCAATACAGAGGATGTTCAACCGTCTCTGACCAAGCTGAATCGTCGGGCTGGTTTTCACGGGAATCGGCGATGCAACAAGAGAGCTGCGTACGGTTAGGAGGGGAAGTCTTTTCTCTCAGAACGTGGCTTCCATACTTCCCACGGCGCATCACCGTGCGAATACATTTCATCCAAGGCCTGTTTATCCTTGAACGTATCCATGGAGGCCCAGAAACCGTCGTATTTATATCCGATGAGCTGCTTCTCTTTGATCAATCTCTGGAAGGGTTCCCGAACCAATTCCTCTCCCGGACCGATATAGCTGAAGATATCCTTCTTAAAAATAAAGAATCCGCCGTTGATCCGAATATTGGTCTGATTCATGTCTTGAATCTTTTCGATATCGTCCCGACCGTTCAACGTCACAATATGATAGCTCAGGCGCGGCTTGATGCAGACGAAGCTGCCGACCTTGTCTTCTTTGACAAATTGATCGAGCTGAGCCGGAAGCGGAAGATCCGTAAGGCCGTCGCTATAGTTGGCAAGGAACATTTCTTCGCCGTCCAGATATTTTTGTACGGCCTTCAATCGTTGACCTATATTGGAAGTGAGTCCGGTGTCGGCAAATGTGATTCGCCAGTCGCCGATATCTGTATTCAGGAGGTCGAGTCGTTTCCCACCCTCGGAAAGGACGAAATCATTCGAAATTCCCTCTTCGTAGTTCAAGAAGTATTTCTTGACGATATCGGCAGCGTGACCAAGACACAACACGAAATCCTTGTGCCCGAAGTGGGCGTAATACTTCATCACATGCCATAGGATGGGTCTGTAGCCGATGGGCACCATGGGCTTCGGAATCGACTCCGAGTATTCTCTTAAGCGCATCCCTAAGCCGCCACAGAACAACACAACTTTCATAGTGTATACCTCCCACACTTTAGACAGATCAGAAGGACAATCTTCTGGCGGAATGGGTACCTTTGGCCGGAGGATCCCATGCGGCAATCGGACCTTGAACGTGCCAAGACAAAGACGGGCGAGAAGGCCTGATGCTGGTGATCGATACTTCCTTACCAGCCAAGCTGGTGATTCACGTCTTGGATCAGGTTATGGCCTGGCGGGACCGATCGCAGAGGCTTCGGGCAGTTCATGATATAGTCCGCAGCGCTTGCCATTGATCTACGGTACCCTCAACCGGGCAAGCCAAATCAGAACTCGAATACAAGGTGGGGACCATATTCATGCTCCCACACTTCACAAATTGAGATTCTGCATTTCCCTTGAATTACTGAATCTTCACCATCGAGGCTATAGAAGGTACCCCATTTGAATTGATGATGAACAACATATAGTAACCGGGTGGTGCAAGATTCGCTGAGCTGGGAGCTTGGACTGTCAGCCCGCCAGTAGCCTGTTGGAATGTCAAGGGAACATACCGTTGATTTTGATCAAAGGCATGGGTGACTGCCCCAAGACGAATCAACGCAACTGAGGAAATCTGTGTAGCATCGGGAGTCACCACCGAAAAGTTTGTCGCATAGTTTACCGTCGAGGGAGCTGAGCCAATAGTTGGTCGAGGCCCTTTAAACAAGTACGGAGGCGAATAGATCTCCGCGCTCAGCTGATCGGTTGGTTCATTGACGCCGTTGAAGCGACCGCCTCCAGTGACAAGAACCCGAGCATCCGGCAATAACAGGGCAGTTGAGTGATACAGCCGTGGAGAGACCATACCCGCCAATTTAGTAAAGACTTGAGCCGCCGGCAACCACATTTCAGGTTCGAGGACAGCCGTTCCTACTCCTACCGCATCGGTTGTTTGCCCTCCGTTTGTAACCAGCACATTGCCATCAGGCAGCATGACCATCGTATGATATGTTCTGGCAAAATTCATCGATGGAACCTGCGTCCATGATGGAGATGCCTGTGTCATATCTAACACATAGGCAGTTGCAGCCGATGGTCTGACCGCCTGATCAGGGTCAACTGAAGTTCCTGTCTTTAAGATCTTTCCCGGTCGATACATGACCGCACTTCCCCCATCCGGAGTACTCGGATCCACAGTGGTCACAGTTTGCGTTTGCACATTGAGTACTCGAGTCGGAACCGGAGCCTCGCCCGTGCTGCTGTTCAATACACGTCCATCCGGCAGAACAAATATATGAGGATAATAGGGAACATTCAGGGGCGCATTGGTTAACTGTGACCAACTATTTGTAGTTGGATTGTAGATTTCTGGAATACTGGCTATACAACCGTCACATGTTGTTTCCCCTGACGTTACAAGCACGCGCCCATCGGGCAATGCAGTCGCCGTAGGATACCACCGTGCGAATGACATAGCCGAGGCGTTCGACCATGTCTGGGAAAACGGATTAAATATGTTGGCGACTCGCAATCCATTATGAGCACTATTATGCCCACCGACAACAAGGATCCTTCCATCCGGGAGCGCAGCCGCACCGTTGCAAAAGATGTTGTCATTGACAGGTACTGAAGAAAAACTACCGGAAACGGGGTCCCAGACCCGGGCATCGGAGCCCAATGATTGACCATCGGATGCGAGCACCTTTCCCGTTGGGAGCAGTGCCATATGCACTGCGATGATCGGCCAATCAAACGGACCGGACCATTGCCCCACTTGATCAGGAGGCGGGGGTGGCGGCCCAACGGTTGCACCTCGGAATGCCACCATTTGCATCACCCAAGGACCTGAACTGCTCAGTGGAGCGGTAGCGCTGTAGCTGCCCACTGTAGAAACAATTCGGTCCTCGACGATGTCGCCGTCCGGCACGGTAATCACACGGCTTGTAAATCCACTACCCGCACCGGTATTTCCGGTGTACACCATATTAGCTCCAACAAGAAGGTCATTGGCATTTGTTGTCGTGGCTGTGCCGCTGGTGGCGCTTGAACTCGTTCCAATCGACGCGGCAGTGACATCCACCGGGTTGACTCTATCCACTCCGCTATATTCCAAAACTCGAACATCTGCATATTGTGCAGCCACATTGAATCGCACGGTCACCGTGTTGGCGCCCGCCGCAGCTCCAACTATGCTTGTTGCATAATAGATTGACTGCGTCAGAGAAGACTGATTTTTCGTTGGCCCGACTGCCAATGCATACACATTGCCAACCGAATCAGTGACAGAGGTCACTGCGGCTGTGGTATCGTTCCATCCTACTATCACCACGTTGAGATTGCCGGGTGTTTGAGAACTAGAAAATGTTACCGGCACTGCCAATTGCGCCGTCTGAGGCGTGGCATAGGCAAGCTGAACCAAGGATATTGAGCCGGCATTCGACTGGTTCGTGGTGGTACTGGAGACGTTTGAGTACCCGCTTAAGTTACCAGCTTCATCAGTCGCTCTCACTCGATAACCATAACTGGTTCCCGATAAAAGGCCGGTATCAGAATATGTCGTTCCAGCAGAGGTGCCCACCTGGGCAAAGCTCGTGCAGCCAGACCCTTGACATCGCTCTACCAGGTAATTGGTAACCCCCACATTATCGGTAGAGGCTATCCACGTAAGATTGATACTATTGGCTCCACTCGCAGTGGCAAGGAGATTTGAGGGAGGGGTCGGGGGGCTAGCATCGGATGTGCCCCCTGACGTAGCTTTAAATGCTACCATTTGCATAATCCACGGTCCGGCACTGGACAGTGGTGCAACGCCACTATAAGTCCCCACTGTTGTCACAATTCGGTCTTCAGCAATATCGCCATCAGGAGCTGTAATCATTCGCCTTGTAAACCCAGTTCCTGGGCCACTTGTGTGTGTTGCAACAATATTTGCCGCAAAAATGAGATCGTTGGCATTGGAGGTGGTCGCTGGACCGCTGTTGCTCGAGTTGTTTGTGCCTGTCGCAGCTGCCGTTACATCAACCGGATTAGGTTGGTCTACACCACTATATTCCAAGATCCGAATGTCCGCGTAAGCCGCAGGCGTTGTGAATCGCACTGTCACTGTGTTGGTCCCGGCAGCTGAAGAAAGAATTCCACGTGCGTAATAAATAGATTGGCTGAGCTGGTTGGAGTACTGCGTCGGCCCGACTGCCAGCGTGTACACGTTCCCCCTTGAATCGGTTACAGAACTCACTGCCGCAGTCGTGTCGTTCCACCCAACGACGACGACATTTAAATTTCCCGATCCTTGAGCGCCCGCGTAATTCACTGACACGACCGACTGTGGGCTTTGCGGGGTGGCATAACTTCCCTGAACAAAACCGATGGCAGCATAGACACTCTCGAACGATAGAATCACGGCTAGGCTCACTGCCACGAAAGCGGCTCCGCCATGTATTGGTTGCGACCATTTCATCACACCAAACAGACGATGTCGCATAGGGATCTTCTCCTTCGTGAGGGCATGAATAACGGATGGAAGTTTGGATCCAGGAAACAGATTGGTAGGCTATTTGATTTACTATTTCAGACGATAGACTCATCGATCCAGGTCTCGCCTCTAAAATGCTTGTACTGTTAACCTCATAGCCTATCGGTCAATTGGCCTGGTGGGAGATCCACGTCGTCATACGCGTGCAGTTCAAGGTACTAATAATTCTAGAAACGTTGTCAATCCTGGTCACATCTTGAATAAATGCCCGTATAAATCGACATACTCATCGATCGCTGCCTCAGCCGTAGGCAAGCGATAGAAATCCCGTTCAAATTTCGCAACGTCAAGAATGGTATAGTGAGGTCGTGGCGCCAAAAGTTTACCGGATTTTCTACCGGCCTCAATCAGTTCTTTTAAGGGAATAGGAGTAATTAAACTGCGTGGTTTCCCTAATCTGTCCGCGAACCGTAGAGTGATGTCATAGGGTGCAAGAGGATTGCGCGCGCTTAAATGATAAATGCCTCTTGTTCGCCTTGCAGGGTCATGCATGGCGTCTTCAATTGCAAGGATGGCTTCTGCTACCGTGGCATCCGTGAGGTGAGCGACATACATGTCATCCACTCTCGTAAACGGCTTACCTATCTGAAGCTCGGAACACGTTCTCTTAAAAAACCCTCCAAGAGGTCCTTGCACTCCGTGCATCCGGACTATGACCGATCCCTCACGATATCGTTCCAGGACTTTTTGTTCTCCCAGGACCTTTGTCAGGCCATAGAACGTCGGTATAGTGACCGTATCGGCATAATCGACTGTGCCGGTGCGGTCCCTGGGCACTTTGAGCTTGTCTTCTTCCGTATACTTTTCCCCATGGACGTTGTCTCCGAATACGGACTCAGTGGAAAGATGCAGCAATAATATTTCTGTACCTTCTGCAGAAACTTCTGCGCAAGCGTCCGCCAAAATTTCCGCGCTGCGGGTGTTTTTTTGATAGGCTGAGAGAGCTGTTGGTTCTGCTGCGTACCGTTGTCCTTCCACTCCATCAAGATCCGTTTCGCCGGCGCAATTTATGATCGTTCTGACTTTCTTTCCCGCCAATTTTCTAACAATGTCTTTGACTCTGCCTTCATCAGTACAATCAAAATCCTGCACGACGTCCGTTAAACCTTCTGTTTCCGGGACGTTTTTATGGACTAAGCCGGTAAGTGTTGCTCTTGGAGGACTAAAACGGCGCAAAGCATCGCCGACTTTTCCGGATATTCCAGTGACTGCAATATGTCGCATCACCATTCCTTCGAGAGCCACTCGTGATCAGTGGATCTCACGCGGACTCAACAGCTCTTTTCCAGGCGTCCCCCCTGCAGCACTCTCCACGTCATCGAAGAAAAGCCCAGACTGCCCGGAAATATCCAACAGTGAGTTGCTATCGTCTGAGAGAGTGAGCCCCCAGAGAAGCACCATATTCATTGGGGAATCGTGACTACACGAAAGGCGGGAACTTACAAGCCGACAAAACCTGCCTCAAGATCGGGATATGCTTGGTCTTTTTGCGACATGACTCCACCGATGTCCGGCCAGCTGATGCCCAATCGTGGGTCATTCCACCGTAAGCCCTTGGAAGCAGCCGGCTCATAGAATTCCGACATCTGGTAAAAGATCTCAGTATTGTCTTCAAGTGTCTGGAACCCGTGAGCAAAGAGTTTTGGAATATAGAGCATTCTATGATTGCTCGCGGTCAGCTCGACTCCAACCCACTTTAGGAATGTGGGTGAATCTTTCCGAAGATCAACGATCACATCGAAAAAAGATCCCTTTGTACAACGGACCAGCTTGACCTCGGCGTGCGGAGGGATCTGATAGTGAAGACCTCTCAACGTTCCCTTCCGCTTATTGAAGGACACATTGCACTGGACGAGATGAGGGTCGAGCCCCTTGGCGGCAAACTCCCGTACGCACCACGAGCGGGCGAAAAAGCCTCGTTCATCCTCGAGCTTCTCGACCTCGATCACATATGCCCCCTGGAGAGACGTTTCCAAAAAGATCATCGCGGGATCTCACGTTCAGGAATAGACGAAAACTTCTGGAATCGGAACGACAAACTGTCCTCCCCACTCACGAATATAACCGACCTGACCCATGATTTCGTCTTTAAAATTCCAGGGCAGGATCAACACATAGTCCGGCTTTGTTTCTCTGATTTTTTCCGGCGGGAAAATCGGGATATGCGTACCAGGGAGGAACTTGCCTTGCTTATACGTGTTGCGATCAACGGTATAGTCGATAAAATCACCACGCACGCCGCAATAGTTGAGGAGGGTATTGCCTTTCCCCGGCGCTCCGTACGCTGCGACAGCCTTTCCCTTCCGCTTGGCTTCGATCAAGAATTCCAGTAACTTTCTCTTCGTCTCCTTCACCTGTTCACCGAAGAGCGCATAGGTTTCCAGTCGATCGAAGCCGGCCGCCTTCTCTCGCCTCATCAGGTCCCGATACCGTTCCGTGACGGGCTGTGTTTCGTCATCGGCATGACGCCCATAAATCCGAAGCGACCCTCCGTGCGTCGGCAGTTCTTCCACGTCGAACAGCGTGAGTCCATGAGCCGCAAAGACCCGTTCGACACTCATGAGGGAAAAGTAGAAAAAATGCTCGTGGTAGATGGTATCGAACTGATTCTCTTGCATCAACCTCATGAGATGAGGGAACTCGATGGTCACAGTACCACGAGAGGCTAACAAGATTTTGATTCCTCCGACAAAGTCATTGATGTCGGGAACCTGGGCCAACACATTGTTTCCCAATACAAGGTCTGCCGTCCCTCTCTCGGCAACCAGATCATTCGCCGTGTTCCGACCGAAGAACTTCACTAACGTAGGGACGTTCTTTTTCCTCGCCGCCTCGGCCACGTTGGTCGCAGGCTCGACTCCCAAGACCGAAATGCCCTTGGCGACAAAATGCTGCAACAGGTAGCCGTCATTACTGGCAAGTTCGACCACCAAACTCTTCGCCGTCAACTTGAGCCGTTCTATGATCATCTCCGTATACTGTTTTGCATGCTGCACCCAACTGTCCGCGTAAGAGGAAAAGTACGCGTACTCCGTGAAGATTTCTTCAGGACTCACGTACTCATGCAGTTGCACCAGCATACATTGCTCACAGACAAACACATGCAACGGATAGAATGGCTCCATCCTGTCTAAGTTCTCTCTGCTCACATAACTTTCACAGAGGGGGTGCATCCCGAGATCCACAAATGTTTTCCCTAAGTTCGATTTGCAGAATAAACAGTTCCTTATTTCCATATCGCTGTCCCCCTTTTCAATCCATACCTGTTTGGATTTTCCTTGGGTTGCCACTGACTTGGTTTCAGATCACCTGGGCAACTGCCGAGGAATGGGACCACTCCAAATTATCGGTCAGCAACGACGCTCCCGTAACTTATTCATAACCTTCAAAACGCATGATTGGGATTCGTGATAGAGCCGGCCGTTGAATCGGGCTCATTCAAGCCAAGCCACTCCTCAATTCAAGGATTGTCGATTTGACCTCGGAAAGGGCTGATGCTTCGGCGCCGGCCGTTTGAACAAATCACAGGTTACGCGATAAGACCGTTTATCTGACTGAGCGTTCCGATTGATCGAATACTTCGACGCTAGGCTTGGACACCGACAAGAAGTACATTCACACTCTTATTCCTTATAAACATACCGATCATTACATCTATCTCTATTCACCTCACCTGATCTGAGACCACCAGCCACCAATGACAGGCGGATTGCAAATTCCCGAATCGCCCGGTCAGGAGCATCCATAAGGCTGTTCTAGTTTGGATATGTACTCGCATCAAATAGTGACCCATTTCAGCATTGTTTCCGTCCTCTGATTCCGATTCAGGACTGATTTCTGGGAGATCCTCAGCAACCCCCAGAATAACCAATCGTGCTGTATAGAGCTGATCACGACGATATTTGGTCGGCAGGCTAAATATCCCATACACATGATGACGCCCTTGCCACGGCTGAACCACCACCTGATGGGCCTGAAATATTCGATCGCTCGTATTTATTGGTGGGCCCGAATTGCATTCAGTAATGGGGGGCATACCTGTCAGTCCAATGACCAGCAATACAGGAACGCATGCCGTTAAAATCCAAGCTAAACGATTATTCTTTAATACGGCTGTTTGGCTCAGAACATGGCCCTACAGTCTGTCAGAACCTACGCAAATGATGGTGGGCACCGCGGAGTTTCATCGTTACTGAATTGATGTAGCCAAGGCTTTCCGAATCTCTATTACCACTCGTTCCTGCTGACCAGATACCAAGCCGGGAAACATTGGAAGCGATAGGATATGCTCTGCCGACTTCTCGGCGATCGGAAAGTCCCCGAGACCGAAGCCGAACCCTTCGTAAGCTTTCGTCAGGTGCAGCGCCACCGGATAATGAATTCCCGTTCCGATGCCCATGTCACTGAGGTGCTTCTGTAGCCCTGCACGGTCCTCGACCTGTACAACATAGAGGTGATAGACCGACCGCGCCCAGTTCGGCTGATATGGTAACGTCACGACATCTTCTGCTCCGGCGAACAGTTTGTCGTAACGCTCCGCCGCCTGTCGGCGCTGTTCGTTCCATTTCGGCAAATGATGGAGTTTGACGCGCAAAAAGCCGGCCTGAATGGCATCAAGACGGCCATTGTAACCTTCAATATCGTGGAAATATTTTTTTGATTGCCCATGGTCGCGCAAGAGTCGGCACGTTTGCGCGATCCCGTCGTCGCTGGTGGTGACCGCCCCCGCTTCGCCGCAGGCGCCGAGATTTTTGCCGGGATAAAAACTGAACGCGGCGGCGTGTCCCATCGAGCCTGCCTTATGCCAGCGATTATTCTTGTGTGAGAAGTACTCCGCTCCCTGCGCCTGACACGCGTCTTCAATGACCTTTAGGTTATAGGAGGCGCAAATATCCAAAATCGGATCCATGTCGGCCATCTGCCCATAGAGATGGACGGGAACGATGGCCGCAACCGGCTTACCGGTCGCATTGTGAATGACTTGTCGTGTCTTCGTATTCCACCTGCACTTGCGCTCCAGGTACTCACGCAATTTCCCAGGATCCATCGCATACGTTTTGGGATCGATATCGATGAAATCCGGTTGAGCGCCAGCCTGGGAAATGGCTTCGGTCGTGGCAATAAAGGTATTGGGAACCGTGAGAACGATGTCACCGGATTTCACCCCGGCGGCAATTAATGCAAACCGAAGGGCATCTGTGCCGTTGCCGACCCCGACACAGAATCGAGTCTCGCAGAACCGAGAAAAATCCTCTTCGAATCCTTGCACCATCGGCCCACCGATAAATCCGGCACTCTTCAGGGCGGTCTTCAGCACTTCGACCAATTCACCTTGCAACTCCTGATGCACCGTGACGAGATCCAGAAAGGGGATGTTCTCTTTAGTCATGGCTGCCTCCTGACTCGACATATCGCACCACCCTGCCTGGATTCCCCGCAACGACGGCATGCGCAGGCACATCTTTCGTCACGACGGCGCCGGCTCCGATCAGCGCGTGTTCTCCAATCACCACATTGGCGAGAATCGTCGCTCCCGACCCGATGGATGCGCCCCGCTTCACCAATGTTGTCTCGACTTTCCAATCCACCTCAGTCTGTAGAGAGCCCGCCGCGGTGGTCGCTCGAGGGAATGTATCGTTCACGAACGTGACATTGTGTCCGATAAAGACTTCGTCTTCGATCGTGACACCCTCACAGATGAAGGTATGGCTCGAGATTTTGCACCGTTTGCCGACCTTGGCATTCTTCTGAATCTCAACAAATGCCCCGATTTTGGTGTCGTCGCCCACTTCACACCCATAGAGGTTGACGAACTTGGAAAATTTTACATTGCTCCCAACCTTCACATCGGGAGCGATGCAGAGATACGACGCCGCCCTCCTCTCCGACTCCATGGCACGAAGCGGTAAATGAATGGACAGTTTACCGTTCTGCTCTGTACCAAGATCCGTATGTCCGGGCATTCGGTCCATTGCTTGTTCCATTGAATTCTCCCTAAGGGTGGCGTTAGTCGCATGAAGCCCGACACATTGCGAACGGGCGTAGCTGATGTTGGAATAGGAAAGAGAACTATTTACGGGTGGTATAGCAGTTGGTGACCCGATCCGTGAGAATGAACCCTTTCGCCTTATCGCCTTACGCTTTCCACCGATCGATGCTGACCATAAGGCATGGTATATCCGTATAAATGGTGCGGCATACTTTGCGCATCCAGCCCGTTGAGAATCACCTGCCGTTGCGCCGTCAGCCCCAGCATTGTGAAGGCCTTTTGCACCAGATGTTTAGGTGAATATCCCGCACGAATGACCCACACAAGCTCATCAGCCAGACTCGCCAGGATACCCATGGTCGCGCTGGACAACACAGGCGGCGTATTGATGATGAGATACTGAAATTGCGCGCGAAGTTCCGGCAGGATCGCTCTCAGTTGTTGAATCCTCCCCAGTTCATTACATTCGCCGCCCGCTCCGCCGACCGTCAAGATTGAGCATGGACATTCATCGATCACCGATAAACAATCATCAATTGAAGCATGACCATCCAAGAACTCGATCAGCCCCGCTTGAGTGGGCGCCTTGGCATAATGATGAAGGGCCGGCCGTTGAAAGTCACAATCGATGAGCAGGGTCTTTCTTCCGAAATCCCGCGCAATCGTGTAGCCCAGATTCACCACCGTGGTCGTCTTACCCTCGCCCATCAGCGCACTGGTGATTTCTATAACCGTGGAATGGCGTCCCTCGGTGGAGAGGACCAACTTCGTGGCCGCCATTCGATATTGCTCGGCAGCAATCGAACGAGGCTGCCACTTGGCGACCAAGCTCAGGTTTGCCGGATCGAGCCTGTTCCCGTTGCCATTCCCTCCTATTTTCATAGCCGGTACACCGCAGCTATGGTTGCCGACCGCCCCATGGACAGTCTTCGGCGTTGTACTGATCTGAGGGCTCATAGTGAAGAACTGGGGTACGGTCGCCAGCACATGAATGCCCGGTAAGAGCTCTACCTCTTCTCGACGTCGAAAAGTCGGATTCAAGTGATCTAGGCCGACTGCAAGGCCAACGCCGAGTCCACATCCTCCTACCAGGCCAAGAAGCATGATCATCAATCGATTTGGTTTCTCCGGTTTCTGCGGCAGATTCGCTGGGTCCAGCACACGGAACTGTTCCCCTTGTTGACGCTTCTCGAGGTTCTCCGCCACGTGGGCATTTAGCCGCTTATCCAGGAGAGCCTGGTAATTTTTTTTCATGTTTTCGTAGTCGCGCACGAGAATCATCAATTCTTGTTCACGTGCCGGTATCTGTTCTACTCGCCGTTCCGTTTCCTTGATTAGCTGTAGGAGTCGGCCCTGGCGTTCCTTGAGCGACGAGAGCTCCGTTAGTAAATCTTTTCGTTGCGTATTCAGCTCTCTCATGTAGAGATCAGGTTGTAGCTCTTCCCGTATAGCCGCTTTGTCCCGTATAGTCGCTTCGCCATCTTGATCGACGAATGGTGCGCCGTACTTTTCAGCGAGTTGTTCCTTGAGCCTTAAAATCTCTTGCTTCGTATCCGAGATGTCGGGATAGGTTTCTTTCCATTCGGCTCTCAGCGTGGTCAGCCGCTGCTCCAGTTCACGCAGCCTCACCACAAGCGGGTCGATATCCCTTCGAACAGTCCGTGGCTCATTGGATTTCACGCGAATCGCCTCACTGCCCTGATATTCGTTGATGGACATTTCGAGCGAGCTTAACTTGTCTGTTCGGCTATGTATCGAATCCTTCGTCGCGTTCAATTCCATTTGCAGTCGATCCAACGCTCGTAGATGCGCTTCCATTTGCTCCGGCAACTCGCCCATGTATTTTGTCTTATACTTGCTGATGGCCTGCTCTTGTGTCTCTAAGGCTTTCTTCGCATCCGCTAATTCTTGCTCCAGGAACACGGACACGCCAGTGACAAGCTGCTCTCGTACCTTCAGATTGCCCTCGATAAATAACGACGCGATCTTCGCCGTCACCTCCATAGCCGTCATCGGGTCTTCGTGGGCGAATGAAATACTAACTGCCTCGACGCTCTTGCCCCTTGTCCCGGCGGTGCCGACGGTCTCCACTTTGATCGCTTTGCGCAATGATTCAATGGCTGCCTCACTCCCTTCACGCCTGACCTGTCTCTCATAGAGTTTGTACTCGTCCAAAATCCGGCTCAGGAGGGTCCGGCTCATCACCTGTTGATGAATCATCGTGAGGCGTTCTTCAATGCTGGCCCCTCCGATACCTTTGACATAGTCGTCGGGAATCTTCTGATTTTCAAACTGGATCAGGGTGCTCGAGCGATAGCTTTTCGGAAGGACTATGCAGAGCACTGCAGCAACGGCAACCGCAGCCACAATAGAGCCGAGCACGACCCATTTTCTACGGGTGATGATGCCCCAATACCCACGCATGAGCACCGACAGCGGCTCTCCTGGTGGATCGGGCATAGCAGGCCTCTCGGTTTCGTTCATGCTCACTTCCACTCTGCCACCAAGCCGAATTGGACCAGATTCCTGTCAAATGGGAACGTCTGAAACGTGAACGTTTGATTGAATTGGCTGTGCGTGTAGGACAACGTGGCCGTGAAGGTCTTACCGATCAAATAATTGATGCTCGGCGTGATTGTGTAAGACTCAAACCGAACGAGAGAAGCATTCGGCACGGACTCATTGACGGCATAGCTTCCATTCACCGACAGAGACAAGGGACCAGTTATCTGACGCCTCACCGTTCCAGTCACGACTTGGCTCAACAATGCCGTCGACGCCGCCAAGATACTCGGTGCGATGGCTCGCGAATAGGATACCTGGACGGTCGTATACTCACCCTGCCACCGCAGTGAGGCAGCACCCACCGCCTCGACGGCGCCGCTTGGACTTATCACTGCAAATCCTCCTTCGACTGTGGCCTGGAGAGCTGGAGTCATCGATCTGGACCATTTCCCACTGGCCCCTTGAATAGAAAAAGATCTTTGTGTTCCTCCGCTCCCGAACGTTCCTTGTTGATAGAGGTGAGAGAACGAGATGGTATCGGACGGCGACAGATTTACAACGGGCCCTGATGTCACAGTTTGAAAGTTGGTATCGATGAGAGTTCCTTGCACTGATCCGCTAGGCGTCGCAATCGGTTTACCAAATCTCAATAGATAGTCGGTATAAGTTGAGCTGAAGCTCATGCTCGGAGAAAAAGAGTAAGAACCTTGCACCATGCCCGTATTCCTGAAGGAGTTGGCTCGCTGCGCCTGGATCCCTCGGACTAAGGCATCGATGCCCTGCGTGTCACCGGATGGAGTTCCAAATGATTGCAACTGGGGTGTGTAGGAAATGATATCACCCACACGCAGTGCCAACCCAGGGATAAACTTGTTTATCGCTCTATCCAGATTCAGATCCACAGTTCCATTACCCGCCACGTAATTGAGCCCAGAATTCTTGGCATAGGCTTCACCTGTCGATCCTCCACCGACAAGTGCTTCCACCCATTGATTCCTGTGGGTCAGCTTGAGCTGCGGTGAAACTGTCGTGACATAATCCTCAAGATTCGTCCCACGCACGAAATAGACATTGCTGTCATATCGTTCGGCCACCCGAAGCGACGGAATGATATGCGTATCCGGTGCGCTTACAGATTGCGTCTCAGAAACGGGAGCAGAGGAGGATTGCGCCTGTACCGGAAAGGGAACCTGAATTGTCATCCAGCAGCCTACAGCAATCAGGGCGAGGCAGCTTCTCATTCCACGGCCTTGCCACACCATGCCTCATTACCATACTCTGCCGGGCACCACGACCATGTCGCCCGTCTTCAGCACGAAATCCTTGATCTCCCCGTTTCCAGACAGCAGATCATCGTACCGAACTGGAATCTTAAACTCTTTGGAGTGGCCGGGCGGCCCGACCACCGTACGGCGTACTTGCATGTTGTTCTTCGCGGCATAGGGGGTGAACCCCCCTGCGATTGCAATGGCTTGCAGAACCGTCGCGTTGGACTTGAGTGGGTACCTCCCCGGTTTTGCAACGTCTCCTAAGACATACACGTAATAGCTGTTGACCTCTTTGACTTTGACGTGAACTATTGGTTTCTCCTTGTACTCTTTCAGCCGCTCAGCAATATGCGCGGCCAACTCCTTGGCTGTACGCCCGTTGACCTCAACCTCTCCAATCAACGGCATCGAGATACTTCCGTCTGGTCTCACCACGATGCCCTTCTGTGTCAGATCTTCGCTGCGCCACACAGTAATGTCGAGCACATCCTCAGGTCCCAATAAAAATTCCTCATTGGTGCTGTTAGCTTCGGCAATGACTTCCTCCGAGGGACCCGCGCAACCGATCACGCTCATCCCGGTCGCGAGGACCAGCGCACCGATGAACGCTTTAGCCATGCTTTCCTTCCTTTTCATGGCGAGGGCACAACGATCCGATCGCTCGGATTCATCGCTTCGCCGGAGACTTACATGCATAACCATTCACTTCTTTGATAAGGCTTGCCGGCTAACAGTCTCCCCTCACATCTCTGATCAAAGCTGCCCGAAGCGTCGCGTAATCCAGCGTGAGCTCGGCAAATTGCTTTTTAAGCCGTCGATGTTCATCCTCTAATGAACGTAACCGCTCTTTATCATCCGGTTGTTGCTCATGTGCAAATTTCGCCCGCCACCGGTATAGAGTGCTTATGGAAATCCCATACCGACGTGAGACTTCTCCGACCATCTGACCGGCATCCAGTTCCGAGACCATGGCTTTTATCTGATCTCGGGTAAAGCGTGCTTTGGGCATGACTTCCGGCTCTCCTGTCGTCATCCCGCATCCGTGAAAAGAGTGGAGGGGAAGAAGGAAGATTCACTGCAGGGGCGCAACCTCGTCGGTTCCTATGTGGATGAGCGCAGCTCGCTGAAGAAGGGAGGCGCGGATCACCAACCCATGGTGACTCCCCTGTCGTACGAGTTGGCCGCGGAGACCGACCAGTGGACCTCGTATCACTTCTACCCATGCGCCTTCAGTCAGATAGTCGCACGGTTCCATCATGGGGTTGACCGACGAAACTTGTTGGAGAACGGCGATTTCTTCTGCCGGAATGGATTCGGGTCTCATGGTACCGACAATGCGAACGACACCGGGGATCTGTAGAATGACAAGACTCCCGGCTAATGCAAAGTTGGCAAAACAATACCCGCTAAATAATGGAAGCATCGTCCACACTTTGCGGTCGGACCACTGGCGGCGTTGCTTGCCCAACGGAAGCAAGGGTTCTATGCCGATTGCCAGCAGTCGATCTCGAACCTGTTTCTCGTGACGGGAATGGGTCTGAAGGGCATACCATTGGCGATCAGTCTTCGAAACTGTCACCTGTTCTACCTCCGGTACCATTACCTGTGCATACCGTTCGACGCGCTCTTCTCCAAAAGCAATGTTCATAGCTTCGCCCCGTGAGTCCCAGCCTCTTTTCATAAAAACACGGCTGTTCGGCCTAATAAAAGAAGCCTAGTAGCCCTACGAGTATCAGAGGATATTGCCTTTAAGCTATAAGATGAATGTCGAGTTTTCGTGTATTAACCACCGGCACATTTGTCTGAGCGATTAGTCGCGAGAACCACTATGCCCGATCAAGTACTGGAACAAGATTGTCCCCCTATTCAATGGTTCTCTCCTAGCTTCCATTTACCCACGACGATGAGATTCGCCTTTTGTGGCCGTCATAGTACCTATCAATAAGTTTTCCTTACAGGCAGGTTTCTTATGAGTGCAGACCGGCAAGAAAAAGAAGAAGAAGATTAGCGTATTCAATAAATTGGATATGTGTGATGGATCACCTGAGCATACCCTACTTATGGGTAGTATCATTTGCACCTATTCAAAAGAGAGAACCTTGGCCGTTTACGATAGCCCTTTCACATGGATACTGAACAATCGAAACCCCGGATGAATAGTTTTAATAGTAACGAGTCTTCAGTCTTGAACCAGGAGGTAGTATGTCCCGCGCCGCGATGCCAACGCTCACCATTGCGATTCTGAGCAGTCAATGTCTCGTGT
>JACZCY010063387.1_pt1 | contig 37913 bp, 31 predicted proteins | sample 8641821 | NCBI WGS metagenome assembly JACZCY01 (sample SAMN15324609, study PRJNA640507) | soil metagenome | isolation source: intercropping sugarcane | place: China: Luxin town, Laibin City, Guangxi Province | collected 2019-07-25 | depth 10cm m | reverse complement strand
TCTTTGCGGTGCTGGCCCCCGACCAGGCCGATCGGGCCGTCAGCGCACTCAAGACCCTTCACGAAGGACGAAAAGAGGCATCACATGATGACAAGCCGATCCCTCTGAAGGTGTTCTCGTTTCCTTGTGAAGAACATGTGTAGCGCAAGGCATCTTCAGCTAGGGCGGTTCTTCTCTTGGAAGAGGGTCTTTAGGCAGGTTCACGAGTTTGCGTTCGTTGATTGTGGAGTAGGAGCAGGCACTGCATCCCTCTTATGGGCCTTTGGTGTCGGTTCACCATTTTGAGGTAGGTTTGAGTTCCGGCATTATCGAATCACAGGGGATGTCAATAACTAATTGGAGAAATGGGCCGATAGGCTAAGGCTGTCTCCTCCTTCCCAACAGAGGATTTGCAATTACGCTTTAGGGCTTTTTCTTTCCAAAGTATTCCTGTCGGCTGACTGCGACGTCGGCGACGAGCATGAAACCGGAATGTCGCTCGAAGAGTGGACGGAGCCCGGCGAGAATGGGATCGACTTTATCTTCCGGCACGACGGTCATAATAATTTCAAGGCTCTCCTGTTCGCTAAACATGAAGTGTGCCTCTCGTACTCCATGGTGTCCTTTCCCTGAGATATTGCCGATAATCGTGTAACCGGTCGCTTTCACTCGATCCAACAGATCGGTGACGAACGCCCGGTGTTCCCCCGCGATAATCACGCGAATTTCCTTCATTGGATGCAAGATCAAACCCATCAGGTACTCTCCTTTCCAGGCCTTTTTGATCCTCTCTAGAACGGACGCCGTTTCTAAGGTATCACGATCGGGTGCCATGTCCCATCGGAACGATAGCGATACCAAAGCCGGTCTTCAGGGTCGAGCGCGACCAGATGGACCCATTCGTTATGATAAAAGTGCTGTAAAACTTCATGCCGCGCGATCAACTTCTCAATGCGCAACCGTGGCGCTTCAATAATCGTCAACAGCCGCATCGGCTCATGGTAAGCGGCCTCGCCGCTCATGACGGTTTGCCTGGCCAATCCAAGACGGAGATCGCTCCAGGGACCGGACATGATGCCGAGCCGCCCGACAACATTGTGGTAGATCTTACTCCCGCTGCCATACACCTCGTTATCGACGGCAGAAAAATAATGTTCCATGTTGATCCACTGGCCTACAACCTGCGGGCCAGTGAGCAGCACTTCCAGCAGCCGATTACTCGGATCTTCGCGATAGTCGTACGAGTGTAGGAAGACACGCCCGCCCAGGTCCAGTCCTTTCGTCAATTCTCTCCGCCCGATCACGAACGACGTATTGTTTGAAAGGCCCCATTCCGGTCTGACCTGACTCCAGTCCATGCTTCGTCTACGGACATGCGTCACGGCCGCTCTCTCCTTGAGAACCTCTTGAACATCGGGAAACCGCGCACAACGTTCTTGACTGGCGAGTGCGGAGGCTTCTTTGAGGTCTTCTTGGAGTCGGGCCAGGTCCGCGCGATGCGTAGGGGGAACATCTTCGAGGTCGAAAAGTTGGATGATATCGGTCGTCGTGTCCATCTGGCCGGCAAGGAAATGCGTGTCGGATGGGATGTTAATCCCGAGTTTGGCGACTCGCTCGCGCACCTTCGGATTGTTTGCCATCATTGCGAGGGCACGGGCATTGGGCTTACCCTCATTGCCGCCGCAGGCTCCGCAATCAAGCGCGGATTCGTAAGGATTGTTGTCGGACGTGCTCCCGTGGGCGCAGAAGAGGACGAGCCGCGCGAAGTTCTTGGTCAGTCCCATCATACGGAGCGCAGTATCGACAGTGAGGATCTGCTCTTCCAAGGTGAAACCAGTCCTGGTGAGCCGTTCCTTATGCCGTGACGCGGATCGAGCCGTCAGATCGTACTGCCGCCGCAAAGTCTCCACAAACGCGTCGATCGTTTCCGGTCTGAGTCCGGCCCGCTCGACTTCTTCCGCAGCAATCGGTGGCTCCGGGTCTCCTTCCACTGTCAGAGCGCGCTGGCGCAAGCCTTCGATGAGCGCGGGCGTGATACGGGAGCTGCGGAGCCCAAGCTGTTCATACAAGGCCTCCCTGATCACCGCCTGTTGTTCGGCTTCGAGCATCTCGGCGGTTTCACTAGGCGCCAGCTTGTCTATCGTCAGGGTGGTGGCAAGAGACGGGACAAATAGGCGTCGCAACCAGGAGATCCAGCGTTGATAGAGCACCGGGACCAATGTCTTGCCGAAAATCGGCAGGCTGTAAAACCAACCCAGCGATTCCACCATGACATAGGGGGTCACCACATTTTCTTTCAGATCGTGCAAGAGTGTATGACCGGCATGCACCCATTTGGCCCGGGCCGTGTGCAGTGATACCTTATGATCGAGATAGCTGCGAGGAATCTCCCGCACCTCATTCTTCGCGCGCATGATCACAGGGAACTGTTCCGTATCATGCTCCTTTCCCCAGGCTCGATAGCGGATAAAGGCGGCAAAGAAACCGGCAAAACCATAGGTCTCGTGCGGGCCGACCGATTCGAGATGGCGGCGGAACAGTTCGGAGCGCACGTCGATGCAGTAGACCGACTGTGAGTACGGGCGCGACGTCTCAGAGGGAGCGACATCGATCCGCGCGCGTAAGTGTCCTAATAGGTGCTCCTGGTAGCCGGCCTCCAGGGCCTTGAGCCACACCGGTCCATGGTCCGATTCGGGGAAAGCCTCCATCCAATCAACTATTTGCTTGAGGTCTGCCGGGGCGCCTTCGACGACCGCAGTTGCATCGATGTTCAACGAATGGGCCAGAGCGAAAAGCCGCCGCGCGGCTCCGCGCCGAACGGCCGCTTGCAGCCGGGGAATGACCTCGGCACGGTACCGTGTGAGGATATTCTTCCAGCTTTGCCCTTTCTGATGCGAGAGCCGGTCGACTTCCTCGGCATAGAGGGCGGGTAACCGCCCGGCCACCCGCTGCCGTCGAAGATAATATTCTTCTGGATAGTCGCGCATGTAGGCCGTCACGGCTTCGTATCGCCCTTCGATGTCGAGATGGTCTTCGCAAGCCTGGTGGACCAGTTCACGAGCGTACCAGAGACGAATCGCCAGAAACTTCACCAGACCGACTGGGTATGCTTGCTGCCAGGGATAGTCCCGTTCTTCTCCTCGCCACTTGATGAAGCCGGCCCAGCCGGGCAGCGCGGTCAATTGTAACGATAAGTAATCTTGTAGTAGTTCAGCGGGAATCCCCAGTGCATCCAGGCTTTCGAGGAGCGCGTCTTCTGGATGGTCTGGGAGCCGCGCAATCTTCTTGCAACTATCTTTGATTCCACAAGGAGACCATTCGTGGGAGGCCATGGCCTTCCAGGCTTCATACAGACCCTTTTCACGCCCCGGCATGGTCCATGTGGCATGACCTTCGTCCAGGAAGGCTCCGCACCACTTGATCATTTGTTCGTTGATCTGCTGGACGATCTGTGTGCCGAGCGTGTCGTCGCACCAGTGCGAGAGCGTGAGCCATCGGCAGAGGGCGGTTTGGTTTTCATCCACGACTTTTCGGATTCGATCGTCCAGTGAAAAAGGAAGAACGACGCGCTCCAGCTTACGGGCAAGTGCGTCGATCAACGGCATGTCTGGATCATCCAGTTGATCGTCAAGCGGTTCCATGGCCGGGGCACAAAGTCCCTCGGTCAGACAGGCGCGCAAAACCGAACCGTGCGTGACGCGGTGCGATCCGATGGCCACATGCTTATCGATGACTCGAGGCTTGAGTGCGTCATCGAGATGGGTTGAGCGAATTCGGCCGGCCTTGAGGTACTCACGATACAGATCACTGGGAAGATAGCCGTTGCCGCCCAGGAACTGCTTCCCGCGCTTGACGGCTTCTTCGAACGGCAGATATTCGATGCTGTGCAATGGATTGTGGTGAACGAAGGTCCGCATCGGCCAGTACTGCGCGATGACCTCCCCGGCAAGGCGGACGACAGCGCGCAATTCCATCCGCCTCGATTCAATGCTAGGACCGTACTCTAGCGGTTCCATATGAGAGATCGCTCCATGGCGGCGGCCTTATCAGAAGTCTGACCCGACACAAACAAGCTGGTGGGGGCCAAGCCAAGCGCCAGCAAGGCCAGCACCACGATCACCAGCGAAGTAAATTCGGGATACCGGAGATCGGCATAGCGTAAATCCGGCCGGCGAGCGCCAAAGAGCAACTGTTGCACCATCTGCATGATGTACCAGGAAGCGGCAAGCCAGGCCGTAAGCGCGATGAATAGACCAATCGTTGAAGAGGGTGGTGTGGTCAACAGCAACCCCATGAATCCTGCGAACACCCCAAAAGGTGGGATTCCCATCGCCGCAAGGCCCAATAGAGACAACAGGACCGCATATTTCGGCATCGCCGCCGCCAGGCCGCTGACGGACTGCGGATCCACATCGTCGCCGTATCTCGTGCGGATCACCTGCCAGGCAACCAACAGTCCGCCGGTGGCGAGGCCGACCGCCCCGGCCAGCACGACCGCGCGTGGTGTCGCCGCATGGGCTTCAGCCACGAACCACCAGAGAATCGAAAAGAACGAGATGCTACCGTAACCGACCAAGAGACGGACGCGCGACTGGGCCAATGCTTTAATCGCGCCGTACAGTGAGCTCGCCAGGGCCAAGAGGCCGATGACCGCCACGAATTCATTCGGCATCATCGGCATCGCCATCGCCAGTCCGTGAAGGCCAAGCACGGGGAGCAGCAACACTATGAACGGCGGTAAGCTACCCGGCAGTCTGGTCAATGCCGTGAGGTACCCGTCATGGAAGGGCATGAGCGGCAACAGAACGGCATAGGTCGTCAAGGATGCCACCGCTGAGATGGGTGGTCCAGCCGCGAGAGAAAGGCCTGCGCCGGCGACACCGACACCGAAGGAGCCGATGCCCCACCAAGAGATGGGCCAGAGCGTGGTGTGGTGACGGTACAGAAGGACCATGATGATCAGCATGAGCGAGATCAGGCACAGCAGGCCGAACGGATTTCCGGCGGTGAGCGTGCCCATTCCCAAGCCGAGAAAAACCAATGTCATGATCCAAGAGGGCCGATGGTTCTCGTGAACCGGTTGGCCTAATGTGGACACCAAGGTTGCGAGCGGCAGTAAATAGAGCGGTAAGAGACCATCGGACGAAGTCGAAAGCCAGTTGGCGACTCCGGCGATCGACGCAAGGTTGATGACAGAGCAGATGATCGCAACCATTCTCACCCGATAGGGATCGGACCAACAGGCCAGGCAGACGAGCGCCCCTACGAACGGAATCCCCACGAACAGCCATGGTATGAACACGTCCGTCATCGAGACCACCCGCGTTCCAGCTTGTCGATCCGATGAACTAATTTGGCGATCATCGAGCCGACCAGCCGATAGAACTCATCGGCATATATCCGATTCAGGAACACCGTATAGAGACGAATTCTTAGACCGTGAATCCAGGCCGGCATCCAGACCGTCCGACCGTGGGCATGCATATACAGGTAAGTCCAACCGAGGATCGTCATGAGCGCGGCCATCACGACGATGAGATCAAAAAGCCAATCTGGAAGATCGGCGGCTTTGAAATAGGACGCAACTTCTTCCGGATCGGGATAGAGGAAAGCGGTGAACGACTCCACGGCAAACAGGTAGACGAACACGATGAAGAGGAGTGTCAGCAACATGATGGCTGATACTTTCCACGAAGCCACGGCGCGAAGTCGTGTGAGCGTCAAGATCGCTTGTGAGGAGGTGATCCAAATGAAAAACAGGATAATGACGGTTCCCTGGGATTCCAACAATGGAATGCGTAGGACCCCATGCGTGACGAGCAGAATCAGGAAAGGAATGAAGAGCGTCGTGATAAACCCAGTCGACCAAGCCAAGCGCGAGAATCCCACGTGGTCATTTTCAGAGTCCGTACCAGGGAAATGCGGTTCCTGTCTCGCCTTGTGGATGACATTGCCGCAATTTAAGAAGACGGTGGCCTTGAAAAGACCATGGGCGATCAAGTGGAACACAGCCAGCGAGAAGGCTCCCAAGCCACATTCCATGATCATGTAGCCCATCTGGCCGATCGTCGAAAAGCCAAGCGTCTTCTTGATATCGTTTTGAACCAGCATCATCGTTGCACCGAGAGCTGCCGTCAGCGTCCCGATGAGGAAGGCGATGTGGAGGGTCGTTGAGCTCATCCCGAAGAGAGGAGCCAGGCGGTTGATGAGAAAGCCTCCGGCGTTGATGATACCGGCGTGCAGCAATGCGTGGACCGGCGTGGGCGCGAAGAGCGACCCCGGTAACCACAGATGCAGAGGAAACTGAGCTGATTTGCCCATCGCGCCGATAAAAAGAAGAAAGGTAACCGCCGTTGCGGCGCTGACATCCATCCCGGGCAGAATCGAAAGGGTCATGGGTGTGGCCGCCGCTCTGGCAAACAGTTCGTGGAATTCGAGAGTGCCGTAGAGTTGATAAGTGAGAACAATGCCGGCAAGAAACGCCGTATCGGCAACACGCAGCAACGTGAACGTTTTGAACGCGCCCGCCAACGTCGCGGGGTGGATATGGTTGTGTGCCAGCAGGTAGAGCAGGTAGCTGAGGATTTGCCAAAAGAGAAACAGCATCATGAGGTTCCCGCTCGAGACCATGCAAATCAATACAAAGTCGGTAAGACAAATCAACGTCAGATATCGGCATGCATGACGATCTTGGTACATATACGTTGTTGAGTAGCAGTAAATGATGGTGCTGACTCCCGTGATCAGCGTCATCATGACGGCGCTCAACCGGTCGATATAGAAACCGATGGGAATAATGAAGGAAGGCACGGAAGCAGGATCGTGAAACTGAAGGGTAATGGGACCTTGCGATGTGACCAGGGCCAGCGCGCCGATGGCGCCTAGGAATGCCAGACCGATAGGGTAGGCCGCCGCCTTCACGCGAGTAAAACGCGGCGTCTCACCGCCGATCATCAGGATGCCGGCGGCGGTTAGGAGGAGACATGGAACGATGAGTGTCAGCGACAGGAGCACGTCATTTCCTCGGAATGGTTGAACGGCGACACCTCCCGCCATGGTGAGAGGCTAACCATTAATACGGTGTCTCTATATTCGTCAAGAAGGGACTGCCCGCCAATCCCTGCTCATAGGCCGTTGCGGATAAGGAGCCTATGTCCAGCCGACTCCGCGTCGCCAAGCCAGTGTCGGTCAAAGCGAACGTTCCTGGGCGCGCTTATCCAAGCGCTGAATGGCGGATGTCAGGGCATGCCCCACTCGATGTAAGACTGCATCGACATAGAGTCGATTGAGGAACAGCACATAGAGGCGGATCCGGACGCTGTCGATCCACGACGGCGTCCATACGGTCCGCCCATGGGCCCGCATGTACAAATAGATCCAGCCCACAATCGTCACGAGCGTCGATACCCCGAGGAGGAGGTCAAAGAGCCAGTCCGGAAGATCGCCGGACTTGAAGTACGAAGCGACTTCTTCAGGGTTCGGGTACAGGAATGCCGTGAACGATTCGACCGCAAACAGATAGACAAACACGACGAACAACAATGTCAGCAACATTGCCGCAGACACCTTCCAAGACGCGACGGCTCGCAATCGGGTCAGCGTCAGGATCGCCTGCGAAGATGTGATCCAGATAAAAAAGAGAAAGACCACGGTCCCCTGGGATTCCAGCAGCGGAATCTGTAACACGCCGTGAGTCACCAGCAGGATCAGCAAGGGAATCAGCAGGGTCGTGAGAAATCCCGTCGTCCAGGTCAGAGGCGAATAGCTTTCTTCCTCCGCCTCGTGCCCTGGATGGGGGAATAGGGGTTCCTGTCTCGCTTTGTGAATGACATTCCCGCTGTACAAGAACACCGTCGCTTTGAACAGACCGTGGGCGATCAAGTGAAAGACCGCGAGCGAGAATGCACCCAGACCGCATTCCATGACCATGTAGCCCATTTGGCCGATCGTCGAAAAGCCGAGCATGTTCTTGATGTCGTTTTGGACCAACATCATGGTTGCGCCGAGGATGGCTGTCAGCGTTCCGATCACGAGGGCGATGTGTAGAGTGGTCGAGCTCATCCCGAAGAGCGGAGCCAGACGGTTGATGAGAAAGCCTGCGGCATTGATGATGCCCGCATGCAGTAAGGCGGTCACGGACGTGGGAGCATAAAGATATCTGGGGAGCCAGCCGTAAAGCGGAAACTGGGCGGACTTACTCATTCCGCCGACAAGGAGCAGCAAGGTGACAGCCGTCGCGCCGTTGAATTCAACACCAGGGAACAGGGACACAGTTGCCGTCGATTGCACGGCGACGGCAAACAGATCAGGAAATTCCAATGTGCCGTACAGCGAGTAAGCCAGCACGGTCCCACCCAAGAAAGCGACATCACCCACCCGCAAGAGCGTGAAGGTGCGAAACGCACTTTTCAACGTTTCTTGATGGCTATGATTGTGGACGAGGAGGTAGAGGAGGTAACTCAGCAATTGCCACAGCACGAACAGCATCAGCAAGTTGGCGCTGGATACCATGCAAAGGAGGACAAACACCGTCAGCCCGATCAAGGCGAGATACCGGCGCTCGTGCAAATCTTGGTACATATACTCGACGGAGTAGGAGTAAATGATCGTACCGATGCCGGAGATCAAGACCATCATGACGGCGCTTAGCCGATCGATGTACAGGCCGATCGGAACGGCCAACACAGTGGACGCGACCGGATCATACAGTCGAAGCGTCATCGGGCCTTCCGTGGCCACAACGTAGAGGGTGGCGATGGCACCACAGAAGGCTGCACCGATCGGCCAGGCGGCGATCTTCGCGCGAACGTGGCGCGAAGCCTCACTACCGATGCCCACGATAAGAGCGGCCATCAATGGAAGCAGCGGTACGAGCAAGACAGCGGATATCATCACCTTGAGTAAACCCTAAAAAACAAAAGCCAACCGGTATGCTCGACCGCCTGTCGACGCAGCTCGGTTGGCTTGTACTGCGACCGGCCTCTCACATGAACTGCCGGTCACCCTACGACCCATCGCACGGGAATCCGGGATCCCACCGATCCGTGACGGTGTTACACTACCAGGACCGGCAGCATCGCCGTTTGTTCAAAACGGTCCATGCATAATATGGATGAGCGAGCAGCGTCAAGAACGAATCGAAAGACCGGGTCTCTCAACCGGAGATTCTTGGCCCGAAAGGCCCATGATCAGTGACGGATTAAGACAAAAGGCCCAGTACGGCACTTGTCCTTCTTGTCATGCGATCCTAGAGGATGATATGTGAAGCTCGGTTATGGAGAATTCGATCCGCAACGCGATCATCAAGTTCGAACAGGAGTTTCTAGGGCGCGGTCCGGATGAGGTTCGCGCCCTAGTCGCACGGGATCTTGTTGTCGTTCGGCTGAAAGGAGTTCTGACGCCGGCTGAACGACAGCTGGCGAAGACGCCGGAAGGTATCGAGATGGTCAAACGGCTCCGGCAAAATTTAATCGCGCAGGGCCGTGACAAACTCTGTGAACAAGTCGGCGAGATCACCGGGACCAAAATCTTGGGCCTCTTCACGGATATTGATGTGCAGCTCGGAGAGCGAGTCTTTGTCTTTACGATGGATCGGGATATCCAGAACGGCAGCCGATAAGATATAGCCCTCCATGACTCGTCGCACGTTGGAAACGCTCCGTTTCGACAATACCTATGCTCGTCTTCCTCAAGCCTTTTATGCCCGATTGAATCCGACTCCGTTTAATGCTCCTCCCTATTTGGTTCATGCCAATCGAGATGCGGCCGAGCTGATCGATCTTGACCCAGCGCAACTCACGCGGCCGGAGTTCACGGCGCTTTTCGGCGGGAGTGCATTGGCGCCGGGGATGGAGCCCTTAGCAATGCTGTACTCCGGCCATCAATTCGGCGTCTATGTCCCACAACTCGGCGATGGACGGGCCATTCTCCTTGGCGAGGTGAAGAACGACAAACGGGAACGGTGGGATCTGCATCTCAAAGGCGCCGGGATGACTCCGTTTTCGCGCGATGGAGACGGCCGGGCGGTGCTGCGCTCGACGATCCGCGAATATCTTTGCTGCGCCGCGATGCGGGGCCTTGGAATCCCAACCACGCAGGCGCTTTGCCTGGTCGGTAGCGACGACAAGGTTTATCGCGAACAGACCGAGTCCGGGGCGATGCTGGTCCGCATGGCGCCCTCCCATGTCCGCTTCGGCACATTTGAAGTCTTCTATTACCGAAAACAGCATGAGCATCTGAAAACCCTCGCGGATTACGTGATCGACCAGCACTTCCCGCATCTTCGTGATATCGGAGAAAAGTACGCCCGATTCTTTACAGAAGTCGTCGGACGTACCGCGATGCTGATCGCCCAATGGCAGGCCGTCGGCTGGGCACACGGGGTAATGAACACCGATAACATGTCGATTCTGGGCCTGACGCTCGACTACGGTCCGTATGGCTTCATGGACGACTACGATGCGGGTTTCATCTGCAATCATTCGGATCACAACGGCCGCTATGCCTTCAACCAACAGCCCTACATCGGGTTATGGAATCTAAGCTGCTTGGCGCAAGCCTTGTTGCCGTTGGCGGACAAGGAGGCGCTGAAGGCAGGCCTCGAGACCTATCAACCTCTATTCGAGAGGGAGTATTTGAAGCGGATGCGGACGAAATTCGGGTTGGTAGACGAGCGGGCAGAAGACGACGACCTCGTTCGCGACTTCCTGGGCCTCCTTCAGGGAAGCCATGCGGATTATACGATGGTGTTTAGAGAGTTAAATACGTTCTCCACGGCTGACAGCGCACCCAACGAAAAGTTGCCTGAACACTTCCTCGACCGTGACCGTTTCGACGAATGGGCGGTGCGCTATCGGGATCGGCTGCAGAATGAACGCAGCCGCGACGATGAGCGGCGTGACCGTATGAATCGTGTGAATCCCAGGTATGTGCTGAGGAACTATCTTGCGCAGACGGCGATTGAGAAAGCCCAGAACAAGGACTTCTCTGAAATCGACCGGCTCTTCACGTTGCTCCAAGACCCCTTCACCGAGCAGCCGGGCATGGATGCGTATGCTCTTCCTCCGCCAAACTGGGGCAGGCACCTCTCTGTCAGCTGCTCATCCTAGGATGAGCATGGTCAAGTCTAGTTGTTCAATAACCAATTGAGGAGCCCGGATGCGAGAAAGCTTATTGGGCGGGTTAAAGATCCGACTCACCGGTGGGACGGACGGTCATGGTGGCGGGGGCGGTCCAGTTGTCATGCTCCTCCATGGATTCGGCGCGCCGGGGGATGATCTGATTCCGCTTGCAGATGCGATCCAAGTTCCTACTGAGACTCGCTGGCTCTTTCCGGAAGCTCCGCTCTCACTCAACATGGGCGTCGGAGATTCACGCGCCTGGTGGATCATCGATTTCGCGAGGATTCAAGAAGATCGTGCTGCCGGCCGCATTCGTGACCTGTCTGTGGAGATTCCCCAAGGTCTCGCCCTGGCGCGAGAATGCTTTCTGACATTTCTCAAGGAATTACCCCGACAGCTCCCGATCGACTACAAGAGAATGGTTATCGGTGGATTTTCACAGGGGGCAATGCTCACCTGCGATGCCGTCTTGCATACAGACTATCCATTTGCCGGTCTCGTGCAGCTCTCCGGGAATCTCCTGGCTCAGGCGGTATGGGGTCCTCTCATGTCGAAACGCAAGGGGCTGTCGGCCTTCCAAAGCCACGGCACGTTGGACGACATTCTTCCCCATATCGGAGCAGAGCGTCTTCGTGACGCGCTGACTCAATCAGGTCTCGTCGTTGAGTGGCAGAGCTTCAGAGGCGGGCACGAAATTCCAGAACCCGTGCTGCGGCGACTCAGTGTGTTCATCACGAAGGCATTCAAAGCATGAACATGCAGCCGTTCGAGCTCATCGGGACCGATGGAAAATGTCTCAAAGGTGATCGCGCTGATGGAACCGATCGGCAGATTCTCTTCATCACCGGCTTTCTCTCCAAGCGCTGGGGCAATAAGAGCAAGGCGCTGGCGCAATGGTGTCAGGAGAAGGGGTGGGGGTTCTGTTGTTACGACGTGCGGGGATTCGGCGATTCGGAAGGTCAGTTCACGGACTACACGCTCTCCGCTTGGATCGAGGATGCTCGCACTGTCCTGGAGTCCATAAAGTCCGGCCCACCCATTACCATTGTTGGGAATTCTCTCGGCGGTTGGATTGCCTGGCTAGTCGCACAAGAGTTCCCAAGCGTGGAAGAACTGATTTTGATTGCACCGGCGTTCAACATGATGGGCGAACGAGCCAGGACCATCTCCAAGGATCGGCTCCACGATTGGTATACCGCCGGATGGATGCCCTGGGACGACGACCCGCTGCACAAAGACTGGCCGTTGTCCTGGAAGTGGGTGGAGGAGAGCGAATCCTATTGGGCGAAGACGTTCAACGATTCTCGTCCAGTGAAGACGAGGATTCTTCACGGTCTTCAAGACGCTGTGATCTTGCCGGAAGGTAGTAAATCCTTTGCCAATGAACTGCTTCGCCGCGATCCGAGCTTTCCGCTTGATCTTCAACTGATTCCCGGTGACCATCGGTTGAGTAATCCCGAACACCTGGAACGGTTTCGCCGATCGGTCATGAGGGAAGCCTGATGCTGGTGTTGATTCACAAAGAATGCGGCGGCCCGGCGCTTGAAGAATCCCCGGTCGGCGAAATCTGCGCGATTCCGGTCGATCACTTCCCTTTTCCCTGCTTCACCTGCTTGGAGGAAATCCTCGACGAATCCGAAGTGCGGTTGTCGGAGGAGTTGGGGATCTGACAGATTCCACATCCAAGCATAAATCTCCGATACATTCTCTCTATCTCGCCCGACCATCTGATTCTGCTCCGAAAGCCGGCCGCTTGTTCAGCCGACCGGCGCTCGTACATGCTCAGGCCGGATCCCAAGCCCGATCAACCTGGCGGGGACACGGCAAAGAACGGGGAACCGCGCCAGGAGCCGAACGGCCCAAGGAGTCGGCAGCGGACCCTTGCTATCCAGTACATGTCCGATGACGCGGTTCTGAATAATGAGTTGCGCTCGTTGAGTCAACCGGGTAGGCCAGGCACGGCGGGCTTGCACTTTGGCCAAATCGGGTTCAGTCACTCGCCCACCGCGCAACGGTTGCGTCAACAAATTCGCCGACGCCACTGCATCCTGGATCGCCAGGTTGATTCCGACTCCTCCGACCGGCGACATGGCGTGGGCCGCATCTCCGATGCAGAGAAGTCCGGGCTTATACCACTGCCGCAACCGATCGACTTGAACGGTCAGCAGTTTGATCGGTTCCCAGTCTTGCAGTTCGTGGACGCGACCTGCGGCAAACGGGGCCGACTTCGCCACGCTGTCGCGGAAGGCTGGTAGGCCTTGCGCGCGAATTTCGCCGAGTGATCCCTTGGCAATGACGAAACCGCACTGCCAGTAGTCACCTCGGTTCAGCATGATGAAGATTCGACCCGCATCGAAGCGACCCATCGGATCGACCGGGTCCTCGGGTCTGCGTGACAATCGAAACCAAAGCACGTCCATGGGCGCGCCGAATTCTTCTATGGAGAGCCCCGCTCTTTTGCGGACAATCGAATGTCGGCCATCGGCTCCTACGACGAGCGCGGCGCGAATCTCCAGCGGCCCCGTTACGGTTTCAGCACGAAGCCCTATGACTGACCCTCCGCTCTCGATCAAGTCCGTCACCTCCGCGCTCATTCGAACCTGAAGTCCGGGATACCGGCCGCCCACCTCTACCAGAAAGTTGAGAAAATCCCACTGCGGCATGAAGGCGACGTAGCGGCACTGGGTCGGCAGATGAGAGAAATCCGCCACCGTGAACTTCAGATCTCCGAACCGCGCTTTGATCCGCGACACTTTCTGGTGAGGCAGTCGAAGGAATCGTTCGAGCAGGCCCAGCTCGTGGATGATCTCCAGTGTCGAGGGGTGCAACGTGTCGCCGCGAAAATCACGGAGAAAATCTGCATGCTTTTCAATGATGAGCACCGTGACACCGGCGCGGGCCAGCAGGAGCCCCAGCATCATCCCGGCAGGTCCTCCACCGGCAATGCAACACGGGACTGACAGGGTTTCCGGCATCACATCTCCGACCATACATGGGAAAAGCGTGGAACGAGGAATTATAAGCTGAAAATTCGAAATTGCGGAGGCATTGCGCGACGGCTAGGCTGAGTCCTGAGACAATCCCCGTGGACGGCTCCGTAGCTTCAAGCGTAGGAAGGAGCTACGACCACCATCTGGAAGATGTTTCAGGTAGCCGAGAAGTCATGGAGGAGCCTGAATGGCTCGCAACAGCTGCTAGTGGAACTCCTAGTCGTAGCCACTCGTTCAAATATGATGTCCTTAGTATCCAGGGGGTGGGTACCAGAAAGTCCATTCATACGTCTCTTGGTTCTTAACCGATATCGATTATGGGTGGACGTCTGTTTTCTGGTCTTTGCAGAAAGGGGGAGATCCTCATGAAATGGGGTTTCAGCAATCTGCTAAGAGCTGCCTCAAAAGTGATAAGGACTAGCATGCCGCTGACCAGCAGCATCATAAGGAAGTCAATTCCTTGGGGATTGTACCATCTGCCGGTATAGCTTTTCTGTAATACCCATAATCTTGTGAAAGGCCTCTCATGTGGCTACTAATCAAACGACTCCAAGCATTGTTGAATGCCAAGGAGCGGCGTCTCTCATATGGGCTACTCGGACTCATGGTTCTTGCCGGACTCATCGATGCGCTAGGAGTTTCATCGATACTGCCGTTTATGGCAGTTGTAGGAAACCCTGGACTGGTTCATACGAATCCGTGGCTGCACAACACCTTTACCTCGTTGGAGTTTGAATCCACCGACACCTTTCTTGTTGGGTTGGGTTCAGCGGCGCTTGTGATCATGGTCTTTAGTAACGCAGTGTCGCTCGCCAGCTCATCGGCCATCTTATGGTTTTCATACAATCTGGGGCATAGCCTTTCAACGCAGATACTTTCGAATTATGTGCGGCAACCATATGCATATTTTTTGGAACACAATAGCTCGAACCTTGTCTTGAATTGTACCGACGATGTTGCTCGTATGATCAATGGCATTGCTGTTCCTATATTGCAGGCGATTTCCAAAGTGATCATCGCAATGAGTATTCTGCTTCTTGTGATGTGGGTCGATCCGTGGTTGGCGGTCTTGTCCGGAACCGTGATAGGGACCGTCTACGCCGTCGTGTTCCTGAATATTCGTCACAAGGTGACCAATTTTGGAAGAGCGAGTAAAGACGCGAACAGGGAACGCTTTCGACTGGCGACGGAGATATTGAATGGGATCAAGGAGCTCAAGATTCTGGGGCAAGATGAAGCCTATCAGGGCCGGTTCGCCACGTACTCTGCGTTGTATGCGAAGAATCAATGGATGAGCGCCGCTGTGAGTCAGGTGCCGCGATACGCAATTGAAAGCATTGCGTTTGGATCGGTGATTTTGCTGGTGATCTATCTGCTTGCTACCCACCAGGATTTCAAAGAAGCGCTCCCGTTGATGGCGCTGTATGCGTTTACAGCCTATCGTTTGCTTCCGGCCTTCCAGCAGCTCTTTGCGAGCGCCACGGCGGTACGGTTCAACATAGGCTCGCTGGAGGCAGTTGAGGAAAAGCTGAAGACGTTCGTAAGAGCACAAACCGCAAAAGTCAAGCCGAGGCTGCGGGTGATCGAGGATGTAGGTCCCTTGCAGAAAGAAATTGTATTAGAGAATCTGGTATTTCAATACTCCAATACCGTCACCCCTCTGATCAACAACCTGAATCTCACCATACAGCGTAATACAACCGTGGCCATCGTCGGGAGCTCCGGGGGAGGAAAGACCACGATCGTGGATATTATTTTGGGGTTGCTTGAACCGCAAGGCGGAGCCTTGTTTGTGGATGGGATTCCTATAACTCAACGCAACGTGACGTCATGGCAGAAACACCTCGGTTATGTTCCACAACACATCTATTTATCCGATGACACCCTTGCGGCGAATATCGCATTCGGTGTGGCACCCAGACATCTGGATATCGAACGCGTGGAGCATGCCGCACAGATCGCCAATCTTCATGAGTTTGTTGTCGGGGAGCTGCCTGATGGGTATCAAACGATGGTTGGTGAGCGTGGCGTGAGGCTCAGCGGCGGCCAGAGGCAACGCATTGGAATTGCTCGGGCCTTGTATAGTGATCCGGACGTCCTGATTCTTGACGAAGCGACGAGTGCGTTGGACAACCTCACCGAAGACGCTGTGACTGAAGCGATCGGAAAACTCTTCCATATGAAAACGGTCATTATGATCGCCCATCGCCTGAGGACGGTTCAACAGGCCGACATCATCTATCTGTTGGAGAACGGATCCATCGCAGATCAGGGGACTTATGAAGAGCTTCTTGATAGGAGCGATGTATTTCGTCGCATGGCAAAAGAAGGAGCCTGGCGGGCTGTCGGCCGCTACTCGCGTGCCGGGAATTGAGAGGCTGAAGAGAAGCTATTAGAAGGATTTGAAGAAACAGCCGGTCGCTAATGACGAGTTGATCTGACTGCCTGACCGGCTACTTTCCCGCCGAGGCGCGAGCTAGCGCGGCTCGCAGGATCGCTGATTGGGGATTGGTCACGGCTTGTTTCACGAGAATATCGATCGGCCTGACGGCTTTACCATAATAGTCCTGATTCCATTCGTCTCTGGTGGCGATAATGGCTCCTTCCAAGGAGAGCCCACCGAATAAACCTTTCGCTCTGGCAAACGAGAGGAGGTCTGCGCTGAGGTTCATGGCCGTCGAGCCCTCGATGCCGCCGCCGACCGGTCCAACGGCGACGGACACATCACCGCCGAGCTTGAAAGTGCTGGAGAGCATCGATTCGACTCCCCGCTGCGACATGGCAAGCAGGACCACCTCCGAAGCCTGGGCACCGAATTGAAAGCCAAAACTGCCCGCACCCATCGTGTAGAAGGCCGGCTCACTCCATTCACCGGTTTTCTCATCTTTCACGAGGAAGACACCGCTTCCCCCCTCAGCGCCGAAGAAAAAAGCCCCCTTGAGCAGTTGGGGTACGATAAAAATGCCCCTCGCGTCCTTGATGTGGTCGCGAAACCACCCCATGTTTGAGTCCGCGAGAAAGTTGCGCAACGTCATCCTGGATTGATCGACCAGGTTCTCTTGTTCGACGTCTGAAGCGAAAAGGGGTTGTGCCGGTATGGCCGACAAGACGAAGAACAATACAAAAGATTTGACCAATCGAGCGATCATCATGGCGCATCCTCGGTTCAAGGTGGAATCTATTCCATGATTCTCTTCTCTCCAAGAGCCTGATGCAAGTGACCGCTGTTCGTCGGTCATTGGTGCTCTTGGTTGTGATAGAAAAGGCTTGTCTGATATGGTGCGGTCTCATCCAACGCAACTCGGAGACTCAGCTGGGAGGAAGGCAGAGCAAATGGCAACGAACGATAAACAGGTTATTTTTTCCCTTGTTAATGTCGGGAAGGTCTATCCACCGAAGAGACAGGTGCTGCGGGAGATCTATCTTGGTTTCTACTACGGCGCGAAGATCGGTGTGTTGGGCTTGAATGGCTCGGGCAAGAGTTCGCTGCTCAAGATTATCGCGGGTATGGATCCCAATTACACAGGCGAAATTACGAGATCCAAGGGATACAGTATTGGTCTGCTCGAACAGGAACCTCAGCTCGATCCGAACAAGACGGTCAAAGAAGTCGTGGAAGAGGGGAAGAAGGAGCTGGTCGACTTACTTAAGGAATATGAAGACGTGAGCAATCAGATCGGATCGGCCGATCCGGACACGATGGAAAAGCTGCTCGAGAAGCAGGCGCAGCTTCAAGAAAAAATCGAAGCGGCCAACGGATGGGAGCTTGAAAACCAACTCGACATCGCGATGGATGCGCTGCGCTGTCCGCCTGCCGATCAAAAGATCGGGACACTTTCGGGTGGTGAAAAACGCCGGGTCGCGCTCTGCCGCCTGATGATCCAAGAGCCGGACATTCTTTTGCTCGACGAACCGACGAATCATCTGGATGCCGAGTCGGTCCAATGGCTTGAACAACATCTCCAACAATATAAAGGCACGGTCATTGCCGTGACTCACGACCGATACTTTCTCGACAATGTCGCAGGCTGGATTTTGGAGCTGGATCGGGGCCACGGAATTCCATTCCAAGGCAACTACAGTTCCTGGCTGGAACAGAAGAAGGACCGACTGGAAAAAGAAGAAAAGGCCGAGTCGAAGCGGAAGAAGACGCTGGAACATGAGTTGGAATGGATCAGGATGTCACCCAAGGCTCGCCAATCAAAGGGCAAGGCGCGCTTGAACCGCTACGAAGAACTGGTCAATCAGAAGCAGGACCAAGTGGCGGAGGATCTGGAAATTTACATTCCGCCGGGGCCACGGCTGGGCGACGTGGTGGTCGAAGCGAACGGCATCAGCAAGGCCTACGGCGACAATGTTCTGTATGAGAGCGTGAACTTCAGTCTACCGAAAGGCGGCATTGTCGGTGTGATCGGCCCGAACGGCGCCGGCAAGACGACTATGTTCAAGATGATCATCGGCAAGGAGAAGCCTGATGCTGGAGCGATCAGGGTCGGAGAGACCGTCAAGCTCGGCTATGTGGATCAGGATCGGAGTCTCGACGGCAACAAGAGCGTGTATGAGGTGATTTCGGACGGTCAGGACACCGTGAAGCTCGGCAAGACCGACGTGAATGCTCGCGGCTACTGCGCCCGCTTCAACTTTGCCGGGACGGATCAACAGAAAAAGGTCAAAGACCTTTCGGGCGGCGAACGGAATCGCGTGCATCTTGCCCGCATGCTGAAAGAAGGCGCGAATCTGATCATCCTCGACGAGCCGACGAACGATCTCGACGTGAATACCTTGCGATCACTGGAAGAAGGCTTGGAAAATTTCGCAGGCTGTGCCGTGATCAGCAGCCATGACCGCTGGTTCCTGGACCGGATTGCTACTCATATCCTTGCGTTCGAGGGCGACAGCAAGGTGGTCTGGTTCGAGGGGAATTACAGCGAGTATGAAGCGGATCGAAAGAAACGCTTGGGCAAAGAAGCCGAGCAGCCGCACAGGATCAGATATCGGAAGCTGACACGTTAGGAGACGACTCCTCGATCCCTCATGTGGATGTCAGCCATGTCCAGAGTTGATCGGGGAATCCGCATTTGAGGCTCTATGTCTCCCCTTCGTCCGTTCACTGCATACCGTTGAATCCGGCTTTTCCGGCAAAGGAAAAAGGCACCTCAATTCCCTCAAGATATTTAGTTAGGAACCGATATAAATCGAGAGGCAGAGAAAGAACTATGGGGATGTCATCCCGCCGCGTGCGGTGCTCCCATGATCAATAAGCGTTCTGATGACGCTGCTACACGGATGCCGCCGATCGACCACGACGGTTGGACGTTCGCCTTCGAAGGCAGCGGCATCGGTCTGTGGGATTGGAATGTCGCCGCGAACAAAGTTGTTTTCTCCAACGGATGGAAAGACTTGTTCGGCTATGCACAGGACGAAGTCGGCGACAATTTCAACGGATGGTCCTCTTTCATCCATCCGGAGGATCGTCCAACGGTTATGGCCAATATTCAGCGATACGTTCAGGGCGAGATTTCCGTTTTTACGAGTGAACACCGGATACGATGCAAGGATGGGTCGTACAAATGGGTGCTCGAACGAGGGAAGATCGTTTCGCAGACGAAGAACGGCAAGCCTCTCCGCGTCCTTGGTATTCATACGGATATTACCGAACGTAAGCACCTGGAACGACGGTTGACCATCCAGCATGAGGTAGCCAAGGTATTGGCCAGGGCATCCGGATTGAATGCCGCGATTTCAGCGATCCTACGGCCGGTCTGTGAAACACTCGGATGGGACGAGGGGTTACTGTGGGTCGTCGACGAATCGGCCCAAAGACTGCGTTGCCATTCGATTTGGACGGCATCGGGCACAGCATCGGAGCACTCCGGCGCCGTGAGCCGAGAGCTGACGTTTCTGTGCGGCGTGGGGCTACCGGGTCGGGTTTGGGCGGACGTAAAGCCGGTGTGGATTTCAGACGTTACCCGTGATGGGAATTTCCCGCGAGCGGCATTGGCCGAGCAGGTGGGTTTTCACACGGCTGCCGCCTTTCCCGTCAGACTGGCTGATCGTGTCTATGCAGTACTGGAATTTTTCCACCATGAGATCCGGCCGGCGGATTCCTCGCTCCTGACCACCTTCCAAGCCGTGGCCGACCAGCTCAGCCAGTTCTGCGCCCGCGAGCGGGCGGAGGAGCGGTTGCGTCAAACCCAGTTCGCCATGGACCAGGCGGTGGATGCCATTTACTGGGTCGATTCTCAAGCCAAGATCCTCTACGCGAATGAGGCGGCGAGCCTCATGGTGGGCTACTCACGAGAAGAACTCCTCGGCATGACGGTTCATGATCTCAATCCGGACTTTCCTGCTTCCATGTGGCCGGGCTTCTGGGAAGAGACGCGACGAAACAAGACGATGTCCCTCGAAACCAACCACCGCGCCAAGGATGGGCGGCTCGTCCCGATCGATGTTCGAGTCAGTTTCCTCGCCTATGAAGGACGGGAATTCCATTGTGCCTTCGTCCGCGACATTACGGAACGCAAGCGGGCGGAGGAAGCACTCGGACAAATCATGCACCGTTACAAAGACCTGATCGATTCGATCAACGGCATGGTGTGGGAAGCCGATGCCTCGACGACGCAGTTTACCTTCATGAGCCGGCAGGCCGAGGCCATCCTCGGCTATCCGGTCGAACAATGGCTCTCCTCGCCCACCTTCTGGGTGGACCACATACATCCTGAGGACCGGAATTGGGTGCCGCAGTACTGTCTTGAGGAGGCTCGCAAGCATCGCGCACACACCTTCGAATACCGCATGCTGGCCGCCGACGGCCGCACCGTCTGGATTCGGGATCTCGTATCCGTGTTTGTTGAGAAGGGACGGGTGATCAAACTGCGCGGCATCATGGAAGATATCACCGAGCGGAAGCGGATTGAAGATTTCTTACGTGACAGCGAGGAGCGGTTTCGTACGTTCCTCGATCATGCGCCGAACGCCATGTTTATGAAAACGAATGATGGGCACTATTTTTTCACGAATCAGTGCTTCGAGCAGCTATGCCACAGCGATCGAGAGCATATTGTAGGTAAAACGGATGCGGAGTTGTTCCCAGGGGAAATGGCCGATCAGTTCCGAGCCAATGACCGCCAGGTCATCGAAACAGGAAAAGCCATTGAATTCGAGGAGACCAACGGCCTGCATACGAATATTGTGGTGAAATTCCCGGTGAGAGATCGCTTGGGACAGATCTATGCGACGGGTGGCATTGTTACGGACATCACTGCTCGGAAGCGGATGGAGTTCAAGCTGCAACAATTCGCGGCCGAAATGGAGCGCCAAAACCTTGAGCTGGCAGAGGCGCACATGCAAGCGCTGGCGGCCACGAAGGCCAAGAGCGAGTTCCTCGCGTCGATGAGCCATGAGATTCGGACGCCGATGAACGGCGTGATTGGTATGACCGGCCTGCTGCTTGATACACCACTGACCCCGGAGCAACGAGAGTATGCTGAAACCGTCCGGCTTTCCGGCGAGCATCTGTTAGACATCATCAATGAGATCCTGGACTTCTCTAAAATCGAGGCCGGCAAGCTTGATCTGGAAGAACTCAATTTCGACTTGCACGCGACAATGGACGAGACCATCGGCCTGCTCGGTGAGCGGGCCTATGCCAAGGGCCTTGAACTGACTTGTCTTGTGCAGGCGGGTGTGCCGACTTCGCTGCGAGGAGATCCCGGCCGTCTGCGGCAAGTCCTGGTGAATTTGATCGGCAATGCCATCAAATTCACGGAACAGGGAGAGGTCGTGGTCACTGTGAGCATGGAGGACGAGCCCGACGGGACGACGGCTGCAAGCTCGAATTCGTCGTGCCGGACGCTGCGGTTCGAGGTGTCAGACACCGGAGTCGGCATCACGCCGGAGCAGCAAGCGAAACTGTTTCAACCATTCACTCAAGCCGACGGCTCCACCACGAGGAAGTACGGAGGCACCGGCCTGGGGCTTGCCATCTGCAAGCAGCTCGTGGAGATGATGGAAGGACGGATCGGTGTGGACAGCAAGGTCGGAGAAGGCAGCGTCTTTTGGCTCACGGTACGGTTTCCACTCCAACCGGAAGGGGTTCAACCGGTCGCGACGATTCCGACTGCGCTACGGGGTTGTAGAATTTTGATCGTGGACGATCATGCCACGAACCGGCGAGTGCTTGAACAGAGTCTCCGAGGACAAGGGGTGATGTATGAAAGCGCGGAGAACGGGTACCAAGCGCTGGAGTGCCTGCGCAACGCGGCCAATCGGCAGACTCTTTTCGATTTGGCCATTTTGGATATGCGGATGCCGGGAATGGATGGCTTGGAATTAGCCAGGCAGATCAAGGCCGAAAAGGCGATCAGCGCCACACGTCTGGTTCTTCTGACATCGGTTGGTCGGCGCGGCGATGCCAAAGTGGCTCAAAGCGCCGGTATCGCCGCCTATCTGACGAAACCGATCCGGCAGTCGCTCTTATACGAGTGTCTCGGCCTTGTTCTGGGAAGCGTCCCCAATGTAGTTGCTCCAACCCCTGCCACGATCATTACCCGACATAGCTTGTCGGAGGCGCAGACCCGATCCAAATCCCTTGTCCTCCTGGTTGAGGACAATCCGGTTAATCAAAAGGTTGCGGCGAATATGATTGAGAAACTCGGGTATCGGGTCAATGTTGCGGCAAACGGACGCGAAGCCGTTGAATCACTTGCGCGGATTCCCTATGCGCTGGTGTTCATGGATTGCCAGATGCCTGAAATGGATGGTTTTGAAGCGACAAGGGTGATCAGGAATCAGGAAGAGAGTCTGCGACAGGTTGGTGGCAGGCCGGCCCATCTACCTATCATCGCCATGACTGCCAACGCAATGCAGGAGGATCGTGACCGGTGCCTGGCAGTCGGGATGGATGACTTCCTCAGCAAGCCGGTCACAAGCAAAGATCTGGCGGCGGTCTTGAATCGCTGGCTGCCGCACGACCAGGCTCCCGTGGAGGCAGAAGCAGCCTAGTCATTGTCCGCAGCATCTTCCAACCAACAGTCTGAAGTCGTAAAATTTGATTTCGCTCCCTCCAATGGTTTGCTCGATGCGGAAGCACTATGAAACCTCGTGTCATCGTCACCGGGGCCGCGGGATTGATTGGACAGTACTGTGTGAAGTCCGCCTCACGTTGGGCGCCGGGCTGGGACGTGCGGAGCCTCAGCCGCGCCGATCTTGATCTCACGAATCACGTCGCTGTCGAACGAACCTGGCAGCTTCTGAAACCCAATGCAGTCATCCACTGCGCGGCCTTAAGTCGAACGAAAGATTGCGAACAGAATCCCCAGCTCGCTCGCCGTATCAATGTGGACGCCACGGCTTATCTGGCTCGACTCTCGAAGGACATTCCCTTTATCTTCTTATCGAGCGGCGAAGTCTTCGATGGCCAGGCTGGTTGGTACCATGAGACGGATGAACCCAAGCCCATCAACTTCTATGGCAAGACCAAGTGTGAGGCGGAACGGTCGGTGTTGCAGAATCCTCGCCACGCCGTGGTTCGCATCGTCCTGACTGCTGGTATGTCGCAGAACGGCGATCGGAGTTTTGTCGAAGATATGTGCCGGGCGGCGAAGAGCGGCAAGAGCGTGACTCTCTATGCCGATGAGTATCGTTGTCCGTTGCCGGCCGGAACCATTGCGCGTGCGATCTGGGAGTTAGTCGGCAAGGACGAGTCCGGGCTCTTTCACCTTGGGGGACATGAGCGATTATCACGCTGGGAAATTGGCCAGGCGCTGCTGCCCTGGTATCCGGAACTGCAAGACCGTCTCGTGAAAGGACGTGCCTGTGATCATACCGGCGCGCGGCGACCCGCCGATCTCTCGCTGAACTGTGAGAAAATTCAGGCGTGCTTGTCGTTTCCCTTACCGGGTTTTCGAAGTTGGTTGAAAGACCGGGTGCATCGAGGTGTCGATTTGTGGGACTATGAGTGAGGCAAAAAGATTATGGAACCGGAGAACGGGATATTTGCATCGGATCCGTTGCCGCTTGTCCTGGCGGCGTATCTTTTCATGACGATAGTCATGGGGGCATTGTGGGCTGTGCAGCGGAAAACCAGGAATGCCGCGATTGGAGATGTCGGATGGTGTTTTGGACTTATTCTGGTCGTGCTGTGGTATGCCACACAGGCAAGCGGCGGTTTTGCGCGAGTCTTTCTGCCCGTGATGCTGGTGACACTCTATGCGGGACGGCTGGGTCTCCACATTTTGTTCAATCGCGTGATCGGCAAAGAAGAGGATGCCCGGTACCGCCGGCTGCGGGAGGAATGGGGCGAGTCGGAGTCGGCCAAAATGCTGGCGTACTTTCTCCTGCAAGCGCTGGCCGTAGCGGTCTTTTCGCTCCCGTTTCTGGTGCTGATGTGGAATCCCCGTCTTCCCTCCGCGTTGGTTGAGCTCATCGGTTTGATCATCTGGGGCGTAGCCGTCTTCGGTGAGGCGAGAGCCGACCGGCAACTCGCGCACTTCCGCGCCGATCCGAGAAATCAGGGTCGCGTCTGCCGAGAGGGCCTGTGGGCCTATTCACGCCATCCCAACTATTTTTTTGAATGGCTACACTGGTGCTCTTACGTTGTAATGACCTTGGGAGCGCCGGGCTGGGTGTTTACCTGGATCGGGCCGATCGGAATGGGGCTGGCGTTGCTCAAACTGACGGGTATTCCACGGACAGAAGCGCAAGCCCTTTCAAGCCGCGGAGAGGAGTATAAAGCCTATCAGGCGACGACCAATGCTTTTTTCCCTTGGTTTCCTCGAGCAAGGCCGGACATGGCTACTCCTTCATAACACACATGGTACAGGCGACTAGCAGGAGCCCGCATGCAATCATCAGCGTCCTTCACGACTGCCGGCATATAGTCGGCCGCGTCTATTTCCTGCTGTCCAGATCGGCAAGCCGTGCCCGAGCGATCTCGGCCACTTTGGTGGACGGGTAGAGATTCACCAGTTCTTGGTAGAGCTGCTTGGCATGAGGGACATTACCCTGGTTTTCTTCGAAGGCGGCCGTTTCAAACAGCTCTTTCGCCTTCTGATCGGAGCAACCAAGCAGCATCAAACAGAGGGCACAGAGTACGAGTCGTGCGGTTATCATGGTGATCCTTTCCAGGCATCTCTCCGTCGTGACACCTTCCTGTTCGTGTGAGTAGGTCCTGATTCAAGAAAATCGATTCCGTAACGTGGGCCGGAAATCCCTTCGCTTCGGCATTGTGGGCAGCGGCTCGGTCGTGTCAATCTTGTGCGGTCGCGAAACATAAATTCACATTCCAAGCACATGGACGGTTCAAGGATAAACCGTCGTGAACGGTCACGAGCCACCGTTTTTACCACATGAGTCAAGTGCTCCTCCACCTGTCGTTCCGGAATACCGAGCATCCGAGCCAGTTGATCGGTCGTCATCCTGGTGTCGGTCAGCAGATCGATGATGCGCTGACGCAGGGTGCGTGGAGGAGGCAGCATGCCGATATGGTAAGCATACGATCGAGCAAATTCCAGATGTCTTGGTCGGTTCAATCTTCGATGGGCCCGCGCTAAAAGGTTGCACCACAGGCTCCATTCTGTCAGAATCCGTCTCCGCGTCGATTGTCACATCACGATTAACCAAGTGGGCCGAGCCAATCCTTCGTACTCCGGAACGGTTCTCTTCCGGCCCAGCGTGCCATAGACGAGGAGGTTTGCGGCAATGAAGTTCCTCGCAGTCCATCCCGGTCCGCTCATGTACACCAAGATTTATCTGCGTCTGGAACCGCTCGGTCTTGAGATGGTGGCCCAGGCGTGCCGTCAAGCGGGACACGATGTCCGTTTGATCGACTTGCAGGCTGATACGTGGAAAGACTACGAGGCACTTATCAGGACCTGGAAGCCCGACGCCGTTGCGTTCGGCTGTAATTACCTGGCGAATGTTCCGGAGATCGTGGATTTGGCGAAACTGACCAAGCAGGAACTGCCGAAGTCGTTCGTCTTTGTCGGGGGCCATAGCGCCTCATTCGTGGCGAAGGAGTTTTTGGAGCACGGCAACGGCGCCATCGATTGTGTGCTCAAGGGCGAGGGCGAAGCCGCCGCTCCCAAGTTGTTGGAAGCAGTGGAGCATGACCGCAACGCAATCACGAAAGTGCCGGGGGTCGTGACGCTCGACGGGGAAGGCCCGCCGGCGCAGTTCATCGAAAACCTGGACGATGTGCGGCCGGCGCGCGATCTGCTCCGAAACCGGCACAAGTATTTCATTGGGGTGCTGGATCCTTGCGCTTCGGTCGAGTTCGCGCGGGGCTGCCCCTGGGATTGCTCCTTCTGCAGCGCCTGGACGTTTTATGGTCGCAGCTATCGAACGGTCAGCACCGAGAAGGCTGTCGAGGAGCTCGAGCGCGTGCAAGAACCAGGCATTTTCTTGGTCGACGATGTGGCGTTCATTCAGGCCAAACAGGGCATGGAGATCGGCGAAGCCGTGGCTCGGCGGGGGATCAAGAAACAGTATTACATGGAGACGCGCGGTGACGTGCTGTTACGGAACAAAGAGGTCTTCAAGTTCTGGAAGACGCTTGGGCTTCAATACATGTTCCTGGGCGTGGAAGCCATCGACGAAGAGGGCCTCAAGATGCACCGGAAGCGCATTTCATTGGGGAGAAACTTTGAGGCCCTGGAGTTCGCCCGTTCCCTCGGCATCACTGTGGCCATCAATTTGATTGCCGACCCGGACTGGGACCGCAAACGGTTCGAAGTGATCCGGCAATGGTGCTTGGAAATTCCGGAGATCGTGAACATCAGCGTCAATACTCCGTATCCCGGCACCGAAAGCTGGGTCACCGAATCGCGCAAGTTTCACACGAGAGATTACCGCCTCTTCGACATCCAACATGCCGTGATGCCGACGAAGATGCCGCTGCCAGAGTTCTACGAGGAATTGGTCAAGACGCAGCAAGTGCTCAACAAGAAACACCTTGGCTGGACCGCGCTCAAGGGCACGGCCAAGATCGCGGCAGGGCACCTCATGCGGGGACAAACTAATTTCATCAAGATGCTTTGGAAGTTCAACAGTGTCTACAACCCGAAACTCCAAATCGCCGATCATCAACGACCGGTGTCGTACGAAATGGCGCTCCCGCCGCCTCAGCAAGAGAGTAAAACCATCGATTCGAAGCTGCTCTATATTCTTCCTCCGAAGGGGCGTCGCAGCCGTGCGCTCGACGACTCCAGCGAGCAGTTTGTGGAAGCCACCCGCACCGGGACCAGCATCTAGCTGCATCCCTACCTGGGGCCAAGCCTTTGGGGCATCACGGGCACTCTCAAGGAGCCTCGGCCTCGTTCCTGTTCCGCAAAGGCTCCTGCTCCCACTTTTTTACTCGGATGGGCGTAATCCTAGGCGATGCCCGGGGAGCAACCTGTTCTTTTGCAACACTGGTTGTATGACGAAGCGGATGGCAGTTTGCGGCTACGTGAAGAGAGCGAGGGGATACAGAATTCGATCCTCACGGGTCCGTTGATGGTGAGCCGAGATGATGGTCACACATGGGAATCGATTGATACCACAACAGAGCTAGCGAATGCCTTCCGGTACCTCAATGCCTATGAACCTATGAATGCTGTTGCCGAGTTCTGGAAGGCTGGCGTAGAATTCGCTTTCACTGAAAGAGAGGACAGGTTCATGCGGTATCTCGCTCTGCTCATGGTCCTAGGTTTCCCTCTCCTGTCACACGCCAGCAACATCAAAGACACGGATCTTATCTCCAGTAACACGTTCTTCCTGCCGCCCAGCACGCACAAGACGGTGTTCATTCAGACCCGTAACTCGTCCGATAACCAGGGCGTCTCATTTCATGATCTCGGGTCACGCTTGGTCGCGAAGGGGTATCAGGTCGTGAACGACCCGGACAGCGCGCAGTACATCGTGTTGGCGAACATCGTCTACTGCAACATCACAAAGCCCGAGATGCCGGTCGAAGCGATGGTGGCGAGCGGCTATGGATCCGCGTTCCACACGACACTGGGTGCCATGCAAGGCCTCGCCGGCATGGCGAGTATGGCGGGTCCTTATGGCGCGATGGGCGGCGCGGCGGCCTCAATGGGTTTGAGCGCGGTCCAAGGCATCAGCGATCTGGTCGGTTCTTCCCCATCGGTACCAAAAATGCCGGACGACGTAAATTATGTCTGCGTTGCCGACGTGCAGATTACCGAACAGGGCGCCGTGCCGGTTCCTGCAGGCATGACAGCCGGAACGGGGCAGCAACCCGGCGTCTACCAGACCAGACTGGCTGCCGATGTGCATCAGAAAAAATTGAATGAAGCCGAAGCGACACCGTTGCTCCAACAGAAATTGAGCGCCGCCGTCGCCGGAAATTTCTGATGACATACTCGTCTGTTCGCTTCACGCCTCACGCCCCACGTTTCACGAGGCCGCTCGCTCTATTATTGCTAACATGCGGTCTCATGAGCGGCTGCTCCAACGTCATCCGCTCCGGTCTTATGAACAGCAATACCATCTTCCTCGATCCCAGCACCAACCGAACCATCTATACTCAACTCAGAAACGTCTCCGAAAACCAACAGGTGACGTTGAATGAGGTGAACACGAAGCTCACCGCAAAGGGGTATCAACTGGCTCCGGATCCGGAGCAGGCCAATTATTGGATACAAGCCAAGGTGATCTATTGCCACAAGGCGGCCGATGGCGTGACGCCGGAAGGCGTGGCTAAAGTGGGTCCCGGCGAGGGGATCGGCAGCGGAGGCACTGTGATGGTCTCAACCGGATCCATAGGTGACGAGACTGCAAGAGGAATTGCCGGTATGCCGGACATGGGCACTATCATGAGACAGGCCATGGCTATGAACGGTGGACGAGCTGGATTTGGCAACATGTCCGGTTTCCCCGGCATGCAGCCGGCGCCCAAGGAAGATGGCGTGACCTACCTGTGCATTGCTGACGTCCAAATTACTGATCGGAAGATCGGCAAATCGATCGGTCAGCCATCAGCCGGTTCGAAGGTTCAGCAGATGAGAATGGTGGGTCACGTGCGGCAAAAAAGTTTAGACATTCCCGAAGCCACCCCGATCGTCCAGGATAAAATCGCCACCGGGATTGCCGGGCTGTTTTAGACTGTTCGATCAGGATACTCTTACGAACTAAAACGTAGGCCTCTTTAGATCCTTGCAAATCTTGCTTGCCAGATGATTGGGAATTTCACTATGGCGAGGGACCGCTGATCGGGTATTCAGAGAAGGGTGATGTCACCAGGAGTGCTTTGCTCCTTCACGCAACAACTCGCAACCGGTGCCGTCGTAAATGCCGAAGCAGCTCCTCACGTTTCATACCGCGATGGAGGCTTCCTCAAAATTTCCACCGGCTGCCCCTAAAGCTTCCTGACGATTGAGTTCCAGTGCTTCTCGCAGCGTAACTTTGAGCGTCTCAATTAAAGCTTCGCGGCTCTGTTCCTGACAATTGACACCCGGTACTTCTTCGATCCAGCCTATCCACCACCCGGCATCTTGTTTGATCACAGCCGTATAGTTCTGTTGCATGAAGGTCTCCTCTGTAGATAAAAGCCGCCGGACACCCATTTACCGTATGGAAGGTACGAGGGTTCCCGTTGCTTGTCAATGTAACTTAATTGGCACGTACCTGCCTGCTGCTCCCCACAGTGTTCCACAGCCCAACTCATTGAAACCGTAACGTGTCTGACGTATTGTTCACGAACAAGACTGGCATGTTATGCAAGAAGAAATCGGTAGATTCGGCACTTATTCGGATCGGCCTAAAATTGTTAGGTTCAGGATCCCATGCGAAGAATCTGGGAACTAGTAATGACGGCCAAGCAGATGTACCCAAGTGATCCGTTCTTTGATCGCTTCGGAGGAATCGTGTCGTGAGAACCTGAGCAAGAAGAAGGCATACCGTACTTACGACGCCGCTCTCCGCGTGCTCGACCGCGAATCCTGGGAAGTTCTCAAGACGAAGGCACTGGCGCACTTTCGGGATCACCGTCCTGGGCAACTCAAGCAGTGATTCTTCAATCAGTTGAATGAGGTCTTTGCATACCGTCACCTCGTTCGACAAGGCCATCGCAGGGTCAAGCTACTTGCAGAGCAGGGCCGTCGCGTTCCCGACCTTCAGTACTTCGATGGCGGGCTTCTCCGGCACTGTGAAGTCAAGACGATTAGCATCTCCGATGAGGAAATCTCAAGGCGATCCTCTCGGGAGGTGTTTACGAACACGTACCTAAGGCTGAGCGATGGCTTCATCAAGAAGCTGGCTGACACCATCGTCAAGGCGAGGATTCAAATTGCGGCGCAGGAAACGAGTGGTCTCGTTTATCTCTTAGTGCTTTTGGACGACATCGCATTGGATTACTACCAAGACTACCGGCGTCAACTGGCGCAATTCACCCAAGGCAACAAGATCGATGATGTTCACATCAAGTTTGGGTTGCGCTTCAATCGGCACATGCGCCTACGGCATCGCCGGGCTGTTTTAGCCATGGTCTTTCGATCTCGAAACTCTCACCGTTTTGCTCATCACCTGTTATACTGACTCATCCCTATCTTTGACTTGAGAGTCAGCAGGTATGAACACTCCCACTTGGGATGAATTCGCCGAGCTTGCGTTGAAACGTATTGCGAGGTCCGGCGCCGAATACGGCGATATCCGCATTCAGGACAGCAGCACGGAGCAGATCGAAGGCGAAGATTGTCGGATTGCCTCCATTCGAGATGTCGAGGACATCGGCTTCGGCGTACGGGTGCTGTATCACGGAGCCTGGGGGTTTGCCGCGAGCTCGATCTTGTCGCTGGAGGAAGTGCCGAAGGTGGCGGACCTGGCCATTGAGATTGCCAAAGGGTCTGCATCGGTGGCCCTCGAAAAGGTGCGCTTGGCGTCGGAGCCGGTCCATCGCGATCGCGTCGTCACATCGTATCGCATCGATCCCTTCAGCGTGCCGTTGGAGAAAAAAACCGACCTGTTGCTCAACACCATGGAGGTGTTGCAAAGGCAATCCGGCATCGCGAGGAGCAGCGCAAGTCTGTGGGCGCGCCGAGACAGAAAGTTGTTTGTGTCGTCGGAGGGATCTCACCTGGAGTTTGATCTCCTCGCAGGACAGGGGGAGTGTACAGCGACTGCATTGTATGAAGGCCGATTTGCGTCGCGCAGCTTCAATACGCCCCATCTCAGGAAAGGCTATGAACTGATCGAAGAAGCAGATTTACTGCGGGAGGCGTCACGTGTGGCCAGCCAGGCGGTCGAAAAGGTGAAGGCGCCTGTGGTTGACGCCGGTCAGTATGATCTGGTGCTCGATCCTGAACATTTGTCATTGACCATCCATGAATCCTGCGGCCATCCGAGCGAACTGGATCGAGCGCTCGGCTATGAGGCCAATTATGCCGGTACCAGTTTCTTGACGACGGAGAAGCGTGGCAACTTTCGCTATGGCTCACGGCATGTGAATTTAGTTGCCGATAACACCGAATCGGAAACTCTGGCCGCGACCGGTTATGATGATGATGGAGTGATGTGTCAGCGATGGGACATCATCCGCCAAGGAATCTTCGTCGGATACTGTACGAACCGCGAAGTGGCGGCAAAGATCGGCGAATCTCGTTCATATGGCTCCAATCGGGCTGATGGATGGGGGAGCATTCCGATCGTGCGCATCGCCAATATCGGACTTGAGCCAGGCGAGGCGACAGATGATCAGCTCATTGCCGACGTGGAACGCGGCATTTATATCGAAGGCCATGGATCCTACAGCATTGATCAGCGCCGCTACAATTTCCAGTTCGGCGGTGATGCGTTCTGGCTGATTGAAAACGGCAGGCGAACCCACATGCTGCGGGACGTGATTTACCATGGGATCACCCCGGAGTTTTGGAGCAGTTGTGACGGAGTGGCCGATCGATCTTTTCGCCGGCGGTACGGATTCATTACGTGTGGGAAAGGGCAGCCGGGCCAGTCCGGCTGGATGACTCATGCCGCCGCTCCTGCGAGATTTCGCAGGGTCCACGTGATTCGAGGAGAAGGGGGCTCATGACCGTACTGAGCGGCACTTGGCCGAAGATGACCGGCTCCGACGAGTTTCATTTTCTGAGCGAGCTGGTCATGACCCGCTCATCCGCCGATCATACGATCGTCAGTCTTCGCGATCACCATGCCGGAACGACGAGATTTGCCAACAACCAGATCATCCAGAATGTCGATGCTCGGCGGGGAATGCTGACGGTAACGGTTGCCTTTGGCGGGCAGCACGGGACGGCGGGTACGACGGATTTTGCCGCCGGCGCGATCCAGGATGCGTTAGCGCGTGCCGAGCGGATTGCCCGGGTGTCACCGGCTGATCCCGAATACCTTCCGCCTCCCGATCCGTGCGTGTTCCCTGTTCGAGGGACGATAAAACCGGAAACCATGGCGGCAGGTCCGGTCAAACGTCTGGAGTATGCCAATGAAGCGATCGGCCACTGCCGGATGGAGAACATCATGGCGGCCGGCGTCGTCTCGTCGTCGTCGACGGCGGTGGGAATTGCCGCCAACAACGGACTGTTCGGCTACGAACGTCGGGCAGATGCAAGGTTCAGCCTGACGGTCCAAGCCGGTGATGCAACCGGCTGGAGCGCGGCTGCCCATCGGTCGATCGATCACTTGAAGGTTCAAGAACGGACACTCGCCGCCATCACCAGGGCTAAGCGTGGCCGTGATGCGCACGAGCTCCCGCCAGGACGGTATTCTGTCATCCTTGAACCGGCTGCCGTGGCAGGCCTCTGGGCGTGGCTGATTTGGTCATTGGATGCCAAGTCTTACATGAAAGGGACAAGCCCTTTCGCCGGCAAGCTGGGACAAGCGATCGTGGATGAGCGGATGACTCTCCGGAACGTTCCGGATCATGCCGACTTGCTCGGAGAGGGATTTACCCAGGAAGGGTTGCCGAGTACAGATTCGGTGTGGATCGATCGTGGAATCTTAAAACAGCTGGCCTATGACCGATTTACGGCGAAGGCCGGCGGAGTGGAAACCATCCCCACGTTGGAGGCCCCCGCCTTGTCGGTTGAAGGACCTCCGGTCCAATCGATTCAGGACCTCATCAAAAGTACGGAACGCGGGATTCTTGTGACGAATTTTTGGTACATCCGTCCGGTGAATCCCCGCGATCTCATGCTGACCGGCATGACGCGGGATGGAACGTTTCTGGTCGAAAAAGGGGAGGTTGTCTCAGCAGTCAAGAATTTCCGCTTTCATGAGAGCCCGCTCCTGGTATTTCAGCATCTCAGCGCATGGACCGCACCGATGGAGGCGATCAATTCGGAAACGGGGAAGATGTTGGTCCCAGCCATGGCTCTACCGCATTTTCATTTCTCGAGCGTGACACGATTCTAGAATTATTTAAGGACTCCAAACATATTTCAACTTTTGCAGAATAAAAGGGTTGACTCTGAGCCTTTCCGAGGAGTAGGTACATCATAGGTAGAACGATAGGTCCAAATGAAGGGGACAGATGGCCCCCCGATTCAACAAAGAACCGATCAACCTTATTCATCGAATTCCGTCGCAGAAGCAGATCGATGAAGCTCGTCCGGTGCCCGCACCGTACGGTCAGCTCTTGCTCGATGCCGGAGCTGCTTGCTGGCGCAAGGTAGTTGATCTCTTCGCGTATGTGACGCGGTATGAGGACGAGACCCCTCCGCGGGGCCGTAAACCGCTTGCGCTACCCGACCGAACGATGGAACACACCACGATTCAACAGGATCACGTCCAGCGGAACGGAAAGCGATTTCAGGAAGCAGAGCATCCATCGTCGGCAAAGGTCACGATCCTACAAAAGCAGGCCCAGGCACCGACTCTTGTTCAGTCGGAAGAAGTCGCCGAACTCCGAGCCTTTCTGGTCGGGCAACAGGATGAGATTGCTCGGCTTACCTCACACATTCAAGAGCTCACCTCCTTGGTCAGCTCTCAGCAACAGGTCCTTGTCCATCTCGGTAAAGAGCTGGAAGCCGGTGCATTTTCGACGACCTCGACCGGCACGGCGGCCGCCTCTGTCAAGCGAAGCCGTATCGGTCGAAAGAAACCGGCTGACAACGAGACGCCGAATTCTCCTGATGAAACTGAGCATTCGTTTTCTCATCAGAAAAGTGAAGGCTCATCGCTCAATCTCTAAGCTGGACTCGGTCCGCCAGTGTTGACTGCGGGCTCTGAACGCTTCTTGAGCGTCCGCAGGTATAAAGAGAACGCATCCTGCTGACCGCGACAGTGATCCCCTCAACCGCACACCTATCCACTAGCCAGGTGTAGGTCACGTCTGCTACAAAGCCGTCAATGAGCATCCTTCGCCTCTTCTTGTGGAGCGTGTCGTGGCTAGGTCTGTGGGCGATCGATCTGAGTACGGCAGCTGAACGCCATGTCTCTCGGGTGCCTCTCTTTGACAATCTCGGCACCCTACATCATCCCATCACGACAAACTCCCACGAAGCTCAACAATACTTTGATCAAGGCTTGAGGTTCGTGTACGCCTTCAACCATGAGGAGGCTATTCTGGCCTTCGAAGAAGCCGCACGTTTTGATCCCTCTGCGGCGATGGCCTATTGGGGTGTGGCGCTCGCATTGGGTCCGAACATCAACGCGGCGATGGATAAGGCAGCAGAACGGCGGGCGTGGGATGCCGTACAAAAGGCTCGCTCGCATCGTGCCCATGCGAGCCCGGCCGAGCAGGCCTATATCGACGCAATCGCGAAGCGATACGACCTTCACGCGCATGCGCGACCGGCTCTCGATAAAGCCTATGCAGACGCTATGCGTGTAGTCTGGCGGCAGTTTCCGAACGATCCGGATGCCGGCGTATTGTTCGCGGAAGCCTTGATGGACTTGCGTCCGTGGGATTTATGGACGGCGGCTGGTCGGCCAAAGCCCGGCACTGAGGAGCTCGTGTCCACATTGGAGTCGCTTCTGGCGCGTTTCCCTGATCATCCTGGGGCCTGCCACTACTTTATTCATAGCGTGGAAGCTTCCCCGACCCCAGACCGAGCCGTGGCTTGTGCGGAACGATTGCCCCGGCTTATGCCGGGTGCAGGCCACTTAGTCCACATGCCGGCCCACATCTATATGAGGCTCGGTCGATACCATGAGGCGGCTGAACGGAATGCGGATGCCGCGGATGTGGATCGTAATTATCTGGGCGGCCGAAAGCTAAGCGGCGACTATGCCGACGGCTACTATACCCACAACCTGCATTTTCTTTGGGCTTCCTTGGTGATGGAGGGACGAAGAGCCGAGGCCTTAAAAGTGGCACGTCGACTGACGGGAACGATCACCGAAGACGAAGCACGAAAGGATAAATGGAAGGAATTGTACCTTCCCACTCCCTTGTGGTCGATGATCAGGTTCGGACAGTGGAACGAACTGCTGCGCGAACCGCCTCCTCCCAAGCCGCTACGTCTGCAACAGGGGATATGGCGATTGGGGAGGGGAATGGCGCTATCAACGTCAGGTCGCTTGCCGGGAGCGGAGGGCGAGTATTGGGTACTGGCCGACATGGCCAAGCGCTTCGGCCGTGATCGGACTCCAGAGGAGAAAACCGAACGGACCCTGCTCAAGATCGCGGAAAAGCTGCTGGCCGGCGAACTGGCGATGCACCACCATAAGTACGACGAGGGCATTGCTTCGCTCACTGATGCCGTGAAGCTGGAGGAGGAGCTCCCGTACACCGAACCTCCGTTCTGGCCGATTCCGATTCGTCATTATCTCGGTGCCGCCTTGCTGAGGGGCGGTCAACCCGGCAAGGCGGAAATAGTCTATCGAGCGGATCTGGTGAAGAATCCGCAGAACGGGTGGGCCCAGTTTGGACTCATGCAGAGCCTCCGTGCTCAGCGGAAAGGCCGTGAAGCGGACACGGTGGAAAAGCAATGGCAACAGGCATGGGAGCATGCGGATGTGACTCTCACGGCCTCTCGGTTTTGAAGCAGAGGAAACGGACTGTAGGAGCAAGTGATGCGATTTGTGGTTGGAGTAATGGGGCCGGCCAAAGCCCCGAAGAGGGATCTCGACAATGCTCGGGTCCTCGGAGAATTCATTGCACGGCGTGGCTGGGTCGTGTTGACCGGCGGTCGTGATGTGGGAGTCATGGACGCGGCTTGCGAAGGGGCTAAGCGGGTGGGTGGAAGCCTGACCATCGGGGTCTTGCCGACGGCCAAGGACAAGGTGTCTCGCCATGTAGATGTGCCGATCATCACGGAAATGGGAAGCGGCCGGAACAACATCAATGTCCTGACCAGCCATGTGGTCGTGGTATGCGGATTGAGCGGATCGGGTACGGTATCAGAGGTTGCTTTGGCGGTGAAGGCCGGTAAGCCGGTCATTCTTGTTGAAGCTTCTCCCGCCGACGTGGCTTTCTTCCGTAAACTCGACCAGCGATTGGTCAATGCCGCCGCCTCGCCGGAAGAAGCCATTGAGCTCATCATGAAGCTCATGGATGGGCATCGACGACGGCCGCGCCGTGCGGAACAAGATCTAGACAGGTCCCTTCCAGTCTGAGGACCGAAGTCTGCAGAGACATCCCTCTGACTGAATCGTTTTCTATAACGAGTTTATCCGACTCCGTCTCTCCACGATCGCCGTAGTAAGATGTAAGAACTGTCGCGCTGCGACGACAATGGAGAAGGAGGAAGCCTTTATGACCACTCTTCACCGCTTAACGATCATGGCAGTTGGTCTCATAATTGGTGCGACTCTAACAGGCTGGCCCTCAAGCGAAGTTCGGAGTGCACCGACGATCGCCAAGGCCTATTTTGCGGGAGGTTGCTTCTGGTGCATGGAAGAGGCCTTTGAAAAAGTAGACGGTGTTATCGCGGTCGTATCTGGTTACATGGGAGGCACGGCCGTCAATCCCACCTATGAACAAGTCTCAGATGGCCGCACGGGCCACGCCGAGTCCATCGAGGTCACCTATGATCCGTCAAAAGTCACGTATCAAAAATTATTGGATGCCTTTTGGCGCAATGTCGATCCCATCACGCCGAACGCACAATTCTGCGACCATGGCAATCAATACCGATCGGCAGTGTTCTATACAACCGATGAGGAGAAGCGGTTGGCGGAAGAGTCCACGCATGCTCTCGAACAGTCCAAGCGGCTTCCTGCACCCATTGTGACACAGCTGGTCAAGGCTTCAACGTTCTACCCAGCCGAAGACTACCACCAGGATTACTACAAGAAGAACCCACTCCGGTATAAGTACTACAAGTACACCTGCGGCCGAGCCCAGCGGTTGGAAGCCTTGTGGGGAAAGCCATAAGAGTGAGCTAGTTACGATGGACATATGCGCGATGTTGCGAGTTCCGTAACCAAGGCCTGTCCGTATCATCAGAATAAGTAATCGTTTATTCTAAGCCAGATTGCCGATCACACGAGGTAATGAAGGCGTGAAACGTCTGACACCATTGATGTTTCAGCCCTATCCCACAAGACCATCCCGCTAGGGCCATCTTCGGGGCTTGCGAAACTTCAAAATAGCATAGAGCCCATCGCGTAAGAACTCGTCACGTAGATGATATGGGAAGTCCTATAGTTAGTGACTCTCCACTCTCCTTACGAATCGAAGCAGGAGTGATACGAACGCGAATGTATGGCGTATGTGGCTGTCACTGAAGTGCCGAGCTCAAGTGGCAGTGGCGGCCCTCATCATCGCGTTGATCGGAATCATCTCAAGCTCTGCCGCCGATATCAGCTACGTGTATGACGATGCGGGCCGCCTCCTGGCGGTCATCGATCCGGCATCCAACACCGCTGTCTATGCCTACCTCTGACAATGTCAACCTGGTTTTGAGTTGTGCGCCCGGCGCGGATG